>Ga0302221_10000032_pt1 | contig 171283 bp, 25 predicted proteins | sample II_Palsa_E2_1_FD_193517 | JGI IMG/M metagenome (GOLD analysis project Ga0302221, IMG submission 193517) | Peat permafrost microbial communities from Stordalen Mire near Abisko, Sweden - II_Palsa_E2_1 | ecosystem: Environmental > Terrestrial > Soil > Palsa > Peat permafrost | place: Sweden... | reverse complement strand
TAATTAATCAAGTTATATAAAAATATTTTAATATTATAAAAAAATAAAAAATATATAAATTAAAATTAATAATATTTTAAAAATAATATAAATTAAAGTTTATTTATAAAAAAAATAATAAAGTTATAAAAATAATAATAATTACTTTATTAATAATAATAATAATTTTACTTTATAATATTTTTATTTTTTTATAATTTTTTATACTTTATTATTATATTATTATTTTATTATAATTATACTTTATTCCGTTATTAATTAATATATTTCTTTTAATATTTATTATCGATATTTTTTATATATTTTTATTTTTTTCTTTAACTTTAATTAAGTTTTTTATTTTAAGTAATTCCGCTTTAATCTTTATTAAATATTTAAAGCAAGACTTATATAAATTTTTTTTAAGAATATTACTTCTTCGCTTAAGAGCTTTAACTTCTTTCTTCTTTATTACTTTTATTTTTAAATTATTTTTTTTAAGAATATAATATATTTATCTCTTTTTAATTTTAATAAAAATAATATTCTTATAATTATTTTAATTAATTTAATAATTTTTTAAATAATCTTTAAATATTTTAACTTTTTTAAAGTCTTATATTCTTTATAAAACTCTTTTATAATCTCTTCTTTAAACTTAATATTAATTTTAAATTTTAAATTTTTAAATCTTAATTTTAATATAATAAAGATATTATTTTTTAAAGAATATTAATAATTTTTTCTTTTTATAAATTACTTTAATTTATTTCTTATATATATATTTTTTTTAATAAAGTTTTATTTAATTCTTTAAATATATAAATATTTTTTATATTATTTATTTTTTTTATTTAATATAGTTTTAATTATTAATATAAAAGCTTTATGTTTTTAAATTTATTTTTATTTATTTTTTAAATATTATATATAAATATTAAGTTTTTTTTTAATTAAAGCTATATAAATATTATATATAAAATTAAAATATTTTTTTCTTTTTATATATTATTAATTTTTTTATAATTTAGATTTAATAAGATTTTTATTTTTTATTTTAATTTATTTAACTTTAAGTTTAAAGAGTTTTTTTTTATTATTAATTTTATTTTATTTAAAAATCTTTTAAGTTAAATATTTTATTTTAATTAATAATATAATTTCTTTTTTATATATTATATAAAATAATATAAATCTTATATATTTATATATTATTATTTTATTTATAAAAAGTATTTAATTTAATAAATTTATTTAAAGTTTTTTATTTTTTTTTAAATAAAATTATTAAAACTTATATTATTAATTAAAACTTATATTTAATTATATTATTTATTTTTATATTATATATAAAGATTATTATTTTAATAATACTTAACTTTTTAAATTTTATAATTTTTTTTTTTAAATTTTAAGCTTTTATTAATTTTTAATTTCTTAAAGACATTATACTTATAAATAATTTTATTATAAATAAACTTTATTACTTTTATATTTATTAAAGTCTTTATAAGCTTAACTTTTATTTATCTTAAAAAATTATCTCTCGTTATAAATAAATAATTATATCTTTTATAATTTAATATATTTATTATATTAATATTAATATAATTAAAAAAAATATAACTTTTATTAAATATAAAATTATTTTTTACTTAAGTTTAATTTTAAATTAATATTTATAATAAAAAATATAATACTTTTAAATATTATTATAAAACTTTAATTATTAATATTATATAATTATTCTTATATATATAATTTTTTACTTAATATAATCTATTTTATTATAAAGTTTTTTTTTAATTATTTTTTTTCTTTATTATTATTAATAATTAATTTTAAAAAATAATAACTTATAATATTCTTTTATAATTTATAATCTTATATATTATAATTTAATATTTTTTTTTTTAATTTTTTAAGCTTAATAAATATAATTAAATATTTTATAAATAATTAATATTTTTTAAAGTAATTATTATTAAATAGATTAAATAAAATAAAGCTTAATAAAAAAAAAGTTTTATTAATATTATTATTTTTATTAATATTTATATAATTCTTTATTAATCATAAATTAATTAAATTTTTTTCTTTAAGTTTTATTTATTCGTTTTTTAAATTAATTATATTAATAATATTTATATTTAATAATTTAATTCTTTAAGATTTTTTTTTATTTTATTTTATAATATTATATTATATAATTATATTATTTAATAAAATTAATTAATATATTATTAATATTAATCTTATTTTAATATTCTTTATCTTTAATATTAATAATAATAATTCTTATTATATTTAGTTTTATTATAATAAAGTTATTAATATTTAATTTATTTTTAAAATTATCTTTATATTATAATTTTTTTAATAATTTATTAATAATAAAATATTTTATTCTTTTAATATATTATACTTTAAAGTCGAATAATCGGATTTATATTAATTAATGTTTTATTAATATTTTTAAAAAATTTATTATAACTTTATTTAATTATATAATAAATATATTTATATTTATCTTTAAAATAAAATAAATATTATATAATTAAAAATATAGTTTTTATAAATATTTTAAGATTTTTTTATATTTTTATTTAATAATATTATATTATTATTTTATATAATTTTATAAATTAGATTTAAATTTAAAGACTTTTTTTTTTATTATTAAATTATTTTAAAGTTCCGCTTTATTTTATTAAATTAATATTTATATTAAATATAATATTATTTTAATTATCTTTAAAATTATAATATAATTTATAAAGTAATAATAAACTTATAAGTTTTTTTTTAAAATCTTTATAATTTTTTTTTATTTTAATTCTTATTTTTAATTAATGTTTTTTTTAAGTAAATAATAAATAAATTTAATAATTTAGTTATAATTTTAGATTTATATATAATAATATATATAAATATTTATAAATATTTTTATTTTTATTAAGTTATTATATTTAGTTTAATTATTAATCTTATAAATTTTAACTTTTTTTAATTTTTAATTTTTAATTTTATATATAAAATTAATAATAATTATTTTATTATAATAAAATTAAAATTTAAGTTTAATATAAATTTTAGTTTTCTTAATATATTCGAGAATATAATCAAGATTTTATAAATATTTATATATATAATAATAAATTTTAAGTAATTTAAACTTATTATTATAATTAATATATAATTTTTTAATATTAATATTATTAATAAATAATATAATTATTTTAAAAAATAATTTTTTTAAGATTATTATAATGATTTAAATAAATTAAGCGATTAAATTTATAATTTTTTATAAAAGTATTATTATTCTTAAAAAATTAAATAAAGTATAAAAAATAATTAAATCTTTATTTTATTTATTTAATATAAGTTAATTATATTTAAAAAAAAATTAGTTAAAAATATTATTATATAACTTATAAATTTCTTTAAGAATTTATTTATTAAAAGAAATAAATTAATATTTTATAAAGTAATAAAATTTATTTTTATAATAATATTAATAAATTTATATATTTTTATTAATTTCTTAATAATTAAAAATTATAAGTTTTTATAAAAATTATTATATTTTTTAAATATTTCTTGTTTTAAGTACTTTTAAAATATTTTTATTATTATTAAAATTAATACTTTAAAATATAAAAAGTTTAATTCTTATTATACTTTATATTTAATTATTTTAATTATAATTAAAAAATTTATATTTTTATAAATCTTATTAATTTTTTTTTAATTAAATATAAAAGTACTTTTATAATTAATTATAAGTTTATCGAATATAATTTTATTATTATTTTATAATTAAATATTAATATTAAAAGTTTTAAGTTATTTAAATATAAATTAAGAATTTTTAAATATTATAATAATTTTTAATAATAAATAATCTTTATATTTTTTAGTATACTTTTATTTATATTCTCGAAACTTTATTTTAATATATTAATTTATAAGATCTTTAAAATTATTTTTTATATTATTGTTAATATTTATTAATTAAATTTTTTTTATTTTTAATTTATAAGTTATAATAATTTTTAAGAATAATAAAACTCTTTTAAATTTTTTTTTAAAAAACTTTAAATATTAATCTTTTTTACTTTTTAATATTTTTTGTTTAAAGCTTAATTATTTTTTTTTTTAAAAAAAATTATTTATTATTAAATTTTAAAAGTTTTTATTTTATTTTTTTATATGTTTATTATATTATATTAATTTTTTTTATTTTTTTTTAAAATAACTTATATTAAAAAAAAAATTTTTTTTTATTTTTTAAATTTTTTTTAATTTTTAAATAATTTTTTATTTATAATAAAAAATATATTAATTCTTTTTTAAAAATTTTCTCGTTTAATAATTCTTTAATTTTTTATTCTTTTATATTAAAAAATATTTTTAATATAATTTATATTAATATTTTTTTTATTTTTAAATTTTTTAATACTTTATTTTATTTTTTAAATCTTAAATATTATTAAACTTAAATAAATAAAAAATTTTAAAACTTTTAATTTAGCTTTATTTTCTTTAATATATTTTTTAAATTATATATTAAACTTTATTTTTTTTTATATTATTATTTATTAAATTATTATTTTTATTTATAATAATAAGTTTTTTATAATCTTTAAAACTTATTTATTTATTTTTTTTTCTTTAATTTTAATATTATTATAATTATATATAAAGTTTTAATTTTAAAGTTTATAAATTTTTTATTTATTAAATTATTTAATTAATAAAATATTATTATTTATATATAATTAATAAAAGATTATTTAAATAAGATTTTATTAAACTCTTAAATTAAAAAAAAAATATTTATATAATTAATCTTTTTTTTAATCTTAATTTTAATTTTTATTATTTTTATAAATTTAATTTTTTTTATTAATTATTATTATAATATAATACTTTATATTATAAATTATATACTTAACTTTTATAAGTTATTTAAAAAAATATTAACTTTAGCTTTAATATTAATTAATTTTATATTTATTTACTTTTTAATAAAGTTTATAAAAATAATTAAAAAATATAAAAATAATATTATAAATCTTGATTTTATTAATTTCTTTTAAGTAAATAAATTTTTTTTTATTAAAATAAATATAAATATTATAATTAATTTTAATAAGTTTAATTTTATAAAAATATATTTAAACTTATTTTTATATTTTATTAAGTTTAATATATTATTATATATAATATTTATTATTTTAATTATTTAAATATATAAAGTATTATTTTTTTTATTAATAATTAAAAGTCGTAATTAAATTAAATATATAAAAAATATTTATAATTATTTTTTTACTTTAATTAATTTTAAAAAAAAGAATTTTTTTTATTACTCGTTTAATAATTTTCTTTAAGTTATTATTTAATATTATTTAAGTTTTTATATTTTAATTTAAGTTTATTTTTATTTCTTTTATAATATTTATAATTTAATTAAACTTTTTTATTTTATTTTATAATTTTATTTATAAAATTTATTCTTTTATATATATTTTTTTTTTTTTAAAGTTTATTTAATTTCCTTTATTACTTTAATTTTCTTATTTATAATAATAATATTATTAATAATATTTATAAATATTAATATTAATAAAAACTTATATAAATCCTTTAATTTATTATTATTTAATAAATTAAATTAAAACTAATATTTATTATACTTAAAACTTCTTTTAATAATAATTTTATTATTATTTTATATTATGTTTTTATTTTAGTTTTATTCATGTCGGTGATTCCGCAACAGGGAATCGCGGGCCCATATCGGGAAATCTAATCCCTAATTCCCCCGGCCACTCTAGCGTCGTCCGCCACGCGGCCGTGTCGAAGCTAAGGCTACACGACCCCATGTCAAGTATAAATCTAGTATTACTTTCCATCTCGACCTCTTCTCCTCCCTTATACTTTACCTCCTAACTTTCTACTATAGGCCAACCTCCCCTTATCCTGTCCTTGTCTCGGTCCCTCTTTAGTCCGATACTAATATTTATATCGTATCTTAAATCTATTTTATATTATCCTAATCTTTAATTTTAATTTATTTATATACTATATAAATTTTCTTCTTTCTTTATCTATATATCTTAAATTCTATACTTATATTAATAATAATCCTAGCCTAGCTAAAAACTTAGATTTATCGATATTTCTAAGACATGGTAACGTTATAGCAAAGTTCTTTCGCGAGTCATTAAGATCTAATAATTTATATCTACTCGTATAAAATTATAATATAAATACGGGCTTTTATTAAGTCTCTTACTCTTTAGTAAATATAGCGCCAAGAGCCAGAATCCATTATATAAATACTATGGCTTTCTCGTAAGGCTTTCTGCTAGGCAGATATTTTAATTTAGAAGAGTAAGGACGCTAGTCAATAAATATAAAGACTTAGCTATTATCCTAATTAATTATAAATAATTATTATAACTATAGTATATCTAATTTTATAATAATACGATAATATAATATAAAAAAGTAGGAATATCTCGAATAATTATAGCTAGCTTTATATAATATAGGCAGATATAATTAATAAATTAAAAGATATTATTTATCTTGTTATTTAATTCTTTAACTATAGATCTCTAATACTAATATTATTTTAGAGATATAAATAATACGCGTTACTAAATAATATAACTAAGATAATTAAAATAATCTAAGTATTAGTCTGGCTTAGTTTATATATAATATAAAAATAAATAAATTTTTTTGCCAGGTAATAATAATAAGTCGCGGGTAAATCCTTTGCCTTAACTATTATTCTAGATATCTTGGGCAGAAATTATTATCCGATATATATAAAAAAATTATATTAGATTAAAAATCCCCTTAGGATTTATAAAAATCCGATTTTATAATATAATAATATAAAAGACTTCTATAGGCCTAATTTACCGAATATAAAGTTTAATATAGGAGTCTACTGGATTCTACTGGATATCAAAAAAGTAAATATTTTTTTTTTATTTTTTATATATATATTTAGTATAATTTAGTTTAGTAAAAGAAGTTACTTTTAAAGTTATATAACTTATTCTTTTCTTATAATTATTTAATATTTTATTTATATTTTATCCTCTAGAACTTTATTAATAATCAAGAAATAATATTTTAATTTAGTTAATAAATTAATATTATTCCTTAGTCAAGTAAAAATAAATAATATAAGAGATTATTATATATTAATAATATTTTAAATTCTTATAATTATAACTAGAGAATTTTATATATTAATAATGTTTTAAGGATCTTATAATTATATTAAGACTAGGTATAAATTATAATATATTAATAATAAGATATTTTTATAAAAAGAAATAATAATAAAAAAACAAAATAATAAGAAAGGATAATAAATATAAATAAAATATCTTAGCTAGGATTATATAATATAATAAATTTATAAAATATTTTTATTTTTTACTTCTTATATTCTTTATAATTTATATTTTATATTTAATAACTATATTTTTAAGATCTTTTATTTTTATTTATAATACTTTCTTAAATAAAGACCTTAATTATTATTTATTATTAATTATCGGATAACATTATTTATAAATTATTTTTTAAAAATATTTTTTAATCTAGCTTTATAAAAAAAATATAGTTCGACTTTCTTGATATATTAATTAAAAAATTATAATTTATAGAAATAAATTAAAATAACTTATAATTAAAGATTATTAAAAATAATAAGTCTATAATTTATAATATTTAAACTTCCAAAGATATTTTAATTAAAACTTAAAATATATATTTAAATTATATTTATTATAATATTTATTTTAGTTTAATATTATTTAATAGTTTTTATTATAAAAAAATATAATTTCAGTAATAATATTAATAATAATTTAATTCCCTTATCTAATATAATCTTTATAAATTATTAATAAAAATAAACTTTATAAAAAAAAAGATTACTTAAAAGAAGTATTCTTAAGGATAACGATAATAAAGCTTTATATAATAATAAATCTTATAAATTAAAAGACTTTAATAATTATAATAAATATATTAAGTTTATTAAATATTATAAATAAAATCCTTACTAATAATATTATAAATAAATTAATTATATTAAATAATAATAAATTAAAGAATAATAATAATAATATTAATACTAGATATAAAAAATAATATAATAATAATTATTTTATTAATATAGACCTATATTTTTTTTCTTTATTTAAACAAGATAACTTGGTCTCTCTGCCCGCCTAATATTAGCCTGGTTTTTATAATTATTTTCTTGCGATATTATAAAATTAAATTAATTTATATAATAATAATAAAACCAGGTGAAATATATTCAAGAAGCCAGTGTCTTACTTTTTATTTATAATTTTAAATAAGGACAATAAAGGTAGGAGGAATAAAAATATCTCTAAATCCAGAAAGGACTTGCCCCTGGCCCGCCAGTTATTATTCTTTTATATTAATTTATAATAAGATTAAGATGGACCTAGTTATAATAAATTAAAAAAGCTAGGGCAAGATTAGCAAGAGGATAAATTATAGGAATAATAATAAAAGAAGATAATAAAATATAAGAATAATAAAGGCCCGCGACCTATAAAAAGATAATAAAAATTTTATTTAAAGTTTATCGAGGAGACTTTATTGTCTTGCCGTAATCATGATATAAATCCCGTTACTTTTTTTATAAAACTTTAATTAATTATATAAGTAATTAATAATAATTATAATTAGAAAATCTATAAAATAATTAATAAAAAAGTTATTAATAATTTATTATATTATTTAATAGATTAGACCCCGATATTAGTATCTCGATACTCGCTGGGATATATAAATAAATTAATGGATAAGTTTGAGGCCGGACTCCAAGTAAAGTATAAGAATAAGAACAAGCAAGGGGGACTAGGTTTAAAGTAAGGCAAGCGGGCGGTGGAGGCTAATATATCGGGTGATTAATAATAAAAAAGATAGCGAGGCCGGTCCCGAAGATAAATGTCAGGCAGGATTATAGAGGCTTCTAGGAGATAATTATACCAGGAGATTAAGGGATTAAATATACTGGATAAAATATTATTATAAAAATAATAATAAAGTTAATCTTAAAAGTAATATAAGTAAAGTATATTAAAAATAAATAATATAAAACTTATTAATTTATAACTCGGCATTAAGTTTATTTAGCATAGATTTTATTTTATTTATTATAATAAAAGAAATACTAGTAATATTTCTTTCTTGCTTTTCTCGAGTTCAAGAAATAAATAAAGTTATCAGGAATTTATAAGATATACTTTAAATAAGAGTAATAATACGTAATTAAATTATTAAAGATAAAATATACTTTATGCCTACTTTAATATAATAAATCTTATTAATTAAATTAATTAAATTAACTTAAATAAAATATAAATTAACTTATGAATGTATAAGTTATATTATTTTATCCTAATAATATAACTTAATAATTTTTTAGTAATTACTTTTATAAAGTATTTTAATTATTTATTATATAATATAAGTTTTTTTTATTATACGATATTTTTTTTAAGCCGAGTTAATTAATTTTATATATATTATATATATTATAATAATAATAAGTATTATATTTATCGTTATAAAAATAGTCAAGAATATTATAATTAATTAATCATGATCACGGGCCATATAAATATTAATTAATATTATAAAAGAAGTAAGAATAAAGTCCAGGAGAATAAATCTATATTTATTAATATTATAATTATTATACGATAATTAAAAAGAAACTTATAAAAAAATATAATTTATTAGCCAAATATATTTATCTATATTTCCTTAATAATATTAATATAATCTAATTATGCCATAAATAAAATTTATTCCTATTATTATTAACAGGGGAGAATCTTGGACTATATTAAATATAATTTTTTTAGTTCTTTTAATATTATTTAGAATATAGAAATTATAAATTAAAATAAATATTATGGAAAGAATAACGAGATCGGCAAGAAGTTAAATAAAAAGAATAAATATATTTATATATAATAATTTTAATATCTTAATCTTTATTTAAGATATTATTATTATAAGATAAAAAGGATCTCAAGATAAAAAATAAAAGATTTTTTATATAAATAAATTTAAATAATTATAAATATTAATACTTAAAGATTAAAGAATAAATTATTTTTATTTATATTTCTTAAGAGGCAAAAAGTAATTTATTATTAAAAATAAAATATAATAATATAAGTCGTGAGTATTATAATTTCCAGGCGATATTTTAAAAACTATTAAAAATAAAGTCCCCTGGTGTCAAGAGTTATCTAAGTGAGGGATATTACATGGCCTTATAATTAATTACTTATTATTATTATAATATAGTTAAGCTTTAATTCTTGTTATATATAGTTCTATATCTAGTATAAAAAAATCTTAATATTTTAAAACTTAAAAGAGTCCTAAGATAAAAACTATTCTTTAATTAATAAATATATTTATACTTTGTCATTATAATAAAGCTATAAAAAATTAAATATTATATATATAGTTTATAATTTTATTTATTTATAATATTATAATTTATTTATTAAATATATATATTAATTATTTTTTAAAATTAATTTTTTATTTAAAGAATAAACCTTTATTAGTAAACTTTATAAAAAGGTCCTCTATAAGTAAACTATTATATATTATTAATTAATATAAATATTATATAATTTTAAGTCTTGCCAGAATCCTATTTTCTGGCTCTTTTAGTCACGAACGAATTCCCTCGAAAAATATTTTATAATTAAATAATATTAATATTTTTAATTTATATATCGTATTTAGGATAATATATAATATAATACTAGGATATTCTAGATTATTCTTAAATATATTAATTAATTTAATCCAGACTAATACTCTTAATATCTGCTTTAAAATATATTTCCAGGTAATCTAATTAATAATCTTAAATTTATTTATTATCTTCAAGATAATAGTCTTGGAAACTATATCACGATCGTATAAACTTCTATTAAAATTCTTTATTATTATCTAGAATTAATAAATAAACTTATAATAAATATATTATTATTTTATTATCCGTTTCTTTATTTTAATTATAAGTTATAATTTTATAAGATCCAGGTTCTTTATTATAAAGTTTTATTATTATTTTTATATAATATATTTTATTACTATGGCCTCTCTTAATATATTAAGTATTGTTATCTCCCTTATAAATATAAAAATAAAATATTTAGGATTATTTTTCTGGTCTCCTCCAGAAACCAAGAATTCCGATATAAATAACTCTAGTTAATTATTATAATAATAATTATTAGATTTTATAGATAAAATCATGTAATTACTATCGTTACTATTATTATCCTTAATAACTTATAGCGGGATTTTTTTGGTATTTATCTCTTTTAGTTTAAGCTCTCGATATTAATTTTTTAAAGGATCAAGACTTAAAACTAGAAGCTTGGCCAAGACCCTTTCTCTAAATAATAAAAATAAAATATTACTCTTGGCCTGGATAAAATATAGTTATCCAGTAGTCAAGAGATAAATATCTATTAAAATAAAAAAATTATAGTCTATATTATTTTTTTATTTTAAATTAAATAATATTAATAATTTCTTTATTTTTTTATTATAGAATCAAAATTAAATCTAGTTTACTAGAGTCTCTAGAACTTTATCGCCAAGATTATTATAATAGGTCTAATATAAAGTATTTTTTTTATTCTTTAATATTATAATAATAAAATTTTAATAATAATTTTTTTAATTAATTAATAAATATATTATATATATATTAATATTAAGGAGCTTTATAAATTATTTATATAATTAATTAAATATTATCGCTATAATAAAGAAATTTATAATTTTATAATTTAGAAATATAATAAATCTTTAAAGGAATTTAAGATATATATTAATAATTTTATTATTAAGTTACTCTCTGGCCTTTAGGCGCCAGAGGGACTTTTCTGGCTTTATAAAATATTTAAGATTAAGAATTTTAATAATAATACTTAAATTTATTTATATTTTTTTTATTTTGTTTTTCTTAGTCTTATAAATAATAACTTTAATATTACTTAGTCTTTTTAATATTTTAATTCTTTAATAATTTAATAATTTTAGCAAAATATTTAGACTCTTAGATAATATAATATTTATTATTAATAATTACTTATTGGCTGTCGTCCATTTAAGCTTAGCTTTATTATTGTCTAAGTTAATAACTTGGGATTATTTTATGGAGGTAAAGATTAATTTATTATTATTTTTAAGCTTAAGAATCTTTGTCTTATTTTTATATTACATGATAATTTTAAAGAGAGAGTTAATATTTATCTCGACCAAGACTTAATTTAGTATAGTACCAGGCGACTTTATAATAAAGAATAACTTATATCTTTATTATAATTATTATATCTTATTATTATTTAAAATAAGAGGGACTTTTAGTCACTAAGTTAATATATATATTATTATTATTTTATAGTCTTTTTTAATAATAAGATTAAATTAATTTAGTTTCTTAATTAAGGACTTATAATTAATCTAGATAATAATTTTATTATATCGATAAATTATAATATATATATTTTTTATTAAATCTTTTATTTTATTAATCTTAAATATAATATTTATTATAATAACTATATTAAGTTTTTTTTATAAATTAAAATTATAAATTCTTTAAATAATATTTATATTTGGATAAATATAATCTTTATATAGCCAGAGTCTAGATTTTAAGATATAAATTTTTTTTATTTACTTATATAATTTATACTTAATATATATTAATAAGAATAATTTTTTGGTAAATAAAACTAAGATAAATAAAACTAGGTCAAAGTAAAACACGTGATCTCTCCCGTATATAATAGTCCCTAAGTCTTTATATAACTAAATTATTATTGGCCATGGCCCTTTTATTAATAAAGAAATTTAAGTCTTTAATAATATTAATTATATATTAAGTTTATTAATATTTTAAATATATAATTAATATAAATAATCTTTTTTAATAATGATTTTGAATATATAATAAAATTAAGTTAAACTTATAGTCTATATATATTAATATATATTAAATAATATTTTATTAAAGATTTTTATATTATTATTATTATTATATATATTTATATTAAATATTCTTATATTAGTTATTAATATAATATTAAAGAAAATAACTTTATAGCTTAATAAATAAAATATTATAAAAAAAATAATTTATTTTTAATTTTTATAAAGATTTTTATTCTTATTATAATAATAATTTTTTTTTTCCCGTAATACTTTAATTAAAGAATAAAGCTTTAAATATATAATATAGTCTAGTAAAGAGACTAGTTTAATTTATTCGACTATATTATAAAAATTTAATATATAAGATTCTTAAATATTTTTATAAATAAGTTTTATATAATTTATTTTATTATTAATTAAATACGCTATTTTTAAAAATCTCTTATTCTGGTGTCTAGAATATTAGATTTTGGCTATTTTTAAAGTAATCCATTTCTCTTAAGGGAATTAACTCTTAAATTAATATTTTCTTTTATATTTTTAAAAAAATTATTTATTTAATTTTAATAACGCTAGTCTAAAGACTAATAATTTAATTCTTTTAAAGTAATATTTTTATTAAAAGAAGTTTATAATATAGACCTTAGTTTATCTTAAATCTTTATTAATATAAATATTTAAATTATTAATATAAGAATAAATATCTAGATATATAATAATCTTATTTATAATAAATATTCTAGATATATTTATATATATAGATAAATCCCTAGGCTTATAAATAATTTCTTTACTTAATTATTTTAAAAAAATCTTTTTTTATTTTTTTTTTATTTACTTTATCCTCTTTTTTTTTATTTTTTATATAATTATATTCTTTTATATCTTTCTCTTCTTAATCTTTATGATCTTATCTTTAAATATATCTTTAAGAAAAAAAGATTTTAATAAAATCTTAATTTATTTTAAAAGTTTATTAGACATTAACTAAATTAAATAAAATAAAATTATAAGGGCCTAGATAATATTAAAAAGATATCTAAATTAATATTATAATTTATATAATTATTTTTTAATTTTTAATCTTTTATTAAGACCTAATTAAATAATAAATAAATTATTTTATATAGTCCTATATAAAGTCATTAATAAAGATAAGTAATATTAAAAAAAAGAATATATTTATTAATATTTTTAAACTTCTAGACTAAATAAATTTAATAAGCTTAAACTTTATAAATAAATATATCCTATATTAGTCATTTTAATAATAATAAATATATTATAATATTATAATTATTTATAATTATAAAGATATATTTATAGTTATTTATCGATATAATAATATTATATAATCCAGTAAATAATATTTGACCTAGTTCTTTACTTTATTTACTTATGATTATGACACGAGACTAAAGAATTTTAGTCTATTTACGACAAGACTTAATCACGAGTTTTAGCTTTATTTATTACTTGCTAGTCCAGGAGATAATGATAAATAAATAACTTTATATAAAAATAAAGAAATATATACCAAGTAATAAAATATATAAATTAATATATTATCTAGTTTTTATCTTTAAAGATTTTAGTAAAATTATTATTAATTATATAAGATTATTATTATCTTTATTAAAATATTTAAAGACCTCTTTAACTCTCGATAACTTTTTATCTTTGACATATATAATAACTTTATTATAATATAATAAAAATATTTCTTTATATATAAAAATAGTTATAAAGATTTTTAAAGAGATATAAAAATATAATCTAGAGAATAATGCCGACGGGATATAGAGTAAAATAAATATAATAATAATAATTATTAATAATTAATATAAGCAAAAAAAAATCTCGTAGAATTATTTATGGAGCGGAGACCAAGAGGAGAATAATATAATAATTAAATCTAGAAATACTTTATTCTATAATATATTAATAAATAATAATAAAATAATAATAATAAAAATATTTATTATAATTATAAAAAGATTTATAGTATTATATAAAAAAAAGACTATATGGAAAATAAGTATAGTAAATATATAAAATAATACCAGGCTATAGGACATTATTCTAGTAAAATAATATATTAATTAAAAAATATTTAAGAAGATATTAAGAATATTAGCGAGAAATCCAAGATATAGGCCTAGAAAGAAGGGGATTATATTAATTAATAAGAGATTTCTAGTTTATATATTAATTTTTATAATATTAAAATATTAAAAATAAATATAGAAAGAATTATTAATAATATAAATTATTTAAAGTAAAAGATTTATAAATATTTATAGGCCCAAGAACTAATGACGATAAATAAAATAAATATATTTTAAATATATTAAATATTAAAGAAGAGATGGTGTAAAGAAGATAAAATATAAAAGTTAAGGAAGAAGATTAATAAAAAAAAAATAAGAAAAATATTATTTAAGATAATAATATATATTAAAATAATTTTTATAATAATTATTATTAAAAATAATAAGAATATAATTTTATAAATTATAGATTTATATTTAAATAATAAAGTTAGAATATATTATTATTATTAAAAATATTTTTTAGTTAAAATTAGTTTATTTTAGTTATTATAAAGTATTTTTAAAAAAACTTAATTTATTTAAAAAATTATATTAAATATTATTATTATAATAAAAATAAAATATTAATAAAATTAAAGTATTCTAAATTAATATTAATAAAGAAAAAGATATAAAGCTTAAAGAAATAATAAAAAATATTAAATATTAAAATAATTAAATAAAAATTTAAAATAAATAAATTATTTTATTAAAAGTAAAAAAAAAAAGGGACGAGAAAATAAATAAAAAAGATAAAAAAATATTTAAAGATTAAGTTATTAAATAAATTTCTTTTATTTAAAAAATTAATAATTTAAAACTTAAAATATAATAAATATAAAAATTAATTTATTACTTACTTTTTTTTTTAAAATTTAAGAAATATTTTAATATTATCCGATTATTATTTTAATAATAATTTTTTTTATATATCTTTTTATACTTTTATTAATATAATTTTCCTAAATTTATTTATTATCGCCTGTTTTATAGCTTTAATAAATTCCGGTGTCCCTCCAGGAGGCGGTATCCCTCCAGGAGGCGGTGTCCCTCCAGGAGGCACTATCCCTGCAGGAGGCGCTTTCCCTCCAGGAGGCGCTGTCCCTCCAGGAGGCGCTGTCCCTGCAGGAGGTACTGTCCCTGCGGGAGATGGAGTATTCTTATTGCCTGGGGTAAAAGAAGATATAAACCGGGAGACTTTAGGCCATTAATCTTTAAGAAATTCTTGATATTTTTCTTCTTGCTTTAGAATAATTTTATATATTTATTTATCTTCTCTAGTATTATTATTATAAAATTCCCGTATTCTAGACTAAGTCTTCTAACTCCTTTATTTTTTCTTATATATTTATTTTTATTGGATAAAAACTTAAATAACTTTAAATTTATATTTTAATAAAATCTCTTTATTATATACCCTTATATTATTTTTTTATTTTTTTATTAATTTAGAAAATAAAGATATAAGCTTTTTGACTAGATTTCTTTTATAGTCATCTTTAATATAATAAAAGATTCCTTTAATATCGACAACATCGTCTATTATAAATTTCTTAATATTATTTTTATTTTTTATATTATAATATTTATATTTAATAAAATTATATTTATTGTTAGGATTAACGAAGTCGTTAAACTAGCGAGATTTTATTATTTTAAAGATTAAAGAATTATTTAGGCCTAATTAAATAATAAGATATTTTTTATAGAATTTAATTTTTATTTAATCCTTATATACTTTATAAATAATTTTAAGTTCTTTTTAAATTTAGTCGTAATTTATAATATCTATATAAATATTTTTTTTTTTTATTTTTTTTTTTTTTTTTTTTTTTTATTTATATTATTATCTTTGCCGTCGTCATTAAAAGAATATTTAATACTAGATTCTTTAGTCATTGGTTTAGGGTCATCCAGGTTATTAATTTCTTACTCCTTAATAATATTTTTTATATTAATATCTCCTTATTTCTTTTTAATTCTTAATATTTTTTTTCTTACTTTCTTAATCTTTATATTAATATTAATTATTTATTGGTTAAATATCTAAAGTTTTAATTTTATTATCTCTTATTTTATCTTAAGTTATTCTTAAAGATATTTTTTTAACTTAGTCCTTTTAGCAAGATTAATTTTTTTTATTTTTTTTATATTTTTAATTCTTTTTATAATATTTAATAATCGGTCTACAGCCGCTTACTTTCTTTTATTATAATTTATTTTTTTTATAAGATTTTTAATCCGGATTATTTTTTTTTTTATTCTTGACTTTTTTTTATCTTTTTAATTTTTAATATATTTTTTTATTTTTAAGAAAAAGATATTTATTTTAGATTTTATAAAAAATAATAAATAAAAAAGTCTTTAAAGTAAGAGAATAAAAGCTTGGGAGTTGGGGACTTTTTATAAATATTTTAATAAATTAGTTTTAATCTTTATAATAAGTAATATTTAATTTTTTATTATATATTAATTTTAGTTTTTTATATAAGAGAGGAATAATGCCTTTATATAAAGTTTAATTAAATATCTTATTATTAAGAATAATTATAAATTAAGTCCTAGTTATAGTTATTTTCTTATTTAATTATAATTTTATTTAATTTAAAATTATTAAGAATTATATAAAATTATAAATAAAAATAATTATAAAAATTTAATATAATAATTAAGTTAGGTCTAAAATTATTTTAATAATAAGTTATTTTATATTTTTTATTAATTTTATTTTCTTAAATCTAAGTAAAAATCTTTTAACTTTTATTAATATAATCTAGATATTAATCTTGATTATCTTGTTTAATATTCCGCCATTATTTAAGATTAATTAAATATAAATAATTAATATAATATTTATTGGCCAATAACTTTTCCCAATAACTATAGGATTATTTTAAATAATGACTGGCGTTATAATTACTTAAAGTTTACTAGATTATAATATTTTTTTAATTTTTTAAAGTAGTCTTATTACTAGATTAAATACTTGTCCTGGTGTCTCTTGGTCTTATATAGTCTTTTATATAATTATAAATAAATTTATAATAAATTTTTTCTAAATTAAAATATTTAGATAATAATATTAAATAAAATTATTTTATTAATATTTTTTAGTATTTATATAGGAGATTTTATAATTATTTTTTTTTTTAATATAATCAATAATTTAAAGTTATTTATATTAATATTTAAGTACTTAAATAATAATAAAGTATTAGATTAATAAAAACTTTATTTTAAAGAAAATAAATCTTATTACTTTAATTTAATATTATTAGATATAACTCTTATTTTTAATCTAAATTTAATATATTTATAAAATATTTTTTATAGTTTTTTTTTTTAATCTTATAAAAATATTTTTAATAAATATATAAAAAATTTATTAAATTTAATAAATATTATAAAAATCCAAAATTTATATATTTATAATTTTATTTAATCTAAAGTTTATTTTGGTCATTCGGGACTAAGTTATAATATATTTTATTATTTATTTCTAATTTATATAATGACTAATATTTCTGTCAATAAGATTATAATTAAAATTTTATTATATAGTTATTTATTTTAAGGAATTATTGGCCTAGATTTTAAATAAATATTATAAATTATAAGCTATAAGTTAGGAGAATAAAGTATAGGATTATAAAATATTTCCTAAAGCCGATATAACTAATACTTTAATCCTGAAATCGGGATATTATATAATTATAATATATTTATTAAGAAATTTATAAGTTACGATAATATCGCCAAAGTAAAGCTAAAGTTATTTATATTAAAAATAAAAGACCCGGTAAGGCTATATATCGGGAAAGTAATAAAAATAAAACTAGTCGCAGTATTTAATTATGACGATTATAGAGAGTCTTTAAACTTCTTACTTAGTTAAATTATTTAGCCTAATATAATAATTAGAATATTAGATAAATAAAGAGATAGGAAATAATTAATTATTTATTTATTTTATTTTAATAAATAAACTTCTTTATAAAATAATTTAATTTATTAATTAATTAATAATATATTATATATAATAAAATTCCTAATAATTAATCCAGTAAATAAAACTTTAATTTTTAAATTATATAATATTTTTAAATTATAGTCTTATACTTTATAATTAATTTAAATTATAATATTCTTATTTTAGAATTATAATTCCTAAATAAGTAATAGGGCAATAAATTATAAATTTAGTCCGATATATTTTTTAAGTACTTTATTTAAAAATAATATTTTAAATCTTGTTTTATACGGGCACTATAATTAATATAAAAGCGAGTCTTTATTTAATAATTAAAAATAATATATTAAATTTTATATTATATAAGTTTTATTTTATATTTAATAAAATAAGATTATACTTAATCCCAAAAGTTTAGAATAATCTTTATTAATATAGTTAAGAAAATATATATATTTTATTATCTTTTTATTTAATTTCTTTCTTATATATATATTTAATAAACGGGATAAATATATAAGTTATTATTTTAATTAATTTATTAAGAAAAATTAATAATAAATATATATAATAAATATATACTTTAATATAGTTTTATTATTATTTAAAATATTATTAATGTCTTTATTAAGTTATTATAGTCTAGGATACTAATATTATTACTTGTTTCGATAAAGTTAAGATATTTATATTATTAAATATATTCTTAAGAATTTAGATATAAATTTAATTAATATATAATTATTAAAATAATTTAATCTTAAAGTTCTTTAATTATTATTCTTTTTTTTTATTATTATTAAAGATTATATATATTAAATATTATCTAGTAAATATTAAGATAACTATAAATAAAAAATAAAAATAATAATAAGTCTTATATTTTTTATTCTTAAAAATACTTTATCAATAATTAATATTTAAACTTTATTTATTATAGAACTAGGTATTCTCTTATTCTTTAGCATAAAAATATTATGGACTATTAAAGAAATAACTAAATTAGTTAAATAAAGTATTTTAATAGTCTAGTTTTATATTCTTAATTATTTTAAAATCCTAGATTATTAATTAAAAAATTAATAAATTAATTAAGATATTTATTAAAAATTTTAATAATATTTTATAAGACTATATTTTAAAAAATAATTTTATTTAAAATATAATATATATTAAAATATCTAGAATATAGTAATATATAAAGTATTATTTAATAAAATATAATAAGTTAGTAAATTTATTTAGGACATTAATAATATAGATTATAATATAATTAAAAGAAGTTTAAAAAAATTAATAATAATATCTCGTTATATTATTTTTTATAAGAGACTCTTACGGGACTTTATTAAATTTAAGAAAAAGAATATATATCGCTAACTTAATTATAATATTTAAGGCTCCTTAAAATATAAGTATAATCTTAATGATTTGGCCTATATATTATAGATTTAGATATTTACTAATAACTAATTAATATTAATTAAATAATTAATTAAGATTATTTATTAAAGCCAAAGACTATAAGAAATTACTTAAATATTTTATCCCCCCAGCAAAAATTAACTTTTATCTTTTTACTAAAGTAATAATATCTTTCTTTATATATTCTTAAAAATTATTAATATTGGAGTTATAAATTATTTATTATTAATATTTTCTTTATTAAATCATGACTAAGTACTAAACTTGCCAGGGCCAGGCCTTGCCCGGAGAAGATAAATATCCTAATTATAAAAAAGATTAAAAATAAAAAACAGGAAAGGGATTTTAATAATATTTACTAGATAAATATATCTGGATTTAGAATTCTGGTTTATTATTTATTAAAATAATTTAATTAATTATTTTTAGATAAGGACAAGATTTAAGCTATTTAGTATTTTTATATAGGACTAGGTATAATTAATAAAGGATTTTAAGATTATTTAATTAATGTTTATTTCTTTCTTTTTCTTTAAGTATTTAGGACTTATAGTCTAAATATCTTAAGTTAAAAAAACTTATCCTGGCTTAGTGCCAAATATATTTAAAGAATATATATATATTTATTATATATTTCTTAGATTTTAAATTTAAAATTCTTTTTTTTTAAGTTATAAAGAAAGTTACTTATTTATTTTTATTCGAGATATATAAATTAAGAAATATAGAAATTAAGTATTTTAGAAACTTAGATTATTTATAATAATATCTAAATTCTAGAGTCCAAAAAGTTATTATTTTTTAGAAATTAGACTATAATAATATAAATATAAATAATATTACTTTAAGATTAAAATTTTTTTTTTATTTTATTTTATATATTAGTTCTTTTATTTTTACTGGAGTTCTATACCAGTCTTTTTTATCGCTATATATTATTATTAGAAATATAATCTTAATCTTTATAATTTATAATTATATTATATAGGATAAAGCTGGATCCCCCGTCAGAATATAGTCAATCTTTTATCTCTTTTAATTATTATTATACTTTAATTTAATAATATATTATAACTATATATAATATTAACTATATTTTTACTAGAGATTATAAAATATTTATTTAGAGATTTTGGCTATTTTAAATTAAAAGATTTAATAATTAAGAATATTATCTTAAAGATAAAGAAAAAAGACTTTATATTTTTTATAAAATATAGTCTAGACTTTTATAAATAATACATCCTTAATTCGGTATATAAAATTAAATATTTTATAAATATTTATTTAATTTTTTTTAAAAAATTATATTTATTATAAAATCTTTTTTTAACGATAAAATTTATATTTTAATATATTAATTAAAATATATAATATATCTGGACTATATTTTATTCTTTAGGAATAATAGACTTAAGGCCGGCCAATAAATTTTATTAATTTTTTTAATAATTAAAGAATTATAAATATTATATTAAAATAATTTATATTAATATATATTATCTTTTATTAATAAAAAAAAATATTTATATAAAGGTTTTAAATTTATTCTTCTTATAATAAACTATCGAAGAAAAAAAAAAATATATATTAATAATGATTTATAAGATTTTTATTATTATTATAATTCTTTATTTTAATATCTCTTATAGATTAATTTTTAATACTTAACTAAATTTTAAAATAAAAAAAAAAAATAATTATATTTAAATTTATAATCCCTAAAATAATAAAAACATGACCAAAGATAGACCTTTCGGATACACCAGAATTAAGATAAAAAATAATAAATATAAAAAGTAATAAAATTAAAATAAACTTTATATTTTTTAAAAATAAAAAAATAAAAAAAATTATTTAAATAAAATCTAGTTTTTTATATTCTTAATTCTTATTTTTTTTTTAATTCCTATATATAAAATTTATTATAATATTTATTAAAATATTAAAACTAGTATAATTTAGAAATATAATTAAATCTTTAATAGACCCGGGATAATTTAAAAAATTATTTATATAATTATATTTATTTTTAATTATTTTACTTAAAATTATATTCTCTTCTCCCACGACATTCATAGCCTCTTGCTTGTTATATATTATACTTACTTTAATATTTAGTCTTGGAATCAAAAACTTTATAATATATTTATTCTTAATATTTATGTCTTGCCCTTGTTTATATATTAATTATTACTTGTCGAAGGTCATGTATAATTTAATAAAAGATAGATTTATTTAATGCTTAGTTATTTTTAAAATTAATTAATAAAACAAGATTATATAATCTAGAAATAAAATACTTATAATATTTATTTAATTATTAATTTCCTAAAGTCCTCTCCAAGAAAGAATTTATTTAATATATATTATATCTGGATTTATAAGAGTATTAATAAATTTAATAAAATCTAGTACTTTATTTACTTTTAATATTGCCTAAATATAAAAGATAATAATAATCCTATAATCTAAATTAAATTAATAACTCTTATTATATTCTTTAATTATACTAAGGAATTTAGGCATTAATTTTTTTGTATATATTTTTTTTAATATATAAAATATAAAAAAAATAAAGAAATAATAATCTTTAGATAAAATAATTTTATAGATAATATATTCTCTTTTTTATTATTATATTATAATACTTTAACGAAAAATATAAAGAAAATAAGGCCAGAGAAGGCCCTTATAATCCTTAAGCCATATCTTTTAACTTTTAATATTATAAGTAATTATAATAAGTTTCCTGTAATCTGGAATAAATCACTGGTTTGGTATTGGAGAATAAATTTATACCAGAAAATAAAAAGATGATAAAGGAATAATAAAGAAATAATAAAAAAATTATAAAAGAAAATAAAAGAATAATAAAAGAATAATAAAAGAATAATAAAAAAATAATAAATAAATAAAATAAATATTTAGACTAGTTCTTAACTAGTGTCCTATATAAATCCCTGGTCTTCCTTCGCTATTAACTATATTTTATGTCTTATTTATTAAATATTTAATATATAAAATACTTCTTTAATATCCCGTATAAAAATATTCCTGGTCTAGTATAGGAATATATTATTTGGCTCCAGCTTGGATTCGGCCCTATATCAAAATATTCTCTAGATTTTAATATTTACTTAATTTTATTTAGGGGGTAAAAATAATAATAATATAATTATATTCCTAAATAATATTCCGCTCTTGCTAACTAATATAAAATACTTTATATATATATAACTTAACGAGATACTAAAGAAAAAAAAATATTATAATAAAATTTAAATTAATTTCATTAGTCTTTATTTCCTCTAAATATTATTACTATATTGACATATATTAAAAATATCTAGAATTCTTATATATCAAAGATAAATATTATAAAATAATAAAATAAAATAAAAGTTAAAATTTTTATTAATAAATAAATATATAAGTAATATATCTAGATATTACTAGCTCCCGGGACCTTTATCTTTATTCTTTTATCTTTAGAAATAAAGTCTTGATTAATATAAATATTATATAATTATATTAATACCGACTTTTATTATAAAAGGAATATAATATAATAATAAATATTTATAACTAAACTTTTATTATCTTTAATTATAATCTAGTTATTTACTTTAATTATACTCCCAAAAACTCCCGATACCGAATTATATAAAAACTTAAATCTTTTTTTTAATTATTAATTTATTTATATTTAAGTATTTATTATTATAGTAAATATAATATCACGAAATAAGATTATATTTAAGTTAATACCCGATTTAATTAAATTTTTAATTAAATATTATTAGAATATTTATTATATAAACTTAATAAATATATATATTAATTAATTAGAAATTAAGAAACTATAAGAGAAATTTATTAAGACTATTAATAAATTTATATATTATATTTATAAATTTATTTTAAAAAAACTTAAAGAGGATGACTCTGGAGAATTATTATATAAGAAAAATAAAAAAGTCAAGATTAATATCTTTAGTCTTTTCTAGCGAGTTCTATCCTAAAAAATTCTTTCTTTATTATTTCAAAAAATATTTTTATTAAAAATAATTCCTGATATCTTGATTAAAGTCTTTTTTAATTTTTATATCTTAAAACCTGGTAATCTAGAAATAATTCTTAAATAATTTAATTAAAGTCTTTTTTGATTCTTAATTTTTTATAATCTTTATAACTAAGCTCTGGACCTTGATTATTATAAATTATTTTTAGGTTAAAAATATATATTTTTATTATTATATTAATAAACTATATCCTATATTATTTAGTTTTATTTATTATTTTATTTTTTAATAATATTTTTTATTATTTTTATTTTTCTTATATTATATTTAAATTTTTGTTAAATAATATTAGTAAGATTCTTGTTTATTATTTTACTTAATAAAATCTTAATAAATTAATATATTATAATTATAAGGATTATAATGGGACTTTTAATCTTAAGATTAAAGTTATAGGCTAAAGAAAACTTTTTATCTTTAAAAATTATTTATAAGTCCTAATAATAATTAAAGAAAATATATTTTTTTTAATTATATATAATAAAAAATAAATAATATAATTTTTTTTTTTTAATTTAATTATTTTTATTTTTATATTTGGCTTATAATTATAATTTATAAAAAAGATAATATTAGACTTATAAATATAGTTAATAATATTATATTTATTAATTATAAATAAGATATATATTTTTTATTATTAATCTCCTAATAATACTTTTTTAAAGTATTTATATTTTTAACTATAACTCTCCTTTTTATTAACTTAATAATTATTTTATTTTTTTTATATTTTTTTTAATAAATAACCTTAATTAATAAATTAATAATAACGTAACTTTCATGATTATAAACTTTAAATAATTATGACCCGGTTAAGATAAATTATTTAAAAAAATAAAAATAAATTATTTTAAAGAAGTTAGAGTCCAGGTATAGATTTTTATATTTAAATATAAGTTAATGTAAAAGCTTATATTAAGTAAAGATAAATCTTTTTTATATTTATTGTAAAAAAGAAAGGGACTACTTAATATAACTCGTCTCTAAATCTTGATTAATAAATAAGTCCCTTTTGGACTAAAATATATAATAATACTTCCAGTATTAAAACACTAACTTCTTTAATGATTTTAGCCTATTGCCGGATTATTAATAAATATCTCATTACAATAGCCCACTATATAATTATTATAAGGAGAAAGAATAACTTAAGGCTTTTAAGTAAAGAAGATAATAATTAAAATATAAAAAACATTAATTAATTTCCAGGAATAAATTTATTATTTTATATAGACAAGGGGAAAATTATAGTCCTAGCCCGATTATCTAAATTCAGGAATAAATATAAAATAAATAATCCTAGTTCTTGGCCATGCGGAGGACAAGTATAAAGACACGGTAACGTGGCGACAAGAGAAATTATATATAAGAATATATTTAATAATAAATATCTAAAGAATATTAATTCATATATAAAAAATATTATTAAATATATTATATAAATTACTTAAATTATCTAATTATTCGGAATATTTATTAATTTAGTACTAAGGAAGTTATAAGAAAAAAGACTTTTTATAATACTTCTTTTATTTCTTTTCCTAAAGTTTATCTTTATAAAATATAACTTCTCTTTCTTAAAATAATTATTTAAATAATTTTATATAGATTTAATACTTAGATAATTAAATTATTTAATTTATAAAATAATTATTTCCTGCGTTATTCTTTAGTTAAGAATAAGAATTTTATAAAGTATATTTAATATAATTTAATTTATATTATCCTTTAGCCCGGTATTTATTAATATTATATTTAAATACTAGGTATTAAGCTTTATAATTTTTTTAATAAAATTATAATTTTATATTAATAATTATTATTATTATCTTCCCGATATATTCTTTATTATTAAGAATATAACCAGTTATTCTTTAAATATACTTAATATTCCCGGGCCTTAATAATATAAAGTATAAATAATTATATATACTAGTAAAGATTAATTTAATATTAATTAATTTAATCTTTATATTCTTTATATATAACTCCTTTATATTCTTTATATTATTTTTTTTTCCTAATTATTACTTTTTATAAAATAATATTATTTTATATAAATAAGAATTAAATAAATTTTATAATATTAATTTTCGAGTATAATATAAATATTATTAAATAATAAATTATATAAAAATAAGAAAATAATTTATAATAAAGTTTATATTATAAATTATATTTAAACTAATTTAAAATATTCTTAGAAATAAATTATTAATTTTTTTTTGGCTTAAAATTTCCACCTCTTCTTTATCTTAAATCCCAAGAATTATATAAAAGAAAATATAAATTAAAATAACTTAAAGAATTAATAAATTAATTATTCTTATTCCTAATCTATTATCGGGAATATTTATCTTGTTCTCTTACTGGATCTTAAATTATTAATAATATTTTTTTATTTTTTGCCTAATTCTTTATTATTTAATATCTTTATAAATATTTCTTAAGGTCCTCCCTTAGTCTTCTCCATTTCTTTTATTTTATTATTTATTAGAAATCTTTTGCCCGGCCCTCTGGATCTTTTTATCGCGTGATTATGCCTATTTTTATAAAGATATAATTTTGTCTAATAAAGGGATTCTCTTAATTATTATCTTATTATATAATATTTTAGAATTTAGCAAAATTATTTAATATTAATATAAACTAATGACTTTTTATTAGTTAGCTTAAATAGATATAAATATTACTAGCTAATAGATATAAATAAAAAAGACGCGTGAGATAAAAGTTTTTATTTTATTTTATAATAAAATAAATTTTTTCTTTAGCCCGAGATAATTATTATAATTATTATTATTATTTATTTTAAGATTTCGGGTATATATTAGACTACTAGATAAAAGGGATTTTAACTTTATGATTATAATAAATTTTATAATTATTAATTATAACTAAATAATATAGACTAGAGGAGAGGTGTCTAATATTGTCGGTATATTAATAATTATAATAAATTTTATAGTTATTAATTATAATTAAATAATATAGACTAAAAAAAAATTATCTAATATTATAGGAATATTATTAATTATTATATATAAGTATAATAAATAAAAAATAAATTAATTAAGCTTAATAAAAAATAAATATTAAAAATTAAAAATAAATTTGACGAGACAAGTAATAATATTAAAATATATTAAGCTAAGATAAATAATTTAAATATTTAAAATAATTATTTAGATTATTTTTTTTATAAGAAAATAATTATTACTCGAGATTAATAATAATTTAAAAAAGTTAATAAATAATAAAAAGAATATATAAATATTATTAATATTTAAAATTATAAAAATAATATTTTAAGATTAAATAATAATTAATTAAAATATAAATAATAAAGAAATAACGAGATAAATATAAAATAAATAAATAATAAATAATAAATATAATATAAAAAATATATAAAATAATAATATATTTATAAATAAAAAATAATAAAAAATTAATAAAAGATAATAAAAAAATAAAAAAAAAATATAGTAATCAGGTTTATATAATAGGATTAAATTAATAATAAGGGACTAGGCTAATCTTCCCTAAATAAATATTTATTATATAAATTCCTGGATATCTTATAAAAATATCTGGCCAAAAATTAAGTCTAGTATACTTATAAATAATTAAGATATTAATATCTAAATTTTATTTATATAAGGCCAATAAATCTTTAACTTATAATACTTATACTTAAAAATATATTAATAAAATCTATTATAATATATAAAATAAATTTATAAAATAAATATTAATTTAGACTTAAGTATATTAAATAAATAATTATAATAATCCGGAAAAATTATTATAAAATATAATAAAAATATAATCTAAACTTTAAGTATAATAAAAAAAAAATAAGACAAGATTATAATTATAAGACTTTAAAGTAAAAAACCAGGGAAAAGAATATTAGGATAAAATCTAAAGATTATTTAAAAAGAGTTTATATGGGAAAAATAAAGGACAAATAATATTTTTCTTAAATATTATAGTCTTTATTAGACTTAGCTTAACCGGGATTTAAAAAATATAATATTAAATATTAGTTTATAAAAGATTTAAAATATTTAAATAAACTAAATAAAGATTTATATTATATAAAAATAAATATAAGTTTTTAATTTTTTTTTTAAGTCTTATAATAATATAATTAATTTAGTCTTTAATAATAAATATATTAAGTAATTAAAATTTTTTAAGATTATTTAATTTTATTACTTAAAGTATATATAAAATTTATAATTATTAAAGATAAAAATAAATAATAATATTATTTATAAAAAATATAAACTCTTAAATAATATAAAATTATAATAATTTATTCGTTAGTTTATTATTTTATTCTCTTACTTATCACGCGCTTATCTTACTTACTAGCTTACTTTATTTTATTTTATTAATTAGTTTATTTATTTAAAGAAAATTAATCTATATTATTTTATTCTTAATAATTTATTACTTTATTATACGGGAAGAAGTAAATTCTTATATTATGGCAAGGCCCTTGCTTGTATATACACGGGCTTTATAGTCTAATATTATAAAAATAAATAATATTTTATATTTTAGCTAAAGACTTCTTTAAGAAAAAATAAGTTATTTTTTTTTGCCCCTCTTTGCCAGGTACCCGGGGAATAATAAAATATATCCTATATCCCGGCCGGGCAAAAAGAATCCCGAGACTAGAGCCTGGTCACTAGTAGGGGTTTTTTATAAAATTAATATTTTTAAAATATTTAAAGAATTAAATTTATTATAAAAATTACTTTTAATATAAAATCTTTTATAATATTTAAAAAAATACCTGGATCTAATATAATTTATATTAAATAATAAATTAATAATAAAAAAATAATCATTAGTTAAAATCTTTTAATTTTATAAAAAGATCTATATTCTTTAAAATTTATAATATTATATAATCATGATTATCTAGAAATTTATAAAATATAAATAAAAAAATATATCCAAGACTATATATATTATACTTTATTTAAAACTTTTTTAATTTTATTTTAAGACACTGGCGGATACTTCTCTTAATTATTTTTAGTTTTTCCAAAATTATTTAATAAAAAGTAATATTTTGCCTAAAGTTAAGATGGCCTATATAAATCTATAATATTTATAATATTTAAATAATCTTATTTTTATATTAATAAAAATTAAATAATAAAAAAATAAATTAACCAGATATATATTTCTTTTTTCTAATTTTTTTTTTTATTTTCTAGATTTTTATTCTTTTTCTTCTTTATAATTAAAACTTTCTGGCCTATTTTTATTGTCTAAAAAATATTTAGGACTTCTTTAAAAAAATCCTGTTATATATTTTATTAGTCTTTATATTAATTATTATAATTAATAAAAAAAATTATTAGTTTATCTTTAAATAATAATAATAAACTAAGATTATTTATTAAAATTACTTAAAATAAATATTAAAAATATTTTATTAAATATTAATATTTTTTATAAGTTTTTAAAAAGTAGACCTTATTATAACATCGCTAAGTTAAAGTTTTATTATATTTTTATAAATTAACTTTTAATTATTAAATTCCTTTTTTAATTTATATATACCATAATCAAGAATATTTTATTTTTTTAATAAATAAAATAAATAAATAATTAATAAGATATAGAGTTTAAAGTAAAGAGGTCGTTATATAAATATTTTAATCTAAAGATCTTATAGATTATTAATATTATTTAGACTTAACTAAAATATTATACTAAGTTTAATTAAAAATTAATTAAAAATAAAATTATTAATTTATTAATAAACTTAATAATATTTAAGATAATAATATATTTATTAATAATGGCTTTGGATTTATAAAAAATATTAAATATTACTTATAAGTTAAAATTCCTAAAGTTATTTAATTTTATAATATTAATAAAAGAATTAAGTAAATTATAATTATTAATAAATATAAATTCCTGGTTAAAATTAAATTAATAAATATTTTTTAGGCCGCCAATAAATATAAATAAATATTATATAAATTTATTAAGTTAAGCTTTTATTTTATAAGTTTAGAATTTTATAAATATAGCCTTAAATAAATCTATAAATTTTTTTTAAAATATTTATAATACTTTATTTTAATCTTTCTTAAGGAGTTAAATAATTAAAAAAATATTATAATTTTTAAGTAAACTTAAAGTAAGTAATATAAAATATAAAATAAATTTTTCCTGAATTAAAAGACTAGATTTTTATAAATAATTAATATTATAACTTATAAATAAAATAAATAATAAAATTATTAATATATTATTATTTAAGATAACTCGTTTAAGTATTATTTTTAGGTCTAGTGAGATAATTAAATAAAAATATAATTTAAGTCTTTTATTATATTAAGACTAAATTATATTAAAGATATTATTAAGAAAATAAATATAAGATCTTTTTCTTGCCCCCAATATATTATATATATTAATTTTTTTTTTCTTAATTATATTAAATTATAATTAAATAAAAATTTAAAATTAATTTTATTAAAAAATAAAAAATTATAATTAAAAAGTTATAAAATATATAATTTATTAATAATAACTTTATAATATTTATCGAATTTTTTTCTAAAAATATATATTCCTGATATTAATATTATTTTATCTTAGTTAAAATTATTTATTTTAATTTTATTTATTTTTATATAAAGAAGTTTTTATAAATTATTACTTGGATATATATAAAAAAGTCGACTAATATTAAGAATTTATTTATATTTTTATTAATAATAATAAGTTTAAGACTCTTAAGAGCCTAGATAATCTCTTACTTATTTAGTTTTATATATGACCTTGGCCTTATATTTAATCTTAATCTTATATATAATCTCGATCTTATATATAATCTTAATCTTATTTATAATTAATATATAATTCTCTTGGTTAATAATTTTAAGAACTAGAAATAATATATTAATTATAAGTATTAGCTTATAATTAATAATAAAATATATAATATTTTTAAAAATAGGAATTAATAATAATATAATAAAAAAAAATATTTTAAGTAATTTATAATTTATAATAAAATAGGATAATAACTTTAACTAAAAGAAGAATTTTTATTTTATATATAAAATATTTATATATAATCTTTATTACTTTAAAATATCTTTTAAGGATAAGATCTTTCTAGCAAGGAATAACTATATATTAAATTTATTAAAGAGATGACTATATATCGAGCTTATCGAAGAGGTGGCCATATATCGAGTTTATCGAAGAGATGGCCATAGATTAAGTTTATCGAAGAGGTGGCCATATATTAAGCTTATTAAAGAGATTTATAATTTTTAGTTTAACCATAATATTTTTTTAATAGGGAATATATAGTTTTCGTGACTTTTAGCTTATATATACTAGAATATTAAGTTAAGGTAATTTTGTTTATTTAAAATATACCCGCGATAATCTAGCTTATTTTAATATTTATATCTTAACTAAAAATATTAAACTATTTAATTTTTATAATTATTGATATTATCTTTAATATAATTAATAATTTTATATTCCCTTAATAATACTTTTAGCTCTTTATTTAAATTCTTTAATATTTATAAAAAAAAAAAAAATTAAATTTATATATAATTAAAATTATAATAAAATATTTTTTATTTATAATAATTTTAAAAATCGATTACTTTTACTTAAAATTAAGAATATCCTAAAAAATATAAAGCTAGAATATATAAAGTTAAAATATAAATTATTTTAATTTAATCTTTTATAAAAAATTTAAAATATTTAAATAAACTAAATAAAGATTTATATTATATAAAAATAAATATAAATTTAAAGGACTTATTTTAATAATTTTAAATCTTTTATATTAAGATTATTAAGAAAATAATATAATTATAATTAAATTTATATCCTTACTTCCTTTACTTTCTTTATTATTTTTTTTAAATTAATTATAATTCTTAAGGGAATTTTTTTTTTTATTTTATTTTAATAAAAAAAATATATTTATTTTTTATTATTTTTTATAAATAAGATTTTATTTATCTAGTACTCCTCCAGAATTATCTTTATAATATAAGAAATATAAAAATAATAAATTTCGCGAATAATATATTTATCTCCTTTTTTTTTTTTTTTAAAGAATTTCTTGTCATTTTCTTTTATATTTTTAAATCTTAATTAAGTCTAGCAAGACTAATATATTTAAATATAAAAATAAATTTAATATTAATAATAAAAGAGAAACCAATATCTAGTCTAATTTATATTTAAATTATTAATTTTAATATAAAAATATTAATAAAAGACTTAGATATATAAGAAAATTATTAAAGAAATAATTTTAAATTTATTAATTAATTTAAATATATTTAATAAATCTTATAAATATATATAATAATTAATTAAAATCTTAGATAAAATAATTTATATTAAAATTAATATAAATAAAAAATAAATAACTAATATTAATATTTACTTTAATATTAATTAAGCCGATTATTATATTAGGATTTTAGCTTCCATTAGACATAATAAAAAAAAAAGAATATATATAGTTTAATCTATTAATATATATTAATATATATTTTTTTATAAATTAAATTATACTTAGACTTAGATTTAAATTTATCGAGATATATATAATTAATTTTATTTAATAAAAATAAAATAAATAATAAATAAAAAAAAATTAAAATAAATAATCCCTCTTATAAAGTATCCATAGTACCGCGGCCTCTTCCCTAAGTTAAGATAAAGTATATAAAGTCATGCCCTTCACGGGAGCAGGATTCTCTAGAATTTAGAGTACTTACTTATCGGAAGATTTATTATTAATTTCTCTAAGCCAGACAGGACACCAGGGACTATTTATTTCTTAGAGTTATATTACTTTAATAAAAATATTAATATCTAGTAACCTGGTAAAAACTAGTATAAATTTAGGAATATAAACTAAGACTAGAAATTAATTAATTTATATTTCTAAATTTAATAATATTATAAACTAGATTCTTTTCTTGACTCCCTTTATTAAAAATCTAGTATAATTATTAATCCTATTAAATATAGTTTTAATATTTATTTAAAGATCTCTTAATTTATTCTATATAATAAAAATAAGACTATAATATATTTTTTAATAATTATTAATAATATATTATATTAAGCTTATATTCTTTATAAATTATATTGTTCCTAATACTCTTATTTTATAATATATAATTATAAAATATATTATATAATCCCTCCTAATATATTTATAAAGACGACTAATTAATAAAAATATTTAATAGTCACTAAGACCTAATAATTATATCCCAAGTATTTTTATATATATATAATATTGCCAGCAGGATAAATAATTAGACATTGTCGTTATTTAAGACTAATATTTTATTGGCAAAGTTAAAGTTTCCTGATAATTAAATTTAGTTATAAATAATTAAGCTAAATATTAATTTACTTTAATTAAAGAATCTTTAAATAAATACTAAAAATCTCTTTAAGATAATCAAGTATATATAGACCCTAGTACTAAGATAATTAAAAATTTTAATCATAATACTTAGAATCTTTATTTATTAATAACTCCAAAGTAGAATATTATACTTATATAAAACTTTATTAATATAATTCAAAAGTTATATAACTTTATAATTTAGAATAATTAACTTAAGTATTCCAGAAAATCTTAATTACCTTTAGAGTTAAATAAATCTTTTAGGATAAAGCTCTAGGATTCTTATATTATTATTTTAATATTGGTTTATTATATTTTATTTAATATAAAGAAAATAAAAATAATAATAAAAAATATTAAATTAATTATTAAAATTATATTAAAAGTAGACAAATAACTAGCAAAGACTCGGGAATATAACTTAATATTAAAAGATATATAAAAAATTCTTTTAATAATATTTATATAATTATCTTTAAGATAATAATTAAAATAAAATAATAAATTATCTTATATATAAAAAATTATTATTAAAGTTTTATATTATATAAAGGGACTAAAGAAGTATTATATTTTTTAAGAGGGGATAATCCTATAAATAATTATATATACTTTAATTAAAGTATTTATAATAATCGGGAAAATTATTAAGATAAATATAATTAATATTATTTTATTTATTATATTAATATTAATAAATAAAATTATTAATATTAATTAATTATATAAAAAAATAAATAAACGAGTCTTGTTATTTTATTTACTCCTGGTATTAGACTATGGCAAATTTGTCTTGATTAAAGAATCTAGATTTATTATTATTTTTTATATTTAATAAAATATATAATATTATATTAAAATAATTATTAATAATATAGTATAATAAATAAATATAATAAGTTAATTTTATATATATTTTTTTAATTTATTATTCCTATAATTATAGGAAAGTTTATCTTGGTCCTAAGCTTTAAAGAATATTGGAGAAACTTACCTACAATAAGATTTTTTTATTTAATCAAGATTATAATAATATTACTTAATAATTATATAAAGTTAATATAATAAATAAATATATAAATAAAATTTATTAATATTGGACTAATCCAGTCACAAAATAATTTACTTTATTCTTAGATATTTAATCTTATATCAAGAAGACCTTAATTTAAATCTCTTTATAGAGATATATATATAGGTAATAAATTTATATTAATCTAAATTTTTTTGGAAAAAAATAATGAATATATTAGAATAAGAGAATTAAATTAAGAAAAATATATAAATTATAATTATTATATAAAAAAGATAAATATTAAGATTATATAAGATAGACTTAATAATATTAATCCTGGACTTAATAATATTAATCCTAGACTTAATAATATTAATCCTGGACTTAAGAATATTAATCCTGGACTTAATAATATTAATCCTGGACTTAATAATAATAATTCTAGTCTTTCTTCTTTTTTTAATTATTTTAATTTATTCCTTAATTAATAATAAAAAGATCTAAAATTAATTTATTTATTATTATAATCTTAATTTCTTTCATGATATATATTATTATTTTTAACTTTAATTTTATTTTATTTAATATTAGATTAAATTTTTAATCTTATATATAAACTATATTTATATTATAGATATATATAATATTTAAATTATAAATTTTTAATATATTATATTTCTTATTCTTATATCTAGTTAACTAAATAATAAAATTAATTAATTAAGACTAGATATCTTAAAATCTAGTATATTAAAAAATTCTTTTATTATAATAAATATTCCTGGATCTATATAAATTTTTATCCCCTTCTTGTAGGATTTAAATTTAATCTTTTAAAGTATATTTCCTAGACTTTATATAATTTTATTAATTTCTTTTATATTCTTTAAGCTTTTCTAGAAATATTAAGACTTATTTAAATTAATTATAGAAGTAATTATTTACTAGATTTTTTAAAAAAATATGCCGGATAATTAAAGAAGGAAATAAAAATTAATAAATATAATATTATTATTTAATCGACTAGGAGTCCTGTAATAAAGTAGTCATTAATTTATATACTTATATTAAATATTTTTTATAATATAAATTATATTACGGGGGCTTTAACTTATAATATTTTTATTTATATTATAATTTTTTATTTATAATAAAGAGATTAAATTTAGAATAATTAAATAAGCTTAGATCTTAATATATTTTTTGCCGAGTTTTTTAGATATTAATATAAAATAATAAAGAGTTTACTTTTATGTAATAACGGGCCGAAAAACTAAGTAATTATTTTATTAGGTCTTGCTATAAATTTTTATTAATAAAATAATAAAAATAAAAAAAAAAAAAAAAAAATATATAAGATAAAAAAAATTTATTAAATTTATTTATCGAGATAAGATAATATTATATAAAGTTAATAATATATAAATTATATAATAAAATATTTTTTAAAAAATTTAAAAAAAATATAGGAATAAAAAATAACCGAGTCCGGATAAGGCATTAAAATTTAAAAAATATAATTTAAAATAAAATATTAAATAATAAAATTTAATTTATTTAAGATAATATTTCTTATAATAAAAATAATTATTTTTTTTTTTTTTAAGTATCTTTAAAGTCTTACTTCCTTAAAGTAATATTTATTTATATAATGACTATTTCTTAATATTATTTCTTTAAGGAATAACTAAATCTTAAATAAAATAAAAATTTATTAACTAAAATAAATTATTTAATTTTAATATTATCTTAAAACTAATATTTAAAAATATATAAAAAAATATACTTTAGCTTTAATTTAAGTTAATTCGCCAGATAATAATATTTATAAAAAAAAAAAAAAATATTAAATCTTATGTCCAAAAATAATATTTTTATTTTATTTAATAGATTCTTTTTTTATGCGCTAGACTATATTAGTCTTAAAATTAATACTTAATTAAAAAAAAAAAAATTTTTATTTAATAAATTTTTTTTTTATATATTAAATTATATTGGCCTTAAAATTAATACTTGATTTAAAAATAATTTTAATTTATTTAATAAATTTTTTTTTAATATATTAAATTAAATTAATTTTATAATTAATAATTAATTTAAAAATAACTTTATTTTATTTAATAAATCCCTCTTTTATATACTAGATTATTCTAGCTTTAATATTCTTAATATTATATATAATTATAATAATCTAAATAAACTTTATTAATAAATAATTTAAAGATATTATTAAAGGATTAAGATTTTAAAAAAATTATTAACTTTTATAAATAAAAAAATATTATATAAATAAGAAAATTTTTAAAAAGATCTTAAAGTTTATCTTGGACTTAGATTTATTATAAAAAATATTTTCTTAAACTTATAGATTAAATATTAATAAAATTATTTAAATAAATTATCTTAATTAATAATAAATATATATATAAATTATATATAGTGTCCTATTAATAAATTTTTACTTAAATATAAATATTGGATAACTAGACCAGGACTAGGGACTAGATACTTGGATTAATAATAGAGTCATGAATATACCATAAAATATCCTATATAGTTATTCTTTTATAGAATAGGATAAAATAAGACAGGATTATATAAAAGACTTTATTTTAATTCTTGATCTTAAAAATAAATAATATAACTCTAAATCTAGATCTTAATAAATTTATTGGGCAGGAGAAAGATATAGAAGAATTATAGGATATATAAGAAATAAATATATATAAAATAAATATATATAGAATGGATATATATAAAGTGGATATATATAAAATAAATATAAATAAAAATAAATATATATAAAGTAATCCTATCTCAGAATTAGGGCTTTTGTCATAAGTATATATATAGGCCGGGATTTTAATTAATTTAATTTTTTTATTTAATGACTTTTATTAAAAGTATTTATTAATTATTTATTTCTTGTCTACTTGCCCTATTATTAGCTAGAATCTCCCAAGACTTATATTATTTTATTTAATAACTTAATAAAGTCCAGTAAAAGATTATAAAGACTTAAAATTAAGATTATTAAATAAAATATAAATATAGTACTGGCCCTTATATTATATAATCTTTATATCTTATATAATTATAATATAAATAATTATTTTTATTATATAAAATTTATTTTTTATTATAATAATAATATTTTTATAATATATAATAAAATAATATATTAAATAAAAATAAAATTAAAAATAATTAATATTATTTTAAAAATTATAATTTTATTTATATAAAATATTTATAAAAATTCTTTTACTTATAGGAGCTACTTTATTGCCGATTATCTTTACTTAATTATTTAATAAAATTTTATTTTTAAGAAATAATATTTAAATATATATTAAAATTATTTATTTAAATAAATCTTAATTAAATTTTATTATAAATAATAATCCTAGTAAAGTCCAATAAATAATCTCTTATAGCTTCCGGTAATATTTAATATAATAAGGTAACGATAAAATTATATAAATTATATAACTTTGGGTCTTAAATTATTTTATATTATATAAGAATAATAACGGCCCAAAAAGGACTTTAAATAATAAGAATAAATAAAGTCACTAGAATTCCTGTATTTCTTACTTCGCCAATAATAAATAAGCTCTAAATCACGAGACAGGGACTTAAGAATAAAATTTAAAAAAATAATATATTAATAACTAGGGCCATCATAAATACCTAATTAAATTCTAAAACTTTTACTTTGATTTTTACTTTATTACTTAGATATATAACTTATTTTATTATTAAATATTATTATTTTTATAAAAGTTTTCTTTAAGGATTTATATAATAAAATTAATAATATATTTTTTTAAATATTAAAATTTAAATAATATTATATTATTATATTTATAATATTAAGAAATTTTACTTCCTATAATAAATATTTAAATAAAGTTTAATAAAATATATATTAATTTTCTTTAGATTAATAATTATATATCTTATTATTTAAGAATTATAATATAAAAAATAATTATTAATAATTTTCTCGAGTTTATATTTTATAATATAAAAAATATTTTATTAAATAATTTTATTTTAGGATTATTCCTAATAATATTTCTAGAGAAGATTATTCCTAAATATAATTTTATTTATAAGTTTTTACTTATAACTTTTAGTTTTAATATTATTATTTTTATATTCTTAAATATTATTTTTTAACTCGATACTAAAATCTTTTATTTAATATAAATCATGATTTATAACCTGGCCTATAATAACTATATATTTAAAATTATTATTAATAATATAAATAAAATATATATTTATATAATAGTCTTTTTTATATATTAATATAAATTTAATTTTTCTTATAGATTTATAGTAAAGACACTATCGAAAAATATATAAAAACTTAAAAATAAGAATATAAAAAAATTAATAAAAAATATAAAAAATAAAATTAAATAACTAAATTTCGTTAATTAAGAAATAAAATTATAATCTAAATTTCTTTTTATTATTGGATTTTATAATTTCTAGTATAAGGAAAAATATTTTTAGTTAAGAATAAAAAAGATAATTATATTTAATAAACTTAATAATAAAGTTATTACTTTTAAGAATAAAAAACTTCTTATTTTTTTTTATTTTAGATAATTCATAAAATTAATTAAAAAACTAATCCAGAATATCAAAGAATATTATAATTAAATATATAATGCCAAGACTATTATTAAATATCTAGTTTATAAAAATCTATAAAAATATAATAAAACTTGGTCTTGGCATACTTAAGTCAAGTGACCCTGTCGTCTTATAAGAATCATGGATTTAGACAATAAGAAAAAAATTAATATCTTAACTAATATTAATAAATATCTTAGTCTTGTAATAATATATTAATATATTAATTATAATATTTTTTATTATTATAACTATTTATTTTATAGACCTCTAGGAATAAGAAAAATATTTTTTACTTTTGCCTTAAATAATTTCTTTAGTCTTAATATTTATAATATTTTATTATTAAATTTAATATTAATAAAAGAGGAGCTAGAGATATTATTTATAAGTCTTTTAGCAAGATATATTTTTTTATTAAAGAATATTAATATAATGAAATTAATTAAAGAATAAAATAAGGACGAGAAGAAGATAATATTATTTATGGAAAATAAAAAAAAAAATAATAAAATAAATATAATTATATTTATAAAAATACTTTAAAAGACTAGCCTACTTTTAAAAAAAAAAAAAAAAAATAATTTTATTTTTTAGTTTTTTTAATATTATTAATAATATTTTTTTTATTTATTTTTTTTTTTTTTTTTTTATTTAAAGAATAACTAAGTTATTATAAATATTATATTTTATAAAGATTATATTCTAATAATAATAATTAATTATTATAAAAAACTTAATCCTATATTAATTTATCTAGATTATATAAATTATAAGATTAAATTTAGGAATATTAACCAGAAATAAATTAAAGATTTATTTAAGAAAATATATATTTACTTTATTATAATAATATTAATAATAAAAGTAAAAAATATTCTTAATCCTAATATAAATAAAATTATTAATATTTTTATTAATAAATATTTTAAATATAAATTTTATATAATTTAAAAGTTTTATTATTTTATTTTATTATATATTAATTTTTTATTTATTGATCTAGAAAAATTATTAATATTAGGATTTAAAGTAAAAAGATTTATTAAATAAAATTATAATTTAAAATATTTTAATAAAATATAAAATAAATAAACAAGATCAAGGAATATTATTAAATATAATATAAAAAAAAAGGAGTTAATTATAAAGAAATTAATTATAAAGAAGTTAATTATAAAGAAATTAAGTTAAATAATAAAAAAATTTATTAAGAAGATTTTGGAAAATATTTTTTTTTTTGCCAAGATCTAGGGATTTTTATTAAAATAAAAGAAAAAGTCGAGAAAGATTTTAAATAAGATAGAGAACTAGATAAAGAAGGAACTTAAGAAAAAAAAATTAAAATAAAAATAAAAAAGAAAGAGAAAAAAATAATTTAATAAATAAAAAAAAATTCTTAAGTAATAAAGAAAGGATTTATTTAATAATTTTAAAAAATTCTTCCTCTCGAGTAATTTTTATAATATATAATAAAAAAAAATCCTTATTTATATTTTATTTTTTAAAGTTATTTATTTATTAAAGTTTTAATTTATTTAAATATTTAAATTATTTTATTAACTTTATCTAGGATAAAAAAATAATTTACTTTATACTAAATTAAATTTATAAATAAATAATTTAAGTTTATTTTACTAGGCCCTTATATATTAAAATTATAAAATTAATATTTAAAAAAAATATATAATAAACTTTAAGTCATATAATTTTTAAAGATAATTATATTAATAATTATTATATAATTTTTTTTTTATTTTATTCTTACGGCTTCTCTTAGTCTATAGCTTATAATTACTAGTTTTTATTTTGGTCTAGAGTTTACTTTAATTATTATTATTTTTTTAATAATAAAAAAAACTTTACTTAACTAGCGCCTAAGTTTTTGCCTATCTAGTTATAATTCTAAAATATAATATTTATCCATAGCTTAAGGACTATATAATAATAATAAAAAAAAAATAAGTTAGGATTAAAAAAAAAAATAAAAAAAAATTTATAAAATAATGCCAAAAATATAATATTAGTTTAACTAGTTTAATAAAATAAATTTAATCTCCAAAGTATAAAAGAATTAATATTAAGTTTCTTGATTTCGAGTAAAAATTAATCTTAATAAAAATATAAAATATCCCGATATTCTAGAAAAGTACTAGATTAAATAAACTCGAGATATAAATAATCTATATAGTTTATAATAAGTATCACTATATTATATAATCAATAATTAAAAAATAAAAATTTAATTAAAAAGTTATATATATTTAATATAAATATTATACCAGGAACTTTAAATATTAATTAAATATTATCTTTATTATAATATTATTAATATATTAAATCTTTATCTTATAATTTTATAGATAATATAAAACCTAGTATATAATAAAGTTATTGTTGTCGGGATTTAATAAATTAAATAAGCCAAAGAAGAAGCTTTTATTAATAAATACTTTATGGAAGTTATCTTCTTAAATAATCTTAGTCAGGATAATCAACGTGTATCCCGAGACCATAAAGATTCCTTTATTTATGACATTAATAACTTGGATCTCGAAGTTATATTAGGTTAGATAAAGGACTTTTATAATGTTCTAGAATAATTTTTAATATTTTTTCCAGAATAAGTAAGTCTTGGGATACTTACAACAAATAATTTTTTTTATCTCGTATAAATTAATATATAAATTTTTAAAAATAAATATAATAAAGTCTAAAAAAAAATAAAATAAAAATATATAATTATTAAATAATATAATTAAATAAGTCTAGATATATTAAATAATATATATTATTTAATAATATTTATCGACAATATTAATATATATAATTTAAATATTAATTTTAGAAATATTAATTAGACCAAGTTTATTTAAAAAACTAGATAAATTTTTTTAAATTTTATTATGGATATTTAGTAATTATTTATTAATTTTTATAATTTTAAAATTTATATTAATAATAATAATAATTTTTATGAATTTATTAATTAAATAAATTATAAGATATTCTTTAAATTTAAGATTATTTAACTTTAAGACTAAGATAATAAATAAAATTATTATAATATTTTTTAAATTTATAGTTTTAATTATAGGAGGACTTATTAATTTATATTATTAAAAGGAATAAATATTAATAAAGAATTAAAAATAATATTATATAATTAATATAATAAACTAGATTAAAGTAAAGTCATTAACTCTCTCAAAAAACTTTTTAATTTTAAATAAAAGTAAAAATAAAATAATATATAATAATAATAATAAAATATTAATTTAAGTAATTATTTTAGTCTTAAGAATAATAAGAAAATTAGAGAGGAGATTAAACGTCCAATAATAAATAATATAGACTATAAGTTATATATAATAAAAATTATTAAAAAAATAAATTTTTTTTAATAATAATAAGTTAATTAATATATATAATAAAATAATAAAAATAAGTTTCTCCTAAGGTCCAGGGTCCAAGAATAATTAATTAGTTATTATAAATTAATTTGCCGATATAATGTCGTGGGTTATAAAAATAATTAAAAAATAATTAATTAGAAATTAAGATAAATATAAGATTATTATTTAAAAATAAACTTAGGGAGATAAAGACTTTTAGATATAATAAGAAAAGAAATTTTTATAATTTTTAAAAATTACGTATAAATTAATATTATATCTATATAACTTATAGTTTTATAAAAGCAGGAAATTAATTAAGATATACTCCTTATATATATCCCCCAGCTAAAATATTATAAACTTAAAGTTTAAAGAAGTAATATATAATTTATATTTATAATCTAGTAAACTTAAGTCCATTATAAATATTATATTATTTTTTTTTAAAGGAAGTTCTTATTATAATAAGTCTTAATTAAATATAATTAAATTAAAGCAATAAATAAGAAAATAATAAAATATATTAAGAATAATTTTTTATTAATTTAATTATTCTTGGATATTTAAGTTTTAATCCTGGACTTTTTATTTTTAGACTTTATTTATATATTTATTACTATTTAAGAATATTTTATTATTAATTTAAACGTCTTTATTTCTTTATTATTATAAAATAAATAAAAAATAAATTATTTTATATATATAATAAATAAGATATATATAAAATAAAAAAATTTAAAAAATATTTAAGAATTAAATATTAAGAAATATTAAATATATTATTTTTATATATTTATTAATTTTTATATTATTTTATTTTTATATAATAAACACGAGACGATTAATAAAAAAAGTTAATTTTATTAGTCCTTAAATAAATTAATGACTTATAATTATAGTATAATATATTAGTTACTTAAATAATTAAACTAGCTTTAATAATTTTTATTATTAAGTATTTGGATTATAAATATTATTAAAAAAAAAGTTTATAATATATTAATTATATAATTCTTTAAATAAAATCTTTTTATATAATTTTTATTAAGAAAATATTTTAAAGATATTATAATTTATATATAAAATATTATTAATTAAATAAAATATAATTAAATAAGAAATTAATATATATTATATTATAAAAAATATATATATAATTTTTTAATCTAGTTATAAATATTAAAATAAAAAAATATATATATTTTAAAGAAGCTTAAATATTTTAATATAGGATAAATAAAAGTAATCCTGGATAGGACTAATAATTAAAGTTCTAAGTCTTTAGAAACTTATTTTATTTCTTTTTTATTTAAATCTTTAAGAATAATTAATATTTTTAAGAAAATAAAATATTATAAGAATCTTTAATATTTTATTTTTATAAAAAGTCCATAAATTTTTATATAGACAAGATAATAATTAATCCCTCCCGATACTTAATGCCTTACTTAAATTAATTAAATAATATATAATAAAAAATATTAGTTTATCTCTTTTTGATAAGCTTAATATATAGTCATTTCTTTAATAATCTTGATATATAGTTATCTTTTTAATAAACTTAATATATAGCCATCTCTTTAATAAACTTAATCTATGGCCATCTCTTTAATAAACTCGATATATAGTCATCTCTATAACTTGGCCCATCCTTATTTATAAAACTATAACTCGTAAATTAATACTAGGATATTAATAAAATTTTATTTAGTCTTTTATATATATATATATTATTAAAATTAAAATATATATTTTTATATTAATATTATTATAATATTTTATGGGCCAATAAAGTAAAATTTTTTAATATATCTCCCCACTATATTATTATTTTTGGGAAATCTAATCTTGGGATTTAAATATTTTATTTATTCCTTAAATATTGTCTTGGTCCTAAATCTAGTCTCTTAAGATATAAATATTCTTTTTTATTTTATTTTATAATTAATATTATTTATAAGTTTTATTATTTTTTTTATTTATAAAATACTCCAAATTCAAGAAATATTTATATTATTTATAAAAAAATTATAACTTTAATTATATCTTTAAACTAAATTCCGGACTTATATTATTAATTAATTCTTTTAGATTTTTAAAACTTAATTAATATATAAGTCTTACTTTAATATAACTTTAAAATAACTTAATAATTATTAAATTAAATCTAGGTATAATATATTTATTAATAATAAAAAACTAAGATTAAAGATAATTATTATATATTTATAGAATCTTATAAAGATTTTTATTAAATATAATATTTATAAAAGACTTAAAATTTATTTTATTTATAGATATATTAAAGTTATAACTAATAATATTATACTGGACTATTTCTTTATAGACTCTTTAAGTCACTAGATAAAATTAATTCCGGTAAAAGAGATTAATCTTATAGTAATATATAAATATATCTTTAAATTTATAAATAAAGATTATTTTATAGTATATAAATATATTAAAGATAAAATAAATAATTTCTTTAAAATTAATACTTTCTTCTTTAAAGAACTAATAAAATATTTATATTATAATAACTTAGAAATAATTATAGGACTTTAAATTCTTGACTAAGTTATTAAGAATATAATTAAATTTAACTTTGGTAATTATGGAATAATTATATTAAAAGATTAAGACATTTATTATAAAAATCTCTTTAGGATAATCGGGTAAATATTTATTTATTATAATAAAGTTATATTTTTTAAGAATAAAAAAATTTATATAAAGATAAAGTAAGGACCTTATAAGGTTTTTATTAATAAAAAGCTTATATTAAATATTTTTATTCTTAAAGTTATTTTAAAGTACTTTAAGATTATTAATTAAATATAATATTATATATTTTAAAAAATTTAATATTAATAAAATATTAAAAAAAAAACTTCCGGATAATTATAAAATATTTATTAAAAATAACTTTAAGTTAATATTATAGTCCATTAAGGAACCTCCTTTAATAAAGTCTCTAACTTTTATTATATTCCTTTGGGTATATATTTATACATAAAATTCTTTTTTATTATTTTTTTTATTAGCTTAAACTTTTTTATAATAAAGAAAAAAATAAGTATTAATAAAAATAATTATATTTAATATAAGTTATAAATTATAGGCCAAATATTTAATATTTTTTATTAATTTATTTAATATTATATTTTTTATATATAATTATATATATATCGAGAATAATATAAAGAGATCTTATTTATTATATTATAATATATATAAATATCTAAAAACTAAACTTTTATATTATAAATAAAATTTAAGATATTTATTTCTTAGTTAACTTTAATTTATCTTTAAAAAATATATTAAGATATTTAATATTTTTTATTAAATTTATTATTTTATTTTTTTAGCGAAAACTATATCGGAATAAAATTCCTAGAGTTCTAATTTTATTAATAGTATAGCGACATTTATCCGAGATTATATATTTAATTTTTTTAAAGAAAGTTTTTTAAAATAATACTTATAATTAAAAAGAATTATTTTTAAAGTATAACTAGTCGTTAGGGCCACTATAATTAAGTATACTCTCTAGTCCCCATAGAGCTATGCCGAATAATTTAATTATAATATTTATCTAGTTAATTATATTAATAATATAGCCGGATTTAGGATTAACGAGAATATTTATATTCGAGAAATCTTAATATATTAAGACCCAAGACACTAGATCTATTATTTAATTAATATTTTTCTAGATATATTTAAGGATTTTTATAAATTAAGAAGATAAGAAATTAAATAATTACTTAAACTTAGAGGTATAGAGATGATGTTTATCTTTGGCTAGAGATTAAGGATTTTTTTATAATATAATATAAAATCTATAAAATTATATTAATTAATAATATAAATTAATTTAATAATATATAATAATTTACTTAACAAAGTTTATTATTATAATATCTAGCTTAGCTATAATAATCGTGCTTACTATAAATATATATTTAATATTTATAATAATTTTTATAATCTAAATTAATACTAAAGAGTCGGGTATTAAGCCATGATATCTAGTAGCTGGAGCAAGATGGCGGTAGACTTATTTAGTAAACTTTGTCGTTAAACTATTAAGGGATAATATTTCCGATTAAAATTAAATAATAAATCCCGAGTTTAATTATAGTATATAATTATAAAAGTCTTGCCAGGATACTGGTGTTATAAAATTCTTTGCCAGATTCTAGGTATATATATTATAGTCGTCTTAATTAATTTTATATTATATCTTAAATAAATTTGATATTGATTGGCGGAGGGGGCTGATAGATAAAGAGATTTATGTTATTTAGTTTCTGAATAATTATAAAAAGGAAGATGGCAGAAGCTAAGTAATAAATACATTTTGTATTATTCCTAATTTATGTTAAGCCGCATAGCCATAGCGTATATGCCCACAGTGTAGTCACCTCTTGAGATCGGGGGTTATATCCCACCTCGAGAATTATAGTATCCAGAATTTTGCAAAACATCTATATGCCTGAAACGGTCGGCAAAATTTTTATTAAAAAATACTTAAAGTATTTAACTTTGGCGGAATTTTTTATATCTTTTTAGCCTGAAGGCATTGGAGCCCAAATACGCCGGGTTTACTCGGTCATTATCGGCTTATTAAGTAAATTATATAATATTATATCCCATTACTTAAAAGTCCCATAAATTATAATTTCTTTCTTCACGTAAATAACCTATCTTATTAATATCTCGAAATACAAGCAAGAGATTAAAGGCCCCAAGATTATTTTTAAGTAAATCAATGACTTAGTTTTTTGCCGGACCGGGCTCCGCCCAGCCGCCAATAGATTTTATCTTACTTATACTAAGGGATAGTCGTTTGCATTATTTTCCGTCTTATATTAGTATTTCGTTTGCCTAGCGATATATCACCAGACTCCTTCCTCCCTGGCATCACGCCTTTATTATACCTCCTTTTATCTATCGTACTTAATATATTTTATTAGAGACGCAGAAGTATATCTAGTATTATAAGGCTTTATCTTTGGCCTTTATATAAATTATTAACCTTATTCTCTTAATCTCGCCAACGATATAACCATAGTCAAGATAAATTCTAGGACAAGCCTTTATTCGTCCTATAGTTTATTACATTATTTATATACTTTATAGGCAATAATCCTTAAGCTCGTATACTTTTGACTTATATCTAAAAGCCGTTTATATATTCCCCCACTTAGTCCGCTTTACGACAATGGCGTATAAAGGAATAAAGCCTTTCGATATTCCCGGCCTTAATAAGACTTTAAAGGTCCAGGACTTAAAGGAAAACCATAATATATAAATAGCGGAGGCTCTGGAAGTAGTGGTTTCTAACTTATTTCCATAACTATAACGTGCTCCCAGACGATTTATAATAACCGGAAATCCTCGAGTTATATATTTATAATCTTATTATATTTTTTATTCGGAATCATGCTAATGGGATTCTTGGTATTTATTTAGCTTATGCCTACTTTGTGATCCCTAAGAATATTATTATTCTCGATATTAACTATAATAAGTCTTATTGCCGTTAGGCCAGAATTATTATAATCTAGATTATAAATCTTAATAATATATATAAATATATCTTTATTCTTATAGATCATGATTTTTACCTATACGAGTATTAAATAAATCCTATACCCGATTTATCCAAAATTAATAATATCTTTCTCCCGGAATTTATTAATTATCTAAATATAAATAATCTATTAATCCTTGTTGGACTTTAGATTATTGACCAAAATCCCTTATATATATTAGAGTTTATTCTCCCCCAAGGAACTATTATACTGGAAGCCTCGAATTTAAATAAATATATCCCCACTAGGTAGACTGGCTAAAAGTTCGAAATTAACAATGGCGAGCCACATATATATAAATCAAATGAGATACATGGTCGGCATACCAACGGGCATAATATTTATAATAAAGGTGCGCCCCATCCAAAGCTAAAAACTTTTCAGGATGTCAAGAATATACTTTTGGAAGCTGGAATTCTTTGTTAATAGCTTAGTCTATTTATTGTATTAAAATTCGAGTATAGAGTTAAGTGCAGGCAAGTTATCGATATTCCTACTATTGGTCGGTAATACTTCCTCGTCGCTCGTGCAATCAACTATCTGTTTGCATTATTTGGCTAGCTCTCCACCTAAGGCTTCTGAAATCCAAAGTATAATAAATGATATCCTCTTCTTATCAAGATACATATTATTCTTTTCATCATTAGCGTTCTTCCAATTCATTAGCCATATTTCCGACACTTGTTTGTCGAAGGATAAAGCGTATCGCACTTTATCTATATCGACGCTAAAGATATTCCCGTCGAACGTCTCCGCCTTTGTCTTGGCCGACGCTTTTAAATTTTAGTCAAGACTGCCAGATATAATACATAATGATTAAACTTACCCTAAGCCATAACACTAAAGACATCCCTGTCGAACGTCTCCGTGTTTGTCTTGGCCGACGCTTTTAAATTTTAGTCAAGACTACCAGATATAATACATAACGATTAAACTCACCCTGAGCCACTTCGTTCGATAATACTATTATATTATATTTTCGTTTGCATGTCGATAATCGTTGGACTATATGTGCTAGTCTAATCAGTCTTAGTTAATTTTAGAAAACCACATTATGTACTTTGTATAAAATTGTCGAATAGCTTATCGTCCTTGGGATCTTCGAGCTTGGAATTAATAGCTTTGTCCATGTCCGAGCGATATAAAAGATAGAAAAGATCGCGATAAGAGAGGAATTCTGCCACACGGTTTTGGAGAAACTTAAACTCTACGCCACTTATTTTAATAATTTCTTTAGTCGTATAAGATAATCCATAAAGCTTTAAAGTATCGTAATCCAACTTACGTAGTTTCCGCTGTCTGTCTCCTTCGACTTTGCCTCATTTATTCTTTTAAAAAATAAAGTAAACCAAATTCTTTATTTTTATAGCTTGCTGATTTAGAAGACCTTGGTTACTTAATACTTGTCGTAATAAGTTTATAGTAACTTATAATAATTTCTAGACTTTGACTTATACTTTTAATAATATAAGTCTTTTAAATATCTTGTCAAGATTATTATCTAGATTATTAATCTTCCAGAATTTTTTCCTTATCTTAAAGAGATTATGCTTAATCCTTGCTAGTAAGTTTATAAATATATTAATTAAGTTAATAGATTAGGCTCGAGTAAATAAATATCGAGGTTATTAAGGAGGTAGGCAAGAATCAAGGTCATCGACAAGATAGATTTAGAATTAAGTTATCGAGGAAATAGGCAAGAATCAAGGTTATTAAAGAAATAAACGAGTAAATAAAATTTAGTCATGAGGTCTAAAATAACTAGTTTTAGCGTGGCAGAACTATAGTAAAATGCCAAAAGTATTTATATATAGTCCGTGTGGACCCACTATATATAATTAATTATAATCTATATTAAGCTTTTTAAGAAATAGGATTAATTAATAAGTATAGACCCTGTATAAATATTTTTAATATTCTACTATAAGCCCATTATAATAATAAATATAATTTTGGAGGAATTCGTGTAATCCATGCCTATATTAGACTAAGGTATAATTAATTAACTAAAAGCCTAAGTAATTAATAAATCACGTTCTTATGGATTTAAAAAAGATAGACCCGTATAAAAAGTTGACTAATTTTATCGAAGTTTATAATATATAATTATAGATCACGTGGGTAAATATATTTTATATAAATTTATATTAGTTATAAGAGATAAATAAATATTATTTATTATTAATTTATTTTTATATTTTTTAGGTATTATTAATTTTTTATTAATATATTAAAATAATAATTTATTATAATTATTTATTATAATTAGGTATAATACTTATTTAAAATTAGATAGTAAGATAAATATTATAGTCTTAGGCTTTATATAATTTTTATGATAAAATAAAGCTCTAAATACTTTTTGGTTAATATTTATATATACTAAATTAATAATATTTAACTTTAGGGTCTTGTTTTTAATTAATTATTAAATCTAATCATCTTTGTTAAGATATTTCAGAATTAAGTAAGTTATAGGAAAAAGAATATTATATTTATAAAAAAATAAAAATAATTATAATTATTACTATATTCTAAAATATCTAGTATATTTATTGCCCATTATCCTTGTCCTGCCTATATTCTCTAACTCTTTTATCTATCTTTATTTATTAATCCGGCAATAATATAAATCTATTTCCTATTCCTCCTCTTTCTAGTTAATATAGCCCCGCGTTAAGTAAACTAAAATATCCTAAATATTAGACGGCAAAACTTTATATAATCTTCTTCTTATAAAAGTATATATCTATAATAAATTATATCCAAGAATATAAATACTAAATCTAAGTATTTACTTCCCTCCTTAATTAATAATACTCTCGGTAAAGAAATATAACTCTCTTTTTTTAATATATTATAAAGTTAACTTAAATTAAGTTTCCATAGACTGGGGAATAAAAATAAAAATAAAAATAATTATAAGAAGATAAAATATCCCTCCCCTTTATTACTCCTCCTTAGAAGCGGTCACGGACGTCCCCTATAAATATAATTTATAAGAATATAGTTAATCTAATTATATATTAAATAAAAATAAAGTCTTGGCCCAAGAAATATCTTAAACAAGAAAATATAATAAATCTATTACTTAAGAAAAAAATATTATTATCTTTATTTAAAAGAAAATCAGAAATAAATAATAAATCTAGAAAAAAAGATAAGAATCCTGTCGCTAAAAGTTAATTATATAAAAATTTTTTTTAAATAATAAATATTTATATAAACAATAGACCCGGGATTATTAATATTTCTTGAACTCTTTATAAATCTTTTTTTAAAATAAAATAATCTTTTTTTCTAGATTCTTTATTTTAAGATAATTAATTTAAAAAGATTTATAAAAGACTTTATAATAAAAATAAAATAAAGATCTTTTAAGATATTTTATTACTCCTTATTTCTTTTATAAAAGTCCTATATACTTATAATAAAAAATATTTAAAATCTATAATAAATTATATTAATTAAAAATAAAAAGATTATATATTTATTGTAACAGGACTCTTATCTTAACCCGATTACTTTACTAGATATAAAAAAACTATATTTATAAAGAATTAATTTTGGAAGCTAGAATTTTTTATTAAAGAATAAAAAGATATATCTTTTATAGTTATAGTCTAGATATATTTTTTATATTTTATAATAAAAGTAAAATATAGAAATAAAGGACTTAATATTATAAATTAATAAAATATTTATAATTTTAATATTATTATTAAATAAATAATTAATTTATATTATAAGATATCCCGATAATATAAACTTAATTAAAAGATTATTTTATTTTTTATTTTATATAATTAAGAGACTATCAGGATTTATAATTATTATTTTATTATTAATAAAAACTAGACCCTTGTCTATTGTTTCCTCCTTAAAAAGTTTAATATTATAAATAAGAAAAATAAAAATAAATAAATAACTTTTATATTTATAATAAATATTTATAATATCTTTGATCCAATATATCTTAAGAGACTTTATTTAATTATTAATTAATTATTTAATTCTTTATTTAATTAATATTAATTATAATAATTAAACCTCGAAGTTTTGTCTTAGTTAAACAAGAAAGAAAATTAATTAAATATAGTCGACTCTTAAAATATTTTATAATTAATATCTTTATTTTAGACATCCTAGTCATTATCCAAAAAGTCAAGAAGTAAGTAATTATAAATAAGATAAAAAATACTTAATTATAACGAATTTTATGGGCCCGGATAATATATTAAATAAAGCCAGTAATTAGACTAGTATACTATAATTTATAATAATTTATAATAATTAATCGTAAGTTATTTTTATTATAATTATGATAAACAATAAATAAACTAGAAGACAAGGACTTAGGTAAATAGATTATAATAATATAGATAAATATATAAGGCGGGGACTAGGCATTAAGATTATTTATTATAAAGGACTTTAAAAAAATTATTTAATAAATAAAATAATTAAATTAAATAAATATACGAGTTATTATATAATTTATATAATTATATTTAAAAAAAAAAAAAAATATTATCTAAAGTTTAGTTTTTATTATATTTATAATATAATTTATATTTTTTACTTTATTATATATATATTAATTTAATAATCTAGAAAATATTAAACTAGACTAATATATTTTTTTTTTTTTTTATATTATTTTTTTATAAATAATAAATAATATAATTAAAGAAAGTTTTTTAAAAAATTTTTATTTTTAGGTCTTTAAGTAACTAGATTCTTAAATAATAATTATATAATATAACTTATTACCCGTTATTATACTTTTCTCTTATCAAGATATTCTTATTTTATATTTTTATAAAGATAATTCCCCAGGCTTATTTTTAATTTATATTAACTTTAAGTTAATATTAATAAAGATATTAATATATTTTTATTTTAGATTAAAGTTATTATTAAAGCTTTATTAATATTTTATTTATTTAAATAATTTATTATATTTATTATAAATTATAATTTATTTTTTATAAGATTATTTTTAAAATCTTTTTAATTAATAATTATAAAATAAAGGATTAAGACAAGCGAGTTATTATTCCGATAATTATAATTTATTTAATTATTATTTTAGTTTATATAAACTATAAAATAAATATAATTATTTAAAGAATAAGTTATACTTAAATATTAATTACTGATATCTTTAAGTATAAAGCCTTTTCAAAGATTAAATAATTAAGTCCCGCAAGATTTATTCTTTAAATAATTATTTATATTTAAAATATTATATTATAGTCTTGATATTTTATTTAGATTATATATATACTTAAACTATATAATTATATTATTATTAAAGATATTTAATTTATTAACTTTACTTAAGATATTTTAATTTAATAAGAGCTTAATAAATATATTGTCCAGGAGATTATTTATAATTTTATTAATATTTAAACTCTCGTTCACGATATTAAGTCTATAAGTCTCTTTATATATTCCTTTCGGGGAAATTTTATTAAGTGGGACGAAATAATTATTAATAGATTTAAAAAAGACTATAAAGTTATAATCATTAATAATAATTATTATTTTATTTTGACTAATAGGAGTAGAATTAAGCTATATAAAGAAGAAAGTTATTTATAATAATAAGAATACTTTAATTTAAAAGAATTTTATAATAAATAAGTGATTATTATAAATAACTTTAGATTATTTATATATAAATAAATTAAAATAAAAGTTAGGTATTTAAGGATATAATTAAATAATAACAATATTAAAAATAAATAAAATAATTATTTTTTAATAAAAAGAAATAAATTAATTTAGTTTTGGCCATGTTTATATATTTTTAATAATCTAGCTATTTTTATTTTAGACTTTTATTTAGGTTAATTTAGGCACTAAGTCTAAATCTAATATATATAAAGTCTTATTATTATAATTTAATGGAGATTTTTCTCGTGTCGATATTAACTTTAACTTTAGGCAAAAATATACTAGAAATATATTACTCTATATCTTTTAATATTAAGTTATATAAATAATTATTTTTTTATCGGGAATTCATCCCTATTTTATATATATCAAGATATTTTTTTTTTTATAATATTATTAAATAAAAATCTAAATATTATTTTATTTATTAATTAATAATCTTTTTTTTATAAAGATTATTATATAGATCTCGATAGTCCTAGAAAAGAGTCAGTCGTACAATAAAATATTAATTAAAGTATAATATTTTTATAGATTCCGAATTAATATTTATAATTATATATTAAATATCTTGCAAGACTCTTTAATAATATTAATATTATTAATATAATTATATATAGTCCAGGGGTTACTCATTCAGGAGGATTATATTAGGTAATATTTTTTTATAATAAAGATAAAACTTAAATTATTATTTATATATAAAAGGGGAATTATTTTTAAGTAATTAATCCTAATATAATTATTAATATTTATAATATAAATCAAGATTATATTTTTATAATTTTAAAATTTTTTTTTATCAGGCATAAAGTAATATTTATCTAATATATAATTTAATATATAGTTTTAAAGTATACTTATAAATATAAAATATAAATAAATATTTCCGGAAATTATAAATATTATATATTTTATATTTTAATTAATATTATAAAAAAAAATAATAAAATATAAATTATATTAATTAATTCTTTTTTATTTATTATAAATCTAGATCCCATTAGATATAAATATTATATAAAGGAATAAATCTTTATATTATATTTATAAAAATATATTAGAAATATTTTTATTTAATAAATATCTATAGTCTTAGATTTATAAGATTTTTTAACTTTAAACCTGGCTAATTATGACTTGGATAATATAATCTTAATAATATTTATTAAAAAAAGTTTTAATAATTAAGTTGACTAAATAAAATATTTTAATAGTCTAGTTTTATATTCTTAATCATTTTAAAATCCAAGATTATTAATTAAAAAATTAATAAACTAATCAAGATATTTATTAGAAATTTTAATATACTTTATAAGACTATATTTTAAAAAGTAATTATATTTAAAATATTATATATATTAAAATATCCAGAGCTTAGTAATATATAATAAAAATATTATTATAAAAATATTATTTAATAAAATATAATAAATGTCATATAATAAATATATTATAATAAACTATCTTTATATCTTTCTATCCACTAGACTAGATGAACTTATTAATAAATCTATCTGGAACACTTTCTTTTACTTTATCTTTGTCTTATCTTTATCTTGGATCTCCCTAAATTAAAGATATTATTAAAAATTAAGAGATATATTATTATTTTATTAATTTATTATTAAAGTCTATTATCTATTATAAATTCTTTACTTAACTTTATTATTATTATAAATTTTTTGGCTATAGCTTTTTTCTCCGGACCTAAAAAATAAAAATAATTATTTTTATTTTTTTTTATTTTATTTATTAAATAATTATTTTTTATAAATATTTTATTTAGTTTTATAAATTTTATCTTTTTCTTTATATCTTTAAAAAGTCTTAATATATTAATCTTATTTTTTAGTTTATATACTAAAGTATATAATTTTATAAAATAATAATAATTTTATAAATTATCGAGATTTATTAATTATATAAATAATTATACTCGTTTAATAAATTCCTAGAATTTAAAATTTATCTTAATATTTTTTTTCTAAAAAAATTAATAATTAAAACTAGTCCTAAAAATAAAAATAAATATTATATTAATTTTATTTCTTAAATAAAAAAGACTTAAAGTCGCAAGGAGTATTGATATAGGAATAAAGGAGGAGAATGCCTAGTTAATAATATATATAATATTTAAGTAATTATTAATAAAGATATTATTTATATTAAGGTCCGGATATTAAAGAGGAAATTTATTTTCTAAATTACTTAAGATTATAAAAGATTATAAATTAATCATAAGTATTATTTTTTATAAAAAATATTTAAGAATATAATAATTTAATTTATTTTTACTACTCTTGATTTTTAAACCTAAAATAATAAAGTCATTTTATTAATTAATTATAGATTAATATATAAAAAAATTTTTAAACTTTTTAAGTTCGGGGATTAAAGTAAAAAAGATATATTATTTTAAGAAAAATTCTTTAATATAAAAAAAAAACATAAAAAGTAATAATTAATAATAATCAAGATTATATTAAAATAAATCTCGTATAATATTATTATCTAAAAAATCTCGATAATATTAAATTAAAGTAAAAGATAAATATTCCTTAATATAAAACTTTTTATTTTCTTTAAATAATAATCTTATCTTATTAAATTATAGATTTAATAATTATAATATTATCTTGTTTAATTATATTATTATTTTTTTTTTATTTTTTTTTTTAAGATAAAAACATAATTTATAAAATAAAACCATGTCTTCTAGACAAGGATCCTAGATAAATTTATTAAGTAAAAAACTAGGAGCTTTATTTATAAAAATAAAAAAAATCTTAATTATATTAAATTTATTTAGACTTAGATAATAATTAAAATCAGGAGTTTTAATATATATTTAAATAATATATTTATAATTAAATATCTCTAGGACGATAATTAAATTATTTAATTTAAGGTATTTTATAGTTATAGCCTGATTTTTAAGTAATTTTATTATAGTTTCTAGAAAAATATTAAGATTCTTTTAAGGCAAGAAAAAGGTCTATTCTATGTCGTCCTTAAATAAAAGAAATATTATTTAATTTTAGCTTTTACTTTTTAGTTATTTAAATAAATCATAAGAGTATAATATATTTTAAAGTTATCCTATAAGATAAAAAAGGATAAAGAGATTAAAATTAATATAAAAAAATATTTTTATTTTTATTTTTATTATATTTATAAATTAATAATGAATAAGTATGAGTTCTTGTCTTAAGATATATTATACTAAAATTATTAAGTAATTAAGTAAGTAATAAATCCATAAAATATAGTCATTAAATTAAAGTTAACGAAGTCATGCTTTAGCTTGGTCTTATATTGACTTATATAATGGTCAGCGACTTACTTAAATAAAAAAAGCTTTATTTATTTATATATTTTTTTAATTTAACGATATTAATATTCTTATAAACTAAGATAGACTTTTAATAATTAAAAAAATAATTATAAATTAAGTTATAGTTATTTAATATTAAATCTTTATTTTTATATATCTTAATATAAATTTTTTTAATCTTTAATCCTTGATGACCTTTTTAAAATTTTATAGGAAATAATAAAGAAAGTTTATTATTTGGCTAGGAATCTAGTATATTATTTATAAAATTATAAGTTATTTAATCTTATAAAATATATATATTTAATATATAATTATTAATTAATAATGGAAAATAAAGAAGGGAAGAGATTAATAATAAAATAACTAGTACTAGTCTATATATAATATATTATTTTTTTATATTATTTAATAAACGCTAATTAAATAAATTATTAATAAAGTTATTAAATATATTTATAATATCCGGGTTAAATATATTTATAAACGACCTTCTTGGGTTCTAGTTATTATTCCCGAGTATTAGCTAGATTACCCGGGTAAATGAGTATTAATTCCTGATAAAGCTATAGCTTAAATAGAATATATATATATTTAAATTAATTCTATAGATTTTAATTAACTAGGATAAAATAAAGAAAAATATTATTAAAAAACTAGATTAATAGATAAACTAGTGAATATATTATATAAGATTTATATTAAAGGAAGTAATATTATAGCTTGGAGTAAATATTTATCCAAGAATAAGTATAAATATAAGTGGCAAGATCTAGACCCTTTAATGACTTTAAATCCAAAAGAGAATACCCCCACGGCATAGAGTAATTAAGTATAGAATAAAGACTAAAATTAATAGAAAAGATATTATATATCCCAGGATAAATATAAGTATAAGTGGCAAGACCCGGAGTCCCCTAAGAAGAGCAAGGGCAAAGGAAAGAAGTCGTCTTATAAAGGGAAAGACAAGGATAAAAAATAAAGATTATATTTGGGAAAGACTTTATAGATAATGATAATAATAAATTAAATTAATAAAGATCTAGACTTTAATATTAATAATATATTTTTATAAAGATGACAGGGCCGTTCAAGTATAAATAAATAAAATTAATAATTAGATCTAGATAAGTAATATTTATTAGTATACTAGAAATAAATCTTTTATAAATTCCTAGATATAACTTAATCTATAATATATATATACTAGAATATACTATAGTCCAGAGATAAATAAACTTTCTTAGATAGATAAAGAGACAATAACTTAAGTTTTATATATTTATTTATCCTTAAAAAGTACTTAATATTTATTATAAGACCTAATTATATTTCTATAAGTCTTAAAGATATTATCCTAGATCTAAGTAAATATAATAAAGTTAATATACCGGGTAACTAATAAAAGAGACGACAAGGCTAATCCCGGAAGTAAATATAAGGCTAGCTATAAAGTTATAGAAAGGTCCTGAGGGATGTCTAAGTCTTTTGAAACTAGGGGAATATTATAAATAATTTAAAAAAAAAGTTGGCGAAGTTTTTTATTTTTTTTTATTAATAAATAAAAAAGAAGTATTCTCTTATTAAAAGTTATTTATATAAAAAGAAGTAATATAATAATAAAAGTAATAAAGTAAAGTAAAGAATATTTTAAATCTAAGATATTATTTTTTTAATTTATTTTATTTTATTATATTTTATTATTCTTTAATTATTTTTAAGTTTATAATTTAATTATTTAAATAAATATTAAATAATTTATTTATATATTTTTTTATAATCTTAAAGACTTTAGGACTTTATTCAAAATATTATTAATAATAAAATTTATTTTATTAATTAATATAAAATAAATAATCTTTTTTTATAGTCTTTAATTAAAAGTTTTATATATATAGAATATATTAGCGATATAAAAATTTTTTTTATTATATTTATAAAAGATTATTTATATTAATAAATATAATTATAAAAATAATAATAAATCTTATAAATTATAATTTATAAATATAAAGAAGAAGAATTCTTTTATTCTTTATCGATATATTTTTAATAAATATCTAGAGATAAAAAAGACTTTTTAAAAGAATATCTTAAATAATATATAAATAATCTTAATTTATTATAAGTAATATATTTATATCTCGGCCTCCTGTTCTATACCATGTCTCGAGTTTCTTACTCCCTTGCCGATAATAAATTTAATATTATTTAAATAATTTTTTTATAATTATTATAATTAAAATAAAGTTTATTATTATATATAAAAAAATAAATATTATATTTAATTTTAATTTATAAATAACTTTATATTTATATATAATTTAATTAATTAATCCAAAATAATTAGGAATAAAAAATAAATAAAAGTCTTGTCTTAAGGATTATAATTAGGATTATTAAATTTATTTTTATTTTATTTTAGTTTATTTTTTATTACTTTTAATATTTTTTAATATATAATATTATAAATATATATAATAACTTAACTTAATTATAAATAATAATAATTTTTTTTTTTAAAATATTAATAAACTCTAGATATTTCTAGATAATTTTTTAGATCTAAATAAATAAAGTCTAAGTTTCTTTATATTTATTAAAAATAAATCTAAGATAATAATTATTAAAAAATTAATTAAAATCTTTTCTTTATTATTAAGATATAACTATAACTCGAGTTATTAATCCTAGTATAATAATAAATTAAGTTAAAGAGGCCAGTCAAAGTTAAATAATAAATAAATATATAAAGAAATATATTTATATATTTATATTTTAAGTATCTTTAGTAATAGGTTTATTCTACTTACTAAGGGGGATCTACCGAGTCTTGGCTAGTCAAAAGTATTGATAATCGAGAAGTATTATAAGACAATAAATAGATCACTAAATACAAGGGCGCTAACTACTCCGACTTTGTCTAAATCTACCGACAAGATTTATTTTAGACTTCTCTTGTCCTTTACCGATATCTTTTATTTCTTTATAGATAATATTAAAAAATTATGACTAATTATATAATATTTAGTTAACTAGCTAGACTTAGATTAGTCCTTATTTTTTTTTAAATTTATATATCCTAAGATCTTAATTATATTTAAATAAGATAAGGATATTTATGGCAATAATAAGTTGGTCTCGAGGGCCTTTAAGTAAATATTAAGCAAGGAGATAACGATGGACGTCTTAGAGTAATTCTTGGACATCTAAATTCTTAGTCTTATAGTCTATAATAAGGACCTCTTTAATAAAGCTTATTATTAAGAGTTATTTAAATAGTTATTAAACTTCTTTAATTAAGTATAAGAAGCTAGAGTCTACACGCAGACGCTCTTCTTTACTTATTATTTTATTGCCTTTTTTTATTATATCTTGATTTATATAATAATAATTTTTATTAAGTTTTTTAATTTTATATTTATATTATAAATTAAAAATCTAGTAATAAATAACTTATAAGATTATTTAATAAACTTTTTTTATAATATTAAAACTTTATAAAAATTATAATAATTTATTATCTCCATTATTACTTCTAGCTTCCTATAGGACACTTATTTACTAGATATATATTATAAGATTAATTATTATTATTCTAATAAGACTAATAAATTATAATTTTTAATCCTTTTAAAATTTTTTATTTTTTTTATAAAAAAAGTTATTATTAAGTTTATTATATAGATATCCTTATCTATAAAGAATTAATTTATATAATTCTTTTATTTAATTTTATTAAATTATTTAAAGATAAATTTATAAAATAAATAAAGATTTTTTTTAGACTTCTAGATATATCTAGTATTATATAATATTAATAAAATTTTTTTATAATAAAGTATAATTAATTTATTTTATATTTTAAAAATATATACTTTATATATATAAGAATAAGGCCTTTTTATAAACTATTTTATAAATATATTATATATAATAATTATATTTGGAGACATGGAAATATAATTAATATTTAGACTTTTAAAATTTATTATTACTTTCTTTATGGGCTGGAAACCTCAGGGGTTATCGTTAAAGATAAGTCGCCAATAACTATCCCCCGGCTTTTATATATAGACGGGGGTGGCGTAAAAGTAATTATTATATTAAGTATTCTATAAGCCCTAGATAAACTAGTTAGGCTATTATATCTAGTCTATAGAAATTTTAATTTTATATTTAGTATAAGTATTAATTAATTAAATTATATTAATATCTATAAAGTAAATATTAACTTTATTTAGGGGGGATTATTATCCTTGTTTTTAGGAATAAATTATTTATAATAGACTATATTATACTTTATAAATAATTAGCCAAAAGAATCTTTAAATTATATTTATTATTTTATTTAATAATATTAATCTTTTTATTTATTAATAAGATTTATCCGACTTAAAACTTAGACATGGCCCTATAAAAGATCTTTGGTAACAAGATTATTCTTAATTATTTAAGTATAATAATTATAGGTATCAAGATTAAAGTAATCGCCTCCACGATAAAATTATAATTTTTTTTTTTTATAAATTATAACGGGCTAGGGAATAAGGAAGATAAGAAATTTAAGAATTACGACATCCTGCTGGATAATATATTAGTATAGGAGATATAAAACACTCGAACGTCCAGGTAAATTATAATTAATTAAATATAATATAAGATTTATATTTATAGTCCCAGGATAAAATATAATTATTTTAATCCTTAATATTATTATTAATCCTCTGGTAAATTTTTTACTTTTAAGAAGATTACCGGACTAAAAAAATTTTAAGATAAAGATTTAATATATAATAACTCGATTAAGTTTATTTTAAAAAAAATTAAAAAATTATTTTTATATAATTTCTTTACTAAAAGATTAATTTTAAAAGTTTCCCTAGATATTGGCAAGATTCTCGACCATAAGCCTAATATATATAACTCGAGTTCTTGATAAAGAAATATATAATTCTTTTGACTTATTTAAGTATTATATTTATTTATTAATAATTAAAAAAATAATAATATTATTTATATAAAGAAAACCAGTAATCAGGAAGAGAAACTTAAAACTAAAAAAAAGAGAAGATATAAAGAATATTTTTAATTTAATATAGAATTTTATAGTCGATAACCCAGGTTAAATAATTTAAGTAAAATACCTAAAATAAAGATTCTTGTATAAAAAGTTATACTTTACTTAAAATAATTAAATTAGCTTATATATTATATTATTATAAAGTTCTTTATATTTAAGTTAAATCTAAAAAATATTTTAAGAAAAAAGAATAGCCGATATTTATATATTAATTATATTTTTTATTATTATTAAGTCGATATTTTTATATTTAAGATATTATTAAAAAGATTAATAAAGTTATCGATAAAGTTTTTTCTTTAAGATTATATATTTCCAGGATTTATTTAAGATTATTTATTTCTGGCAAAAGACAAGAATTTTAGGAAGAGAATATACTTTAATATTATTAGTAAAGAGGAGTTAATTTTATTTTATCTTTGGGAGAAAGACTCTAAATCCTATAATATAAATATTTTTTTATTTTTATTAAACTAGTTAATAAAGGCCCAAGAATTAGGACGGTCGTTCGGTAGGCCGGACGGGATAAAGAGGAAGTAAAAGAATAATAATAAGGGATTATTAAAAAAACGCCAGCGTTTATGAGTAAAATTTTATTATAGAGTAGAAGAGGCGTTATAGTATAGGGGATTTAGTTAAGAAAGATTATGGAGCTTCGTTAATAATATAATAATAAATTAAGACGGGAAATAAAAATTATATAAGTTATATATTATTATCTATAATAAATTACTTTTATAACGTTTATCCCTGTATGCCGAAAAGCCTTGCGTGCCGAAAAAAATAATAAGTACTTTAACTTTAAGTATTTTAAAATTTATTTATATTTTAATATTTTTTATAATTTTTTATAAATTATATTCCGTAGCTACTTTTAAATATCTTAAATCTTTTTTATTAAAAAATTATATTTATATCGTTATCCTTATACCTGTTTTCTAAAAAGTCTTCTTTTATAGTATAATAGACTTCTTTTACTATAGCTTTATCATTAAGCTCTTACTATCCCCAATACTTATAAAGGGGTCTTATCCAAGCTCTAAGGCCTTACACCAATACAGGAAATCGTCATTAGCCTTGTGGCTACTATAGCGCGTAAATTCATGTATAATCCCCACGCGAATCTATACCTCGGATCAAAGCGAGTAATAATTTTGGTTAGTGCAAAATAACCCCGCAATATTTGTGTCGTAATTTTAATTATATAATTATTTTAGTTAAGGCCGCGATCTCCACCTGCCCGCAGCCCGATCCAGCTTCCTCTATTGTCGCATTTATCGATTCCCTATATCTTCTCGTTTCCTTCAATATATAATGGCATGTGCAGGCCGAACTAGAGTACAAGTCATTAATGCTGGCTCAGAACCTATTTCCGCAGAGTAAGTATATATCATACGGCTACGGTAGAAAATTTCTAGGTAACAAATCAACTTTGTAGCGTTGTTTTCGTACATGGACTCCAGGGAGATCCGGTCCAGACATGGTCTCTTAAGCCTCCTTCTCTCGACCTTCGAACCCGTTTTCACCACCTCAATCCTTTCCGAAGCCATACCAGCAGTCGGTCCAAAGAGCCAAGAGGCACGCCGTCATTGATAGAGACGCAGGAATCGACATCTAGCAAAGGATTAACCTTTTGGCCAAAGGACTTCTTGGCGGGGGACATCCCACATGTGCGACTGCTTACATGGGGATATAATTCGGATATCCTCGCGACGTTTCGCGCTCTTAGCCAGAACAATATTATGCAACATGGACAAAATCTGGTTGGAGATCTACTAGGTAAGCGGGATATAAGAAATAGTACCTCTCTAGTGAGGCTGCTACTGATTCGATACAGGGTATTAATCGTCCCATTATCTTCGTTTGTCACAGCCTCGGCGGGATAATTGTCAAGGAGGTAGGGGCAAGCTCATGTCGTCTATGGGGTTGAATGTCTCACTGACTATAAAAATTCTAGGCGTTACGGGTATCACAAGGCGCAAAGTTTTAACCCAGACAACAACAACTATATCACGATACATACGGGGTAATATTCCTTGGCACGCCTCACCGAGGCTCTCCGTGGGTGCCCTGGGCCAAGATCGCTAGCAACCTTGCGAAACTGGCCCTGCAAGCGCCTGCAACGAAAGTCTTGGCAACCCTGCAGGTCGATAGCGCAGTCCTGCAGATCATAGCAGATAAATTCAGTAAGATAATACGGGAGGATATCAAAGTCCATTCTTTCCGCGAGGAAAAAGGGATGAGTGGTCTATATGGACTAGACGCAAAGGTCTTCTTTCTATGTTCGAGCCTTGGATTCCCACTAAAATCCTCAATTATAGGTCGTCGACGATTTTTCTTCTATAATCGGTGATGCTGCTGAAGGTCAAGAGGGAATTAATACAAACCATATTCAAATGTGTAAGTTCGCAAGTCGCGGTGACCCAGGCTATAAAAAGGTTCTCAGGATCATACGAGCTTTTGTCCAGGAGGTACGACCCGGGCCATGTGCTGCAACGGATGAAGAGGCTGTTAAATTTGGTGCGTAGTTATCTTTCCTTGAATGACGGTCGAGTTCTAGGTATTGACGTAAGATCATTACTAGAGCTCCAAAAGCTGGACGGAGGGCTTCGACAAAAGCTGTAACTTGATACTCCTTACAGCAAGCTCAGATTGTCTGGGACGCCACGTACCTTAACGTTGGATATACCTGTGCTCCGAGGCACTATATTCGATATCACTACTGCGGACTTGCTTGTAGAGCCAAGTAACTCGAGGATCTTCGGCAGCTGTCTTTTTGAACTAGCAAGCGTCCTCAAACTCCTTCCGGGACAGTACCGAGCAAACCTACTCGAGACGGAATCGTCTACTCTTCATGAGATGTTCTATGACAAGGACACGTACTATGGCAAATGTTCTCGGGAGAGTCTATTCCGACTTGTTACTCAGCACTTCGTTAGCATTCGAGAGTCCTCGGGACACCTTATTGTGCATACTGCCATTAGTGTCTTTACCTTCATACAGACCGATCGGCGGCTTCTTGTCCGCGTCAACGGCAACGAACGTGCAACGGGTGTTCTAGTACCGGAGAATCAAAACTATCTAGCACTGAAACAATGTACAGCCGGACTTTGGTGCGTGAGAGAAGGAGACGAAGTATCCTTGAAAGCTGGAGAATACCTAAAACGCGGCACTGTTAAAAATTGGACTGGTTCAATTAATGTTGATACACTCATCCTAACACAAAGTATCGAACACCATACCTGTCTCTATTTTCTACCCCATGAAACGTTCCAAAGATTATAATTTAGAATGCAGTGCGCATATGATCTGGGGGAAGCAGCCCAGGGGATAATTAAACGGAAAAAGGAATTATTTCCTTATATGGATTACTCTCTCGAAATGTTCACTATCGTAAACGAGAGGAGATTCAACGAAGAGTTTTTAGGTATCTAAGCTGCTGCAGTCCAACTTATCATGGCGGACGCGACGAGGACGGCAGACTCACCAGCGCTAGCCGATATGACCGAGGAATAACGTTACATTCCAAACGCAGCGGCCTTCACCAAGAGATATATGAGGTTTCATGATAGTTTGCTTGAAGCGTATAGTGCTACGCCTACGCGTGTTACGTTGTAGAATCTTTTATTGGCGGCACTAGAGGAGGATGCTAGATTGGTTTCGGGACAGTTGGCATTGGCGTTACTGTTTAGGAGTAATTCGAAGTTTATTTTGGGTAGGGCAGTAGAGGCTCCGACGACGTGGTTGTATATACTTAGTGCTGCAGATGGGGATGTATATGTTGGATAAATTTTTTAGGGATTTAATATACTTTCGTGGAGAGCTAGCTTACAAAGGGCTTTAATCTTAGCATTGCTTTACTTTAAAAGTATATCTGCGCCACACTTCACGTGACATCTAAAAAATGCGTAATAAAATATGACTCACGTGGCTATAAATACAATATTAGATAAGGACGATAAATCCTTCCTCGCTTATTAAGATACGATATTTTGTGTATCTCTTATCTTTATCCGGCTAAACCCGGCAGGCAGGTTTCCTTATACTCTGTGTCTTTAAACTTTAGAGCTGCATTTAACATAATAGAAGCTTTCTATCATAGTCCCGAATTCCGAGGACAGGTTAATAGTCATGATAGAATAAGGGATAATAGCTATCGCAACTTTTAACGCTCTTAACGATTAATAATAGAGCTAAACTAGAGTATTTTTTTGATTATAAGTTAAGCCCTTATAAAGAAATAGTTAAAGAATAATAGTAAATAAATTATAACTTTATATGTTTACGTAATGGAGATTTGAGACCCTTAAACTATAAAGTTTTTTCGGCACACCGGTTTTTTCGGCACGCAGGGATGGACGTTAATACCCTTACCGAATGTGTCCATAAAGCTGTCCCTCTTGGGTTATATGCCCCTCCTCGGAAACACTTATGTCTGGGACTAGCCCGTCGAGAAAATAGAGAAGGGACGAGATTGGATCCTAGTCGATATAGATTGATAATCTTATTATTGCGGTTTGCCCTCCCGGGTTTAGCGACCTCTGCTTCGGGGCAAGGCGCGTGCACGGGCCAGCCGCCGCTTTCAATATCTATAAAAGTTCGTGCTCCCCAGGTTGGAGTAGAAAGGGGACCCCCTGAGCGTGATCCAGCTAACGTACTTGCGTATTCAGCACTCAGGGCTCGGCTCAGGTTAGTGGCAGTAACTACTCAGGTACAAAGACGGAATTAAACTTTAGTGGGCCAAATTATCGTCTATATTATTACTTACTTTATTTATTTCCGGTAATATCCATCGTGGTCTTCTGACGCCTTAATAATCTTTTAAATATATTAATCATGTTTTAAATCTGGCTTTCTATAATTAAATTATTTCTTGTTACTTTGTCGGGTGTCTTTATTATAATATATAGCGTCATAGTCTTATATATACCGGACATAATAATTACAAGAGTCCTTATAATAATTATAGATATTTTTATCCCTTTTATAAATTTAGTCGCTTTTAATATATCTAGTTTAACTTTATAAGTTTATCTCTATAAGCCTTAACGAGCAAAGTAAGGACTACCGTATTAAGCGCCATTATTATTACTTAGAGTAATATCCCAAGAAACTATATCTTAGGAAATAAATACTTCTGCCTCGGAGACGCCAATAATATATCCTATAGCGGATTACCTCTAAATTTTTCCGAGCTTTTATTATAAACATTAATTACTTTAAGTATTATTATATTTAAAAATATATATTCCTTTAATTAAATTCTTAAATATATATCCCCCGGGATTATAAAAGATCTTTTAATTCTTGAAATTATATTAATTATAATATTAATTATTATTCTTTAATATTTATTCTAGATATCTATATATATACTTTGGGAATTATCTTTAGAGTTGATACTAGATAATATAGGGAATTTAATCTATATAATATTTTTTATATTTTTAATAATTATTTTCTTAATTTTATATTCCAAAGCTAAAAATTTATTATTTGGTATTATTATAAAGAAGAAAAGATTCTTTAATAAATATATTATAATATTTTATTTTATAATAATTATATTTATTTATATAATTTTTATATTCTTATAAAAATATATACTTTATTAAAATAAATAATATATTAAAAAAGTTTAAAGAAATTAATATAAATTAAATTTAGTATTATAATAAATTAATTTTTAGACTTAAATTATATATTAATAATATAATAAATAAAAGTCTAAATAATTAATAATCCCGATAAAGATTAATAATTTAAATATTCTTTAATAAAATTATTTCCCTTAATAATAAATCCTATATATTTCGGGATCTAGTTTTAGTAATCCTAATAATAATATAAAAATATAGTAAAGTCTAGAAATAATTAATCACTACCAGGACAAGTACTAAATCCAGAATTAATACTTGGCGCTAAAAAAAGTCCTAAATTATTTTATTCATAATATTATAATATAAAAAATATAATATAATAATAAATATATTCTTAAAAATATTTTATTATCTTAAACTTTTTAAAATAATTAAAATTATCTTCTCTCCAGTCTTTGGATTAGTCAAGGTTAAAGAAATATAATCTAGTATTAATATTCTAATTATAGTTTATAAGTCTAAAAAAATAAAATATATTGTCTTATCCTCTTCCCTATACTTAAACTTATTTATAAAATATTATTAATTACTTTCATGGGATAAATTCCCTTGTCCTATAAATTAAGTTTATTAAAATAAATATTTATAAACTTCCTTAAAGACTTAGAATATTTATATAACCTCTATAAAAATTCCTCCTTTTATTGTCTGGCGTAACTTTTAAAATCAAGAAGCCAAGATCACTAAAAAGATATAAAGTTATAAGACATTAGATCCAAGAGATTAAATATTAAATATAATTATAAAAATAATTATTCCTTTTACTAATATATAATATAGTTATCCCGATATTAAATTACGGGGATCTAATAAATATTTTAAGTTAATTAATAGTCTTTATAATTTCTTTATTAAGATTTTAATAAAAATATTAAGGGGAGTTATTAATCTTAAGATATAAATTAATAAAAAAAGTTTATTTAATTTTATTTCTTGGTCAATAACTATAAATCTAAATCTAATATTATATTTTGATAAGATATTAGTGATCACGATCACTTATTATTTAATTTAAACTAATTATTATTTTTAATTTATTATCGGAATAATAAGATATAATATAATAATTAATATTAATATAATTTCTAGATTATAAATAATTTTACTTAGCCAAGAATAAATTTATAATATTTATTTATTAAGTAATTTTAAAAACTAGAAATATTATATTGTTATTTCTTTTATTATTAAAATTACTAAGAAAAAGTTTTTTAATATTATTAATAGCGAGGCTAAGGCAAAGAATATTAAGCTAGTTATTATAATAATATTTAATAAAATAGTTAAGGGATATAATAACGATAAATTCCATAAAGTCGATTATAGTGATAATCTTATTAATAAGAGCTCATGGGATAATAATTTATTTTTTAAGAATAAGTCTTTATTTAATGGCCAGAATTTATTAAATAATAATACTTTATTTAATAAATATAAAGTTATATTAATTAATAAAAATAATAAGAATAAGACCGAGAATAAAAAGAATAATAATAAGAAGAATAATGATTAATATAATTAAGATTATAAAAATAATAAGAATAATATATATTAAAAAAATTATAAAGAAATATATAATAAGGAATATAAGAAATATAATAAATTTAATAAATATAAATATAAATATTATAATAAGTATAATAAATATAAGAAATATAAGAAATATAAGAAAAATAAAAATTATAAGGAATATAAAGAGTTTAGGAAGGGGAATAAAAATTTTAATAATAATTTATAAGACTTTATAAAATAATATATATATCTTAAATATTTTATTAATATAAAATAAATAAAAAAAACTTATTATTAATAGTTAGAGTCTATAAAGAAAATAATAAATATAGTTATTATTTTTATACCCGATTAATAATTATAATTTTATTCTAGATATTGTCCAGCTCTAATTATATAGTTATTAAGGAGTAGCCTACTATACCCGATTTTACTAGATTCTAAATAAATATAGTTTAGGCTTATATTATAATATACCAGCGCAAAGAAATTATTTATATCTTAAATTATATTAGTTGGACTCCAGTAGGCCAAAGCTTTAAAGTATTTATTAAATAATTATGGCCTAAATATATAGGCACTTATATTATAAAAATTTTTAATTTAATTAATCTTAATATTATATAAATAAAAATAAAGAATAATATATATTCTTTTATAAATAATTTTAGAGTTAATATTATTTTATTTTATTAAAATAATATCGACTTTAATAATATTGATTATATAATTACTAGTATTATTCTTAAAGTCCGAGATATAATTCTTAATATATTAAATAATATAAAGAAAAAAAAAATAATATAATATTAAGGGCATTGACTAAAGCTATAGTTTAAGAGATAGTATTATAAGATTTTATATTTAGAGGGATTAAATTTAAGATAAAGAGGGATTTTTTATTATAAAGATTTCTTGAAAAATTATATTTTTATTAATAATAAAAATAAAAATAATTCCTTAAGTTTTTATAACGTCTTTTATCTCTTAGTCTTTAATCTTATTAATCTCCTGGACTTAATAAACTCTCTATACTTTAATTTATTTTTTAATTTAGACTACTTTAACTTTTTCCTTAAATGTACTTTATATTTAGATTTTATTACTTCCCTAACTCGCGAAGGGCCTCTCTTATAACTTAAAAAATTTATTCTTTTTATCCCTATTAATAATAGCTTAATAACTTAAGACTTTATTTTCTTAAGATTATTATTAAGATCTTTATAAATATTAAAAGACTTAAAATTTAAATTTATTTTATCTTAATTTATATAATTAATAAAAATAATATATAAAAAATATTATAATATTTTATACTCTAGAATTATAATATTTTAATAAATAATAATTATTTATTTTTGGTACTTAATAAATATAAACTAAAATTACTAGGAGTATTAAAAATAAACCCTATAAAAAAATATTATATTTATAAAATTTAATATTTAATAAAGAAAATTTATAAAAAGTTTTAGAGATTATTTTTAGACTTTATTATCTAGATTTTATTATTATAATTAATATAAGTTTAAAAAAAAAATTAATAATATTATATATTTATTTAATAATTATTTTTTTTTTTTATTTTATCAGGAAAATAATCCCCATTATAATATCTTATTTCTTTGTCTCTAAATATTATTAATTAATAAACTAGTTTAAATAAAATAAAGATTTTAAATAAAATATATTAATTTTTTTTTATAAATATTAATAAGTTAAAATTTATAGAAGTTTTTTTTAGTCGATAATTAAATATAATTTTTTTTTTTATTGTCCTAAGATTAATTAATAAACTTATTACTTTTATTTAGATATTAATTATCCTTGACTTATTCTTTACTTATTTCTTATTTAGCTTACCTGAATAATCTAAATAATTTAAGTAATTTCTAAATAGTCCTGATTAAATATTTATTACTTACTTATATATTTAATCTTTAACTAGGCTAGATATAGACTAGGATCTTTTTATTTTATTTTTATTAAGTTTTGACGATAATCTCTAGGGAGTCTAAATAGATTTCCAAGGATCCTAAACTAGATTCTTATAAAAATAAATCTATATTATATTATAGATAATTATCTATAATAATAAAGTATAAAGATTTATTTAATTAAAAGATATTAAGATTAATTAAGGACTAATAATTTAATAAATTATAATACTTCTTATATAAGAAATTAGTGTTTATATTATTATCTTAAAATTTAATTCTTATATATTTTATTATTTTTGTCTTAAAGAATACTTTTAAAATATATAAGATAATAAAGATACTTCTTAATCTAAGTCATTATTAAATAATAAAATATATTAATTAAAATAAAATCTAATTATTTTTAATATATTTTTTTTTTTTTTAATTATATATATATATAATTATATTTTTTATTTTTTTTAGATAAATTAATTAATTCTTGACTATTTCTAGAACTTTAATATATTGACTTATAAGATTTAAAGAATTATTATTTTTTTTTAAGAAATATTATTTTTAATTTTAAATATAAAATCATGGAGACGCTAGTACTTTATTTAAATATTATTAATAAAAATTACTTGCTTAAATATAACTAGAGAATAATTTCGGATTACTTAATTATATATATATAAATAAAAAAAGATTAAAAAAAATTATTGTTAAGAAAATCTAGTTATTTATTAATATTGCTTTTATTTATAAAATAATATTTATTATCTTTCTTAATTTAATTTATTATTTAAGAATCTTATAAGAAAATAAAATTAAATAATTATTTTAAAATAATTATATATATTAAAGAATATATAAGATAAAATTATAACTTTAGATTTAAAGATAATTTAATATATATTTAAGTTTAAAAATAAAAAAATATATAATTATTAAATAATATTATTTTAATATAATTTTATATTTATATAAATTATAATAATTATTAAATATATATATTTTAATATCTAGATTATTTCTTGTTTCTCGAATAATATGGCCCCTCTTCCCTAGACTTTAAAATTATTTAAGGTTTTTTAGTCTTAATTAATTTTAATTTCTTATATAATATATAATTATAATAATTTATAAAGTTTTACTTATATATTAAAGAATTATATAATAGATTTTTAGGGATTTTTTATATTATACTTGGATTTATAAATATATTATATTTAATTAAATTATTAATAATTCTTTGATTAATTTATATCGCAAGTCTTTTTTATTAATTTATTATATAATGTTTTAATTAAAGAATTTTTATAAATATTAAGATAAATTATTTAGATTAACTTTAAGAGATATTTTTTATAATTTTATTATAATAAATTATATAAGAATTTTTTTTTATTTATTTTTAAGATTAAAAAAAAATATTAATATATATGTTTATGATTATAAATTATAAAATCTTATTAAAAATATTTTAATTTTTCTTAATTATTTCTTTTAGAAAAGATTAATTTAATTTATTAATTTTTTTTTTAATAAGTCCTTATAATTAAAGATTATATTTCCTTATTTAATATTAAAACTTTATAGATTTTATTTTTTTAAGTATTTTTATTATCTCTAGTTTTTTATTTTTATTTCTTTTATATTTTTTATTTATATATATAACTTTGCGACCAGCTAGTTTTTTTTTTTTATCCTAGTTTAGATATATCTTTATTTCTGGTATTTTTTTTTCTTTATAGATATTATTGCTAAATATATTATTATTTATAAATAAAAAATTATCGATAGTCTTAATTAATTATAAAATATTTTTAGTTATATAAATAAAACTTAAAATTATAATTATAAAGATATAAAAAAAATTTAAAAAATAATATTTAATATCTAATATTTTATCGCTAGCGATTAAGATTATTAAGAATTAATAATAATAAAAAAATAATATTATATATTTAATTTATTAATTATTTTCTGGACTAGGTTACTGGACTTATTTTAATATCTTTATAAAGCAATAACTTTCTGTCTTGCCGAAAAGCCTGACTTATACTATTATTAAACTTATTGTATATATTTTTTCTTGTCGCCGGGAAAAGTAGCCCAAAAGTCAAAATAATCTATAACGAGGATCTCGGGTATTATACCCTATTATATCTATATATATTCTTTTTTTATTATATAATTTTAGACGATAATACTATATAATAAAAATAATTTAAATATAGGAAATAAAGATAATAAATATCTTTAGAAATTATTATATAAATATAGCCCAGTGGATTTTCTTCTTAAGTCTCTTGATCCTTACTTATATTTAATCACGGGAATAAAATAATAAACTATATTTATAGAGTCGCATGCTTGAGCCCCTGGCCTAAGAATATAGATCTATATTAAATAAAGAATTCTAGATATTGTCTTTTATATAGGACTTAGTCATGGCAAGATGTTTTTAATTAATAAAATCTCCTGATTTAGTCTTATTTTTATTGTCAAGTAAATATAAAGTATTTTATCTTAAAATATAGCTTAATCTAGTTATCTAAATTTTATTTATCTTTTATTATACCTAATCAGGTAGACTAGATTTAGGTTTAACGCAATCGGCCCTAGTTATTTATAATATATTTAAGATTTTTATTTTATTTTATTAAATTAATAAAAAAATAATTAAGATATTAATAAAGATTTAATATCTAATATTAATAGATATTTAGTTTAATGCATTAAGTACTCGATAAAAATATTTAATTTTAATCCTTAGATTTATTGTTTATAATATATTATACTTATTTTATAATATTTTTATTTTATTTAAGGATTATTTTTATTTTTTAAAAGATTTAAGATCCTAATACCCCTGTATAAATTATGTATCTTTTAGATTTTAGTCATGACTAAGTTAATTTAATTAAAGATTTTATTAATAATATTCCTTCCTATACGATATTTTTTTATACTTAGGGAGAGAATAATTAAGAAATTATTTTTTAAGACTTAATGCAGGATATTAATAAGAGCAAGACTAACTATAAAAAGATTTAATTTTGTCGGAAATAAGTTATTATAAATAGTCTTTAGTACGTCTGGATAAACATATATTATATCGATAAATTAAATTCTATCGAACTTGCGGAGACTCTTAACTCTATATTTTACTAATATTATAACGTGATTTAATACTATATATATTTATTAGATATTTTAATATATGACTCCAGGTAGGAATTAGTTTTTTGGAAAAATAAATAATTTATTTAAGGCTGGATTCTTTAAGAACTTCTTGTTTTAAGATCGATTATTTTTTTTTCAGGAGAGGGTAAATTACTTGGCGACAAGACTTTTCTTATTTAATAAATTTATAAGATTATTAAGATTTTTATTAATATTCTTCAAGAAAAATCTTTATTATTTTTCTTTATTAACGCGTGATTATCATGGGCATAAAAGCAAGAAACCAAGTATAAGGAAGATAAAGTATATTCTCTTATAGGTATTTTTAGTATATATATATTGCCTATTTATAACGAGGGAAAAAAGAAGACATTTAAATGACTTATTAGGGAGATCGAGATACAAAATTCTTAGCAAGAAAAATAACTTTAAAAGATCTTTTATAATAAAAACTAGTGTATCAAATAAATCTCTAAATTTAATCTTTATTAATTATTTATTAGATTCAATAACATTAGTATCTTTATAGGCCAGGACAAGCCTGGGATTTTCTTTAATCTTATTCCTATAAATAAATATATTATAAATATTATTCGAAATAATATTAACGGGCAAATAAAATAGGAATCCAATGATTCTTTAAAATAATTCTTAAGATTTAGATCTTAATTATAATTAAAAATATCTAGATATCTTATAAAGTTTAATCGATATATCTTTATAAATAATATAGTTCTAGACAAAGATTAATCAAAAAATAATTAATATTATTTTAATATATATCCAGTAACTAAAAAAGTTTTTTTTTATAATATCTTAATATATAAGAATATATACCTTCGCGATATTTATAATTAAATAAAGTAAATATAAAAATATTCTTGAAAATATATTATATTCCTGGATCACGAGTAGATTTTTATAATAAGTCATATAGATTTTATCTTAAAGTCATGAAGAATATAAGATCCCAAAACTTTTACGAGAGAAAGATTATTATTTATTTATTAATTAGTTCCCGAAGAATATAAAAGAATATATAAGGGGACTCTTTATCGAATAATAATTTTTAATCTAATATTTATTATAATAAGTAACTATAATACTAGGTTAAATATTTCTTTTTAACCTAAATTAAATAACGAGATAATATATAATAAAATAAAGTAACTTGGCAAAGAATCTTAAAATAATATATATAAAATTATTAATATATATATCGATAAATATTATACTTATAAAATTATTTAATCTAAGTTAATGCCGAAATTAAGGATTATTATAAAAAAAGATTTTAAGCTAAAAATTAAAGCTAAGATTATTTTAATCTTAAAAATATATAATATAAACTTCTTTATTTTAAGACTAAATTATAATAAAATAATTTTTTAAAAATATATCTTCCTAGTCCTATACTCCCAAGATTAAAATATAGGACACAATATCGAGATCTTTTAGTTAGTTTACAAGAAGAGCTTTAATCAATAAATTATAAACTTTATATTTAAGGACAGGTAAAGTAAGACTATAAAAATATTTCGCGATATTTTTTTTGGACTATACTATATATATATATATAATCCGCCTATTATATATCGAGATATAAAGTCTTCGAATATATTATATCGTCAAGGAAAATTTCTTCTTAGTGATTTTGGTATCGCCAAGACCATTAACGACTTATATTCTTTAGTTAAAATAAATTTTTATATAATACCGGAGCTTTAGGATAAAGAAGTCCAGACAATAAAACTTAATATATAGGGACTTAGTATAACTCTTATTAAGACTTTTGCCGGATTTCCGGACCCGGTAAATAGGCCCACTGGACGATAATAATATCGTTATTTCTAGAAGAAAGCAGAGAAGCGTCCTATTATATTAATACTTTATCTTTATCCTAAAAAACATCTAACGATATATAAGATCGTCTAAAGTTTTTCTCCCGATTTATCTTCTACTTAGAAATAAAGAAAAAATTAAAACTTTAATATATAAATCCGGAAATATTAATCGAGGTCTTAATTCATAAGAATATTATCTTTATAACGAAAACGCCCAAGATTAAAAAATACCTATAGGAAATAATATATACGGGAAAGGATTATAGCCACGGCCCTAATTAATAATACTTTAAAATAAATAAGAAAATATAATAACTAGAATTCTAGATTATATATTTTTTAAATTAATATAAATTAATTATTTCTCCTAGTATATAAAGTATAATATCGTGTATTTTTTTTATATAATACTTAAATATATTTATAATCTCGAGAATTAGTCTAATATTCTTATATATTGGATAATAATAGGTAACTATATACTTAGTTATACATAGTCATATACTGGATAATCATAAACTTTATTATATAAGAGGGAATATTCTCGCATATAATAATTATTTATATAATATTTACTAGATTTATTTAAATAATTCCCTTGATTCTAGTTAGGCATTAGGCTTATAGTCATTATTAATAAAATATATTGGTCTAAGTATTTTAGACAAGATCTTATAATATTTTAACTTTATAATACTAAAGTCACCTAGGTCCGGTATCTCTTGCGGCCTCGGGTTTAGGTATATATAAATAATAATTATTATATTAATATAAAGAAATTAAAATAAGACGTATTACTTAAGGTATAAAAAAGGGCCATAAATAGCGACTGATTCATTTTAATATCTTTAATAAATTTATAATATATAATATAAATTATTTTTTTCTTTTATTTATTACTTTATTATTTAAAAGTTTTAAGATAAAACTTGCGACCAAGCGCCCTATTAGGCATAAGAATATTTTTTTTAAGTTTTGGCTTAAATTATTTAGTTATTTTTTTTATACTTTAATATAAAAACTAGTCTTTACTTTTGGTATAATTCTTCCTGATAAGGAAAGAAGTCATGATAAAGTTTAGGGTATAATATTTTATAATTATAATTAACTCGAATAATTTATAAAAAAGAATTTATTAATTTTAATATTTAGATATAATTTAAAAATTATATATTTAAGGATAATATTCATAAGACCTAGGATCTTTAATTTAATATTTTTTTATTAATAAACCCTTAAAATAAATTAATATAATTAAAAGGATTAACCAGATATTTATTGCTTCTTGATAGACTTCTTAAGAGATAAAGAGAATAAAAATAATTCCTATTTATGGGATATTTAATATAAAAAATATATTATATATTTATATATCCCGAATAAAATATATAGGATTCCAGAACCAGAAATACTCTTTGTGATTAGAGAATAAGGCTTATGGTTGATTTATCTCTATTGGACTAATAATAAGAAATAATTTTATGATCTTAGCCCGGAATTTATTATTGGAGTAGGAGATCATGCAGATTTTTGTTTAACAATAAATTATATTAAGGATATTTATACTATAATATTTAATCCATTAATATAATTACTAAGGACAAGAAACTTTCACTGGCAAGAATTTTTAAGAAGAAATAATAATATTTTTATTTCTTTTTACGAGGAGTAAGATATATCTAGTAATTATATTTAGATTAAACTATATTATCGGCCCTTATGGATGACTAAGTCTAAATTTAGGTAATTATGAAAAGTTAAGATATATTAAGCCGGTAGTAGAGGGGCATAGTCGTGCTAGTATACTTAATTTTAATAAGAATATTACGATAGAAATTAATATAAATTACACGAGATTATTTAAAATTAAAGCTGCGGCCAAAAAACTTGTCATGACATTGGGATAAAAAATATATATATAACTTAATATAATAAACCGGTATTTATTTAATACAATAAACTTTAAAGAATAAGCCAAAAATAAGTCCGTATAATTTAGAAGCTCTAGATTAATAACGTCCATTCCTACATAACGAAAAACCTTATGTGCCGAAAAAAATAATAAGTACTTTAACTTCAAGTATCTTAAAATCTCTATATATTTTAATATCTCCTATATCCTTTAATAAATTATATTCTATAGCCACCCCCGGATACCCTAAACTCCTCCCACTACCAAATTACCTTCGTATCGTCATCCTTACGCCTGATTTATAAAAGGTCTCCTTTTTATAGCGTGACAGAGTTCCTCCACCACAGCTCCACCACCGAGCCCATACCATCCCTAATGCTTGTAAAGGAGTCTTATCGGAGCTCTCAGGCTTACCACTATGCAGGAAATCGTCATCAGCCTTGTGGCTGCTGTGGCGTGCAGATTCATGCAAGATCGCCACGCGGGTCGGTACCTCGGATTAAAGCAAGTGACGATTTTGGTTAGTGCGAAACAACCACGCACGTCCCATAATATTTTACGATGTAATTTCACTTATGTAATCATTGGTGGTCACCGCACAGGAAACTATTGCCTGAGGATTATTAGTCATCGGCCATGGACTTAGCCTCTCCTCATCGTCACTCTCGCGCAGCTTTAAGGAAATCCTCGCTATGGTTAGCAACGCATCATTACGCTTCACGTCAACATCGACAATCGAATATATATCCGACATTAATGGATCCTCCCAACAAGGCCCATCGTGCCCATCTGATTCGTTGTCCCGTCAAGGACATCCTACAATCTACCCTCGAGTCAAATATAAAAGAGGATGACTGCCCCAAGTGTGGTCACAAGCGCAAGTAATGGTGAGTCGGTGGCTTACTTCTTCCTCGTTGAATTCCAGCTAACCCCTGTTAGATTGCTCAACTGAATAATGGAAATCTATCGAGCTGCAAGCCGTACGCTGGCTGAATATGGAGATTGAAACATGATTGTATCGTCTGGAGGATACAATAGCAGTCAGATGGCTCAGGAAATGCGGGTATCATTATCATGTTTGGTTACTACAAGGGCAAAGTTATGATGGGATATACAGAAATCCCAAGTTTATTGCAGCAGTCAGTTCGGCGGCAGCCTTTACTTTTTCATAAGCTCCCTCGAAAGATCTTTCGAAGCAGGTGTCTCAAGATAACATTGCTGCCTTCTTGGTTGAACGTGTTGCGAAATACCTTGCCCGTCTCCTTGGTGTAGGCTCGCAGCTCTACCACATCGCGGAAGGTCTGAACTTTTTCCTCACTACCACTTCGTCCCCATTTAATCAAATTAACGATATTAACGTGTGTCCTCCGTACAGCCTATAATCCGCGTCAGCATTAATCTACCAACTTTCGTTGCACGGTCTCCTACCTCCTCGCATTGCTCACACGTTTGCGGAAGCGGCTCGACACCAATTGCGCGACAAAGCGCATGCCATGCAGTCAGATCGTTCTTTGTACCATACCACATGTGCAGTTCGCTTTGCAGCGCATCTTGGTATCTGTTCCATGCATCGTTTAACGCGGCACTACCACGGTGCCACCCCTCGTGTTCCCGCAAGTTGGCATACGAAGTAGCTGGTGGGAGAGAAGGATCATAATCAAACGTTGGGAAAGAGCGGGAAAAGACATCAAAGGGGTTTTCGTATCCTATTGGTAAATGCGAGAGTCCCGCAGGTGCTGCTCCAGGGCCTCCTCGTTGCCGAAGGATCGATCGCAAGTCTCACAGTCGAAGGACGGCGCATGCGCTGGTGAATCCCGCAGGTGCTGCTGCAACGCCTCTTCGCTATCGAAAGATCGATTGCAGTCCTCGCAGTCGAAGGACGGAGCATGAACCGGGGCGTCGCGTAGGTGCTGCTATAACGCCTGCTCGTTACTAAAGGATTGATCGCAGGCCTCACAGTCGAAGGACGGGGCATGAACCGGGGAGTCGCGTAGGTGCTGCTGTAGAGCAGTCCCGCTGCCGTAGTGACGGTCGCAAGTTCTACAGTCGAAGGTGTGCGTGGGCGATTCTCGTTTGTGCCGTTGCAGGCTTTCGTCGCTATCGAAAGATCAAGGAGTGATGCAAGGGAGAAATTTTCGAAATGAAAGACATCTGCCTTCCTTGCATTACTCCATAACTTGCTAAAAGATGAACGTATCACTCTAATTGTACTGTATATAATATCGCTTCACACTGTCAGCATATTTCCAAAGTCTTGTGTCTGGATCGCCTTTTGTAACCATCTTCTCATGGCTGATGTGTGAACACCAAAGGGTCCTAGCCTCGAATACGCGTGCCGCGAGGCTAGCAATTCATGTACAAAATTATTGTAAGCGATCAAAAAAAAAATAAGTATATTTGCCTTTTATCTTAAGCCTTGTTGTCCTTACTTGCTGTAATATAAATTGTTAATAAATAACCCATTAATGGCACCGGTAAACCTGCTACTCCAAGATATGCCAGATTGTCATTTTTACGCGCTAGTCCCACGGCAAGACCCACTGCGCCAAGGGCAAGAAGACAAACAAACAACGATATCTCCCAAGAAATATGGAAGCCTTCTTCAACTTCAACACCCCATCCTTTTAGATACTCGGAATGGTGGTCCTTGAGCTCAAGGGTAGAGCCGACCCGCTTTGGTATACGGTCAAAGACCCAGAAATGCCGGGAGATAGTTCTTTGTGAACCTTGTGCGGGAATAGGTTTGAAAATTGAATGCAGGTGGGCCATTATCCACGATAGAATAGATGAAAAAGAGCGGTTTTTTTGCAATCCTAGGTTCTTGTTCTGCTCGGTAGACACCATAGATTCGCCGTTCCACAGTGCCATTAGCCATTTCGAATCTACTTCAGGGCGTTCAGGCTTGGGTCCTTTGGGGACGACGTAGCTCCACCCCATATGACTTTGAGTAGGATCAGGTGGCCATTGCCAGGGCTGGGAAATTGCTTGATTGACATCATGTAAATGAAACTGGACCAGTTCTAGATCAGTCAATACTGTGATACAAATCCATTGACTTACATGAATGATGTTTATCTTCGCTACTGCTCTCATTTCTAGTATAAGCCGCCACCGGGGTCGTTTCTTCTCATATGATTGCCTCATAACTTGGAATAATATCCGGTCACGCAATCTACTGTCTATGGCTTGATTGTCAATCACCAAAGACGAGCCTGCAGAAGTACATAAAATAACCCATCCTCTCTTAAATTCTGGGCCGCTTTGTTGATTCAATGGCTTCCGGGGATAATCTTGGTGAAGGTTTGGTACTTCGAGGTTTTCATGAAGCGCTGTCGACGCTGTTGAGGTAGCGTGGGTACTGCCGGTTAAATGACTCGTGCCATTTGCCTGACTAATCGAAGAACTCGGAGACGCCTTGCTCTGACGGGTCGTTCGAAGTTCTGTATCATCACCGTCTAGATTATCGTTATTCTGGTCGACGTCAAAGTAAAAAGATCGACCAGAAGTCTAGAACTGTTATTGACATCCTGAGAATGGTTTTAATAGTTTTACTCACACTTTCCCAGCGCAGCCGGATCATTCCGGCTCGAATGGGGTCTTCTTGTTTTACCAAGTGAAGCACTCGCAATATTCGTTTAAATATTGCCCTGGATTGTTGAGCGCTTCTTGATATGCTTTCCGAAGAATATCGTTCCGCTTTTTGGGATTCAAGGTCGAGCCCTTGCACATTATTAAGCATGACTGGATCACTTTGTGGTGAAGGAACCCTTGGTAGCAGTCCATTGTTATCTGTCGCCTCAATATCTGCACCTTTCTCGACAAGCCTGCGAACGGTATCATCTGAGCCTGCGCGAGCAGCGTCGTGGAGAGGGGTCCGGCCGTCCTTGTCTATCGCCCTCATATCTGCACCTTTCTCAAGGAGACTGCGAACGGTATCATCTGAGCCTCCGCGAGCAGCGTCGTGGAGAGGGGTCCGGCCGTCCTTGTCTATCGCCCTCATATCTGCACCTTTCTCAAGGAGACTGCGAACGGTATCATCTGAGCCTGCGCGAGCAGCGTCATGGAGAGGGGTCCGGCCGTCCTTGTCTATCGCCCTCACATCTGCACCTTTCTCAAGGAGCCAGCGAACAGTATCTTTTGAGCCTGTGCGAGCAGCGTCATGGAGAGGGGTCCGACCGTCCTTATCCACTACCTTGACATCTATACCTTTCTCGAGAAGCTTGCGAATGGTATCTTCTGAGCCTATACGAGCAGCGTCATGAAGGGGGGATCGGCCGTCTTTGAGAGAAGTTTGACTCGCCATAATCTTCTAGACTTAACAAAATTGATTTACATATAATACTATACAGTATTACAGGTGTGACTATACTAATGGGCATCCAGTAGCCTAGTAGAAAACATAAGACAATAAAATTTGGGTGGCCACAGCCAAAAATAGCTAGTGTGGTCCGTGCTTAGAGTGTGTTTTGGATAAGAAAGGCCGAACTGATTTTGCAAGTCACTGTAAACGCTATTGTCTGTATCGTACGTTCCAGCCGTTGGAGTCAGAAGATCAATAATAGTTGGGTAAATAATTTCGAGTAGCTATTGGTAATGTATAGTAGCATAAGACGTTAGCGCTGATCTGGTGTTTGCTCACTGTCGATCAAGACTATACATGGTGCAGTTTAGCCTCGTGTCAGCCACAGTTCTGCATAGCCACACGCTTGGCAAATATTATATAAGGGAAATTACGTCGTAATTACCCAAGTATTATGGCAGGTGCGGGGTCATTTCGCTCTAACCTAAAATGATTAGTCGCTTTGACTCGAGGTACTGATCGGCGTGGCAACTTTACTTAAATTTACACGCCACAGTAGCCACAAGGCTGACAATGATTTCCTGTATAGTAATGAAGTATTAGAGCTCGGATAAGACTCCTTTATAAATATTAGAGATAATATAAGCTCGGTAATAAAGTTATAGTAAAAGAAGTCTATTATACTATAAAAGAAGACTCTTTATAAATCAGGTATAAGAACGATAATGCAAACATGATTTTCTAGTGGGAGGGGTTTAAGGTGTCCAAGAGTGGTCACGGAATATAACTTATAAGAAAATATAAGAGATATTAAGATATATATAGATTTTAAGATACTTAAAGTTAAAGTACTTATTATTTTTTCCGGCATATAGGGTTTTTCGCTATGTAGGGATGGACGTTATATCTAAGTATTAAAGGATTATATCGCATTGCACTATACTAATACGGTCACAAAGTGGGGATTCGCTATCGTATTTTATATTTTGGTGAGGATACCATTAAGGAAATAACCGCTAATTACTGCGGCTTTTTTTGTCCATCGCGAGGTAATTTACCCGGTAGAGTCATTTATAAAACCGACTTCCACCTTCCGGGAACTAATCTAAATATGGTTAAGCGCTATGGCCTTATCACGTGCTAACCTTAACCGGTGTCACCCAATAATAAATATAACTAGTTAATCAATAATATTAATTTTATTAATCATAATAACTTTATAAATTTATATTTAATAGATTTAATTATATAATTAAAGTATTCTTTGGTAGTTTTGCCCTAACGTTTATTTTTTTTTTATTATAAAATTTAATATATATTAATATATTTTAGCTAATATATATCGCGAAATACTTACTGAGCCCGGCATTAGATACCTTCCATAACAAGACAATAACAAAGGACTGGTATTGGATAACTTGAGCCCGCACCATTAGTGAAGGGATAATAATATCTTTTTAATTATAAAGAAAATCCGGCCAGGATGAGAGCAGGAGAGGAAGTAGGTCGGCAGTATAGTATAGATAATTAATACGATTAAGCCACTCGTCTTTTAATTAATTTATAATAGCGAGAAGGTCCTTAAGGGAGAAGGGGAAGTTGCTAGGCTTTTGAGGGTCGGTCCAGTTCTGGATACCGGTATCTCCGGTCGTCCCAGGGGGCCGGGCGGGCGGAGGTTACTTCGCGACGGGATAAGAAAAATAATGGCTAAACCCGTATTATAACTGGCGCTAGAAGCAAGCCCCTATTTCGAGCCAGAAATAAAGCCAGCCAGTTCTAGACTTATCTTCTAAGTCGCTCTATATTAGGCATTGGCCATTTCCTGGATATTATAAATACTAGAATAACTAAATAGGAAAAGACCTCTTCTTCTTGATATTTATTCCTGGATCCCAAGATATATTTATTATAAGATAAATTTATAATTTTAAAATTATAAATTTTTTCTTAATAAAGTTTAATATTTATTCCTATATACTATATCTTTTAGTCAAGAATTTAAAATTTACTTATAAATATTACTAAAGTTATTTCTTTTAATTTTATAGTTATTAAAGAATTAAAAATCAAGAAAATATAATTAATTTAAGATTTATTATTAATAAATCTAAAAATAATTAATATTAATATTAATAATTATTAATTATAATAAACTTTTTATAAACTTAATATATAATAATTAAGATAAAGAAAGATTATTTAACTTTTATGCCTATAAAAATTTTCTTTAATATTATTTATTATTTATCTTCCTTAAGCTAGATTTTATTTTTTGTCAAAGTTTATTATTATTTATATTAATATATAAAGTAAAATATAACGTCTATATATAATTTTATTATATTATTTTATTTCTATAAAGAAAATAAAATCCTATAACCTATACTAGCCAATAAATAACTTGTCCCCATATATTATTATATAAGACAAAAGAAGAATATATAAGAAGATTATATATTAATACTTTAATTAATATTGCCCGACTTATAATACCTATAATTCTTAAAGGAGTGGACTCTTTATACCTAAATATATTTAAAGATATTTATAAATCTAGAGAAAATTAACATTAATATACTTAAATATTATATTTTAAAAATCTTTTTAGTCGATTAAAAATATTTTCTTCTTAGATTAAATTAAATATAATTTTAATTTTAAAATAAATATAATAATTTAATATTAATCTTAAGATAAATTATTATAATAAAATATATATAATATCGCTATAAATAATTTAAGTACTTTTATATAATAAAATAATTTTTATATATATTAAAATAAATTTTATAAAACTTAAGTTTATATATTTATTCCTATATATTAAAAAAACTAATATATTATTAAATAACTTTCTTTTTTATTTATTGGACAAAGAATTATAATATATTTTAAAAATTTATAATAAGACTCTTTTAAATTATTTGGCTATAAGAATTAGGATTAAGTTTATAAAAAATAATATTATAAAATAATCTTTAAATAAATTTATCGCGATAATATAACTTAATTATTAATTAAAAAAATATAATTTTTAGTTATATAACTTAATTATTTTTAAAAGAAATAAAACGTGAATTTTTATTTATAAATAAATAAATAAAAGTAAAGAACGATAAAATAAAACAAAATTATTATTAATATATAAACTTATTATTAATTTAATTATTAGGATTATATATAAAGAAATTAAGTTTATTTAATATTTCTTTTAATTATAATAATATAAATATTATAATAAAAATACTCTAGTATATATATTTATATTATTAATAAAAAATTAATTATATATATAAATATATTTATATAAATTTAACTTTAATGAAATTAGATAAACTAGGGCCGCTAGGATTAAGTTTATTATATTTATACTAGCGTATACTATAAGATTATAGTCTTGACTATTACTAGCTTTATTTAATTATATATAAAGACTATATAAAGTATTAATAAATTATTCTTCCCCCGTGTAGTTCGCGTTATTATTATTCTTTAATAATTTTTTAATAATATTATTTTATAATAATAATTTATATATAAATAAATAAGTCATAATAAAATAATATTTTAATTAATTAAATTTTTTATTTCACCTAATATAAACTTATCTAGTTTATATAATAAAATATTATTTATAAAAATAATATATTAAACGTCTTAAACGTTATAGACTAAGAGGTTATATTATAAGCCAAGAGGGACCTACTTGCCGCAAAACTATTATAAGTTAAAAATATTTATTATTTATAATATTAATATTAATATAACTCACTAAAACTTAATTAGGCCGGCCATATAAAAAATCATAAAATCCTTAATTAATGTCGCCGACCTCGCTATACTATTAGTCTAAATATTTTTTAATAAAGACTTGCCAATATAATAAACCTAATATTTAAGTCCCTCTAGATTATTAATTATTAAATCTTTCAAGAAGCAAGAATATAAGATTAAATATTATTAAAATTTATTTAATATTAATTTAGATTATTATTCCTTATTAATCTTCTCCTATAAGTCTCGATAAATATAAATATATATCGTGACTTATTATAATCATAAATAAAATATCTGGATATATTAAATCTAGAGGATTAATAAATATTTTCTAGATAGCTATATCTCTGGAAAAAATTTTATAAATAATAGCTAGATAATAAAAAATATATATTTAGATTTTTTAAATATTTTAATAAATAATAATATAAGTTTATAAAAAAGAGGATAGTCGCCGGATAAATAATCGGGCCTAATTTTAAGTAGGTAATATATAGTCAGTAAAAGAATAAATATAGTTATAATTAATAATAGCCCGGTAATAATAATAATATAGAAGTTATCTTGTCCAGGTATACTAAAGCTATAAGGAGATTATTTATAGATTATAGATTTATTTAATTCTTTAAGTTATATATAAATCTAAAGTAATAGGACCAATAAATAATATATATTAAATATCTTGCCTTCGAGTACTTCTGGCTTAGCTAGTTTATAAGGTCTGCCTAAAAGTTATAAGTATAGTATAATATAAGATAGGAGGGATTTATAAAGGCAGGGATAATGAAATATATTAATATAATTAATAATTTAATAAATATAAAAATTAAGGATATATAAAAACAGATATTTAAAAGATTTATGTATATAGTATCCTTGTTTATAATAACTCTATATATAATAATTATATAAGTAACAAGAAGATCATAAATATATTATAATTAAAATATATTAAATTATTTATAAAAGATCCTATAATTATCCCAGAGTCCTATTGATAGCATGACCACGAGGGAGGACAAGGAGGAAAAAAAATTATTTAATATTTAACCGGAATCTTTAGTTTAGTTTTTAAAAATATTATTAAAGCTAATATATATAATCTTAAAGAATATTAAATCTAAGTCTTAATTATAATTATTATTATAATTATTTTGTCTAAAAATATATTCTTATAATTTTAATTTATTTAAATACCTAAATTATTTTATTAACTTTTATCTAAGAAAATAATTTATTTTATATTAAATTAGATTTATAGATAAATAATTTAAGTCTTAAAAATAATCTTAAAATAATTATATTTATAAATCTTTTAGATCTCTTATAATAAGTCCATAAATCACGAATAAATTCTTTAATTTATTTAATTTTAGGCCAACTATATTTTCTTTATTAATCTCCCAAAGTTTATACTTATTGTTTATCTAGTATAGGGATGCCGAGCACGACTCTTGGCCTATGGAAAATAATCTCCAAAAATATAATATTATAAATATTTTATTATTAATAAACTAATTAATATTTAATTTAATATTTAAATTTTTAAATAAAACTTTTATAATTAATATATTAAATTTATATAATTATAAGAATTTTAATAAATTCTTTATATATATATATATTTTTTTTATTTCTTATTATAAGAATAATATATACTAGTTTATTAATATTATTATAAATCTTTTATAAATTATATTCTAAAAGTACTAGATTATAATTCTTTTAAGTTATCGTTAAAGTTTATTTATTACTTCTAAATATAATATTTTAAACTTTATAATATTTTTCTTTATTTAAAGTAAAAATAAAATAAAAGAAATTTATAACTCTTTATAATATAATATTATATATAAGGAAAATAATTAGGATAAGAAAATTATTTTTAGAATTAAGATCTTTAAAATTATTATAAATTAATTAAAGGTTTATTTATAAGTAATAAGTTTTAATTAATCTAGAATAAGGATATAATACTAGACTTAAGTTTTTATTTTTATAAGTTAAAAAAAAATTAAAAGAAAAATAATAAAAGTTTAAATAAAACTAAGACTAAGAGTAAGGATAATAATAATAAGGATTATATAAAAAAATAAAATAAATTTAATATTATTAGATTCTAAATTTATATTTTTATAATTTAGATTAAGAAATAATAATAAGATTATAAGTATTTTTAAAGAAATTAAGCTTCGCGAAGATATTTATATTTATTAAAATATATTATTTATTTATATATAAAAAAAAAAAATTTATAAATTAATCTCCCGTAATCTAATTATAAAATTAATATTTTATTATATATTATATATTTATAATATTAATAACTATATAAGTCAATGATTTTTTATTAGTTATTATAATATAATAAATAAATAAAAGTCCTATATTATTATAGTTTATTTTGGCTATTAGTTATAATTAGTTTATTATATTTATTTTTATAAGACTTTTATTTATTGTCTCGGGAGTTTTAATATCGCCCGTTTTTATTTTATATAATATTTTATTTATAAAGAAAAGATTAAATATTAATATATTAATATTATTAAAAAAATAATGTCCAAGTATAATATAATCATTAAAAAAAAAAGTATAGAAAAGAAGAGACACATAAATAATTCAGGGAGGAATAAAATTTAAAATAGACTTATTAATATAAACTAGTCTAGTTATATTAAATAAAATTATAATAATACTTTACTGAATAGGGAAGAAACTTAAAGATATATAAATATAATTTTAAGTTCCATGATTCATTATAATATATTAAAAAATTAAATTAATATAAAAAAGTTTAGTAATATTTATAATTTTAGAAAATTAATTAAAAATAAAGATTATAATAAAAATAATAAATATATATTATTATTGGCGGAAAATATAAATATTATTTTAATAATAATAATAAAAAATTATAAAAAGTTTAATATTATATTTAGAATTATAAAAAAAAGAAATATATTAATTATAAAAATATATTTTTTTTTAAAAATAATAAAGAGAGACTAGAATTAAAGTTAAATATAATAAAGACTAAGGAATTTTTGCCAAAAAATAAAAAAAAATATAAACTTTATTATAATCTTTATAATTAGATATAAAAGTTTTTTTAAAGTAATTTAATATATTTATATATTTATATTATTTTTTTTAAAAAATAATTAATTTATAAAATATATTTCTTATATAAATATATTAATAAATTTTATAAATTTTTTTTATAATTAATATTAATGACCTTATCTCTAATAAATTATAAATCCTTTTACTCTAGATTTTATAATGTCTTGTTGATTTTAATTTTATGATATTTTATTCTTATTAATTTTTTTTATAATATCTTATTAATATTAATTTTATAATATTTTGTCCTTATTAATTTTTTTTATAATATTTTATTAATATTAATTTTATAATATCTTATTAATATTAATTTTATAATATTTTATTCTTATTAATTTTTTTTATAATATCTTTAAATTTTATAATATCTTATATATATTAATTTTATAATATCTTATCCTTATTAATTTTTTTATAATATTTCTAGATTTTATAATATTTTATAAAAATTATTTTTATAATATCTTATTCTTGCTACTTTATTTTATAATATTTTATATATATTAATTTTATAATATCTTGTCCTTATTACTTTATTTTATAATATTTTATATATATTAATTTTATAATATTTTTATTTATATTAAGTTTATAATATTATATTTTAAACTTTATAATTATTTATTAATATTAATTAAAATTTAAATTATTTTTAAAAATTTATAATTAAAAATTTTATTTTATTTATTTTTTTTATATCGTGTTTACTTACTATAATTTTTAGTTAGATAACTAGTATTAAAAGTTAAAGATTTTAAAAAATTTTTTTTTTTTTTTTTATATTTTTTTATTTATTAAAATCTAGTTTATTATTTCCTGATTAATAGTCCTTAATATAATCTCTTTTTTTTTTATTTTTTATTTATAGCTTATCTTATTTAAATTTATATTTTTATTTTATTTTTTTAAAAAAGTTATTTATTATTTATTACTTTCTTAATATTTTTATAATTAAGTCCTAAAAATAAGGACCCGGGTAAATATTTAAGTAAGAAGTCGACTAAGAGATATTAATATTATTTTTTTAATTTATTTTTATTTTTTTTTTTTAAAAGAAATAATAAAAGACTTTTCTATAAATATATATTAATAAAAAAATATATATTAAAATATTTTAATCCCTAGTATAATTCTAGATAAAAATAATTAATTAAAAAAATAATTTCTTCCTAAAAGTTTATAAAAATATCTAAATATATTTTAAATATAATTTTTATTATTTTTTTATTAATTAAAGAATATTAATTACTTAAAAAAAAAAAATAACTTTTTCGGGACTTTATTATTTAATATATATAAATTAATATAAAAAGAATTTAAAGACTTATTATAAAGTTATTATATATATTAAGTAAAAGTATATTTTTTTTTATTTTTTTTTTTAATTAAATAATAATATATTCCTTTTATTATATTTAATCTTAAGTTTATAATTTTTAGATATTTTAATATAGGCCCTCTAGAAAATAAAAAATTATTTAAAAACTAGAAATATAAATAAAATAAAAGAATTAAAATATAATTATTAAGAGATTATAATATAAACTAGGATATAATCTTAGCTAAATTTAAAAAAAAAAAAATTAAAAAAAAATATTAAAAAAATTAAATTATAAACTAAATAAAAATAAATAAATAAATAAATATAATTTTTATAGTCTTATTATAATTATTAATAATTATTAATCTTATAAATATAAAAAATAACCAAAGTTATTATTATAAATAAATTCCTATAAAGATATTATTTTATATATAAATATTTTAATTAAGAAATAAATAATATTAACTAGTTAAATCTTTAGGAAGACTTTATTAATATATAAATATATATTATAAAAATATTGCCAAAAGATAATAAGACTAAAAAATAAATAATAAAAAAAATTAAATATACTTAATATTATAATATCTTAACTTATTATTAAATTTTACTAGACCTAGTTTATTAATTAAAGAAAGTTTCTTAAATAATAATAAAAATAATAAATAATTAAAATAAAATAATAATAATTATATTTTAATAGGAATAATAAACTTTAATTATTTCTAATTCTAATATACTTAAATAACTTATAATTATTAAAGTAGTCCTTTGGCTAATTAATCCCTATATTAATTTATATAATTATATAAACTTTTAGTTATAGGATACTAGACCAGGATTAGCCAAAGTTAAAAAAGAATTAAATCTACTCGAGTTTATTATTTATTTTTAATAACCTGGGCCAATTATTTAATATCGAAATAAAATTATATTTTGAATAAAGATCTTGACTACTATGGCCAATATTAATAAAAAATATATTTTAAAGGAAATAAATATATTATTAATTTATTTCTTATATAAGTTTTCTTAAATAATAATAATATTTATAGTTCCTATTTAATATTTTTAAATATTAATAATATTATTTACTTTGATTAAGCAAGCAAGGGGCCGCTCCTTAATCTTATAATCTAGATTATTTATTAATAAGAATATTTATTACCTAATTTTACTTAACTAAAATTTATTTAAATATAATAAATATATTATCTAAAATATATTGGCCTCTTATCGAATTATTAAATAATAATATTTTTGGCTAATTAAAGTTTAATTTAATCTTTATTAATTATATAAATAAAAAATCTAGAAAATAAAAAAAAAATATAATATTATTTAATGTAGTTTAATAAACTTTGAGCAAGTATTATTTTTCTTACTTTTCTTTAAGAAAAGATTTTAGATATCTAGATATATTATAAGAAATATAAATATCCAAGGTCCTATAATATTTACTTGTGTCTTATACGATATTAATTAATAATTAAATATTTAACATTAAATATTTATTCCTATTCTATTTTCCTGAAATCTTGATTTATTTACTGGCCGCTATCCGCCTATAGGCATTTATTATTTACTAAGCTCCTGTAGCTAGCGACAAGGAATCCCAGAAAGGATAATATAAGGACCCAGTAATATAATATCTCCAGTAAAAGGAATAATAGAGTGGAGTAGACTTAAATTATTTTTGACCAAGTCTTAGAAAATAATTAGACTATTCTATATTATAATATTAAAAATTAATATTTATATAATTGGCCGTCCGGACCATAGTCCTCTCTTATATAAACTATCGAAATAATCCTTTACCCTAGTTATTATATTTATTGTATTATAGAAATATTCTTTTTCTAGATTAATTTATTATTTACTTTATTTATAAATAATTTAATAATTATTAAATATCTTATTTATAATAAAGATATTTTTAATTATTTATTTTTAATTAGTTATTATCTAATTATTCTTTATTTTATTTTTTTTAATTTTTTATATATTTTCTAGATAAAGACTCCTTTATTAATATTTTTTTTATTTTCTTGACTTTCTCTAGAATTATGCCTGGAAATTTAATATTTTATCCTTGTATATATAATTAAGTTTACTTAAAATAATTTAAAATATTAATAAGAATTTAATATAAAAGTTCCAAGTATTCTTTAGGCTATATATAAGACTTAAGCTATATTTTTTAATATAAATTTATTATAATTATTTAAATATAAAATAAAAAATAAAAATAAAGATTTAATAAATAATATTTAATTTTTTTATTACTTAAAGTTTAATAAACTTTATATTTAATATAATTATTAGTTTTTTTTTTTTACTTTAATAAGTCACGAGTTAATTTTAATCTAGTTTATATTAATAATAAAATTAATTTTTTTAAATTTTTTTATATTCTTTAAATAAATTAAAAAATATAGTTTTATTAATAACTTAATTCTTAATAATAAGGGCCGACTTTTCTTTATTAATTTTCTTATCTTAAGACTTTTATACTCATGATTAAAACTTTAAAGATTATTTATAAAAATTAAGATATAATAATAATAAAGACTATAAAGAAATATATTATAAGAATAATAAAGATTAAGTAAGAATATTATTCAGGATAATATATATTAAAGATTAAGTTTAATTTAAAAAAAGATTAAATAAATTAAAATATTTATTTTATAAAAGAGTCTCCTAACTAAGTATTAAAATAAAAATAAATTTTTATATAATTATGCCAATATATAAACTTAAAATAATCCTTATAATTATTATATTTTTATTAATATAATTTAAAAGCTTTAATGATTATTTTATTTTTTTATAATAAATAAATTCTTTTTAGTTTTTTTTTAATATATCCTCGATATTATATTAAACTTTAATATTTAATAATTTAAAAAAACTTTTTTATAATATAAATAATATCTTTATTTTTATTATTATTATAAGTTTATTGCCGGCCAAAGTTATTTATATCTTATATTTTATTTATATTTTATTTATATTATTAAGATTAAAAATTTTTTTTTATAATATAAAGACTTTAATAAAAAAGAATATTTTAGGCGGAGATGACCTTTTAAACTTAATCTCTAGAGATCTTATTAAGATATAAAGAATTAAAGCTATATAATTATAAAACTCGATAAAGATATCATTAATTAAAGTTATAAATACTTTGCCATAAATTAAATTATAATAATTAACTTAATGATTACTAAAATAAAATATAAATATAAAACTTTTATTATTTCTTTTAATCTAAGTCTGCCTATTCTTGATATTAACTATAAGAGAAATATTAAGCTTTTGGGATTAAGAAGTTATTTCTTTATATAAATCTCCGGATATAATATATTTAATAAATAAGTAAATATTTAATAATTTCTTTATTATAATTTTTAGAATTAATAAAGATTTAAATATAATAGATTTTATTATTCTTATTAAAGTTATAAAGTAATAATCTTCCTAAAAATATATTTTAATATAATTATTTTAAAAAATTAATATTAGATTTATTTTTTTAGTCCAGAATAAAATTTATAATAATAATTTAAATAATAATATAACTTATAAGTTATTCCTTACTTTGGAGAAATATATATTAAATATTATTTTTTTTTTTATCTAGCTCCCAATAAACTCATAAAAGTAAGCTAGTTTTATTCCGAGACTTAATAAATTAGTTACTTCCTATAGGTCTATATTTATAATAGGATTTAATATATATTTAATATAACTTTAAAAATATATCTAAATATAAATTTTATAAATAATAATATATATAGCTATATTCTCTTTAATTATTAACGAGAGATAAAATAATTAAGAAACTAATATTAATATTTTATTTATATTTATTATTATAAATATTAAAAATATAATAATTAATATACTTAAGAAAAGATTTAATTTCTTAAAGTCTTTTTGGCATTAATAATAATAATACTTACTAATTTATTTTCTTTAATTTTTTTAAGATATATTATTATTATATATAATATTTATTTTCTGGTTAAGTATTACTTTTATGATTTACTTAAATCCCTCCCTTATTATCCCGATTAAAAGATATATAAAAAATTTATTCGGAGTAGAAATATTTTTATTTATAAAGAAAAGTTTATAAAAATTACTCGTTAGACCAATAAAAAAAAATAAAATAAAGACTAAAATAATAAAGACTTTATTATTTATTATAAGCTAAAACCTAGATTAATAATTAAGAAAGATTTAATTTTAATATTTATTAGTTTTATAGAGAGGATAAATTAAAGATTTCAAAAAAAAAATATCTTTATTATTTTAATAAATTTTTTTTATTAATCCTTTTAATATTATATTATATTATATTATTTTAAGGAGATTAAAGTCTTGATTATATTATTAGGATATTCTTTATTTTAAAATATTATTCTTTATTTATAATTTATTATTTATATCTTTATTAAATATAATAATATTATTATAAATAATTATTATATTCTAGTTATAAATAATACTATAAATTTAATCTATATTCCTGGCAATAAAAGTCTTAATAATAATGGGATTCTATGCCAGTATTATATGTACCAGTAATATAATACTGGCGGGTGATTATTCAATAATGCACGAAATCATTATGGACGTATCCAGCCCGTAGTAGATGATTATGGTTCTTGGGAATAATTATTCCATGATACCCGAAGCTTTCAGTATATAGACCAAGACCAGATCCAGGGATATAGGCCTGGGGGGCAGCCAGTTTATAATAGTCAATAGTATTATTAATCTGGAGGCCAGCATCAAATTAATAATTTGGAGAAAATTATTTCGTGAAGTCTATCGTGATTTTAATACTTCTCTAGATTTTTCTAAAGGTTTATTTAATAGCTTACGGCAAGTGGGATATTTATTTTCTTATACGTTATTATTTAATTATTTTAATTTAAATTTATTAAATTCTTAATCCTCTTGTTATTAATATATATTTATTATTTTTACTTTTATAATAATTTATATTATTATTTATATTTCTTATTTATTAAAGAATACTATATAAATTTAGTTTAAATAAAATTATTTCTATAAATCTAAATTATAAGATTTTTATCTTATCTATAAAAGAATTCTAATATTAATTTCTTAAATCCTTTAATATTATAAATCTCTTTTATAAAAACTTATTAAAGTTTAATAAAAAACTTTATAATAATATTATAATTAGCTCGTCCCCTTATTCCCCTAAAAATTATTCTCTAGTTTTAAGACTAATTATTATAAAGAATAAATATTTATAATTTATTTAATATAAGAAAAATATAATTAATTTTATATTTAAAAAATAATTTTATATTCCTAAATATATATAAAATTTAAAGAAAGTTATACCCGGCTAATTAATGATTTAAATAAATTTTCTTTAATTAATAATAATAATATTATACTTTAATAATTAATCTTAAAAGAATTATATTATATATACCGGATAAAAATCTATAATATATTTTATTCCCGTAAATATTTATAATTAATAAAATATAGTTTATATCTTATTTTAATAATAATTTTAATTATAAATTATATCGAAATTTAAAAATATATTATTATTATTATAATAAATTATTTAGGGCCTAATTATATATTTTATTTAATCTTGTTATATACACAAAAATCAAAAGCTTAAAAAAAAATATTTATAAAATATAAAATACCTCTGTCGAGGTGTTAATAATTAGGGCATAATCTTTGGAAATAATAAAATAAATATAAAATCTAAATTATTTTATATTCTTTATAAAGTTTTAGTTATTATTTATATTAAAGTTAAATATATTATTAATGTCTTGTTTACTAATACTAGATATTCCTTTAATAATATAAGAATAAAATCTTAAAACTTTTTTATAAACTAAAATATTTATTACTTATAGGTATTATTCTAGTATTCTTGGGAATAAGACCAATAGACAAAATTATTTAAAGAACTTTATATTCCGAGACGGTAGGTCTCTCTCGTTAGTTATAAATTATAAGAAAAAAAAAATTATTATTAATAATTAGTTAGACTTATAATTTGTTTATATTATTAGCTTATAAATTTAATCTAGGCCAAGCTAAGACTTTTAGACCAGATATTAATTAGTCATCTTTAAAGTCTTTAGATATCCTAAATTAAGACTTTTATATAATATTATTAATTATACTTAAATATTAAAATATTATTATAATTAATTATTTATTAATTTCCCCCTGGAATAAAGTCTTAATATTATTTATATTTCTTAAATAAATCCTGATTAAAGATTTATTAAATTTATTTATTAGTCTTATTAAATAAATATATTTATTATAATTTATTTCTTATATTATATAAAATAATTAAGATAAAAGCCTAAGTCAAGAAGATTTATAAAATATATTAGTCCCTTATCGCGACACTAAGTCCTGGAAATCTTTTAAAAAAATATCCTTAGATATTATATTATTTATAAAAGAATCTAGATATTATAAAAAAGTAAGAAAAATTATTATAATGATCCTGGCTAGTAATCCTTAGGTCAGAGTAACTTTAAATCCAAGAGGGAGGAGGGGCCTATTAAAAGAATAAATTATTAATTAATAATTTAATATTAAAGAAAAGTTTTTATTTTAATACCTATAATGGCAAAATCTAAATTAATGGACTTTATATTTTATTAATACTTTCTTTATGTGGACTCTATATAATTTCTTTTATTTATACTTATAAATTTCGGGGACTGGCAAGGCCTTGGTCCTTTTTTTTAATTTTCCCGATATAACTTAGAGATAACTTTAGCAGGATATTTCTTAAAATAAGCCCGATAAATTTTATAATCTTAAGAGATTTATTTAATATATTTTTTATAAATTAATAATAATTTATCCAAAGATAATAATTTTTAGGATAATAATTAAAGTTATTACTAGAGATTAACTAGATAAAGTATTAATTATAGTAAAGGCTTTGGCAAAGGATTAAAGCCGTTAAGGATACTTATGACCGGAAGACTATAAGCTATATAAAGTAGTTTATTTATTATTATTAGTCTTTATTTAATTATTTATATTATTATTCTTATTATTAATATTATTATTTAATTATTTTATATTAATCTTTACTAGTCTTAGTCATATTTTCTTAATAAAATAAATAAAGTTTATAAATATAGACTTTATTAAAAAACTTTTAAGTTATGCTAGGACACTTGTCTTTTAAGAATTAATCAGAGCTAAGTAATAATATAGCTCTCGAGAGATTTATTGTTGTTTATATTAAGGCCGCGATATAGACCTCTAATAAAAAAATAATTAACCAAAAGAATTCTCCTATAGGGCTAACGAAGTATGACTTAAAGACTTAAGAGATTAATAAAAAGGGCATTAATGATTATAGACTTAAAGTATAAGATATAAAATAAATAAGAATTAACTTTGCTTTACGATAATAATTTACGGAATATATTTAGGCAGGGGTATATAGTCATAGTATCAGGAAGTGGAGTCCGCTTAAAAAAATTAATTATAAAATTAGCGATATTTAATTTACCTTCTACTTTATAGTAAATTATTTAATAATTTTATATATAATTTAAGAATAATATTCTTAGTCTATTATAGTATTACTTAGCTATATTAGATAAAACAAGTCGACCTCCCATTTACTTTACTAGTAAAGGACTTTAAAGTCTTTATTAAATATAATGATTTATAGTTAAGGGTTTTAATTTAATGTCAAGAAAAATATCTTATATATTATACATGAGTCCTAAAAGACGATAAGTTTTTCTAGTTTAGTTTATCCTATCTATAGTCTTAGGTATTTCGCTAGTCCTATTATTCTCGAGTATAGTACTTTATTTTCTATAGCCTGGGTCTCTATTAAAATTTCTTGTTAGTATAATGACTATTATTTCTATATCGGTAATTTTTTGATTTAGTACTAAAGATATTGTCTTAAGATTATAAAACAAGGATTATAAGTTTCTAAAAGAACTAATAAATAAAATACTTAAATATACAAGAAATTAATAAAAAAAGGATTAATATTAATAATAATAAAAATAACACTAAAATATATTTTGTGATTATAATAATAATAAGAGGTAAGTTAGTTATTGCTTAGACTACCTTAACTAGGTTATTTTTTTTTGATTATTTTATAATCTTTAATACTTTTCTCCTATTTGATGACCTTTAGAATAAATCTTAATTTTATTTAATCATTATTGCCCGAGTATATATATAACTATTAATTATTAGTTTTTTATTTTTTATTCTTTTCATCGCTTTTAAAAGCTAGTCTTAAAATAAATTAATAAATATAGATTAATTAAATTGGCTAATTATTTATTCTTTATAGACGAGAAATCTGGATTAGTAGCTATATCCCGTGGAGTAACTATCGTGTTATTATTTAAGTTTATAAGTTATTTAGGATTCCTTTATTATATATATTATAATATTAAAGCCGACCGACCGATTCCTGGAGAGGGAGTATTGGGTATAATCCCTACTCTAATGATTTCGAGTATCCTGCCAGTACTTGTCCCTTATCCAGGATTTAGAAACCAATATTAAAACTTAAGAGAATTATAAGTCACTACGCGAGAAGTTTGTCATGAAAAATCTCGATATCCCATATATATTAATATCTTTATTTTAATTATTTTACTTACTTTAATAATCTTGGTATCTTTCTATATCACGGAGTTTATTAAAGTATCGAGCAAAATCTTAAAGCTCTTAAAAAACTTTATTAAATTAATTATAATATTAATAATTATAATATTCATTAAATATATTACTATAATCCTTCGGTCATGCAAGAAAAACATAGCCTGGATTATTAAGATTACTTTTGACTCCTGTATTTAAATTATATTCTTTGTCTTTTTTCTAGTAGTTATTATTGGCTAGATTTTGGACATTCTAGATATAAATATAATGCTGGATAGATTTTAGATAATAATATTATATTTTATAATCTTTTTAATTAATTATATAATATATAATAATTTTTTTTATTAATAAGTCCCAAGATAAAATAATTCGAAATTTATTAAAAACAATTTAGGCTGGAGGATATAATATTTATTTTATTTTTTCTGGTAATTATTATCGCTATATGGCAGTACCCGAATAATATATAATATTTAATAACTAGTAAAGTCGTTTTTTATTATAATTTTAATAATCGGTACTAGACATTATGGTCTAGATATTAAGTTATCAAGGCCCAATATATTATTAAAGAGTTTATTTAAGAACTTTAGAATAATATATATAATTTAAAATAATAAATTATTAGTTAAAGAAGGGAGTATAAATCCTTTTATATAATCTTCCGATATATTTCCAGAGACAAGAGGGCATTCAAGATATAAGCGGGGTCCATTTATAGCCACTTGAAAAACGAGTTCAATCGTCTATTACGATTAAAAATATCTAAGTTTTAAATATATGCCGGAGTTTGGTGGATAAACTTTTCACGAAAGGATAATTTTCTCGGCTCTTAGTTATCACCTCTCTTCTAAACCTTAATATTTTATTTATATAATTCTACCGGGCTTGGGCGGACCACCCATTTTGCCTTCTAACGTCCATCCCTGCGTACCCTATATGTCGGTAAAAAGAGTAGGTACTTTGACATCAAGTATTTTAAAATCTATACATATCTTAGTTTTACAGTAGAATTCGAAATCGGCTTCAGTTGGAACAATGCATGATTTTTATTTTGGGACCCACATTTTATGCGCACTAACCATTGTGCTCGCTTAAATCAGTCCCCGTATCACGTGGACGCCTTAAAGATTAGCCGATGTCGGCGGATGATGATGCTCAAGGAGCTAACGGCAGCTATAGTAGTACTTCGTACACACCATAGTAGCTTACTGCCTGAAATCCAAGGCTTGAGAATAGAACTCCAAAGATTGAAGGTAAATTCTGGATTTTGTCTTTTGTCTTCTGTCGTCCACTCTCCATTTCTTTAGCTTCCTTTGCAGCATAGAAAGAAATCATGCTCAATCGAAATTGACTTTGAATATAATATACATATGGCTTCTAGGATTCTAGCCTGAGCGATGCTAGTCTTGCGCGCTCCAATGATGTACGACAATCTCATTGCCGCGAGGCTACCCAAGCTGAGTCCGCCAGCCTCAACACAACGTTTTCTCCAACTTCACTCCGCATCTATACTGATTCGACGGCTTAACAACTACCCAAAACCCTACTCTACTACGACCCTCGAACCTTTCGAATAATGCGTCTGCTACAGTCTGATAATGATGGCAACCTCAGCCTGACGGAGTTCTTTGAGAGCGCCATACCCAACTATGCTATACTTTCACACAGGTGGGGAACGGACGAGGTCACCTTCAAGGACCTGACAGACGGTACAAGCAAGAGTAAAGCTGGCGGCTATAGCAAGATACAGTTCTGCGAAGACCAGGCTAGGCGTGATGGTTTGAAATACTATTGGATTGACACATGCTGCATCGACAAGTCGAGCAGTACCGAGCTCTCAGAGGCTATTAACTCAATGTTTCGCTGGTATCAGGAAGCGGCCAGATGCTACGTCTATTTATCAGATGTTTTAACAAGGGATCAGAAAGCAAGTGATGCGTGTACTTGGGAATCTGCTTTCCGAGCAAGCCAATGGTTTACACGAGGCTGGACCTTACAAGAACTCCTTGCTCCAAGATCAGTTGAATTCTATTCCCGGGAGGGAAATATTCTAGGTGATAAGAGGACTCTCGAGCAACAAATCCACGAAATTACAGGAATCCCTACCACGGCGCTTCGAGGAAACCCTCTTTCCCAATTCGACGTCAATGAACGATTCTCTTGGGCAAAAGGTCGACAAACCACACGTGGGGAAGACAAGGCATATGCACTCTTTGGGATTTTCGACGTCCAGATACCACTTCTTTATGGCGAAGGAGAAGTCAAGGCGTTTCTGCGGCTCCGGGAGGCAGTTGACAGACCTTTAAAGGGTAAGCCCTATTCCAACGACTAGTACTCCTGGCAAGTCGCAAAGGTCCAAGCTAACCCCGCGCTAATGACGTCCCGACCCGCAGAAACACCGGAGATTCCACCGAATCCGTCGACTTTTATACCCTTTAGTCGCGACGCAGACTTCGTCGAGCGAGGAATACTCGATCATATTCATCAGAAATGTGCTGTCTCGGGATCTCGAACTGCGCTCGTTGGCCTGGGCGGTGTGGGGTAAGCGTAGACGCTTCTGTCAAGACATATTACTAACTACTGTGAAGCAAGTCGCAACTCGCTATCGAATACGCATACCGAACTCGAGACCGCTCGCCGGAGATGTGGGTTTTCTGGGTCCACGCAAGCAATGCCGCCCGGTTCGAGCAGAGCTTTCGAGACATAGCGGACCATGCCAAGATATTTGGGCGGCAGAACCCAACGGCCAATATATTCCAGCTCGTGCACGACTGGCTACTCGATGATAGGAAGGGGAAGTGGGTTTTTATACTAGACAATGTGGATGATGCTAGCTTCCTCGTCAAGGCTCGAAGCACTGCCCAAGATGGGCAAACGAATGGCATAGAGAGCGGGAACTTACGGCCGCTCGTGGCGTATCTTCCGCAGTGCCCTCATGGATCGATTCTCATAACCACACGGAGCAGAGACATAGCTCTCAAGCTAGTTGAACAGCGCAATATTATCGAAGTCGAGCCCATGAATAAAGCAGATGCGCTGGAACTCTTTGCGAGCAAGCTAGGTGGAGACGACAGCAGTAATGACGCTACTGAGCTCGTCGCAGCGCTCGAGTTTATGCCGCTAGCTATCGTTCAGGCTGCTGCGTACATTTCCCAAAGAGCACCGCGCTATTCTGTGCGAGATTACCTCCGGGACTTTCAAAAGAGTGATCGCAAGAGAACAAGTCTTTTAGACCGTGAAGGTGGACAGCTACGTCGAGATCGGGAGGCAAAGAACTCTATTCTTATTACGTGGCAAATTTCGTTCGATTATATCCGTGAGATCAGACCATCAGCTGCTGATTTGCTCTCGCTTATGAGCTTTTTTGACCGGCAAGGAATTCCCGAGGATCTGCTTCGGAGTCAAGACGAGCAGCGAAACTCGCGACAAGATCAGGAAGAGCGTAGCAACGGTAATGCTATCGATAGTGACGACGATGACAATGGCACATCACAATCTAGCGTAAGTAATGGATTTGAAGAAGATGTCTTGGCCCTCCGAGATTACTCGTTCATCTCTATCAATACGGACGGTACAACCTTCGAAATGCACGGACTAGTCCAGCTAGCCACGCGAGAGTGGCTCAAAGCTTACGGGCAGCAAGAGAGGTGGAGAGAGCAATTTATCAAAAATCTTGACTCCAAGCTTCCAACAGGAGGGTACGAAAATTGGGCGAGGTGTCAGACGCTTTTCCCGCACGCACAATCGGCAGCAGCACAACAGCCAGAGGGACAAGACTCATTGAAAGACTGGGCTTCAATACTTTACAAGGCTGCATGGTACGCGTGGACAATGGGGAAAGGGGTAGAGGCAGAGAACATGTCGATTCAGGCAATGAAAGTAAGGAAGAGGATTCTCGGTCGAGAGCACAATGATACGCTAAGTAGTATGTTAATAGTCGGCTTAGCTTACAAACTACGAGGCAAGTACGACGCGGCCGAGCCGCTCTACCGCGAGACGCTGCAGCTGCGAGAGAAGGTCCTCGGCAAGGAGCACCCTAACACGCTCACGAGCATGAACAACCTCGCCGCTCTCTTCGATAGCCAGGGCAAGTACGACTTGGCCGAGCCGCTCTACCGCGAGACGCTGCAGCTGCGAGAGAAGGTCCTCGGCAAGGAGCACCCTAACACGCTCACGAGCATGAACAACCTCGCCGCTCTCTTCTATAGGCAGGGCAAGTACGACTTGGCCGAGCCGCTCTACCGCGAGACGCTACAGCTGCGAGAGAAGGTCCTCGGCAAGGAGCACCCTAACACGCTCACGAGCATGAACAACCTCGCCCTTCTCTTCGATAGCCAGGGCAAGTACGACTTGGCCGAGCCGCTCTACCGCGAGACGCTACAGCTGCGAGAGAAGGTCCTCGGCAAGGAGCACCCTGACACGCTCACGAGCATGAACAACCTCGCCGCTCTCTTCGATAGCCAGGGCAAGTACGACTTGGCCGAGCCGCTCTACCGCGAGACGCTACAGCTCACAGAGAAGGTCCTCGGCAAGGAGCACCCTGACACGCTCACGAGCATGAACAACCTCGCCGCTCTCCTCTATAGCCAGGGCAAGTACCAGGCGGCCGAGCCGCTCTACCGGGAGACGCTGCAGCTCCTAGAGAAGGTCCTCGGCATGGAGCACCCTTCTACGCTCACGAGCATGAACAACCTCGCCGCTCTCCTCGACAGCCAGGGAGAAGGTCCTTGGCAAGGAGCACCTAATACGCTTACGAGCATGAACAACCTCGCCGGCCTCTTCAAGAGCCATGGAAAGAGCTCGAGACCAAGGACGTTGGTGGCTGGACGCCGCGGTCGTAGGCTGCTGTACAACGGTATAAGGCCGTTGTGACGCTGCTGCTTGAGAAGGGTCAAAAAGAACACAGAGTATTCCTGTGAAGGATATACACGGCAGGGTGATACGCAGAGGTCAAGACCGGTATACGCCAGCTACACGACGATTCCAAAAACTGTATTCAAATCACTAGAGAAAGACTAATCGATGCCTTATAGCTATCGCCTTTCCTGCCCTCTTTATCTCGTAGGCTCTGAGTACTAAACAGATGGTGAAACTAGAAACCGTCTCATCTGTGTATCGACGTCGTCAACCCGTCGCCACGTGACTGCTCCCTTATAGTTACTCGTTATAATTCCACTGAAGCCGATTTCGAACTCTACTGTATAAGACTAATGGAAGAATGCGTACAATCAGTCAAACGTGTCTTGGGAGTTAATCATCCAAATACCCTGTTATCCTGCAGAACTTTAGTTATCTGGAAGGCCGAGCGAGATAACGTTGTATTATTAGTTCCAGGGGGTGAAGATGACTAGATTAATTTAATTGATTTGTGAAGTATATAGTATATAGTGCTATTTAGTATAGTAGAACTCCGATATTAGGGGGATTAGCTGAGTGAAGATTGAAGTTAAAGTAGTAAGGTCCTGTCAGTAAATAACACATGCCGTTGGCTCCTTGCGCTTCAGCCTCCGCCGACATCGGCTAATCCTCTAGCGGCCACGTGGAATCGGGAAATACTTTAAGCGAAGACAGGGGTTAGCGCGCATAAAATGTGGGTCCAAAATAAAAATTATTCATTGTTCCGACTAAAGCCGATTTCGAACTCTATTATATAGCGAAAAAATATATTATTTTTTAAAAGAGATAATATTATTTTGATTTTAAAAAAAAATAAAGGAAGGTTTTCTTGTCTTAAAGTAAGAATGAAATTTTTTTTTAAATAAAAAAGATTTAATTTTTTTAAATTAATTTTTAAAAAATTTAAAAACTTTAAAGTTTTAAAAATCTTTAAAAAATTTAAAACTTTTAAAACTTTTTTAAAGACTTTTAAAAATTTAAAACTTATTAAAAAGTTTTAAAAGTTTTAAAGTTTAAAAAGTTTTTATATTTTAAAGTCTTAAAATTTTAAATAGATTTAAGTTATTTATAAAAGAATATAAAAATATAATAAAAGCTAGAATAAATAATAAAGTTTAAATTTATAGTTATTATATTTGGTATCTACTTAATGAGTGGCCGCTAGACCAAGAAAGAGATCCTCCAACCACCTTATTTTAACGATAAAACCAATACTTTATGATATATTAAATAGTCATGATCTCGTTAATTATTTAAAGACTTGCCACCAGCTATCACGACGCGATAAGCAAGGGAAAGGCCTAAGTTATCATAGTCTTTCTTGACAGTCAACTATAATTAATCCACGATACCTGTTCCTGCTGGTCCCTTATTTACTATCGCAGGGGCTTTGACGTCGCCCGTCTTTTTTTTATACAAGATTTTATTCATGGAGTAGAGATTAAATATAGGTATACCAGTATTATTTAAGAAATAATACCCGAGTATAAGTATTTTGCCAAAGACTCCCCCAGGTATATAGACGACAAGTGGAGGAATAATATTTAAAGTAGATTTATTAAAGTAAACTAAGCCGGTAATATTAAATAATATAGTTATAGTATTTATTAATATGGGAAATAAGCCCGAAAAAATATAAGTACTGCGATATATTAAAGGATTAAATTAGTGGAGGAAAGCTCGATAATATCTAGATTATTAATATATAAGTTTAAAAATTTCTAAAAGAGATATAGTATTTATTATCACTAAGAGGAAATATTGATATAGCTTTAGTCGACTTATTAATCATTATAGTACTTTATATAATGCCTACTATAAAAGACTAAATAAAGCTTATAGTTATTATAAGATAGATAAGGAGGATAAATATTAAAGTTATAATAATTTATTAATATATAAAATATATAAAAAAATAAGACTTAGATAAATAATATAAAAGGATATAAATTTATTATAATTATTATAACCGGAATATAAATATATTTAGAATATAAAGTCTAGTTTTTTAAAATATATTCCTTATTTTATTTTATTAGTTAAATATAATAATTATTTTTATATATTTTTCTATAGAAGTAATAACTTTAAAATATACTTATAGGCTTGGCGAGAATGACTTGCGGAGACCGTGCTATTTTGCGATATCCTGTCTTGGATACGCCACTTTGCGAGGCCGAGGGTACACTTATTCGCGATGCCCTATCTTGAGATTACGCTTGTTTACAATGCCCTGCCTCGGATACACTACTTTGCGATGCCCTGTCTCGAGGATATACTTAATCGCGATGTCCTATCTTAAGGCTACGCCATTTACGATATCCTGTCTCGAGGATATACTTAATTATAATAGTCTATTTTATAATAAGGATATATTTATTCGTGATATTCTATCGAGAATACGCCATTTTATAATCTCCTTAATAAAAATATATTATATTTTATTAAGAATATATTACTATGACCCCTTGTTTATATTTATAATTAATAATATAATCATATATATTAAATCCATATAATCCTTTAATTAAAAATTATAAAATATTATTACTTTATATATTTATTATAATTAAAGTTAGATAATTATTAAATAAAGTTAAAAGAAATTAAGTTTATTTTTTTTTTTTTCGTCTTTTTTTATTTATTAAAATCTAGCTCGCTATTCCTTAATTAATAATCCTTAATATAATCCCTTTCTTCTCGCTCTTTTATTTAAAGTTTATTTTATTTATATTTATATTTTTTTTTTATTATTTTTTAAAAAAAATTATTTATTATTTTTTATTTTTTATATTTTCTTGTAATTAAGTCTTAAATATAATTAATTAGGGCCGAGTTAAACTTTAAAAAAAAAGTTAATTTAAAGTTATTAATATTATTTTCTTGATTATTAAAAATTATTTTCTTGGTCCTTATTTTAGGAATATTAATAAAAGATCTCTTTATAAACTTTAATATACTTTTATAATATTATTTATTTTGACTAAATAATAAAGGGCCTCTAGTATTACTCCCTAACCTTATATAAATAATTAATATATATATAAATCTAAGTAAAGTAATTAATAAGAATATTTATTATTATATTAGACTTTAATAAAATTTATTTAGATCTAGTAAAAATCTTTTTTAAGATATTTTATTAATTTATAACTATCTTAGTTAATTATAATCCCAAAAGTAGTCTCGATATAAAAGAGGGACTAATATTAATAATATATTTAAAGATAGATCTTTTATTAAATTATAAAGTCGACTATATAATATTAGTTATCTAGTATTCATAAAGTTAAAAAAATATATTATTAGTTTCTTGGGACTTAAGACAGATAAATAAAAAAATAATATTAATTTGGACAAGGGAGTAAGGAAAAAGAAAAAAGGGAATAACTTTAATTAAAGGAATTCTTGATTAATAAATATCTAGTCCCTTTTTTTTTATTTTTTTTAAAAATAATATTAAGTTAAGGATTTTAAATATATTATTATTAAAAAAATATAGAAATATCTAAAAATAAAGTATTAATTATTAAATTTATTATATTAATCTTTAAATCTTTTATATTATAAATTTATATTCCTTAATTAAAAGTTATATATATTATTTAAATATCTTTAATATATAGATATATTTATTATTTCCTTCGTCTATATCTCTTATTATTATTATAATTTACTAGTATTACTCGCTAGCTATAGTCAGGAATTAATAAATATAATACTATGGCAAAGAAGATTATAAGTAATCCAGAATAAAAATAATTACTCGCGATAAGGACCCAGTAATCCAATATTCATTATAAGAAAAGGTTATTTTTAAATAATACACGGGATAAGTAATTATCTTGCCTATAATATTAAAATTAATATCCAATAACGAAATATCCATGTCTTTTAATTCCCGAGTCCATGACAAGGATTAGGTTACCCCGCTATAGACTTTATAATACTTGGATATTTAATTTCTTCGGAGATTAATTATATAAATATAGATATTATTCTTGCCATAACTTATCCGAATAAAAAGATTATTTTATATATATAAAATAAAAAAAAAATTATATAGACTTTAATATTAATATTATAAATAAAAAATAAAAGACTTATATAAAAAAATAAAGTTAAATATTTATTATATATTATAATTTTTATTATATTAATTAATATTATAAAATATAATATTTTTTTATATAACTAAATATAATATATATAAATAAAAATATTTTATTACTTTTTTTTAATTATATATAATATATTAAAACTTCTTGAATAATTATTCTTATTAAGAATTTATTAACTATCGATTGATTATATTTATTATATTTAAAGATATAGATAAGGGAGTAAGATTTTTATTACTTAAAGTCTTTATTATATATTTCTAAATTTATTCCTTATTTAATTAATATTATAATTAATTATAAAATATTAGTTATTTTTTATCTCGTTATTATTAGTTAATAAAATAATAAGTAAAAAATATTTTTAAGTTATTTTTATATTATTATATATTTTATTAATATAATAATATTTTTTAAATATAATAATTTAGTTTTTTTAATATTTATTCTTTGCCTATTTTATTAAAATACTAGCTAGCCAGAATAAGGCTTTATAAAGATAATATTTCTACTAGGCAACAAGTAATTATTATAATATTAAATACTAGAATTATAATAAATTTATTTAATTATTAATCGGGCTACTTTATAAATAAAGCCAATAAATAATAATCATGATTAAATCCTAAGGTAATTATTTATACTTTATATATAAGTCTAGTATAAGACTCTTATATATAATATTCTTTTAAGATTTAATTATTTTAAATATTATTATGGACTCTAGATTATTAATATTATACTAATAAATATTTATAAAATAATTCTTTTAATAATTTTATATAATATTAAAATAAAGGACTATATAAATAATAATAATAATAATAAAGAAATTAAATAATAATATATAAGAGAATTTAGGAATATTTTCTTGGATTCTGGCTAACTTTAAATAATATAGAAGCTAAATTAAGTTTTTATAACTTTAAAGAAAATTTATATAAGGGATTTTAAGTTTTATAAGATTTAAGATAAAGTTAAAGTTTAATTTAATTATAAATAAAAAGAATTTATTATAAATAAAGAAATTATCTTAGTTTTGATATTTATTCCTTGCTTGTCTTTAAGTATTTATAGTAATAATATATTTATTATAATCTCGTTAATTTATTTTATATTAAAGGAGGCTTATATATAAGAATATTAAATAATAATTATTTATATAAATAAAATTTAAGTACTTAAAAAAAAACTCGCTCTTTATTAAAGGAAGTAAAATAAAATAATTATATTAATAAATAAAGTTATAAAAGTTTTTATAATAATTAAAAAATATCTTCTTATAATTAATAAAAATAAAATAAAAATAAAGAGAGACTAATTAATATTTTGGAATATTTATTAAGAATTTATTAATTCTTATTTATTTTTTATTTAAAATATATTATTAATTAAAAACTTTAATCTAAGGTCTATATAACTTAGATTTAAATATAAGTCTATAGCTTATACTTATAATAAGATATAAAAGACGGGATTTAATAACGAGATAAATATTAAAGTTTAAGTAATATTTTATTCCTGATTATATAATCTTAAAAGATTAAAGAATATTTATTACTAAGATATATTTTGACTAAATAATAAAGGATTAAGAAATATTAATAAAAAATTACTCGATAATTATAAATTTAATTATTATAAAACTAAGAGAATTTTTTTTTTTATAATTTAAATTTTTAAATAATATTATATATTTTTATTATATTTTCTTGATTATTTCTAGAGTAAATAATTAAAGAGTTATTTTTTAATAAATATAAAAAAAATATATTTTAATTTATTTTATTCTATATTTAAAGTTAATTAATCTTTAATCATAATATAAGATACTTATAATTATAAAATATTATAAAGAATTATAAATATTTTATTTTATTATTTTTTAATCTTAATAAGGATTTAAGGAAATATTAACTCTAGAATATTATATCTAAAAGATTATAAATATAGTTAAGGCCAAACTTAAATTAAAAATAAATATAATTATATTTATTAGAGATTTAGTAATCTTATTAACAAGGGTTTTAAGCTTTGGCCCTTGGATTATTCCTATATATAATATATTATAATTATAAATTTTAAGACTTTATTATTAGGTTTAGATATATTATTTATTAAAATAAATTAAATAAAAAATAAAAGCTTGGTATTATTTATTATCTTATATAAAATATTTAAGAGATTAATTCTAGAGTTTAATATTTTCTTGGCCTTAATTTAGCAAGAGTCCTATTAAGGGAAATAATCATTCTTGACTTTATAGAAGGCCATGGGACGAGAAAATTAATAATGCCAGAATAGACATAGTTACTCCTAATATATTTTTTATTTTTAGATATTATTTATTATTAATTTTAATAATTATTTATTGTCGATAATTATATTATGCCTAAATTACTTAAGTATATATATTATAAAGGATTCTAGATGCCTAGAGATTTAGATATAAGTAATATAATATTTATTAACTAAAGATTTTATATTTTTTAAAAAAATAATAATAATTATAATTACTTTAAGTTTATATTAGACCTTTATGATTCCGATATTTATAATATATTTTTATTTTATCTAAGCTAAATTATATCTTTATTAAAAATATTATCTATAATATATAAAATAACTAATGCCCGATTATCTTTTATCCCAAAATTAAAGATTAAAATACTTTATTAATATTTTTAAAAAAATATTAATAATTTAATATATTAGATTCTGGATTTATTAGATTAAAATCCTGATATATATATAAAGAATTATAAACTTTATATAATACTCGATAAATTAAATATATATCTTAATTATTTTTAAATCTAATATTAACTCAAGGCATAAAGTTATTTAATCCTTTAAGGCGGCCTATAATCTCTTATAAATAAATTTTTTTAACTTATAGTAAACTATAAGTTATTGTAAGAGGAGAATAGTTATGAGAAGAATAATCTTTGCCAGGATATATATATTTTTTAAGAAGAAAGTTAATTCTTTAAGAAATTAATAAAAAATTAAAAGTAATTAATTATAATATATAAAAATTTATCGTAGTAATAATTTATAAGTTATTTAGTCTAGGATATTTTATTTTTAATCTAGTATAATAATAATCTTATTTAATATTTATTTTATTAATTAATTTCCTCTAGTAATAATTATATTATAAATTATAATAAGTTTAATTATATTAGATTAATTAAGTCTTCCTATAATATTAGACCCTTAATTTCTATATAGTTTTCTTAATTTAAGGACCAGAATATATATATTATTCTTTATTTAATATTTATCGATTGGGATATATTATGGTCTAGTTATAATAAAGAAGTAAAAGAGATAAAAAAAAAAAAGAATAATATAATAAGGTCAAGCAAGAAATAAAAGACGAAGTAATTTTATTATAATAAAGAATAAATATAAATATATTAAATAATTAAATTTTATTAATTTATTTTTTCTTAATTAATTTTATAATATAAATTTCTTTTTTATATAATATAAAATATATAAAGTAAATTATAGCTAGTGACCATGAATATATAAAAAAATATACTTTTAATGTATCTATAAGACTTATAAAATAACTTATGTATTCCTCTTTTATATCTTAATTTTATTTTATTAAATAAGATTAATTTATAATATTATTAATTATTTCTTTAAGATATATCCCGGTCATCTTAATTATAAAGTACTCGATATAGATTCTTATTTATAAAACTTATAATAAAATTATTTATCTTTAATTTTATTTATTTCTAGATAATAATATTTTTATTTTATTATTATAAAATAAAATTTATTATTAAAATAATTAATAATTTTATTATATTTAATTATAGGTCAAGATAATATAATTATTATATAAATATAAAATAAAATATAAAAATATATTTAATTTTATTAAAAAAATAATAATTATTTTTTAGCTTAAAAAAATATCTATAAATATTAATTTTAATTTTATCTTAATTAAATTTATTTATAATTAATTTATTACTAGATATTCCTTAACTTAGATATAGTCTTCTTAAAATTAAAAGAAAATTATTTTACTTTATCTTTAAATTTTCTTCTATATAGCTTTATTATCTAAAAATATATTATTTTATAATTAAGATTATTTATATATTTTTATAATTATTTTATTTTTTTTATTAAATTAGGAGATTAATTTTACTTAGATATCTATAAATATTTAGATATTATTTTTATTGCCAAGCTTAAATTATAATAAAGTTTAATAATTTTATTAATTAAATTAAGTTAAGGTAATTTATCTAGATTATTAATATATTGCCTAGATTGTTTAGAATAACTAGGAATATAACTAGTATTTATAATAAAGATTATTTATAAGATTATAACTTAATAATATAAATAAATTATATATTTTGGATAATATAGTTTTAAAATTAATTAATATATTAATAATTTAAGAAATATAAAAATAATAAAATTAAGAAATAATCTTTAATATAAGTAATAAGATTAAGGAAATAACTTATGGCAAGAAAGAGATATGGAAGAGGAGTCAGGATTAAGAAATTAATCTTTAATATAAGTGACAAGATTAAGAAATAGTTTATGACAAGAAAGAAATATAGGAGAGAAGCCAGGGTCCAGAAATAATATTATAATATAGGTGATAAGATTAAGAAATAACTTATGGCAAGAAAGAGATATAGAAAAGGAGTTAGGATTTAGGAACGATATTATAATATAGATAATAAGGTTAAGAAATAGTTTATGGCAAGAAAGAGATATAGGAGAGGAGCCAGGGTCCAGGAATAATATTATGATACGGGTGGCAAGGTCAAGAAATAATTGGAGATATATAGTAATATTAAGGAATAACTTATGGCCTAAGCATGGAGGGATGTCTTAAATCTTCTTTGTTTAATTATTAAAGAATTAAAAATAAAGTAATAAATAATTAAGTATATTTTTAATAAATATTAATTAATATTTATATTAATATTATTATAAGTCTAAACTTAGATTATAAAATTTAAGGAATAAAAGAAATATCAGGAGAAATTTAAAAAAAGGACTAAAAGCTTCTTTAATAAAGTAAGACTACTAATAAAAGATATCGATACTTAGATTATTTTTATAATTTAAGATAAATCTGGCTAAATTCGGTCCTTTAGGGCAGTAAATAATCCTTAGTGGTCTTTATTAATTAAAGATTTAATTATAAATTATTTTTTATTAAAATTTAATAATTTTATATATTAATTAAGATTAAAAAAAAAATAATTCTTTAGATATATATAAATATTTTTAAAAGTATTTTGTTTTTAGTTTTTATAAAAAGATAATAAAAAATAAAAATAATTTGGCTTTAGAAAGTAATAATCTAAAATTATTTATAAAAGATATTTAGATAATTAGGATTATTTTTATTAAAAGTAAAATTAATTATATTATAAAATTAGATTAATATTATAAAATAAAAAATAAGATTAATAAAAAATTAATGTCTAAATCTTAAGAGTATAGGAAATTAGATACAATATTTAAATTCTAGAAAGGACTAAATTAAATAAAAGTCAAGTTTAGAAGTTTAGGTTATAATATAATTAATTTTATTAAAAAATTAAATAATATATTAAATATATCTATAAAATTAAATAATATAATAATTTATATTTTTTATAATATAAATAATATATTTAATATAATATTAAATCTTATAATCTTTATAATTAATATAAGAGATATATTTAATAAAAAAGAATTAAATTTTATATCTTTAGAATTTAAGATAATAAATATATTAAATATAAAATTAAATCCTATAATCTCTAAATATAATATTATAAATCTAGATATATTAGGAGTTAAAATTAAAATAAATAATAATTAGTTAATAGACATAGCTAGAGTACTTTATATAATAAATTAATTTAATAATGTTTAATCCTTTAAGGATATTGATAACTAATAAATAATTAATTAAAGAAGAAAGATGGATTAAAATAATTAATTAGGCTAGGACTTAATACTATCGACAGAAATTAATCCAAGAGAGTTACTCGAGGGTTGGGACTAGGTTTTTTAGAGTAAATAAATATTGCCAGTAATATAAAAGATTATACTATATTTATTATTATTATAAAAAACTTGACTATTAATAATAAGACTAATTTTTTTATTAGGATAAATAGTTTTAGAAGGAGTAAATAATATAACTCTAGAAGTTAAAATTATTATTTTTAGAATATTTAATTAATATCTAGATTATTAATTATTAAAATATATATTTTTAATTTTTTATTTTATAATCGAGATATAATATTTTAAACTTTAAATTATATTAATTAATTTATAGTTTAATTAAACTTTTTTTTTATTATATAATATAATAAATATATTATTTAATTTATTATTTTATTATTTATTACTTTATTATTCTAGTTTTAAAATCAACTTATTAAAGGAATATAAAACTTAAAAAATTATATTAATAATTATTATTATATATAGGCACTTTTTTATATAGTCCTCATGGATCACGATAATAATTAAAAAGTATTTAAGGACCCGGAATTATCTAGAATAATTAAAATAATAAATTCTTATTATAAAATTATATATATTACTTTATATACTTTATAATATAAAGCTAGGCGACTAGGCCAGTATCTACTTTATCTAGCTATAAGACTTATTATCCGGAATAATTATCTTTATAATTATAATTATTATATTTTTTTTTATTATTTCTTTTTTTTATTTTATTATTTATTTATTCTTGGTAAAGTCTTTCTTTAATCTAGTTTTTATTATATATCTTTATTTTAAATAAATATATATCTTTTTTAGAATTAGATTTTAATTTTTTATTAATATATTTTTTTAGTTTTTTATTTATAATCTTTTTATATATATCTATATAAGATAAAGAATAATATATTCTTTTATTTATCGTCTTTATAGTCATTAATTTTTTCTTTCTCTTGATCTTTCTTTTTTAATATTAAATTAATTATTAATATAATACTTTTATATTAAATATTAAGTAAAAATATTTTAAGATAAAGAAAAAGAATATAATAATTATTTAGATTGGCGGGCCCAATAAATAATATAAGTAATAAGATTTTAATACCCGACCATAAACTAAAAAATATATTAGCTTAATTATTAAAAATAATATTAAATAACTTATTATAATAATATAAGAGAAAGAATAAATAAACCAATAACTAGATTAATTAAAAGAAAATATATTTATTTATATATCTCAAGACCCTTGGGCCAAAGATAATATATTATCTATAATTAGATTCCTTATTATTATTATTAATAATAATTAATATTCTACTCTAAGACTAGACAATACTTTCTTTGGCCTAATGCCTCCTGGGACTAGTTATCTAGAGATAAGTAGGCCAAAATAAAATTTATTTTAAGATAATATAGACTATTTTTCTTTTATAGATAAAAAATATAAATTTTTATTTATTATTTAATTAATTCTTATTATAATAATTAATAATATATATAAAGTAGTCCTCTTAATTATTTCCTTCTTACTTAATCCTTATAAGACCTTAGTTATTCCGGTAATAAGACTTTGTCTTAAATCTTATTTATAGTAATACTTTTTTAAATAACTATATAAAGATCGTCTTATATTATTTTTCTTTAATTAATAGCTTTATATATTTAAGATAAACTAAGTATAATAAAGATTTTATTAATTTTTTTATATAAACTTATTTTTATTAATATATATAAGTATAATAATAATAATAAAACTTATAGATTATAATCGTAGGAGATAACTTCTTTCGGTAATCCTTTTTAATATATTTATAATATATATCTTAATATAAAATAAATTTTCTCGAAAAATATATTAAGTAATATAAAAAAGATCTTGATTTATTATATTTAATATATTAATATTTAGTTATTTTTTTTTTTATTAATTTTATATTTATTAATAAATGATTTTAATATTTTTTTAATAATAATAATATTAGTATTACTTTAATTTATTATAAATTAAATAATAAAATATATTATTAAATAAATTAAAATTAATATTATAAATAATTTTAATATACTTATAGTATTAAAATTTAACTCGATAATAAACCTGGCTTAAACTAAAAGTAAAAAATAAATAAAAATCTTTAACTTTAAATAATATTAAAAAAAAAAATTTATTTTATTTTTTTTAATTATTTTTTATTTTAAATTATATAATATTTCTTTATAATAATTTACTTAAATTTATTTTTAAAAAATTAAATTATTATTTCCTTATAATATCTTAATCACGATATTTAGATATAGGACTTAAATTTTTTATAATAAATTATTTATAGGATATTATAAATTTCTTAAGGCTTTATTTATAAATATTATAATATAAGAAGAAAGAAAACTTTATATTATTATAAAAAGAAAATAAAAAAAAAAAAATTATTAAAAATATATTTTATTTATATATGGTCATTAATTATTATATATTATTAATTAATTATTTTTATATTTATTTATTAATATAAAAGTCCCTTACTATAAAAAATAAAAAATATTTAAATTATTATTTTTTATTATAAAATAATAAATATATATTAATTAATGTTATATATTATAATAATTAATAATTATATAAACTCTTTTTTATAATAATATTATAATAATTACTTTATCTTTTATTTTTTACTAGACTTTTTTTTTTTATTGCCCGGGCCCCTTTTATTTTTGTCGTCTTTATTATAATTAAATCCTGGAATATTATACTCGGCAGATATTAAATATAATATAGATTAAACGAGTAAAATAAATACCTGATTCTTATATCCAGTGGCCGATATAGACATGACTACGTCTATATTGCATGACTCAATAAAGAATCTAATATTATACTCGAGGTCAGGTAGCGGGTATTGGAGACGAATAAGATTTATAATAAACTCCTGACTACGGGATAATTAATAAGTTAGGTATTAAAAGAAGTAATTATAATTATTATATTAAGACAATAATGGGCTATTCTTAATAAGATAATTTATAAAATATTATTATTATTAATCTTGGACTTTATATATTTTAATTAATTACTTTTAATTTATAATAAACTTCTTAATAATTTAAATATTTTTTAGATATTTAATTCTCTCGTTATTATATTTATTAAATCTAGATTTATAATTTATTATAAGTTAAAAATATAACTTTTATATAATATTAAGATCTCCTTATATAATATAATAAATTTATATCTTAGATTAATAATCTTATATCTTGGATTAATAATAAATTTAAGAATAAATAAATTATATATTTATTTCTTTAAGTTTAAGACAAAGATTAATAATTTTTATTTTTAATAATTTAATATATTAAGTTATTAATAATTTTATATTATATATATCGGGTCTCTAAGGAATATTAGTTTAATTCTTGTCTCTTGGGTCTTAGTAAAAACTTTAACCTTTGGTCCTGGTATAGACTAGGCGATATCGCTAATAATGTTTATTATATTTATTACTTTTAGTAAAGATATAATTAATAAGATAATATAGTAATATATTATAAATAATAATAATTACTAAAAGATCTCCAGGGTCTTATATAGACCTTAAATAATATAACTATATTTGTTATAAAAGGAGATATCGCTAGTCTGGATAATATAATAATATATATCTTTATTTAGACATAGATATTTATAATTTTAATAATTATTTATAACTAGATTTTTTTATAATATAAAGGAGATTCTGGCGCCCATAAATAAAAATATTTTATAACTTTAATAATATATTTATAATTAAATTCTTTTAGAAATTTATCTAGATAAAAATATTTAAGGCTATGATAATATATTTATATTTGGATATTTCTATAATATAGAAGAAGGTTCTGGCTTTTATTATAAAAAATATATTCTTCTTTATAAAATTCTTATTAATATTTTAATATTACTTTAAATCTTTAATAATATAAAGAATATTAGAACAAGATATATATTATTTTTAATTCTTTAAAGACTATATTAATATTTTAATTTATAAAAGAAAAACTTAATTAATTTCGAGTATAGAATAAAAGAGATTAAGAAGTATTATTCCTGTCTTTAATTAAAGGACTTCTTATTAATAATCTTATTTAGTATTATAAAGAGGTTTAAGATTATTAATAAAGATATTTTAGAACTAGTAATATAATCATTAAACTTATAGTCATTAAATAATACTTTATCTCCTCCATCCTTTCTAGTTTAGTTAATATATATTTTAATTATTAATATTCTTTAATTCTTTAAAAATATATTAAGAATTAAATATTATTAGTTTATAATATCTTTAATAATTTATTAAATTTAATATATTTTATTTATACTTTATCTAATATTATAAGCCAGAATTATATATAATAAATTCGAGTTCCTGGCTAATAATATATCTTAGATCCAGGATTAATACTTTCCTTAAAATTTTTTATAAATTCTTTAAAATACTAACTAGTCTTTTTTTATTATTTTTATATTAATTATAATAAAATTCTTTTTAATAATTATAATTATTTATATAACTTTATATATTAAAATAATTATTTTATTTTATGCTTTCTAGTAAAGTATAAATTCTTTTAAGTATATAATTTTTACTTATAGATAAAATAATTATTTTAAATTTCTAGGTCCTCGTCTCCAAAACTTTATAGATAAAATAATGGACACGTGATTATTATAAATATTTAATATTAGATAATAATTTAATAATAAAGTCTAATAAAATATCTAGATTATTATAAAACCCTAATTTTCTGAAAGTAAAGATTTTTAATTTATTTTATGGCCTAGTATACTAGATTTTATCTTAATCTAGAATAAATTTTTTATTAAATCTATTTAGCTAAGTATAAATTTATATATTGGAGACTAGCTAACAAGAAGCTTAATTTAACTCTATATTATCTAGAAAGTTAGAACTAGTATTCTTTTATAGAAATATTAAATAATATTTTATATAATATTTAAATAAATAATAATCTTTTCTTAATATATTAATTATTTTCTTTTAAAGACTTCTTTTTTATAAATCCTTAAAGTAATTAATCTCTAAAAAAAATAAAATCTTTTTACTTTGGCTATATCTAAAATATTATATTAATATTATTAATAATCATTATATTATTAAAAATAAAATAATTATTAAGGATTAACTTTAAGAATTTAAAGAATGATTATATTTTTATAAGGGAGTTATAATTAAATTAAGATATATTTATATATTATTAAAAGAATTATTTTTATATTATTATTATCTATAAGTTATTTTTATTAATATTATTAAGAATATTTAAGATATTAGCCTAGGTTTAATATCCTAATATTGCCGACATTCTTAATATATATTTTTATAATAATAAATTATATATTATAGGCAAGTATTTAGACGTCTTTTTATTTAATTTTAAATTTAAGAAATTAATCCTAAAAGAATAAGAAATTATAATTATAATTATAAAGATAATCTTATTTTGATTATATATCCTAAAAATAAACTAAGGCTATATAAATTATTAAAGTAATAATTTATTTTTTAAATATTTTATTAATTTATAAATTTTATATTAATAATATAAAATTATTATTATAAAATAATATTAAGCTAGATATATTATTTTATATTATTATTTATTATAATTAATTATCTAATATTTAATATATATTATAAAAATTTATAAATATATTATATTATAGATTATAAGTATAACTTAGTTTTTTTAACTAGGATATTAAAGATTCTTATATTAAATAATATATTAAATAATAAAGACTAGTCTCCAGAAATCCTTAAATTTTTAATAATTTTAATTTTAGACTCTTTAATATTATTTATAAATATAAATATCTTTATATAATATTTTTAATTTATTTCTAATATATTATAATATATTTTTTTAAGTAAAATAATATCTTTATCTTGACTAATTTTATAGGTCTACTTTATAATATAGATACTAGATTATTAATTATAAGTTTTATTCTAAGGGGGGATATTTAATAATTTTCTTTATCTAAACTAGTAATTATTATATAATTAAGTCCAGTAAATATCCTAAAATATTTATTATTTATTTAAAAAATTAAGAGTTAATATAATTTATTTTAAATAATATATTAATATATTTAATAAAAAATAAATATTTTTTATATTATTAGGACTATATAATAAAATTATTAATTATAGACTTTAAAGATTTTATTTTAAAAACTCTTAATTTAATAACTTAATTATTATAAATATATAAATCTTTAAATAATTAATTTATTATTTAAAGTTTTTTTATTTTATATATTTTATATTTATAAACTATAGATTATTTTTATCTAGTGCCAGTAACGAGTAATCTCTATATAGGATTCCTTAGTATTATAATAATCCTTTAATATTTTTCTTTAAACTTTTATAATATTAGTCTTAGTTTTTTTAATATCGGGATATAAGTTTATAATAATAATTCTTACTTATAAAATATTATCTTTAAGCTTTATAATATTTTAATAAGTTTTTTTATATTAATATCTATATTAATTAATATTTCTTTTATTAAAATAATAATATAATAAAGAATTATATATCATTAATATTTATTTATATAGATTTAAGACTATTAGGATTAAAGTTTAAACTCTTAAAAAATATATTAAATAATATAAATTTCTAGAATTTATAATTATAATATTATAATTAAAGTTATAAATAAAGTCTAAAGAAAAATATTAAATTAATAATTTTATAAATAACTAGAGTAAGAAGAAAAGTTATTCTTTATACTTATAAAGTAAATAATCTTTAAAAGAATTATAATTAATCTTTATATATATATTATATTAATATAGACAAGAGGGTCTTTTATTATTAATTAAAGAATATAGATATAAATAATTATATAATGGATTTAATAAATAATATATTTAATAAGATATATTATATTAAAAGTTATAAAGAAAATTAAATATTTAAGAAGACTTATTTATAAATAAATAAATTAATTTTAAATTAAAAAAAAAAAAAATATAAAAAAAATTATCTTAAATTAAGTAAAGTAATATTTATCTCGGCCTTTATAATATTTTAATTTTATTATTTTAATACTTTCTTGTCTAGAAAAGTTGTCTAGAAAAAATTATTTAAAAAAATAATAAATAAAGATAATAATATCTTTAAGAAGATAATAATTAAATAATCTTGATTATTTTCCTTTAATCTTAATCCCTTCCGGGCTATTTATTTAAATTAATAAAAAATTATTTAATCATTAAATAATATTATTATAATTATTTAAAGTTTATTATCCTTAAGTAGCTGGTATACCATAAATAATATATTACTAGATAAGTAAAATATCTTTATTAGATTATTTTTTTATACTAGATAAAAATAATCTATATAACCGGATATTAAATAATTTATTATTTTATATCTTAGTCTTATTATAATTAGCCAAGAGTCTTTATTATCTTAATTATTAATTTTATATTTATTAATATTTTATTTATATAATTAGTTATCTCCGAGCCTAGTTTATTATAACTTTACTTTATTTTAATCCTAATCCAAATATTTGCCCGGACCAACTCTCATTAATTTTGACTAATCTCTCCTCCTCCCTCTCCCCCTCCTTTAACCTCTCCCCCTCCTCCGACCTCTCCCCCTTCTTTGACTAAATTAATATTAAATTAATTAATAACTTTATTAATAACTTTATTATAAACTAAAGATTATTAACTATAGTTTATTAATAATTAATCCTTAAATTAAGATAATATATAATAAAATAATAATTATTAAGGAATTCTTTAAATCCCTAAAATAAAAAGAATAATAAATTAATAAATAAAAATATATAAATTAATAACTTTATAATATAAAGAAAAATTTTAATTTAACTAGATATATAAATTATAACTTAAAATAATTTATTATATATTTAGTAATATAAACTTAAATATTATATATAAATTTAAGATTTATTATTTATAGACATTTATATTTATATAAATTATTATAAAATATAGTTTTAATTAAGAAGCAAGATATATTATAAATTATTTATATATTAATCGAAGTAACCCGGTCCCTAGTAAAGAGGATAATATATTTTATTATATAGATATAATCTTAAAATTATTATTTATCTTTAAAAAATTTTATTTTTAAAATCTTTTTTTATTACTTTGTAATTTAGAATCTTTTTTATTTTATAATTTTATAATTTAACGAGCTTATAATATTGACTAAAATCTTTAAATTAGTCCTCCGGCTATTATATTATTCTTAAGTTATTTGGCCTCTTTTAAATTCCTAATAAATCTTCTTAAAAAATTAATTTATATTTATTATATTTATTATTTATTATTTTATTCCTATATTATATTATTAAAAATTTAATTAAATTCGGCTTTTTTTATATTTTTTTTATTAATTTAATTATTTTCTTTTTTAATAAAAGTAATTAAATATTTAATAAGGGATTTTTTTATAGTTTTTATTAAGATAAAGCCAAGAATAAAAATTTATTTTATATTTTTTTTATTAATTTAATTACTTCCTCTTTTAATAAAAATAACTAAATATTTAGTAAGGGATTTTTTTATAATTTTTATTAAAATAAGGCCGGAAATAAAGACTTATTTTATATTTTTTTTATTAATTTAATTATTTTCTTTTTTGGCAAAAGTAACTAAATATTAAATAAAGGAATAAATATAAAATTTTTAAAGTTTATATTTTTTTATAATTTTTATTAAAATAAGGCCGGGAATTATATTTTTTTTATTGGTTTAAATATTTTTTCTTTTGGCAAAAGTAACTAGATATTAAATAAAGGAATAAATATAAAACTTCTAAAGTCTATATTTTCTTATAATTTTTATTAAGACAGGACCAGGAATTATATCTTCTTTACTGGTTTAAATACTTTTTTTTTTAATAGAAGTAACTAGATATTAAATAAGAAAATAAATATAAAACTTTTAAAGCTTATATTTTTTTATAATTTTTATTAAGATAAGGCCAGGAATTATATCTTCTTTACTGGTTTAATTATTTTTTCTTTTAATAAAAATAATTAAATATTAAATAGGGGAATAAATATAAAACTTTTAAAGTTTATATTTTCTTATAATTTTTATTAAAATAAGGCCAAGAATTATATCTCCTTTATTAGTTTAAATATTTCCTCTTTTAGTAAAAGTAACTAAATATTAAATAAGAAAATAAATATAAAGTTTTTGAAATCTTTGTCTTTTTATAATTATTAAGATATATAAAATCTTTTTTTATTAAACTTATCTTAAAAATTAAAGACTTTTATAAATAATAATAATAATATAATAAATATCTAAAAATATTTTATAAATTTTTTTTCTTTAATTTATAAAAATAATATTATTAAATATAAGATATAATTATTAACTTTTATAATTATTTTATAATAGTCTTTAAATTCCAATATATAAAGATTTTTATTATAAGGCTTTAAGTATATTTATTATTAAAATTCTTTTAATCTTTATATAATTATATCCTATAAGTTATTAATTAATATATTTATTTCTTTTATATTTATTTACTTTTATATTTTAGTTAGTTTTAAAATATTATATAAGTTTTTTATTTTTATTTTTAGATAAATTAAAATATTAATTATATTAAAAATATAAGTATTAATTATTATATTTTATTTTAAATTTAATAGGCCCTTGATTTCTTAATTTTTTTATATTTCTTATAAGGATTTATCTTTATCTTTTAAGATTATTGTCTCTTATATTTATTCTTATAATTTTTATATATATTTTTTAGTGTTTATTATTTTATAAATTTATTTATTTATTTAAGACTTTATATCTAAAATTAAAAATAATATATTTTTATTTTTTTTTTTAGTTATTATATTATAATATTCCTCTGGCGATATATATTTCTTGTATTTATTATAAATTCTTTTATTCATGATTAAAAAGTCATTAATTTATTATATAATAAATAAAGTTAAATTATTATAATTTATTTATATTATTTATATATTTCTTGTATATTTTAATAATAAATTTAATATTTTATTTTTATTATTATTAAATTTTATAAAATATATTATAATAATATTATTAACTTCTTTAATATCTTTTTATATTATAGGCTTTATTGGGACTAAAAGGGATTTAATTAATAAAATATAAATACTTTGGATTAAGACCTATTAAAGAATATATTTTTATCCTGGATTATTTTATTAATTTTTATCGAGAACTTAGTTTCTTATATTTATCCATCTATATTTAATTTCTTTAACTCCTGCTCCTATATAAATTATTTCTTTTCCTGCTTTATTTCTTGCTGATTTAGGATTCTTAACTATATTTTTTTTATATTTATATCTTTTTTATTTATAAATTAGGGACGGGCCAATAATAAAAAATTAATATTCTTTATATTTAAAGCTTATTCCGGCCATGAATTAAAGAATATTATAAATTAAGACTTAAGAATAAAAAAAGAGGTAATTCCTTTTTTAGTCTTGTCCTGTCCTTGGCATAAATTATCTAAATATAAATAATTTTTATTTTTTTAAAATATATTTATATATAAAAGTCTATATCTCTACTTAATATTCTTTTCTAGACTAGTTATAATAATAATGGAAATAAGAGTAAGAGTCTCTATTAATAAGGATTTCAAATTTATTTTTAGTATCTAAATCTTAAAAAAATTAAAATCTAATAAATAAATAAAAATAATAAATTATTAATAAACTTTATAATTAGTTTAAGTTTTTAATATCTTTTTTAAAATCTTTTTTTTAGACTTATCTAGATCCTTATAGATTTATATTATAATGATAAATAATTCTATATATATAAGTCTTATATAATATAAATAATTTTTAATTTTATATTAAAAGATTATAATAAATATTAAAATTATTTAAAAATTTTTTTAGATATATACTTTTTTTAATATTATAAAAATAATCTAGTTAAGAGGAATAATAATTAGCTAATTAATATTAGTTATATAAATTTAAAGTAAATAAATATCTTAAAAGAGATTTAATAAAAAGGATATAATTTCTTTAAATATAATAATATTCTTTTATATAATCTTTTATTCTTGGCGACTAAAGTCACTAAAAATTATATTACTTAAAATAAATCCTTTTAGATACTAAGTATCCAAGATAAATATTTCCGGTATCCAGTATTTAATGGCCCTAATAATAGTTTTATTAATTCTTTAAAATTTATTTTTAATTCTTTTTATAAAATTGGCCTAGATCTTTAAAATATATTCCTTATTATAATAATATATTTTTTATATCTAAATATATTAATAAAATAAACGACTATTCCTTATAGTAATATTAGCCTTATAATACTTTATTATTATTATTTTATTTAAAATAATAATTATTATACTAGTATTAAAAAGGCCTGGAATTATACTCAGGACATCAAAATTAACTATAAGTCTATGGATTTATTTATACTTTCCAAAGAAATTATAAAATTTTTTTTTTTTATTCTTATTAAAATAAATTTATTAAAGTATCTTAAAACTAATATAGATAATAGGCAAAATCAGGCTATCGGCCTTTCTGGAAAGAGTCTAATATTCATGAATCTTATAATAAATCTTGCTATTATAAAAGTTTTCTTTATTTAAATATTTTTTATTTAATATTATACTTAGTTTATAACTAGATAAAAAATATAAATTAATAATTTATTATTTCTTGATAAATAGAAGTTATTTTTTCCTGGCTTAGATCCTATAAAGCCTATCCAGATATTTAATGTCGCCGGGAAATTTAAACTCGGGATATTTATTCTAGATATTAATAATAATATAAATACTTGGCAAGACATCCAACTTTTTTTTTTTTTTTTATCGGATATTCTTTAGAGTAATAATAAATTATTATTAATTAATCTTAATAAATATATAATATATACTCGATAATTAATAATATCCGGCTTTATTAAAGTCTTGTTTAAGATATTTAATATATTTTAAATTAGTTTATTACTTTATCGGATTTTATTTTATATATTTATTTTATTTTAGATATTTAAATCTAATAAAAATAAAATTCTTATAAATAAATTTATACTTTATATTAAGTTTTAAATTTTTTATACTTATTTATATTTATTATATATTAATATATTTAAATTTTATTTCTAGAATTTAGATATAATTTTCTTATATATTTTTTTAATACTGGTTTTTATATTCCTAATAATATAAAATAATTAAGATATTATTTTTGGATCTAGTATAATTTATTAAAAGTTTATTTCTTCTTTAATATTATAAAATAAGTTAATAAATACTTAATATAAGTTTAAAAAAAAAAATATTTAGTTTAGTTTATCCTTAATATAAGGAATAATTATTAACTCTTATAAGAATAAATTAATTAAGATAAATTTTTTTCTTATAAGGTCCGATAATAATTTAAATAAATTAAAAAAAAAACTTAAAAAAATATCGCCAAAGATTTATAAATATTATAAAGATCAAGATAAAATAAAATAAAGTCTTAATAAATTTATTTTATAAATAATATAGTCTAAAGTTAATATAAATAATAATATAAGAACTTAATATATATTTTTATAAAAAAGCTTTATAAAATAATTTATTTTATTACTTAAGGATTTAGTTATTATTATAAATTAAAAAAAAAATAAACTCTTTATCGCTATACGGGAATTCTTGGGCCTAAATATAAAATAAAAACTTAATATATTATAAAAGATCCGGAATAAAGAATTATTAAATCTCTTAGTTTTTTTAGAATACTTTAATTTTAAAAAATCTTTATTTATTATTTTTAAATATAAAATCACTAAAGAAAAGAAATTAAATATTATTCTTAATTATTATATTTTAATTATATATTATTTTATTAAATTATAACTTATATTTATATTTTAATAAATAAGTTTAATCTAGACTATTAAATATTTTAATAAAAAAAAAAAAAATTCTTAAAGGTTTTATATATTTTTATTCTCTTGACTTAAAGTATAGTACATTAATATATAAGAATATTTTTATTAATATTAAGGAATTAATTAAAATAAATAAATTATTATCTCGTTTAGTTAATATTTATTAATACTGGATAATGGGTCTAAAATATTATCGTGAGCTAGACTCGAAATATAATTCTTTTATAAATATTAAAGATATTAATTATATAATAATAAAATTAATAAATAAGGCCGCTAGATATAATAGGCCTATTGAAGCCTATAATTTTAGACATTAGTCACGTGATATCGAAATAATTAAGTTTTTTTTAATAATATAATTTATATATTTAATTAAGAAATTAAAGATAATAAAAAAATAAATATTTTTAATAATTATTTTATTATAATATTCGCTATTAAGTTATGAGACACAAGAGTTAAATATAATTAATATTAAAATAAATATATATATAACTAAATTTTTAGTCTTTAGGAATTATAATATTTTATTATAATAAATATAATAAAATATATAGTTAAATATTAATTTTTTAATTTATTTATAATTTTTAATAATTAAATAATAATATTAAAAATAAATAAAATAAATTATAATTATTTACTTCGAGTATTAATTTTAAATATTATTAATTATATAAGGCACCAGGAGGCTATTTTAGGCCCTTTTTAATTTACTAATAAATAATATCCTAGAATATTATTTATCGTATACGGCTCTAAGCCTTATTATTATTTTTAAAATTTATATTATATTTTAATATTAATGGGCTTTAATAATAATTTATTATTTATTTTTAGACTATTATTTATCTAAAAAATTCCTTATATATCTAAGTTTAAATAATATAATAAGATAATGGTCATTAATAAACGCGGTCAAAAATAATAAATTAAGGGACCAATATTATCTTGGATAAAAGTATTATATTTTTAATAATAAATAATCTAAAAAAGACTTATATATAAATTATAAGATTTATTATTTATTATATTATATAATTAATATATTATTTAATAATTCTTTATTATTTTAATCTTTATAATATTAGCCCGATAAAGATATATTAATGATATCTTTATTTCTTGTCCTCTCTAAGATAAAAAAAATATATCAGGAGCTAAATCTTAAAATAATTTAGTTTTTTAAAAAATTTTTTAATATAGTTAATATATAAAAATATTTTTATAACTAGATAAAATATTATAATAATATAATACTCTTGCTAGTTTATATATCTAGTTTTTTTTTATAGACTATATTATTTTTCTAAAAGTATTTATATTTATTTATAACTCTTAGGTACTTTTAGAAAAAGCCGGCGTTATGGATAAAGTAATTATAAAAGCCGCCTAAATATTATTAATATTAATTATTATTTTTATATATTATATTATAGGTGTTTCTGGAATAACTTAATTCTGGTATAAATAAAGAAGAAATTATATATAATTATTTAATAAAATTATTAAGTAATTTTTCCTAAGTCCCTAAATATTTAAATATTAAGCTTTATAGACCAGGTATACTAAATTTATTTATTGGTCTTATTATTATAATTATTAATATTTATATTATCTAGAATAAATTATAGTCTTAAATAATTATTATTATAATAGCTATTATAGAAACTTATAAAAATATATTAATAATTTTATTTTTTATTTATTATTTTTAAAATTTAAGATATATAAAAAAAAAATATATAAGATTTATAAGATTATTTTAGGCCAAAAGTAAAGTCAAGAAGAATAAAATTATTTAATATTTATTTTTATATAATTAAAAATCTTATATATCGGAAAATATTAAATACTTTAACTTTAAGTATCTTAAAATTTATATATATTTTAATATTTTTTAAATTTCTTATAAATTATATTTTATGATATTTTTAAATATTTTAAACTTTTTTTACTAAAAAATTATATTTATATTATTATCTTTATTCTTGATTTAAAAAAATTTTTTTTTTATAAAGTTATAATAAAATTATATATTTATCTTAGATTATTATTTTTTTTTTAATCCTTAATTATTTTTATTATATAGGAATAAACGATATTATAATATATTTTAATATTAAAAAAAAATAACTTAGTTAAGAATATTATAATATTACTTTAATATATAAAAATAAATATTATTATATTTTTAATCTTTATTAAATATTAATTATATCTATAATTATAATAAATTATATAATAAATATTATATAATATTATTTAGTTATTTATAATATTATATAGCTAGTTTTAATTAAATTTAATTAAATCTAGAAAAAAGATTATTAATATTATATATATATTATTTTTTTTTTTTCCTTAATTAATTATTACTTTATATAATTAATATTTTATTACTTTATATAACGATATTATATATTAATATTAAAAATTAGATTTTAATTCTTAGAAATAATAATATTTAGCGCGAGAGCTTAAGTAGATTCCGTTATGCAGGGATGGACATAAACGATATTTATATAGTCTTTTATTATAAATAAGAGTATAATTTTATTTTATATTATAAGGCTGACTAGTATAGGATTCTTTAAACTAAACAAGATTAATGGTCTCCTTTATTAGTCCCCTTTATTTCTGGCTTCCTGTTTCTGGTCATCATTATTTTTAATTATCTTTATTTTTAAATATTTTTATTTCTGATTATCTTTATTTCTGGCCATCTTAATTTATTGACTAATTATATAAAAATTATTATACTATAATAATATAATAAAAAAAATATATAATATCTTAAAATAAAAGAATGATTTTATAGTGGAAAATATAATTAATTTAATAATATCTTTTTTTAAGAAAGACTTAATCTTCCCGACCCAAGGAATATAATGTCTAGTCTTTATTCTCTTGATAGTCCATAAGAATCTAAATTATTAAAGCAAGAAGATAATAAATATATTTTATTTTTTAATCCTTATAAAAGAACTAGTATTAATAATAAGATTTTAAAAATCTCTAAATTAGATTATAATTATAAAAAAATTAAGCTATAGATTATTTCTTAAATATTTCTTTAAATAATAATAAAAAATATCTCTTATACGAGAGACTCCTTATATAAGTCTATTAAGAAATTTAAGTTTATTCTTTAATTAAAGACTTAATTTATTTTTCAAGAGAAGCTAGTCACCAAAGTTAAGAATATATATATTGGTCTAGTAATAATAAAAACTAAATATATTAAGATAATAAATAAATAAATATTAATGACTTTATTAAAATATAAAGAATAATTAAAACTTAATAATAAATAATTATAAGCTCTTATTACTTTATATATTATTTTATTTAATAAATAACATGATTTTTTTTTAGTTTTATAATATTCTTTAGCTAGCGCTATCGTTTATAGACTTATCTCTAAATATAAAATATTTACTAGGACATGGCGGTATAATATTTATAACTTTTTAGAATTATTAAGATAATGTTTATTTATTTTTAAAGATTATATAATTAAATTTATTTATTAAATATACTCGATATTAATAATATTATATAAGATAATATTAAGCTTTAAGGATTTATAAATTAAATATCTTGGAGATCTTATATATTATTAAATAATAATTAAAGATAATAATAAAAAAATATAAATAAATATTATAATATATTAATATAAAAAATTTTTATATAAAGTTTTAATAACTAGATAATTATATTATTATTTTATTATTTTTATTCTAGATATTCTCGCGTAATTATTTTATTATATAAAAACTTTATTTATTAAGATATTATTTCTAGTAACTAGAAACTTAATTTTAATTATCTTTAATTAAGATAAAAATATAAAGAATTTTTTTTAATCTAGTCTTTAGTTATTCTTTATTTCTTTTATATATATATATAGAATTTTATTTATAAATATAAATATAAAGTAATTTTAATTAATAATAAAAAAGTTTTTAAATATTTTAAAAAAATATATTAATCTTAAGTTTATAAGATATAATTATTATATTATAGTTATAAACTATACTGCTTTACTTAGATTTACTTTTAAATATAATATTTTTATAAAAATTATTTAAAATATAAAAAATAAAAAAGTTTATATTAAAAAAACTTTAATTTATTTATCGTCCTTTAAAAAAACTTAAGACTTAAATAATTTTATATTAAAGATTATATTTTTATAATTTAATAATTTTAATATTTTTTTTTTTATTTATATTATTCTTGTCTTTATATTTAATCTTATAAGATATTCGGGAATAAAAAGATTAATTAAGGATTTTTTATAAGAATTATTAATAATAATACTTAATAATTTATTACTTTATAATAAAAAAATAATAAATAAAATTAAGAATAATAAGTTTTTGTGACTAAAAAAAGATTAAATTTAATTATTTTCCAAAGACTTTATAATAAGAGATTTAGTATAGACTAAAGATTATTTTCCTAAGGAATAATTTAGAAAGATTAATAAAAAAGAAAAAATTATAAAAAAAAAAAAAATTAATTATAAAGAAAAATATCTTAAATTATCTTTAATAATTATTAAAAAAAAAAAAAGAATTATTTTAATTAATTATAGAATTATTAGTTATAGACATAGATTAATATATAAAAAGAAGATATTTTATTTTTTTTAAATAAGGAAAGGGATTTTATTTATATTAAAATATAATATTTTAAGTTATAGTAATAAATAGAATTATTAATAATCTCCTAAATATTATATAATCTATAATCTAATTAGTTTTTGGCACGCAGGAATAAATTAAGTTACTTAAACTTTAAATATATTAAACTTTTTATATATATTGATATTTTTAATTAACTTTAGTTATAAATACTTAATAATTTTATTTTTTAACTTATTAATTTATTTAAATTATTTAAGACCGACATTAAATAATATTAATTAATAAAATATTATTTCTTTATTAAACGCCATTAAAAAAAAATATAAGAGGACTAAGAAACCAGATAAAAATAATTATAAATCAAGATATAAATATAAATTATTATAACTTAGAAGTCTTATAATAAATGACTAATAAAATATAAAATTAATTATAAAAATTTTTTTTAAAGTTTATTTAAAGAACTTAATATTTTTATTTTATTTTTTTATATATTGGCGGATTTTTTTATTATATATTATTAATATATATTAATTATAATTATAATTTTTTATTAAGTAATTATTTTAAAGACTAGTGTTCGTGATATATAAATAATAATTATATTTAGGAAATAAGTTTAGAATCTTAATAATGAATAAAGGAAGCCATGCTCGAGTATAGTCGTTAGTAGATAACGTTTGGCAAAGAATTAGACTTTAAGATTAAGAATTTATCTTGGACTATTAGGATAATCTTTTATAACTGGGAGTTTATTTTTTCTTTTTTTATATCGTCTCTATCTATAAAGTATTTAAAAAGAATAATCGTAATAAAATTAATAAAAGATTTAAGAAAGAGGACTAGAAATAATAAAAAGATTAGGGAAGACAAGAAGGGGATTAACGAGAAGATATTATTTTTTATTTAAGGTATTATAAGGGATTATAAAATATAAAGATTAAATTATTAAAAAGGATTTAGAGAGCCCGTGGTCCCGGTCTAGAGATAGCTAGATTATAAAAAAGATTAATATAATATAACTTCTTGTCGGCAAAATAAAAATATTTAAGGACTACTTTATTATTTAATAATCTATTAAGTATAAACTTTTTTTTATTTTTTAATTATTTAAGTAAAATAATAACTTAACTTTATTTATGGCTTTACCTGATTATTTAGGTCTGGCTTTTCGGGACTATCTTTATCTTTAGAAGAGCTGGCGTACACGCCTATATTAAATAATTAATTTTATAGTTATATTTTTATATTTCTTGAATAAATAATTATTCCAGTATTACATAATTATTTTTATTATTATATTTCTTTTAACTAGTAGCCGGCTTAGCTATAAATTATTAAAGTATATTTAAGCCAGAAAATATAATAAAGATTAATTTTAACTTTCCTGACTATATGAATTTATATAATACCTTTCTAAATAAATAATTATCTATTTATAGAAAAGAATCTTATTTATATATACTATAATATATCCTATTTTATTATTATTTTAGATTAATATATAACTTATAATTATTTTTATTTATAATTTTTTTATTTATTTTATTTAAATTAATTTATTTATAAAAATTAAATTTATAATTAATTATTAAAATTATTATAAGTTGTCTTATTCGATAAATCTTTATTTAAAATTTTATTTTATATAATAAAATTAATAATTTATAGTAATCGGGAAAAGTTATAATTTTAAATCCCGTCCTTATTTATAATATTTTAAATAATCCCCTAAATAATTTAAGCGTCACTAATAACTATAATCCCGATAATATCGTATTTTAGTACTTTATAAAATTATCTTAAAATATTACTAATAATCTTATATATAACTATATAATCATTAACTTTAAAGAATAATTAAAAATAAATTAATATTATAATTATTATAAGTTAATATTTATAAATAAACTAATTAAAAAAAAAAAAATTATTTAGGTTATTAATATAGGCCGGGATATAATTAATAATTAATTTAATTTAAATATAATTTTTTTTTTATTAAGAGATATATTTTTTTAATATTATTAAATTTTAAAGAATAAAATAAATTATAATAATAATAATTATAATAAATAATAAAGAATATTAAATAATAATTAGGAAGTTTAATATAATAATATTTTAAATTAAAAAGTTTATAATATTCTTTTTGGATCTTTAAAGAATAATTATTATTAATATTATAATTAATTTTTAAATATTATTAATCTAAATATTAATTTTATAAAAGTTATTTATTTAATTATTTTTATAAAGAATATAAATTATATTCGAGTAAATAATAAAAGTTCTTTGGAATTATTAACTTCTTTTAGTATAAGTTTCCTGATGTCTAATATTCTTATATTATTAATTAATTAATTTATAATATTTTAGGCCTAGTTAATATATATTATAATATTAAAATAAAATAATCTTATATAAAAGAAACTTAACTTTTATAAAAATATATTATTTAAAATTAATTTTAATCTTTATAATATTTTTTACTTTAATTATTTTAGATAGGATTTTAATAAAAATTATTATAATAGGCCAAAGTATAATAAGTTAAGAAATAATAATCTAGGCTATTAATTAAAATAAAAAAAAATAAAAATTTAATCTAACGAAGTCTAGTTAGGAAATAATTTTATATAGTAAGTTTTTTTTATTTTCCTATACTTAAATATTATATAATCTTAACTAGACTTATATATATCTTAAAAAATAAAAATAATTATATTATATAATATTAATTAATCTAGTTATATAGAGTTATATATCCCCCTTTATAAATAATCTCGCTAATACACGAGATATAATAAAAGATTATTTTATTTTATTTTTTACTTCTTGGACTATTCCCGAGATTAATTTAATAAAAAAGTATAAATCTGGTCCTGACAAATTTAAAAAATAAAATTATTTATTAAAAATTATATTTTTTATATAATATATATATATAATAAAAGAATTCTTTTATTTTATTTTATTATTAAACTTTTTATATTTAAATAAAAATATATTAATAAATAACTATATTATTAAGTCCTTAAAAATATTTAATTCTTTATATTTTTTTTTTTATTAATATTTTATTTTTCCTAAAAAACTTTATATATAGTTTTTTATATTTTATTTATATTAAAATAATAAAGTTTATTATAATAATTAAATTTAAATTATTTAAAAAAAAACTTTAAATTTAAAATATATTTAATATATAATAAAATATCCTTAATCTCTTAAAGAATATATTTTTTAATAATTATTATTTTAATATATTTTCTTATATTTATATTTATTAAATATTTTAATAATCTTTAGTGAATTATAGAAAGTATTATAAAATAAATTAAATATAACAGGATCCGGGATTTTGGATTAAGAATATTAAAGAATATAAAATCCGAGATATAGTAATAAGTCTTATATAGTCTTTTAAAGAATAAAAAAACTTTATATAAAAGAAACTCGCGAAAAATGTCTGGACTTTTTAAATTCTTTTTATTATAGTCAAAGAGATTTAAGTTTATCTAGTTTATTATTTTATTATATATATTATATATTATTTTTTTAATATAATTATAAATATAATAAAAATTCTAAAAGCTTGATTTAGACTTTATTTAAATAATTATATGATTTTGTTATTCTTGGCCCAGGAGTCGCCACTTTTGGCTTCGCTTGAATGATCACGTGACTAGTAAAATAAAGTCCGCCGCTTGGTCCAGGGAGTCGCCACTTTTAAAATTTTATAATTAAAGTATAATATATAGTCAAAAATAATCTAGAAGATTAAATATTAAATAATATAAGGGATTAAATTTCCTAAAATAAATATTAATTAATTATTTTTTATAAGTTTTATATAATAGATTTATTTACTTTAGACTTTAAGGGGAATAATTCCTATAATATATTTCTTGATCATAATAATTATAATATATTATATAATAATATATAATATCTTAATATCGAATATAATTATATCCCGAGTTAAAAATCTATATATATAATTAAAGAATATTATTAAAATTAATATATTTTTATAGGTTAATTTTTTTTTATTATATTTTATATATATTATAGGATAGATATTATTAAAAAAATTTCTTAATTAAAGAATAAGGATATAATTATTATTAATAAAGAATTTAATTCTTAAAATATTTATATTATTAAGACACGTTATTTAGATATATAGGATTTATTGGAATTTATTTTCTAGAATAATAATATTATTTAATATTTAAATTTTAATGCTTAATTTTATCGGAAAATCCTTATCTTTAGGACTATCACTAAGTATAATCTTAATAATCTTTTTATTATTTATAATAAAAAATTTAAAATTATCTCGTTAGTCATGATTTATAAAGATTATTAAGTCAAGTATAAAGCTTTTTTTTATTATTAAAATTTTTAGCTTTAAGGAAGAGAGGATAATATACTTTATTATTAATTAAAATTAATAAAAAAAGAAATATTTAAAAAATAGATTAAAGAATATTATATAAGGATTAAGAGTAATTTTTTAAGATAATTAAAAATTAATATTTAGAAAGACGTTATAATTAAAATCGGCAAGATTAAGAAAAAAGAATTAAAGATTAAAAGAATAAATTTTTTAAAATAAATAAAGATTTCTTTAGACCTAGACCTTTTATATAAAATAATCCATATATATTATAAAAGTCTAATTCTTGACAAGTAATATAGGAATAAGATTTATTTAAAAAATCTTTTATTTAAAGAGGAATTTATCCTTTTTTTTAAATTTTATTATAACTTTAATTAAGAAAAAATTAATTAGGATTAATAAAAAATAAATAATCTTAAGAAAAAAATAAAAAATTTAGCCTAGATTTAAAAAAAAATAATCTAGCTTAATAAGATTATTATTTTATCTTAATTAATTAATTTTTTTTAAGTAAATAAATCATGAGCTAATATTTATTTAATTAAATATTATATCTTATTTAATATAATAAGTAAGATATAGGGATTTTTTTATAAAAAAAATAATAAGGACAACTTATTTTATTATTTTAAATAAAATAATAATTAAATAAAAATTCCTTTAATTTATATTTAAAGTATAATTTAACTAGATTAAAGATATTAAACTTATTAAAAAAAGCTTATAAAAATAATTATTTTTATTAAAGAGGACTATTTAATTTTTATTAAAATATTTTAATTTTATTAAAACTTTTAAAAAATAAAAATATTATTTATTATAAAATACGACATTAATCTATATTTTTAATATATTATACTTTAAAGATATAAAGAAAATAATATAATTTATTTTAGCTCTGGATTTAAGATATAAATATCTAGAATTAAAATTTAGGAATAAAATAAATATCGAGCTTAATATTTTATTTAAAGACTTGGATTTTATTATTAATAATAAATAACTTAACTTTTATATTAATTATTATAACTTATAATATTTACTTTATCTCTAGGTAATAATGGACCTTATTAACTTTAATTATTTCTCTTATAGTTATATTATAAGAAATCTTTATAAATTAATTCTTATAAAACTTAAAAAAACTTTAAATATTATAATATAGAATAGACTCTTATATAATGACTAAATATATTAAATAATAAATAAATATATTAATTAAATATTTTATAGGATTAAGATTATTTAAGAAAAGGGGCCAAATATATTAAAGATATTATAATTATATAATTAAAATAAGAATATCTTTAAATATTATTATTTACTTCTTGGTTAAGTTAAGTTATATTATTAAAATATATATATAATAAAGAAATTAAAATTAATAATATATAATAAATATAATTAGGCCAATATATTCTAGACTTTTTAATTATTTTTAATATTATTTAAAAGTAATATAATTTTTTTTTATAGTTTTATTTAATATAATAATTATAATTACCCGCAGTAAATAATGGCGCTAAAAAATCATAAAACTATATTTTATAATTTAAGTTATAAAGAAGAATATTTTTTTATAATTACTTTAATTAATCTTTATACTTTCTTTATATTATCGTTAATCATTATACGTCCAAAAGATCCCGAATTAATTCAGCCCGATATTTTATCCTGGTCAAAAAATTATTTAGATAATAATAGAGTAAGCTTAATAAATAATAAAGGAAATATTTTTATAATATTGGATTTAGATAAATTATTATAATATTTAATAAGAATTTATTTTCTTAATATATAAAGAACTAGTTAACTTAATTAATAAAAATAAAATTAGGATAAATAATAACTAAATATTTCCTAAATTTATATTAATAACTTAGATTAATAATAAAGAATTAAAGATCCAGGATATTATAAAAAAAGAATTAAATAAAATATAAAATATTCTTAATATAATAATTAAGATTCTTTATATACGGGAACTAGAATTAAATAATTTATAAAAAAAGACCAAGAAACTATAAAGTCTTTTTTTATAATTATTAAAATAAGTCATTAATATTTTAAATAATTAAATAATTCTGGATAATCTAGATCTTATTATTAAAGTTTTAATCCTATAAAATTAAATTTAAGAAATAAAAAAATAATAATAATTATTAGTCTTATATCTAAAATAAATTAAGGATAAAATAAAAAAAATATAAAATTTAATATTATTATTAAAACCAGATATAAAGAAATAAATAATTAAGAAGGAGAAAGAAGGAAATAAATATAATAATATAATAAAATACTTCTGGACTAAAGATTTATATAAATAATTATTTTAATATATTTTTTTATTTTATATTTCTAGATATATAGTTAAATATAAAATTAATATTTATTTATATTTTTATATTTTTTTTTATTAATATTTAAATTAATTTAAATATTAAAAAAATTTATTTTAGTCTTATTTTTTTAATTATTAAAAAGAATTAAGAAAAAAATATAATTATATCTTAATTATATTTTAAGAATATTAACTTTATAATATTTATAAATATCTTAAATAAAATTATAAATATAACTAAATTATTATTTTTTTTTATTAAAATCTAATAACTTAAATTAATTTTATTTTATATATTAATATAAATAATAATAAACTTTAACGAGAGACAAAATCTAGCTTAAGGAAAAAAAATAAAAAATAATATTAAAGAGAATTTTTAAAGATATTAAAGTAAGATAATTTAGGAGTGATTTTTATTTAATAAAAATATTTATAAATAATAAATTAATCTCTAAAAGTTATAATAAAAAAAAATTTATTTAAAATATTAATATATATTATTAGTTAATTATTTAGTCTTGGCCAGAATTATATTACTTTATTAAAATAATCTTAATAATATATAAAAAAAGTTTTAGATATATTAATTAAATCTAAAAATAAAATTTTTTTTTTTAAGTTTTTTATTAATATTAAAGATTTATTTATATTAAATAAAAAATTTTTTTTAGTTATATTATTTAAATATAAAATTAATAAAGAATATTCTTAATTAAGATTAAAAAAATTTAATTTTTTTTAATTTTATTATATAAGATTAAACTAATCTACTTTATATACTTTTTATATATTAATATTAAAGTTATTTATTATTTTATTTTTATTTAATATTAAAAATATCCCTAGCTTTAATTTTTTTATTTATATATTTTAATAATAATCTCTTTTAAACCGGGCTCATTAGGCATCTAATTACTAGTAATATATAATATTTATTAAAATTATAATAAATATTTATAATATATATTTTATTAATACTATACTTAATATTATTATTATATTTAATTAAATATATATAATTATTATTTTAAAAATAAATTAATATATTATTAATATCTTGGCCATATATATATATTTTATCGGGATATATAAAATACTTATAATTATAATAAGTCCTAAAAATATAAGAACTAAATATAAAAGACTTAACGTTAGATATTATAAATAATATAAATGCCTATAATAAATTATTTAAACTTAAAATAATTATTAAAGAAATTATTTTAGATTTAGAGAAACTAGTAAAGAATAAAAAATTAAAAAAAAATAAAGTTTAGAATATAATAAATTTAGTAGTCAAGTTATTTTAAATAATAAGACTCTAAAAGATTATAAATATAATTATAGATTATAAACTAATAAAGGACAAGATTAAGTTATTTTAAGTAATAGGACTCTGGAAGATTATAAAAATAAAGATATTTTGGAGATATGGGCTAAACTTATATTATTAATTAAAATCTCTTAAAAATAAAATATATATTAATTAATATTATTTATAAAGTAATTATTATTAAGATATAAAAATATCTTAAATATTACCAGAAAGAAAATAATAATATATATTAAATATATTATAAATTAAAGATTAAAAAAAAATTTATTACTAGATAAAAAAATAATATTTAATTATAGCTAGCTCTAAAAATATATAAAACTAAATTAAAAAATTTTTTAAGGCTTATTAATAAAAGGCTTACTAAAAAAAAAAAAGACTTGCCAAAAAAAAAAAGCCTCGCCAAAAAGAAGACTCGCCAAAAAAAAAAAGCCTTGCCAAAAAAGAAGGCTTGCCAAAAAAAGAGTCTCGCCAAAAATAAAGACTTGCCAAAAATAAAGACTTACTAAAAAAAAAAAATCTTGTTAAAAAAGAAATCTTGCCAAAATAAAATCTTATTAAAAAAAAAAAAAAACTTGCTAAAATAATAATTTATAAATATTCTTCTCTAAATTATTTAATATAAGAATACCTGGTCTTTTATTATATTAATATTTAAATATAAAAAAAAGAATATTATTAAATAATCTAAATAATTTTTTTTTTAAAATAATTTTTTATAGATTTTTATATTCTTAATAATATAATATTATATTAAAGTATAGACTAAAGTTCTTAATCTTATATTATCGTTAAAATAAAATTAATTATTAATAATAATTAAATAATAATAATTTATTAATAAAGTTTAAATATTTAAAGATATATTAAATATATTTTACTTTATATAATATTTATAAAAGAAATACTATAAAACTCCCATGGATTATAATATAGTTATTAATATAAGAAAGAATCTAGCCAATAATATAAATATAACTATATTTATATAAAAAAAATTAAAAAATATTTTTATCTTAAATAATTAAAATTTAATTAATCTATAAAATACTTTAAATAAAGTTATCGAGGAGGAGGAGAAAGAGAAGAAGAAGAAAGAGGAGGAGGAGGAGGAGGAAAAGAAGAAGAAGAAGGAAAAGAAGAATAAAAGTAATAAAGAAAATTATATTATCGACAAGGAGGACTACGACAATAAAATTAATAATATTAATAAGGAAGAAGAGGAGGAGGAAGTAAATAATAATAATAATAATAAAAATAAAAATAAAAATAATAATAATAAATATAAAGAGGACTTTATAAATAATAAGACTAAAAATAATAAAAATAATTAAGTAATATTTTTATTGTCTAGTCTTAATTTTAATAATGATTTTAATAAAGAGGAGGAGGAATCTAAAAATAAAAATAAAACTCTTAATTTAGTGAACGAATTAAAAAATCTTAAAATAAGATTTAATAAATTAAATAATTAATATAAGAATATTTTTTTATTAATTTATTTTATTAATATATTTTTATTTAAATAATTAAATTAAATAATTAAATATATTAAAAAGTTTTATAAAATTTAAATTATTTTTTTTATATTTTTTTTTATTTAAGCTTAAATTATTTTTAATATATTCTAAATATTTTTATTTATTAAATATTATAATTTTTTTATAAAAATATATATTATTATAAAAAATATACATAACTATTACTTAATTAGGCATAGTAAGGGATCTCTAGTAAATTATAAAGTTCGCGTGATAATAATAATATATAATATAAAAATATTATTTTTAAGATATATAATAAATATAACTAAAAAATATTAATATTTATTTTTAAATCTAAATATTATAATTATAAAAAATAATTTATTATTAATTTCTTTGTTATTAATATATTCCTTAAGTTTTATAATATTATCTAGAATACTCTATATTATCTTATAAGTTTACTTAAAGATATTTTTTTTTTTTTATTATATTTTTATTATTTTTAAGATAAAGGAAAAAAAAAAAAGATTTAAAAAAATAAAAGTCTTAATTTATAAAATTATCTAAAAAAGTTAATTCCGGTTTATATAAATATTATAATAAAATAAATATTTATAAATAAATAATTAATATTTAATAAATTATTACCAACATAAAATAATTTTATAAGATTATAAAATTATTTATAAATATCTTTATATATTTATATATAATTTTATTAATATTGTCTCTTGGTATTTATTTAAAATTTATATAATATTATTATTGGTATTATAATTATTATTATATTTTTTTTTTTAATTAATAACTCTCGTACTTTATAATATAATTCTTAAACTTATACTTTTGGTATAAACCTATATATTTATAATTATATAATAACTTTATAATAAAATCTTAACTAATGACTTAAAAAAATTAAAATAATAATCTATATTTATTAAGATTATTTATCTTGACTTTTTTAAGTCTCTTAATTAAAGAATATTAAAATTTTTAATTAATCCTTTTATTATTCTTTTAATTACTTTTAAATTAATTCTTCTTAATTTAAATAAATATATTATAATATAATAAAAAATATTAAAACTCTAGTATTAATATTAAAAATCTTTAAATTATTTTTTTTAATTAATTTAAAACTTTAAAAATTAATACTATAAAATTAAAAAATTTATTTTTAATATTTTAGTCTTTATAATATTTCTAGTTAATAATTTTAAAATATTTTTTAAAATTTTAAACTATAAAGTCTAAATTATATTAACTAGATATATTAATCTAGTCTAGATAAACTTAAATCTAAAAATATATTTATTTTATTTTAGTTTATTTTATTATAAATCTATATATATTATAAAATTCTTTATATTTAAAAATATAATAATAAATAATTATTATAATCCGCCTATAAATAATTTATTTAATTAATAATTCTTGATATAAACTTAATTTAATTTCTTTTTCTCTTATTTAATTTATTTTTATATCTAGTATATTATCTTCTATTAAATATATTTCTCTTAAATAACTAAAGAGAATTATCTAAAGATAATCTAAAATATTATTTTATCTCCTTCCTTATTTTATTTATATTATTCCCTTATTCATAAAACTTGGAGATATAATACTAAGCTATACTAGACTATACTAGACTATATTATTATAAGATTATTTTATTATACTTTTATTATTTAATTTTATATTTAATACTAGTTTTATAATATAAAACTTATTATATAATTTATTAATTATTATTGCCCGATAATTAAATAAAAGCTTAAATTAATTAATATATATTTTTTATAATCTTAATATTATTAATTACTTAGCCATGTCGCTTAAGCTAAATAAATCTAATAATAAAATAAAATAATATTTTAATATTATCAGAAAATATTTTAGTCTTCCCGCGTCCTATATAATTTATGCCGAGGTTTAATTATATTTATATATATAAATTAATTTTATTTTTTTTATATAATTATTAAAGTTTATTATAGTCTTTAAATAAATAAAAACTTTAGTCAAGAAATATATTTTAATCTCGGGATTATTTTATTTAAATTTAAAAAATTATTTATTATAATAAATTTTAAATATTTTTTATTAGTTTAAGTTATAGTAAAAACTTTAATTTATTTTTTTATAATTAAAAGTTAAGAATAAACTAGTTTTAAATATTTTTTTTAATTATTTATTTTTTGATAATATTTTTTTATTATAAATAAAACTATAATTTATTATTTTTATTATTTATATATTTTTTAATTTAAACGATATTTATATAAAATATCTAATATATTTTTATTTAAAGATTTATTATAAATATTTAAAAATATTATATTATATATTTATTAATAATTATTATTATTTTAAATATTTAATATTATATTAATTATTTATTTAAATTAATATTATTTATTGTCTAGATAATAATAATAATAATAATTTATTTAATTAATAATTATTTTATTAAAAAAAAATTTTTTTATTACGAGATTATATAAATAATAAAGATATTAATAAAAATAATTAAAATATATAGACTAAGTTAAGAATAAAAACTTATAGGAATAAAGAACGAGAGGAGCGTTTATAATAATCTATAAAAATATATATATATATATATATATATTTTTTATTATTTATTTATTAAAGGATTTAATGCCTCTTTAGTCTAAATTTAAGGTCGAGTTTTTATAAGTAATAAAATAAAAAATAATAAATTAATTAAATATTAAATAATATTTTTTATTATTTATTATATATTTTTAAGAATTCTAAAATATTTTAAAATTTATTATTATATTTATATATTAATTAATTAATGATTTCCCTTAATAATTTTTTTTTATTTATATTTTAAATTTAGTCTTAAAGGTCTATCGAATATATCGGGAGGGCGGGGGGGAAATAAGTTTTTAATCTTTTTTATAATATTTTTTTTTTAATGATTAAAGTAATAAATATAAAATAAAAGTCTTTATAATAATATATTTATAGGTTTATTATATATACTTTTAGGCAAGTTTTATTATTAAATATTTTATAAAAAATTATATAAAACTAAAAATCTTATTATTTTATCTTTTTAATAATATATTTTAAAAATAAAAATATTATTATTTTTTTAATATTATAAATATTATTATTTATATTTAAAATTAAATATTATATAAAATATTATATAGATATAAATATAACTTTTAATAAAATAATATCTAGTTATTATTTTCTTATTAATATTATTTATTCCATTATACAAGAAATATTTATATATATTTATTAATAATATTATTATCGCTAGTTCCTATAATCCTTATTTATAGTATAAATCTCCTTAATATTTCCTTTATAATCCTTTCCCTAATCCTATTTTTATTATCTTTTATAATTCTTTTATTATTATTATTATCTTCCTTTTCCTCTTTCTCTCCCTAATCTTATAAAATAATAATATTTAGCTCTAAATCTAATATCCCTAATATAATATTTTACTTTTAATAATCTTAAGATCTTTATCATTAGCCTTCGCTTTCCCCTCATTATTAGCCAAAAATATAATAATTAGCTCGTTAATGCTCTGCGGTATCGGAGTATCCGTCTCCCCCCCCCTCCCGATATCAGGGTCTAAGTCTAGATATTACATGACCGTTAGACTTTATAGCAAGGCAAAATCATAGATATTTAATTATTATATCCTATATCTATTAGAAATAATATAATTAATAAATTAGACTAATAAAGTCCTGTTATCCAAAGATAAACTTAAATATAAAAATATAATCTTTTTTCTTTTCTTTTCTCTTTTTCTTTTTCTTTTTTTATTAATCTTTACTATAAATATATTATTTTCCTCTTTTTCTAAAAATATTTTATATATTACAAGATATCTTAAATTAATTTTATTATAATTTTTATTCTAAGACCCAAGAAATCTTAAATCTAAATATCTAAAATAATTAATTTATTATTTAATAAAAATAGTCCTATAATAATTATCTAGAGTAATAAAATAAAGACTAATCTTAAAGATTTTATTAAATAAAATAATTTAAGTTATAAGGAAAGTCGGTATTCTTTAATATATTAAATTATTCTTGATTTTAAATTTAAAGTTAAAATATAATTCCTTAATAAAAAGAGACTTAAATATAATATTGACCTTGTCATTAATATTATTTTTATATCTAGTATCCTAAACGTTATTTATATTTTTAAAGATATTATTAAGAATATTAATATTATAATTAATAATTTTATAAAGTCTTTTATTATTATATATAAGTTTTATTTAGAGATTAATAAATAAATCCATTAAGGGATTAATAAGACTTTTTTTATATTAAAAGAATTCTTAATTATTTATAATAAGGATAATAAGAATAAATTAATATATTAATTAATTAAAATATTAAAATCTATTAAAGATAATATTTATAACTAGTTTCCAGAATCTAGAGTAATTTAAAAATAATTATATTTAGATAAAAAGATTTTATATTTATAAAAATCTAATATAATTTTTATAGTTTATTTTATTATATTATATTCTTTAATCAAGAAAAATAAAGAGGAGAAAGGAGAAAGAGGAGAAAGAAGAAAGAAGAGAAAGAAGAAAGAGGAGGAAGGAGGAAGAGGAGAAAGGAGAAAGAGGAGGAAGGAGGAAGAGGAGAAAGGAGAAAGAATAATAAAAAAATAAGAAAAAGAATTATAAGTAAATAAGATTTAATAATAATGGAAGAAAGGATTAAGTTTTAATAATTAATAAATTATATATTATATTTTAAATATTTTAATATTATAAATTTTAATTATAATTTTTATTTTAATAAAAGAATTAATAATAATTTAAATTAACTTTAAAGTAATTATTTTTATTATTTTCTTATAATTTATATATAAAGATTTTATAATCTTATATTTATTTTTTATATTTATATAATTATATTTTTTATAATTTAATTTAATATATTCTTAATCTAGTAATTATTAAAAATATTAAAATAATTCCTAAAGTCCTTATTAAATTCCGATTTAGCTATGGAATAAAATAAATATAATTTAAAAATTATTAAGTTATATATTAAAATATAAGGGACTTTTAAATTATTTTATATTTAAGAAAAAGAATTAAAAGAAGTCGCTTATAATTAAAAAAAATATATATTACAAGGAGATATTTATTATAATGACTATAATTACTAAAGAATATCTTTACCAAAAGTCTTAAATCTCTTTAATTAATTAATTCTTATTATAAGTTTATATTAATTATTAAATAATTTAAAATAAATTAATTAAAAATTTATTTAGTTAAACGATTATTTATTAATATAAAGTTCTTTATTAATTTATGATTTAAGATTAATAAGTCCATTATTAAGTCTTTTAAAGATTTATTTTATGCCTAATTTATAAATACTTATACTTTATTCTTTTAATATTTATATAATTTTTACTTTAAATAATATAAATAATAATAAATAAAATAATAAAGGAAATCACTAAATAAGGCCGCGAAGAAAAATAATAATATAATAATAATCCCTATAAGCCCTGGCCTACTTAAAAATAATTAGGCTATTATTAAATATATTAAAATTAATGTCTATTATTATTTAATAATTATTAATAATAATTATATTTATTAGGACTTAAAATTATAAATATTTTTAAGAATTAATAATAACCGAGATATAAATATAAAGATAAATTATTATATATTAATATATATTGGATAATTAATTAAAAAATAAAATAATAAAAAAAATAAATAAAAAATAATTTACGGTAAGAAATTAATAAAAAACTTTATAAAGAAATAATAAATAAGTAAATTCCCTTGGAAAATAAGAAATACTTAAAAAATACTAAAATAAAAATCTAATTTTAAATAAGTGAATTTCGTATAAGATTAAATAATATTAAGGGGATTAGGAATAAATATAATTATTAATAATATTAAAATAATAGATTTTTGTCCTCTAGTATTATTAATAAAAATTAAATATATTAGGCCCTAGTTTATAAATTATATCTTTTGGCATTAAATAAAAAATTAATTATTAAGTAAATATTTATTACGATAATTTTATTATTAAATTTTATTTTTTATATTATAAATACTTCCTCACTATCTTTATTAAAGATTAAAAATATTTTAAAATAAAATAAAATAATTTAATTTATTTAGTTTTAATATAGGACTCCGATATATAATATCCTAGTTATACTTTATAATATTTAGTATAAACTTAATTATGGAAAGATTAAATATTTATAATAAATTTTATAATTTTATATATTATTTATAATATAGAGATACTTGGGTCCTTTAATAATCTATTTAATATAATTATATTAATTTATTATTAAGAGAAATATTCTAGTATTATTAATTATTATAAATAATAATATAAAGTAGGTCAGGAATAACTTTAAGAATAATATAAGTCTAGTCTAGTAAAATAGAATTTTATAATATTTTAATTAATTAAGACTATATTTAGAATAATATAAAATAAATAAAAGTTAATTTTAATTAAATATCGATTATAGATTAATAGTCCGGTATTTTATATATTTTAATATTATTAGATATAGTTAAGGCCTATATCACTATATAATTAAAAGTTATAATTATTTAAACTTTTATTATTATTACTAATAAAAAAAGAATTAATAAAATTATTATAAATTAGGATATAGTCTGGCGATATTTTTTTTATATTGCCGAGAATTAATTTCTAGATATAGCCTAGTTTTTTTAAGGTATCACGAACACGGGATTTAGAAAACTCCTCCCGACTAGGTTTTATCTTAATTTTAGTCATAAATTATTAAATCTTTATTCTAGGAATATATAGGCCTCCTGGCCAGAGACGAGAGTAAATTTTTATAACTAGTAATAACTCGTCTTTAGTTATAATTAAAAGCTAGTCCTTTAATAATTTTATTATTAGTTTTTTATTATATCTAAAACTAGATTTAAATAAAATTTTTATAGTAAGGAGACTAGGAGAATCCAAGATATATTTATATTATTATATTTATATTAATCTTATTAATAAATAGGCCTAATTTTATTTAATAAAATTTAAAATCTTTTCCTGATTAATTTAGTTAGGTATAAAATAATAATTATTTTATTCTATATTTTTATAATTATTTCTAGAATTCTATATATTTATTTAACTTAGTTCTAATAATAAAATATTATAATATAATTATTTATCCTAAAGTAATATATATTTTTTTTATTTTCTTGGACTATAAATCTTAGACCTAATAAGATTAAAGAATAATAAAAAAAAATATATAACTTAATATTCTTTATTTATTACTTTAATTTTTTAATCTCTTTATAATTTAATTTTAACTTCGTTATTAATTTTTTATTTTTATACTTTATTTTATTTAGTTCTTAAAAAAAATTCTTTATTAATAAAGAAATATATTTATTTAATATTTTATTTAATAAAAATAATTAATTTATTGGCTAATATTATTATCTTGCGAGTAGCGACATAATAATATATTAAAAAAAAATAAAAAAGTAAGGGATAAAAGGAATTATTTATATATCTATAGATAAAGCAGGCTTTAACTAGCGACATATAGCTCTGTCGCCTAATCTTTTCTTATTATATTATTATATATAATTAGGTTATTTATAATATAAGCCTTTATTAAAATCTCCTTAAATAAATTAATACTTTAATTAATAAAGCACGACTTATAATACTTATAATCCTTAAAGGAATAAATTTTTTATACTTAAATATATTTAGAGATATTTATAAATCTAGAGAAATAAATTAATAATAATATACTTAAACTTAAAGTTAGATATTATATTTTAAAAAATTTCTTGACCGATATATAAGTACTAAGAATTTAGAATATAGTATAATAAAGCCAGGTTTAAAAATATCCAAAGTATAATAATTAAATTATATAAAAACTTTTTTATATATATATATAGATCTAAATAAAAAATTATTAAAATTTAGTATTAAAGAATTATAAATTTAATAATATTAATTTATATTAAGATTTTTATAATATATTTATTTATTAAGGGATTTATATTATGGAATATATTAAATAACTAAGGAAATATAATTAAAAATAAATAAAATAATTTATACTTATAATTTTTATTTAAATAAAAAAAAATAAAATTAATTTTATAAATAATTATATTAAGTAATTATATTCTTATAATATTTTTTAATTAATATATCGAATAATTTTAATCTAGAGTAATTAATAAATATATTATATATTTATATTTTAAGTCTTATTATAATTTTTTTTATATTCTTTTTAAAAGTATTGACTTATATAAATAATAATATTATTATAATAAAAAAAAAAAATATTAAAATAAATATATATAAATTATATAAAATTAATAAATTAAAATTAATTATAATAAAAATTATTCCTAGTATTATATTTATCTTTAAGAAAATTTATATAATTATAATTATGTCTATAATATTATTAAATAAATAAATATAAACTTTAAGTATTATATTATTATTTATCGGAGTAATATTTCCGGAGTCTAAAGAATATATTAAGTTTATTTTTATAATTAGAGTCTCCGTTATACTTAAGCTAATTATATAGTCTTATTTATTATAAAAAAAAATTTTTATGACTATATTAATATTTTATTTTTTATCGGCAAAATTTATTATTATTATTAATTCTTTTATTTTCTTGTCGGGCAAGTATAATATTATTTATAATAATATATTACTTATCTTAGTATTTAATAAATATCTAAAAGTAATATAGATTTATAACTAGACTAATATAACTCTCGATATATCTTTAAGGATTAAATATATATCTATATTCTAGGGACTTAGGGATTATATTTAAAATTAAAAATTAAATATAAAAAAGATAATCTTATTGGATATAATTTATTTTTTTATATTTAATAAGTCTAATATAAATTTTTAAATAAATTTTATTATTCTTATTATAATAACTAGTTATCTTAATTATATATAGTCTTTTTTTAATAAAGTTAAGCTTAATTCTTTAATTATTATTAATAAAGATAAAAATATAGATCTAGAATAACTTAAAAAATTTTTCTCTAGATATTTATTCTATATAATTAATTTTATAATTATATATTAATATAATAATAAAAATATAGATATCTTTAAAGATTATATTATATAGATATATAAAAATAATAATTATAAATTAATTTAGATTATAAAATTTTAAAATCCTGACTTAAAAAAAAAAAAAATAATATTTCTGGAAGAAGTCTTATCTTAACTAAATAATCAAGATTATATCTATAAATATATATATTTTATAATTTTTAAAAAAAGTTTTATTTTAAGTTATATTTTTTTTTATATTAAAAAAATATTTTTTTTTTTTATATAAATAATTTATAGGTATAGAAATCAAGAAAAGACTTAATATAAAAAAATTCTTTTAATAATAAATTTATAGTTATTTTTATATAAAGAATAATTTTAAGTTAGGGTATAAGGGAATTAAAATAATTAATAAAAGATTTAGTAATTATAATTTAATAAATAATATAAAATACTTAGGTATTTATAACTAAAATAATATTTAGGCTTAAAATTTATTTTATTTTAAAATTTAATATAGATTAAATTCTTTATAATTAAAAAAAAAATATTATTATTAATAATCTTTTTTATTATTTTTATAGTCCTTATAAATTTTTTTTAAGGAATCTAGACTAATAATATTTATTAATATTATTTTAATATTCTTTATATAAAAAATAATAAGTCTAGAATACTAAATATTATATTATTTTATAAAGGTTTAAAGAAAGCCAAAAAAATTTAAAGTTAGTATTAATTAATTAATATTTATTAATTTCTTATAAGAACTTTATTAAAAATTATTATAGACTTTTAATTTCTTTAAAAAAAAATATATCTTAATAAAATTTAGATTATAAATATACCTGGACTAAGTTAAGTTAATTAATTATTTATTAAATAATTATTTATTTAGCTATTATTAGCTTTATATAGTCCATATATATTTATTAAATAAATTAATAAAATATCGTGTTTTGAGCTTAAATTTTAGTGATATAATTATTAAAATATAGCGACCTTTAGTAATAAAATCTTAATATTCCTTATTTAGTAATATATATAGATTATATAAAGTTAATAATAACTAAACGAATAAGGTCTTTTATAAAGAGATTTAATGATATCCTAAAAAGAATTATTATTAATTAAGGAATAGGTAATTAAATTAATATTATTTAATATAAAGATTTTTTTCTTTAATTTATAATTTTAGTTTATAATTAAAGTTATAATAATTAATTTTATTTCTTATTTATTTATCTTAATACTGGGAGTCTACCAGGATTAGTTTAATTAGACAAGAGTTAATTTTATTATTATTTTTTTTTAAATAATTAATTATTTTATATTATTATATTATTTTTAACGAGTAGCTAGTTTTATTATTATATTTTTATATTCTTTTAAAAAATAATTATTCTTAATATATTTTTTAAAAAAATAATTAGTTTTAGTACTATATTTTTATATTATAAATAAATAAATATTTTATAAAGTAATAATTTTAAGATTATATATTTATATCCTATAAATTAATAATTAATTTTATTATTATATTTTTATATTTCTTAAGTCAATAACTATATTTATTATTATATTTTATTTTTTTTAAATAAGAAATTAATTTTATTATTATATTTTTATATTTTTTAAATAAATAATTTTTTTTATTATTAATTACTTTAAATAAATAATTAATTTTATTATTTATATTTCTTTATATATAGTTAATTATTATTTATATTTTTTTTAAAAAATTATTATCTTTATTATTATATTTTTATATCTTTATTCTAAAAGTTATATTTATCCTTAAATAATAATTATAAATTATTATTATAAATTTATAATTAATCTATAATAAAATTTAAAATCCTAATTTTTATAATATATTTTATAATATAACCTATAGTTTTACCTATAACTTTAATATATCTTAAACTCGTGCTCGTCTCTAGTTTTTTATATAATCTATAAATTATAGATTTAAATTTTATAATTAATTTAAGAATTATTTAATAACTAAGTATATTTAAAAAACTTTCTTAAATATATTTATAAAAAAACTTAATTATTAATGAGTAAAAAAAATATTATAATATTTTATTATATTCTTTTTTATATAATAAGATTAATTTTTTTAATAAAGATTATTATCCGATTTAATAATTTTTATAAATAATATATATATAATTTTAATAAATCTTAATATTATATATTAATAATAAAATTATTTTAATAATTAAGTTTTATTTAAGATTTATATATATTTTTTTTTTTTTACTTTTATTATAATCTTAATTTCTTTTTTTAATATTTCTTATTTATATTTTTTTCTAGATAATTTAATAAAATCTTTTATATTCTTTAATCTAAATTAGTTATAGACTTATTTATTATTTTAGACTCTAGATACATAATAAAAATAAATTAATTAGACTTTAATACCGTATTATATTATAGACCAAAATTTAAATAAGGGAGAGATTATAGACAAGAAAAAAAAAATAGACTACGGGAATAAAATATCTATAAAGAAATATAAAAGAAGTATAAGAATAAGACTAAAAAATAAAATATAAAATTAAATAATTAAATATTTTATTATTTCTTAACTTTTAATATAGTCTTAAAATACTAGTATAAAGGATTTAATTATTATTTTAAATAATAATAAAAAAAACTTAATTATTAGATTAAGTTATTCTTAGGATTTATTTTTTTAAAAAAAGATTATAAAAAAATATACTAGAAAGTTATTTTATAAAAAATATAATATTTTAAAAAAGTATATTCTTTATTATATAAAATTCTTATAGTTATATTTATTACTAGATTTATTCTTTTTTAAAAGATTTATAGATTCGCTAAAATTAAAAATATATATTTATATAATTTATAATTATATAATAAATTTACTTAATATATTTATTTATATAAAGTTTTTTATATTTATAAAAGACTTTGACAAGATATTAAAATATTAGACTTATAAGAAATATAAAATCTATTAAATATATATTTTAAATTTATTAAATATAATATATTTATATTTAATAAAGGACGACTTTTTTTTAGGCAAAATAATTCCTGGTATAAACAATAAACTTAATAATAAAAAAAATATTAAAGATAAAAAATATTATAAGTTTATATTAAAATTATATTTTAATATAATAATTATATATTTTAAGGATTTATCTTTAGAGAAGAATACTTTAGAGTATACTTTAGGGAATAAGGCTTTAGAGTATACTTTAAAGAATAAGACTTTAAAATATATTTTAGAAAATAAGACTTTAGAGAATACTTTAGGGAATAATATTTTAAAGAATACTTTAAAGAATATTTTAAAGTATACTTTAAAGAATAAGACTTTAAAGAATACTTTAAAAAATAATTTTAAATAATTTATATATAATATTATAATTTAATTTCTTTAGTTATTTAAAAAAATAAAAATTATTCTTTATAATCTAAACTTAATATTCTTTAATATTTATTTTTAAAAACTAAAATATTTTTTAGATATTTTTTTTTTTTATTAATTATAATAATAAATTATTTTAAAAAAATATTAAAATCCTGTCACGAAATTTTTTAGTAATATTTTAATATTATCCGGTATTATTTAAAGAAACTTTTATAATACTAAAATTTATTTTTAATTTTATATTTTATTATTTAAGAAATAAAATATTAATTAATTAAATTTAATTACTTAATAACTCTAGAGACTTATAATCTATAAAGTGGCAATATATTTAACTTTAATACCTGGACTAAGCTTAACTTAATTCTTTATTTAAAAATTAAAAATTAATTTTAATAAATATAGGATATAGCGATATTACTAAATAAAGATCTTATAATCTTTTATTAAATTAATATATTTTTTATTTATTAAGGAATAAATTTTTAGATAAATAAATATAGATTATAAGGCCAAGAATAACTAGATTTTAGCCATATAGCCGAAAATATAATCATGGGATTAATTAAAGAATAAAAATATTTAATAATAATTAATAATTTCTAGGAATTCCTATACTTCCGGAAGTAATAATAATCCTGGAAGAAAGATTCCTAGAAATATAATAAATTCCAGGAGTAAAGATCCTAAAAGTTTATAAATTTATAAAAATATTATGACTTCCAGGAAGAAAGACCCTAAAAGTAATCTAGCTTCTGGGATAGATTCTTATTTATTATATTATAAAAGTCTAATTAAGTTATGCTTTATATTTAATATAGAACTTGCCTATAAAGAGTTTAATAAATTTCTTATGTCTTATAAATATTCTTAGTTATATACTTAGATCCTCCCGAAAATATAACTTATATCGACCTACGTCCCCCTCCCCAAAAAATTCTTACTTTATTATATATTATTTATTTTATTATTTTTTTAGATAATAATAATAATTTTATAGATATATAATATAATAGTATATCCTGCTCCGGACTCTAATTTATTTATTTTAATGTCATGGATTAATCGTCTTTTATTATAGGTCAAAAGTATAATAATATTCTTTGGAGAAACTTTTTTTTTTTTTTTTTAAAGATTATTTTTTATTTCCAGTATCTATCTTAATATTTATTTATTAATTTTTTATTAATAAAAATAATAATATTATATATATTAATTATTTATATTTAATTAGTTTTTTTATATTTTAATATATATAATTATATAAAAAAAAAAAACGATAGATAAAAAATTATTTATATATTTAATAAAATTATTATTATTATTAATAATAATATTATAATTATAATTAATTTTATATATATATATTATTAATTACTCCTATATTTATAAGAGTTTCGGAAGTGGTGTATATTTTAACTAAGAGTCTATTTTTTTTTATTTAATTAAGATTATAATATAATATAATAAAGGGCGAAGTATATATTATTTATTTTTTAATTAATTATTTTTAGCAAGATTTATTTTTAGATATCTATATATATTCTTAATTAATTATTCTATAAAAGTATTATTAATAATTATTATATAAAGTAAAGTTAATTCTAGTCTTTTATATAAAGTAATAAATATATAAAAAACTTAAAATCTCCCGAAGTTTTAAATAATAAAGATTATATAAATAAAATTATTATATTATTTAATATATTTTAATTAAGATATTAAAATTTAAAAATAATAATCTACTTTATAAAGATAGTCCTATATTATTATTCTTATTATATTTTTTTATATTATATTTTTATTATTTTTTATTATTTAAATTATTTTAAATAACTTAAAAAAATACTTTATATTAATAAAAAAATTTAATTAAAATATATACTAAAACCAAATATAAGGCCTATATAAAAAAAAAAATTTAAATAAACTTTTTATATTTTGGATTATAAAATTTAATAAAAAAAAAAAAAAATAAAAATATTATATATTAATATATATATTATCGTTAGTCGGAATATCTTATAAAAATACTTATACTTAAATATCGTTAGATTTATTCTAGACTAGTATTAACTAGTTAAAATATATTATATTATCTAGATATAATATTATAATATAGCTAGAGAATATTTTTTAAGTATTTAATTCCTTATAATTAAACTTTAAGTTTTATTCTAAACTTAAAAAAATATATCTTTTAAATAAAACTTAATTATAAGAAAAATAATTCTTTAAAAATAAGTCTTGTTTTAGTCTTTTAAGAAATTAATAAACTTTAATATTATAATTTTAATTATAATAAATAACTTAATATTCTTAATTAATTATTTTTATAAATTATTTTATATAAATATTTAATTAATATAAATATAAATCTTAATAAATATCGAGTCTTATAAATTTTAATCTTTTAATTTAATAATAATTATTATAAATTTTTTAATTAATTTATTAATTTTTTTTTTATTTTTTAAGATTCTTTGATTTAATTATATTAATATTATAAATAGATTTATCCAACGTTAACTTACTTTATATAATATATTTAATAATATATTTCTTAATTTTAATTAAGGATTTTAAAGATTCTGGAGATAATATTTCATGATAGTAAATTATTATTTATATTATGACGACCTTATATAACTTTTGTGTATAAAGAAAACTTAGTTATAATTATCTTAAAAATAAATATTATTTAAATAATTAATTAATTAACTAGAAATTCTTAATTAATATTTTATTATATTTTTGTCTTATATCTTATTTAGAAAAGATTCTAGAAATATCAAGAAATATATATATAGCTATATATATCTAGAAATAAATCTTACTATATAATAAAATAATTTTCTTGGCCAAAGTATAAATAATTTATAAAATATAATAAAATATCTTAATAAAATAAAATTATATTTTTAAGTCTAAGTCTTTAATTTAATTAATATTTAAGAATAAAGAATAAAAACTAGAGCTTAAAAGAAGTTATTAAAGTTTATTTGAATATTATATGTCACGTGATTATATAATCTTTTCTGGCAAAATTTTGACAATGATCTATAAGTAAAATATCCTAAATCTGGCCCCCCCTAAAAAATAACTTTAGTCTTTACTTTAATAATTAAATATTATTGGTATATAATTATATTTAATTATAATATAGTTAAATAAATATTTAGATAATATATTTTATAAGAAATTTTAATTATTAATCTAATAATAATAAATATTATATTTTATAACTTTAATAAATATTAAAGTAAAAAAAAAAAGACTTATTATAATTTTTTATAAATATCTTTTAAGATATAAATCTTAAGATAAATTAATATAAAAATATTATTTTTATTTGGAATAAAATAATCCTGTCTTATTTTTTCCGAATCATGGACTTCTAGAATATAAAGATATAAGATAATATTTTAATAAATAATATTAATAAGAAAGTTATTCTTACTTTATTTTAATATATTTTAAGATTCTATAAAAATATATATATAAAGATAATTATAAATTTAATTAAAAATAATTATATTTAAATAATCTTAAGACTTGGAATTTAAGATATTCTTTGCTATGTCGTCCATTAGTAATATATAGAAAGTATAAAATTTAATAAATTAAAAGAAAGTAATATTAAGAATTATTCTTAGAGAGTAGATTTATTCTTTATTATATAAAAAAATAAGGCCCGATAATTAAACTATTAAATAATAATATTTAAATATATTTTATCTTTATATTACTTTTATAATATTATATTATAAAATAATTTCGATAGTCCCAGGCTTAATAAATAATTTATATTTTATAATTATATTATATTTTTAAAGATATTTAATTATTATAAGAAGACTTTACTCGTTATATTCTTTTTTAATATTTTTTAATAAGAAGACCAGGACTCTTATAATAATATTAATAAATTATTAATATTTAATCTTGATATTATTAAAAAAATAAATCAGGATATCTTCTTTAATATATTAAGAATAATATTTTTATTCTAAGTTATTATTATCTTTAATATTATTTAAGATATTAATAAGAATATCTATATATTATATAAAAAATCCATCTTTATTAAGTCGGTCAAGTATTTTTACTAGAGTTTTTCTTGGGGACCAGAAAAATTATTTTCTTTAATTACCGACAGAGGGATATAACTTTCTCTAGGCCAGGCCATTATTAAAGAATGTAATAAATTACGGGAAGACTATGGGGAGTCGGAAATTAGGAAAGAGGAATATAACTTTCTCTAGGCCAGGCCATTATTAAAGAATGTAATAAATTACGAGAAGACTACGGGGAGTCGGGAATTAAGAACTTGGACTTAGACTTTAAGTTATTTATATAAATAAATAAGAATTTAGAACTTAAAAATTATATAGATATTTATAAGAAAAAAATTATAAATTATTTTAAGTCATCTTTACTTAGAGTAATTACTCTTATTCTTAAAATATCTTATAAGTTTTATAATTAAATAATATCTTAAAAAAAGAAAAGGAGGCCTATTGATATAAGAATTAAGAGAAAAGATACTGGCGATTATTATAAGGAATAAAAAAAAGGATTATTATTATTATTTATTAATATTTTAGATAATAATTAAAAATTTCTGGATAACGATAATAATATTAAAAATATTTTTTTATTTAGTCTAGATTCTTATAATTATATTATAAATCATAGACTAATATTAAATCTATTATATAATATATATAATAAATATTATAATTATATATTCTTTATAAAAAATACCTAATCCGTCTTCCCCTCTATAAGTCCTTTACTTTTTATTTTATCTAGTAAAAATAATTAATAATAATTAAATATATTAAAGTCTAATAAATAAATAAAAGACTATTAATATAAATATAATCTCCTAATGATTTTTAAAATATTGCAAGATTAACTAAAAATAAAAAAAGGACAGGTATACTAAACCCAAAATAATACTTATAATAATAAATATATTATTTTTTAAATTATATTATATTTTTTATAATTAAAAATTAATAAAAATAAAAATATTAATTAAAGATATTCTAGATTTTAGAATATATTATAATTTAAAAAAAAGATAATAAATAAATATTTCTAAAAATAATTTTATAAATACTAGATAAAAGAATATAGGATTTACTAGATATAGAAGTCCGTGTCTACTTAACTTAATCTAAAGATATTATTTTAAAGAAATAATATATTTACTTTATTTAAAGTTAATTTATTATTAAAATTAAGAATATATTATATTATTAATAATATTATTATTTTATTTATTCTTAATTAAATTTATTCTTAATTTACTTTTAATATTTATTCCTACTTTTCCCTAAATCCTTAAATTAATAATTTAAAGATATTTCTCGTAAAATTAGAATTTTTTTTTAGGCCATAGTTATGTTTATTTTATTATTTTTAATTTTTATCCCGTATTTTACTTAAAGAATATATTCTTATTTTTATATATATTTATTTTTATTACTCTTATTTTTATTTATTTCTTTTATTTCCTAAATTAAATTACGAGATAATAAGTCGGCATAAAGTATCGACAAGCGACCAAGCTTAAATTAATTTTATGTTTTTAAAGAATATATAAATTATAATGCCTTGCCAAAAAAATTATACTTATAAATCTTATTAACTTAAAGATATAATACCTAATTTATTATATTATACTTATTTAATAATAAGTTTATTTATATAAGTATTTTAAAGAATTAAGTTATATTAATCTTTAATTTAAAATAATTATATAATTTATTGGTCTTAATCTTTTCTTATATTTATTTAAAATAATAACTATTATAAGTAACTATAAATAATATTATTTTTTTAAAATAAATTCTAAGACATATATATGGTCTATTATAATTAATAAAATTATAATCGTCCTGATATTTTTTTAATAACTTAGAAATAAAAATAACTTAAAGAAAATAAATAAATATAATCTCTTTAAAGTTATTTATTTTTTTTAATAAATATTTAAATAAATCTTTTAATAATAATATATAAATTATATTAGATTCCTTAAGTCAGGATAATTTAATTTTATTATTTTTTTTATTTTTCTTAAGTATCTTAATAATTATATTTTTTTTTTAGTTATACTAAAAAGTATAAATATTAAGTTTATATTTATTAATTTTATTTTTATATTTTTTATTAATATTAATATAAAAATAAATAAAATTATAAAAAATAATAAGACTTAAAAGTATTTTTTTTTTATTTTCCCGTATTATAGATTATTTTTATTATAATAATTCTTTAAATTATAAAGAATAATTAAGTTACTTATATAAATTATTTTTATATTTATTTTATATAATATATTAATTCTTAAGAATTAATTTAATACTTTTTATTAAAATATTATTATTACTTAAATTAATATAGTTTATATATTTATTTTTATATTAATATTATTAAAAGCTTACTTAAAAGTAAAAAATTTAGAGATTTAATATTATAACTTAATTATATAAAGTTTAGGATATTTTAATTTATTAGAAATTAAATATTAATTTTAATTTAAAAGAGGAGTCTAATCTAGACTTAAAGTAATTATCTAAAAGGATTTAATATTATAAGGACCGGAAATAAATCTTAATTTAAAAATTACTTTTATGAATTAAAGTTACTTTTAAATTATTAACTTAAAGAATTCCTAAACTCCTTAATAAATAATTTATAGCTGATTTTTTAATAATTTTTTATATAATTTAAGAATAATATTCTTGACTTATAATATAATATAATATTATATTTTAATACTTAAAAATATAAATTAATAAAAAAATAATAAAGTTAAAAAAGAATTTTTTTATATTTATCTTGATAATAATAAAGACTAGATTTTATAGTATTAGCCAAATAATATATTTTTAGATATATTTATTATATAATAATAAGAGAATAATAAGATATTTAGAAATATTAAAAAAAAATAAAAATTATATTAATAGGGCCATAGGTTTTTTTAAGCCTGATATAATATTTATTTATTATATATATTAATATTAACTCAAGAGAATAAGCCGATGTCGAGTATTATTATATTATAACTTTAAGTATAACTAAATTTATAAATAAAAGCTTTATGGATTTTAGCTTTATTTTAATTATTATAAGTATTTAATAATTTATTACTTCCTAAAGATCCCCATAAAAATATAATTCTATATATATTAATTCTTACTTCCCGATAGACCTATAATAGTCCAATACAAGAGGTTTAGTCTTATAAGCGATGGCGGAGGAGTATATACGATAATTCTTTATATTAATCATTAAATCCATAACAAAGTCGCGGGTCTTCTCTATAAAACCAAAATATTCTTTATCGAGCTCCTTAAAGACTAGATAACTATATATAATTTTTTTTAGAACTTTGCCCAAAGTAATTCTTTTAGCTATAAATATTATATACTAGAAGATTATTAATAATAATAAATAATTTTTAAGTAATAAAATTTCTTTATAATAAGGTAGGAGTAATATATTCTTAAAGGAATATTAAGTTTAGTCTATATATCTATAATTCACGATAATTAATTATATACTAAGTCCTTATTTTTTAATATAAATATATTGATTAAGTTAATCTAGGATCCCTTACTCAATAAAAGATATTTTAATATAATTTAATTTTTTTATATTAAAATTATATTATTCTCTTTAAGTATTTAATAATTATTTAATTTAGACACTATGAGTCATAAGACTTTTATGTCGAGGCTTCTTGATTATTATAATCATTTATATAAATTAATTAAAAGACTTCGAATTATTTAAAGGTTTATTACTTGTCTGGAAATTATTATTAGATTTAGCAAGGCTTATTTAGACCAAAGAGACGTCTTTTTCACCGCTTAATTCCTACTATAATTTCTTTGGCGACTCCATAATATTATTAATCTAGACCTAGTCTTAATTATAATATAAGACCCCTAAGGCAAAGAAGAGCTTTTTATCTAAGACTGGACTTATAGTCCTATAGATAAAAAATTTATTATTAATTTTAAATAATTATTTAAATATATATCTAGCTCTCGATTATCACCCGAGTTATTAGTCTTTAAGATCTACTAATAATTAAAGAAACTTCTTTCTTATATAAAAGAATATTATTATTATATAGATCCCAAAATAAAAAAAATTATAGGCTTACTTTATACTATAAGATTTATAAGAGAGGTTAAAGATCTCTTAGACTTTAAAATAATATAAAACCAGATAATCGATATCTGGTCTAATTATTTATATAAATATATTAAATTTTAGTCCAATATAGTACTCTCGATCAATATTATTTATAATATAATTTAAAATAATTTTTAAAGTAGTTATCCAAGAAGTTATTTATAATTTAAGAAAATAGTAATAATTTATTAAGAATATTTTAAAGAAAGAAAAGAATAGTCTTGCTTATAAAGTAATTATCTAGTAAATATCTAAAAGAATCTAGATATTATAAAAATTATTAAATCATGACTTATTTTATAAAATCTTCTTTACTTAAAGTAGACTTATTTAATTTAAATCCCATGACTTATTTTTTTAAAGAAATAAATATAATATAATAAACTAGATATTATATCTCTAGTAAGATTTATAAATATAATTTTTCTAGCAGGATATTATGGTTTATGTATTCTTTAAAAATATAAAATTAATTTAAGCTTTATGCCGACTTATTATTTTATAATTTAATTTAGGAAGCAAGAGGAGTAAATGGGAGTAAGAGTAATAGAAGTAATAAGGAGTAAATATACACGAAATTAAGGATATATTTTTAAGCGAGATATAGGTAAGAATAAAAATATAATAAAAGGGACATATACCTTAATCCATCTTTGTGCGCGTGACTAGGAATAAAGTATGGACTCTTTATTAAAGATATTTTAAGGCCAAAGTATTTAGAGACCAATATATTTTAACTTGATATAAATATAATTATAATTTAATTAAAGATAGTTTTATTTTATTAATTAAAAAATATATATATTAATTCTTAATTTAATAAATAAAATACCGAATTAAATATCTAGACTAGTTTTACTATAAAGTAAAAAAAATAATAAAATATTATAATATTTTTTTTATTTATTAGTAATTAAGTTTTTTTATAAATATATTTAAGAAAGCTTTCGAGATATACTTAGTCGCTAGATAACTTTTAGATTAATTATAAAATTTAAATTTATATTATATAAGTTATATAAAAAATAATATAAAATTAGATTAATATTAAATAATTTTATTTAAGGTCTTATTATTTATTTTATTGGTCTAAATATTAAACTATACTTTTTAAATAAATCTTTAAAATATTATTATTAATTAAGTCTATAACTCCCTCGCTAGGGCTTTTATTACTAATCTAGATAATAATATTAATAATATTTCTAATATTATTCTTAATCTTATTACTTAGTTTATTATTTAATTCCTTAAATATTTCCTTCGTGTTAATTTTATTATTTATCTAAAAGAATTATATATTAACTTAAAATAAAGATATATTAAGTTTATTTAATTTCTTGGCCATAGATAAAAATATTAATTCTAGATTATTTAAAGGAATATTATTTATAAAAATAATAAGATTTATTGGCTTAAGTTTTTTATTCTTTTTTATTATATTCTTTAGCTTAGCTAAATAAGATTTTAAGATATTATATATATAAATATTAATAGGAGTTTTTTTTTATAATCTAATATATTTAAAGATCTTAATAATCTTAATAATATATTTAATATTCCTATAATCCATAGTTATAATATTCTTAAATAATTTATTTATATTTCTAGACTTATGATTTAGAAAATAAATATTTATATTATTGCTATTATACTTGGTAATGATTAGGGTAATAATAGCGAGTATCTATAAAACTTTATATCATGAGTGGCCGGTCATGGAGCTAGAATTATTGACCAGGAGAACGATGTCGAATATATTAAGAAAGGAATAAGGGTCGTCGCTAGTGATTCTTGTAATAAAGAATATGGCTTGTCTACTTAAAGATATAGCGAGCTCTGGTGACTGCTGGGGCATGAATATTGGGCCCGTGGCAGTGGTAGGACATAATGAATATATAGGCAGGGGTTGATTTAAAGAAATAATAAAGATGTTTATGCCTGGATGATTAAGATATCGGGTTATTATTGACGGATTAATAAAAGGGCTAGGACTTCTTCGTGATATTTTATTATTTAAAGAAAAAGAATTTAGATTAATAGGATCTCGAAATATAGATATTATTTCTTCGTGATTTAATAAGGCTAAGATGATTAATTATATGGACGCGCTATTACTCTTGCGACTAAAATTATATATTATACTAAATAAGAAATATTCTTAAGATATTTATTTAAGTTTAAGAGTCCATGATAATCCGGAAGTTATGGTTAAATTTAGATAATATAATATTAATAAGGGGAGTATATTATTTAATATAGCTTGGATTGGCAAGATATAAGCTATTATTATATAAGAGTTTTTCGGGAGATTTTAAGAATAAATAAATAATTAAGATAAAGATGTTTATAAGCTTATGGCTTAATTATATATTTTATAAAAGATTAATAAAAGAATTTAATCAAAGAGATTATAAGGCTAATAAATAAAATTAATAATATATATATATTATATAAAGCTCTAGAGTCAATAGGAATAGGTCGTTATAGTAAGGGATGGACTTTAAAAATGACTGTCTCCAGAAGTGATTCCTTTAGGAAATAGTTATTTAGAGGAGTTGATTATTTTATTTCCGGCTAGATTTTAATTTTTTATATATAAAATATAATTACTTAAAGTATTTAACTTTAGATATAGTTTTTTTAGGTCTAATTAAGTTTTCCGATAAATATGTCTAAGTAATTATAAAATAAAAAGACTAGAAAGAATATCCAGAAAAACTTTTAATAAAGGAAAATTAATTTTATTAATAAAGTAGATAATATTTATTATTTTTTTGAAATAAATATCTTTCTGGTTATCCGAAAGAGAGACAGAAATTATATATATATTTTAAGAGAAAGACTAGACTGGCCACCAATAAAGGAGTAACTTATAAGTCTCTTTATCGCCGTCTCAAGATAGTGACCAATAATATCTTAGGAATATGGGCATTTTTTATTTATTATAAGGACGCCAGCGGACTTTGATATTATTAAAGGAGATGACAAGATAGCGTGATGGAGTAATAAATAATTTTAAAGCTTATATAAATTATTTAATATAAGGCGCTAGAGTACTGAGTTAGAGATTATATGCCTGACCCTTAAAGGTTTACTGTGGGATTATAGATTATATTTACGATAGTTCCGAATTAATAAATATATAAATAATTATTTTAATTATTTTAATATTTAAGTCTTAATAAATTTTAATCGTTATTGACGATTAAATATAAATTATCTCGTTATATTATTTATCTTTTACTCGGGTTTATATATATCTAATTATTAAATCTTTATAAAAAAAAAAAAATTATTTAAAATAATTAAAGAATAATAACTTAATAAATTAATTTATAACTTTAAGTTATATATTTATATAGTTAGATTTAAGACCTTACTCCATAAAGTTATTTTGGTCCATAAGGTTTTTCGCTAAATATTATAATTATTTTAAGGCGCTAGGTCTTCTTGATAATCTTTTTATTTTTTTTTATAAATTTATTTCTTGATATTCTTCTCGATAATATTTATATAGGTCTTAATATATTTATTATATTATTTTTTATTCTTAAGATTTTTTAATATTCCTAAATTAATTAAATACTTTTTTTAATCATGACTAATTATCTTTATTTTTATAAGAGTAATTATAATTATTTTAGACTCTTTAATGGATTCTTTATTAAATTCTTTATTAAACTCTTTATTGGACTCTTTAATTTATTTCTCTAAACTTATTATAATAAGATATTATTGTCCAGTAAACGGGTTAGTAGCAGTAGGCTATAGTAGTAAGCCAAAATTTAAAAGTTTAGATTATGACTTTACTGGCTCTAGTTCCGTAAAAGAAAATATTTTAATTAATATAAAGTAATTTTGGTACTCGTGATAAATAACTTTATAATATAAGTTAAGAAGCGGTATTAATTCTTTAAATCTCTTTCTTAAAGAGCCAGATTTAAATCCTTAGTTTAATAATAGATTTATTTTTACTCCCTAGTCATCAGTAATTAATACATAGGCCCAAGGAAGTTAGCTTAAATAACTAGTCCATAATTAGGCTTTATAATGCAAGCATTCGAAGTTATTAGACGCGCTAAACTACAGTGGAAGGCGAATTAAGTATCGCTAATTTTATAGATAACCTTTTTAAGGGGCTGCGGGGTAAGCCTGTGGCTTGTGTGGCTTGTACACAGAGGTACCAACCTTAAAGGTAGAAATTGGCGGACCTGCATTTCTTCTTCCTTCTACTTTTTTCCACCCGCCAGAGTCAGCGTGTCACCCACAATTATGGCGCCGCCACTGGATGCTGCAACGCATATTTTGATCGAAACTTTGCTAGACCAAGGGTTTGAGAACAAGCTAATAGCCTCAAAAGCCAAGTGCTCTAAACGCACCGTCCAAAGAATCCGTCGAAAGAGACAGCAGCCCGAAATGCCCACCCCAAGAACAAAGCACGGCCGTCGTAGCTGCATTACATCCCCTATGAAAAAAACCTTCTTTGATACACTGACTGAACAGCCCTACCTATATCGATGCGAGATGGCAGACCTCCTCTATCGTCGATATCATACAAAGATTTCGGAACGATCGATCGGTCGGATTCTGCGATCAACAGGCTGGACACGAACCACGATCCGCCGTATCGCACAACAGCGCGACGCCGACCTTCGAGATCATTATCTACATAGGATGTCAAAGTACAAGTCTTACCAACTTGTCTTTGTCGATGAGTCCGGCTGCGATGGAAGGGCTGGACAGAGGCGCTGGGGGTGGTCTCCAAAGGGTTCTTCTCCAGTCCAGGTCACGAAGTTCGGTCGGGGAAAACGATGGCACATTCTTCCAGCATACGCGCAAGATGGCATCGTACTAAGGCGGGTATACCAAGGATCGACAGATAGTGATTGTTTTGAAGATTTCATTGCCCAGTTACTGCACCACTGTCGCCCATACCCGGAGCAGAAATCTGTAATTGTCATGGACAACGCTTCTTGGCACCGCTCAGCAAATCTCGTACAAATGTGCCGAGATGCAGGAGTCAAAGTAGAGTTCCTATGCCCATACTCGCCTGATTTCAACCCCATTGAAGAGTTTTTTGGAGTGCTCAAGAAATTTATCAAGAAAAAGTGGCACGAAAACGAGGATTTCATTTCTAGGGAGTTCAAAATGTTTCTGGAGTGGTGTGTCGATGTGGTAGGTGACGATGCGCACATTGCAGAGAATCACTTCCGTCACGCAGGGATATCTATTACACAGCCTCCCAAATAAGTCTGATGGAAATAAATAAACAGATAGAGCCTAGAAAATATCCTCTCGTGCCTCAAGACTTCTCTTCCTCTCGCAAGAACCTTTTGATGTTGCTCACAAATTGCAGTGCAATGCCTGGCGGCACCTTGTTTTTTACCATCAGGTCGGCGACGACCTTTGGGTGCTGCAGAGTAGTGTTTAGTTCTAGGAACTGCTCCATTGCAACCTGATTTGCAACCTGCAGCGCCTTTCTCCATCTATCACTCTCGACTTGTTTCAGGCTCCAGTTACAGTACTCCTCAAGTTTGGCCAGTCTATCTCCTTCCACATCCCCAGAAGCTTTACCGGGTATAGCCTCCGAGACATGGACTTTACAACAACGACAGTCAGAAGGGTTGTCTGCCTTCCGCTTACGGCTATTATCTGATATGTTTCGGAGAATGTGGGGTGGGATCTCAATGTCAACATTGACGTCCTCCTCTGTCTCCCCTTCCTTTATGTTGGCTTTAATGTGACAGACAATCTCTTCCAGCTGGGCTGGTAGCAGTTTACGGTGGTTTCCTCGATCGTCCGGCAAGCAGTGGGGTCCTTGCTTACAGTGTTTGGCTCTGCAGCGATGAAGCTCGTAGAGTCGGCTCCAGAGACCCGCATCGGCGGCTCTCTGAAGCTTTTGAACCTCCGTAGCGCTTTTCTTCTTTTTCTTGCCCTTTGCCGTTGTAGAATCACCACTATCTTCCTTGTAAACAAACTCTATGCTGAAGGTTATCTGCCTCCCTTTGCGAAACAAGTCACCAAGACCTTCCAGGTGCTCGTCAACCATCTGCCAATTGATCTGTAGCTTGGGGAATCGTTTGGACAGGCCGCGCTGACGGCTCCGCTCGATGGATATCTCGATGATCGTTTCTTCGCATATATAATTATCCCCGGGAAACTTGTCTTCGTCTTGTAGAAGGCTTTCAAGTCGTGCCTGGAAGTTAACGTTCCAAAAATCGCTCGGAGCTAGGACGAGATCGGGATCTGTGTCGGAAAAAACAGTCCTGGCCCTGATATTTTCACGCTGGGAGATCTTCCACCGAAAGTCATAGTGGATACATACAGGGTTATTCTTGTCATATTGCTTGTCTACTTCCCAACCACTTAGTCGGAGAAGTGGTAATGCACGTTCTGAGCCTGTTTGGTCGGCTCGTTCGGCGGCCTGGCTGGCTGGTTCAGCAACTGTGCCGGCCCTTGGGCTGTCCAAAGTCGAAAACTCGAGGTTTGAGGCCCAATTGCCGTTCAGCCAGTCAAAGTCGGTGTTTTCCATGTTGGCATGCCTTCCGAGTCGACAACGGCGGAGGCAAGAGGGGAAGATCGTTGCCACTGTTCATGCAACGAGGACAAGTGGCCTTCCTCAGAGGTTCTACGGGCTTCTGCGGGCTTCCATGAGAGGCTCCCTCTATTTGCTAATTTTGTGACATGACCACAACCACGAAAAGTTCTCCAAATATCTTTCTTTGATCGGAATACCAAGTTGTACAGTACTGCATAGTGCAATTGATGTGCCATTCATCAAAAATGGGGGACGACCAGTTACTGGCTTCACCAGCGCAGCGCCATTCGTCGCCACCATATGCGCCAGCGATCATCTCTCTCAGCTGAGCTTCAGCCTCAAACCTTTTATCAACCTCTTTATCTCAGAACCCTCTCCACCATCTTCGGCTTCGCGGTTGGATTAAGTATCGCAACCTAAGTACGTCCGCCTATAACCCTCGCTACATCGAATGGCCGGCGTGCTAACCGCTCAATGCTCAGGCCCAAATGCGTCTTCTGAAGCTAGAAGCAACTGGCGAATTTAGCCTCACGAACGACATCACCTACCCCACAACCCCTTATGCGATACTTTCACACACCTGGGGAGAAGATGATGAAGAGGTCACCTTCGAGGACCTGAAGGATGGCTCTGGGAAGACGAAAAACGGATACAAAAAGCTTCGGTTCTGTGGACAGCAGGCTAGTCGTGATGGCCTACAATACGTCTGGGTAGACACTTGCTGTATCAACAAATCGAATAGCACTGAGCTTTCAGAAGCTATCAACTCCATGTTTCGCTGGTATCGCAAAGCGGCGATATGCTATGTATATCTAGCAGATGTCTGGACAAAAGACCCTTCTTCAAACCTATGGGAAGCAGCTTTCAGGAACAGCCGATGGTTTACCCGTGGTTGGACACTCCAAGAGCTTATTGCGCCGCCATTAGTAGAGTTCTTCTCCTTGAATGGCAACCGACTCGGTGATAAGAAATCATTAGAGGTACAGCTTCACGAGATAACGGGGATTCCTGTTCTCGCTCTTCGAGGCAGGCCTCTTTCTGATTTTAGCTTCGACGAGCGAGTGTTATGGGCACGAAATCGAGATACTAAGCGTGAGGAAGATCTTGCTTATTCCCTGCTAGGCATCTTCGACATCTCAATACCAGTCATCTATGGTGAGGGGAAGGAGAACGCATTCCGTAGGCTGAACCACGAATGGAAGTACCGACTCGACGAACTTTCACAGGCTACTTCGAATTACGCAAAGCGGTTCGGCGCGCTGCAGCGGACGCTCGAGGGGCATAGCAGCGCGGTCTGCTCAGTGGCCTTCTCGCCCGACTCGAAGCTGCTGGCGTCAGCGTCTGATGAAAAGACGGTGCGGCTCTGGGACGCGGCCACCGGCGCGCTGCAGCGGACGCTCGAGGGGTATAGCAGCGCGGTCTGGTCAGTGGCCTTCTCGCCCGACTCGAGGCTGCTGGCGTCAGCGCCTGTTGACAAGACGGTGCGGCTCTGGGACGCGGCCACCGGCGCGCTGCAGCGGACGCTCGAGGGGCATAGCAGCGAGGTCTGGTCAGTGGCCTTCTCGCCCGACTCGAGGCTGCTGGCGTC
>Ga0302221_10000031_pt1 | contig 171926 bp, 152 predicted proteins | sample II_Palsa_E2_1_FD_193517 | JGI IMG/M metagenome (GOLD analysis project Ga0302221, IMG submission 193517) | Peat permafrost microbial communities from Stordalen Mire near Abisko, Sweden - II_Palsa_E2_1 | ecosystem: Environmental > Terrestrial > Soil > Palsa > Peat permafrost | place: Sweden... | reverse complement strand
CCAAATCATCTTCAGTGATTTGGATGTAAGGCATAAAAAAAATACATTTGCAAAGAACAAATAGGGTATAGGATCATATCCAAGCGTAAAGAGAAATCCTCAAAAGGGGTGCCTGAATAGTGAGTGTTGTTCCTCAATACTATTCCGAAAGATGATAATATTAGTTATCATAGGTCGCTTGAAGCACAACCATCTTTAGTGGTTGGGTAGTTCACAACTTTCCCTGGGTTTCTACCAAATCCAATTGTTCAAGGTCTGCGATCTTTGCAACAAGCGGACCAGAGAAAATTATCAGAACCCGAATCAAGTGCCAAAAAATAACAAATCCGAATTAGTCAGGGATATCATTATAGGAATGTCTGATGGACTGACCGTTCCTTTTGCACTTACCGCCGGATTAAGCGGGGTTCTAAGCACCAATCATCTTATTATTGTTTCGGGTTTATCTGAGATAGTCGCTGGTTGTATTTCTATGGGCCTTGGCGGATATCTGGCCGGAGAATCAGAGGTGGAACATTACGATTCTGAATTAAAAAAAGAATATGATGAAATAGAAAGCACTCCCGCTCTTGAACTCAAAGAAGTGGAAGATATTTTTATCCAGATGGGAGTGGAGGAACCTCTAAGCAAACAAGTTGCTATCCAAATAAGCAAGGATAAAGATCGCTGGGCGGACCTCATGATGAAGCTGGAACTGGAGATGGAGAGACCTTCTGTACATCGCGCAGCCAAAAGCGCGGGAACCATTGCAGTTTCATACCTGGTGGGAGGATTTATCCCTCTTTTTCCATACATTATTTTAAACAATAGTAAAACGGGTCTGTATGTATCCTGCACAGTAACCATTATAGCATTAATCGTATTTGGATATCTAAAAAGTAAATTTACAGCCCAACCCATTTTAAAGGGTACAGTTAAAGTGGCATTTACCGGCATCATGGCTGCAACAGCTGCCTATCTTTTGGCCAAAGCCGTAAGCTGATACACATTGTGTCCGATTCAATACCTGGACTTCCGGTCTTGCGATCATTCATTTTCTTTTTTTCATCGTTGCTTAAAAGGTCATTTGACTTGCAGTAGTTGAGATCATGGTTCATTCATTGGATTTCTTGGTCTAATAAGGCTTTACCACAATGACGGAATTTTGTTAGCTGTTTGGCCTCAAACATGCACGGACTGGACCACCACTGCTGCTAACAGATTATAATATAAATACATAATGTGTGAATCTTGTAACTTATTTACAAGGTTGTATAACAGATAAGATTTTTATAGAGTGACCTTTAATGACAGGAGCAAACTCATTTGAAAAAATAAGGTTTCCATACCGGCAGCCCAGGAATATACTACCATGAAAACCATTTTCATTGCGACCGACTTTTCACCAGCTGCCCATAATGCAACATTATACGGGATCGCGCTGGCAATGGAATTTGATTCCGAAGTCATTTTATTCAATGCTTTTCAGGTCCCAATAATGCCACCGGCTGCCATTGACATAGTGTCGTCATCTGAAATGATAGAAAAAGTAAATACACTTTTTGAAGATGAACTTCACAGCATCAATTCAATAAACCCTTCGTCCATTAAAATAATTTTTGAAGAATCCCTTCCGGCCTCCGGGATCCTTCAAAAAGCTGCTGATTTGAACGCTGATTTAATCATTATTGGGATGAAGACCCGGGGCAAGGGCTTGCGGCATTTTATTGATAGTACTGCAACCATACTTGCCAGAAGAACAAATATCCCGCTATTGATAATTCCGGAAACCGTAAGATTTTCGGTTCCTAAAATAATAACCTTGGCAAGTGATATTATTGAAGAAACAAGAGCAAATATCCATTTATTGTATTTTTTACGGCAAATAGCCGAGAAGTTTGAATCCAGAATTCATGTGCTCCGTGTCGGAAAGGGTAAATTCCGTGAATTGCACGAATTGGCAAAGCCGGGCCAGCACCTGAATTCACTGCTGGCAAAACTGGACGTAACATACGAAAGTGCCGATGACAATAATGTGACTCACGGCCTCATGGAGTTTATTAAAGAGAAGAAAGCCGACCTTCTCGTGATGATCCCGCATAAGCATGATTTTTTGGAACGCGTTTTTATCAAAAGTGAGACAAAGGAGATGCTTTTTCACACCAGTATACCGATGCTTGTTTTGCCGGAAAACCCAAAAATGACACCAAATCATAAAGCAATCCTTTCAGACAGGGAAAGGTTACTATAAAGACTGAAAACGCGGGCTGATTCAGTGTGGCAGGCCAATGGCAGTTTGGAATAAATATCAGATCCGTCTCCTTTGATGACTGAAAACCCCTCGGCGATCTTTGAAAGACCGTTTGGATTACCAGGGATTGATACAGCAATGGTAGGACAGGTCAAAAAGATGGGCTTGATCAGTGAATTGTGTAATTCTTTTCCCGAAACCTGTAACAAACGGTTTATGGAATAATTTAACCTTTGCTTGTCGCTCTTATCTTAATCATTCACACCAACACTTAAATCTCAAATGTGAACCCAGCCAGTACCAATAGTCTGGAAATAAGAGGTTATAGGCCCCCAATTCACCAGAATATTGTTCAAGAACAAGCCAGCTATTTTGCCTCCGCCCTTGCCCATGAAGTCCGTAATCCTTTGTCATCTATTAACCTTTCGGCGGAAATGCTAAAATCAACGCTGTTGGATCAGGATCAGAGACTATACCTGGATATTATTATGCGGGGCGCTTCGAAGATTAATGATCTAATAAAAGCGCTCCTTTTGTCTTTCGAGCCTAAAGAAATATTGCAGGTAGAATGCGTCGTCAGTCAACTGCTTGATGAAGTCCTTTTTGAGGTTAAAGACCGGCTCACGCTTAAAAATATTTCGATCAGAAAGGATTATACCACCATAGATTGTAAAGTCCTTGTGATTAGACAAGAAATATTAATCGCTTTAACAAATATCATTATTAATTCCATTGACGCTATGCCGTCAGAAAAGGGAGAATTAAAACTGATTACCAAATCAATTAATGGTAAATGTGTCATAGAAATTGAGGATAATGGTATTGGCATCAGCAAGGAAAATTTGTTGAATATATTTAAGCCTTATTTTACAAATAAGCTAAGCGGAATGGGTCTGGGATTGTCCACAACACTGGATATTCTTCATACCAATCATGTCAAGGTGGAAGTTAAATCCGAAATAGGAATGGGAACACGTTTTATCCTTTCATTTAATGCATTTCAACAAATTGAGGAATTATTCTAATTATTCCAATAAAAAGATATCATGGGACATCTAATGATAGGGATTGCTTTTTTTCTGTTTATTGGTTGGGCAATTGGGGTGTTTGGTATCATTGCTATTGGTTTAATTCACATTCTTTTGGTGATAGGTCTTATTTTTTTGGTGTTAAGAGTGATTCAAGGAAGAAAAATTCTATAAAATGGAAAAACTGGACGGCGGTGACCTTGAAAAGTCAAAATCGCACATCATTGTAGAAATCATTGAGTATGTGCCCAATTCTGTCGTGATCAAAACTATCGTTAGAAAGTCAACAGGAAATATAAGCGTCATGTCTTTTGACAGTGGAGAAGGCTTAACGGAGAAAACCTCTCCCTTTGATACTTTTGTGCAGATAATCGATGGAAAGGCTGAGATCGTAATTGATAATGTATCCAGCCACCTTGAGTCTGGTCAAGGGATTGTAATACCTGCTAATGCAGTAAATTTCATACAACCCAACGGCAGGTTTAAAATGATTTCAACTGTGATTAAGAGTAGTTATGAATAATTTCGCCCCGTGAAATATTGGTTCCATTCATTTTGCCATGGATTTACATGGCATCCTGGAATGCCGCAGCTTACATAGGAAAGCCATCCGTTCAATTTCCTGATTCCTGTGAATTATGTAAGTAATTCCTTTTATCTTATAACATTTAAAAAGGTAAGGGGATGTATCTTCACGCGGGTTTTTCATAGGATATTGAAAATTGAGCGGGGCTGGATTTTTATCCTGGCCCCTTTTTTTGCATCATTTGGAAAACTTAGGTACCCATACGGTGGTCTTTTTTCCTGGTATGACTAGTGATGGAGCCATTCCAACCGGTCTATCTGTATTTTCCATCTGGATAAGAACTTCGCCCGCTCAACAAATTCCAGACAGAATCATTCAAATATCCTCTAAACTGCCTCTTTTCTTATCCTTTAGTTTTTTGAAGAAGGAAGGGGACAAACCGGTTATTTTCTTAAACTGGCTGGATAAATGTGCCGTGCTGCTGTAATTCATTTTGGAGGCTATTTCAGATATATTGAGTTCGTCATATACCAGTAATTCTTTGACGCGTTCAATTTTGTGTATAATATGGTAATGTTCAAGGGTTATGCCCTGTGATTCTGAAAACAGGTTTGCCAGGTATGTGTAATCATATTGTAGCTTTTGGCTCAGATACACTGAAAAATTAATTTCCAGAGGTTCTTCTGTATAGTGGACTTGCTCCACAATAATATTCTTTATCTGTTGGATAAGAATGCTTTTTTTATCCTCCATTAATTCAATACCTGATTTTTTTAATGCGCTGTTTAATAGATTCCGCTGTTCTTCTGAAATATTTTCTTCAAGTTCAGCTTCCCCCAATTCTACAGTTTTATACCGAATCCCCAGTTTTTCCAACTCGGCTTTCACAAGCATTTTGCACCTGATGCTAACCATATATTTAAGAAAGAGCTTCATAAATTAACGGTATACAAATTGTTTGGGGCTGCCGTCCTTACTATAAAATAAATCTGCTTGGTCCTTGGATAATGCCAAATTGGTAATGGCCGTTGAAGTACCTATCATTTGATTTTGCAAAATTACTAATAAAAAAAACGTGTTGCCTTGGCTTTATTTCCTGGTAATCTATTTTTGAATCAACCCAAAACAGTGAAAAAACCGGATTTTTGCTCATAAAAAGCATTAGCTCAAGGAGTTTTAGAAAACCCCCTGCATTAAGGGGTCCTACTATTGCATTAGTTCCGCGCACTCTGCGTTGGACGATGTGTTCGTTGGACCCGCCAATCACATGGGCATCTGGCACTCTCTGAAACCTTCTTCATAGATCTCCAGGAGTGATCCAAATAGAAAAAAGGTCAATTAGATACCGGGTTTTTCTGCGATAATGATGAGACTCCGTGCAATGGCTTCAGAGAAGCTTTTCGTGACGTTAGATTTACCAATGTCAAATAATAATCGTGAGCCCTTTAGTTCTTCGATGATATGTTCGCTTAGCACTTCGGATAATATTAACTCCGTTCCTTCCAGTTTTGATTGCTTATACACTTCTTCAATCGTCTTGATACCTGTAGCGTCAATAATGGGGACCTTCCTCATCCGGATAATTAAAACTTTGGGAAATTTTTCAATAAATTTCATAGCCTCTTTAAACTTATAGGCGGCGCCAAAAAAAAGAGGCCCGGTAATCTCAAATACCTCCACCTGGTCTGGTATCGCGTAATTGTCTATTGCTTCCTTATCCATTTCGTTTCCCTGATCATCGATATCCTTTGTCAACAAACTGACGCCGCTGAATTTGATCATCTTTCGCATAAATAAAAAGACGGCCAGGATCATACCGATTTCAATGGCTACGGTAAGGTCGATAAATACGGTTAAGAAAAAGGTAGTGATCATGACTGCGGTATCGCTACCAGGCCCCTTAGTTACGGATAAGAAGCTTTTCCATTCGCTCATATTATAGGCTACCACCACCAGTATCCCAGCCAAGGTTGCCATCGGTATTAAGGAGGCCCATTTCCCCACAAAAAGAACAATGATCAGAAGCGTTAGGGCATGAACAATTCCCGCGACTGGAGTTCGCCCTCCATTTTTAATATTGGTAGCCGTTCTGGCGATTGCTCCGGTCGCTGGAATACCTCCAAAAATGGAAGAAAAGATATTGGCAATCCCTTGAGCTACCAGCTCCATATTGGATTTATGATTCCCACCAATCATCCCGTCAGCGACTACTGCCGATAACAGGGATTCAATACCACAGAGCAAAGCAATCGTAAATGCCGGTCTTGCAAGGTTTTTAACGATGGCCAAATCGAACGCAGGTAGATGGGGCTGTGGTAGTGACGAAGGGATATGACCAAACCTGCTTCCAATTGTTTCCACAGGAAGATGCATCCATTGCATGGCAGCAGTAGTAACAAGTATGGCAATCAATGAGCCCGGAATTCTATGGGTTAATTTTGGCCATAGACTGATTATAGCGATCGTTGTCGCCACAATGAAGAACGCGTAGATATTGATTGAATGTAGATTTTGAAAATAGCTTTCCCATTTTTTCACAAAATCCACCGGTACGGCGCCCATTTTTAGCCCAAAGAAATCTTTCATCTGTGAGGAGAAAATGATCAGCGCAATACCGCTCGTGAATCCTATTATTAAGGGATGAGGTATAAACTTGATTACGGAACCCAGCCTGGCAAATCCCATAACGATGAGAATGACGCCAGCCATAAAAGTGGCGATGATCAGACCGTTGATACCATAAGCCTGCACAATGCCATACACGATCACGATAAATGCCCCGGTAGGACCCCCGATTTGCACCCGGCTGCCTCCTAATGCTGAAATGATAAACCCACCAATAATTGCTGTATATAATCCTTTTTCAGGTGAAACGCCAGAGGCAATTGCAAAAGCAATGGCCAGAGGCAAAGCCACAACGCCTACGATTAAACCCGCCATGACATCTTTACCAAATTGGCGGCTGTTGTAATTTTTTAGCGTATCCACTAGCTTTGGTCTGAACATGGCTTAAGGTTCCTGATGATCCTGCTAGTAAAGTTAGCCCAATTGATAAGCTTCGAGGTTAATTCCGTTCAACAGATGCGAAAACCAGCCAGTCCATCTATGTTCGAGACGGAGACCATACTAGGCTTTATTACTGTTTCCTTTTGAATGGAAGTTCCCAAAACCCGCATGTATAAGGCGATTCATCAAAAGAACAATCAAAATGGAGAGACCAGCCAAGCATAAATGATTAGGAACTTGGCTTTTACGGCGGATTTAATAAAGTATACCCCTTTTTTGCGATTAATACCATTGACATAGATCAACTACCTCATTGATGATGGTCAGCAAAATTGTTGTTTACGACGCCTACTTTTGTTAAAGAATCGATTCAAAAAGTTAAAAAGATCCAAAAGCACCGTATTCGTACCTAGTTTAAAAACCAATATCCTAGAGATTTGCCCCGTAACCCAGACTAACACCCAAATCCTATGAAAGCAAAATGTGTATCATTTCTAGTAACGGCCGTTACTTTTTTTCTTCCAAGGGTAGACTATGGACAGACACCTAATTTAGGAACTGCTGCCAATTTTGTTCTCTTTTCAAGCGTGGGTGCTGTAGGCAACACCGGAATTTCACAGATCACAGGCAATATCGGTACAAACAGTGGAGCCATTTCAGGTTTTGGCAACGTAAACGGGGTTGTACATAATGCCGATGCAACCACAGCGCAAGCCGCAATAGATTTGCAGGCTGCATGGTCCTATATAAACTCGCTCAGCCCAGCTTCCGTAATCGGACCCGTCCTTGGAAGCGGTCAAACCTTATTTGCAGGAGTCGACACGATCGCAGCCGCAGGCTCCGTGGTCGGTTCTCTTACTTTTGACGCACAGGGAAACCCCAATGCGGTATTTATTATTAAAGCAGGTGGTGCAATCACTACGGCCGCTTCGGCTACTGTCAATTTGATAAATGGAGCCGTGGCGTGTAATGTGTTTTGGGTAGCGGAAGGCGCGATATCCATGGCTACATTGACCGTCATGAGAGGAACACTTATTGCGCATAACGGAGCAGTTGCCATGGGCGCAGGCGGCCTGATTGAAGGAAGGATGATTTCCACCACAGGAGCTGTAACGGTATACGGAACCTCCGCATATTTACCATTAGGTTGCGGAACTCCTGTTCTCACCGGCCCCGTAGCGCCGATTCTTGGTAATGCCGCATGTTTTGGGTTGTTTTCGTCAAATGGAGTAGTTTCAAATTCCAATACTACATATGTAACAGGTGACGTGGGAACTAATATAGATTCCACTATAGGTTACAATCCCTTAACAGTAATAGGCACGGTGCATCCCACGCCGGACGCCTCAACTGCACAAACTGCGATCGATTTACAGAGAATCAATACGTATTTGGACACACTGACTTATGACATCCCTTTATTATTTCCTGCACAGTTTGGAAACAGCCTGGTTCTTACACCCCATACCTATTTTATGAATGCCGCCGCAGCACTTACCGATACGCTCTATTTGAATGCGGAAGGCAACGCTGGCGCCGTATTCGTTATCCAGATCAATGGCGCCCTTACGACAAGTACTTATTCAATTGTCGAGCTGATAAATGGAGCTCAGGCGACAAACGTGTATTGGGATGTTCAAGGGGCCGTATCTATAAATAACAATTCGAATTTTAGTGGTAATATTATTTCTAACAACGGTGCGATCATCTTAAGTACTGGAGATACACTTGTGGGAAGAGCACTGACAACGGCAGGTAATGTAAGTACCACTGCCATAAACGCAAACAATTCTTATGGCGGCGGCTGTGCCCATATTCTTCCACTTGATTTGCTTTCATTTACTGCTTCCTGTGACATGCAAAATGAAGTATTGAAATGGAGCACCGCAGCAGGATCCCAAAGCAAAAATTTTACCATGGAGGGAAGCGCTGATGGGAAAAACTGGCAGGAGATTGGAAAAGTTGATGCAGCAAGCGGTTCTTCCAACTCGAGTACATACACTATGACCGAAACTAATCCCAACAATTCCATTTCCTATTACAGAATAATGTTAACCGATCTCGACGGGGTAAATACATTCAGTCAAGTTGTAAACGCTGGAAAATGCGCCGTAAACCTGGTTGAAAATCTAACGCTTTATCCAAATCCCTCCACCGGAAAATTCACGATGCTATATGCAGGCGACAAGGCTCAAGTGCAGTCGATAACGATTTATAACTCCATAGGTGAAAAATTGTATACGTATATCGGTTTTAGATCGGATTTTGATTTGTACAACCAAGCCTGTGGAGTTTATTTTGTACAGTTGCAATTACAGTCTACCATCCTGAACCAGGAAATCGTGGTGAAGAAATGACTCAATTAGGGAGGTTCCTTAATTTAAATTCATTAAGTATGGTAATTTTTCCTTCCTGAATATCGATCAGTTTCTCCTCTTTGAAATCTGCCAATGTCCTTACAAATGACTCTGTTGCGACACCAATAGACTGGGCCATTTCTTTTCTCGACAAATTCAAGACATTTGGCGATTTGCTTTTCCCTTTAAAATTATCAATTTGCTGGATAATGCCATAGGCGACTTTTTTCCTAAGCGAATTAAATGCGAGGTTGAGCAGATCATCCTCCATGTCCAGCACATTTCTGGTTACCAAGTGCATGAATTGCTGGGCAACCCTGGTATCACTGGTTACCAGATCGAGAAATTCCTTTGAGGGGATCATCATCAGTCTGGCATCTTCCAATACTTCTGCATTTTCACGGTAATTGATATTTTCCAAAATACTCGTATATCCCCAAAAGTCGCCTTCAGAGCAAATGTTTGTAATCAATTCTTTACCGTCTAGATTAATCTTATATATTTTTACTTTACCCGATATTATATAATATAGTACAGTCGGACGCTGACCCTCCACATACAACAGGTGTTTTCTTTTAAAATCAAAAACCTCTCTGCTGTCCGAAGTGAGTTGTAATAACCCAGATTTACCTGCCTGATTAATAAACTCATTAATGCCTTCTATCCCGGGGGAAATGGCCTTATTTGCGTCTGCAGATTTTCTTAACTGAACTTCAATGGCATTGAGTAGTTCGGTAGCTGCAAAAGGCTTGGTGAGATAATCGTCTGCGCCCATCTCCATACCCTTCCTCAGATCCGCTTTTTCTGAATTTGCAGTCATGAAAATGAAGGGGATATTCCTGGTCTCCTTGTGCTTTCCCAGCAGATGAAGGACTCCATAACCATCCAACTGAGGCATCCTCACATCACAGACTATGAGATCAAAGTGTTCAGATAAGGCCTTCTCCACCCCAATTTTCCCGTTATCAACGGCTACCACGGTATAGGCAGATAATGCCAGGATTTCTGTTATAGTTTCCCTCACCTCCAAATTGTCCTCTATGACCAGTATTCGAGTATTCATGAACTTCTTTTCTAGGATGGTTTTGATGGTGCTCAACCTGATTTTTAAAATATACCCGGAAATGGCTTTTTGTAAATATTGTTTTTACATCCATCCAATCTGCCTTTCGGGAAAATCAAAAATGCTTTCCAGTATTTATTATGACCCCTGCAACCGTCTCTTAGGGAATACAGATTTTTTCCCGATGGCTGCTTACCATCTCCATAACCATCCAAAACTCAAATTGCTGCATTTGATAAATCGATGGCGACACGGGGTGCGATAAAATTCTTGAAAAATGATCAGCTGCTATGCTTCTTTACGGAGCAGGGCAACTGTGCGTGGAAATATTACACTTACTTCACAACCCTGGCCAGGTTGCGAAATAAAATGGGTAACACCTTTGAAAAAGGATGCTCTGCTCTTTATGTTTTCTATTCCAATTCCATTGGCCTTTTTTTTGGTATCAAAACCTATTCCGTTGTCCGAAATCGAAAGGATAATGGAACCTTTATTTTGCGACAGGTCGATTGCGACAAGAGTGGCTTTGGAATGTTTAATGATGTTATTGAGTTGTTCTTGTACAATTCTAAAAATATTCAAGTTGAATTTCTCCTTCATCAAAGGATGGATTGTCTCATCCATTGTACAAACTATTTTTACTGGATTCAATTCCATTATATCCTGGGAAATCTTTTGAAGGGCATGGCAAAGTCCTAGATTTTGAAGTAAATCGCTTACCAATCCTTTTGTTAATTTCCTGATCTCCTCGATAGCGGTGAGCATATATTCAGAGGAACGGCTTAAATACAATTCCTGTTCTGACTTATTATTCCGGGCAATATCAAGATATAACCTGGAAGCTGCAAGCAGCTGGTTTACATTATCATGCAATTCTTTGCCAATATCAGTTCTTTCCAATTGCTTTGCTTCTATAATGGCGTCAGCTATTTGTGCTTTTTTTAATTTAATTTCTTCATTCCAATCATCTTCAAATGTTTTTTGCTGGAGATTCAGGGATAATTGTATATGTTCTTTGGCCGTTATTTCTTTATCAAGCGTATGTTCCAATTCGTCTACTCTCGACAAGGATTCGTTTGCCTTTGTTTTTGCGAAAATTATATCGGCAGCCACCTGCTCATTCTTTTTAAAATCTATGTTTTTTTGAATGGCAATACCTTCCGTCCTGTCCACAAATGTGGTGATCGCCTTCTTAATGCGATTTTCCCCAATAAAAACAACCGAGGTGATTTGGGCAGGCAATAGGTTGCCGTCTTTTTTAATTATGGGGAGATTACCAATGGCATGACCCGTTTTTTCCCTCTTTTTTAAGATTTGCTTAAAGTTATTATATGAAAAAGCAAAGATGTCTCTCATATTCTTTGTCAGTAGTTCTTTTTTTGAGTATTCCAATAAATGGCAAGCCGCTAGATTAGCATCAATTATCTTTCCATCACTAACAATAGAAATTATATTGGGAAGTAAAGAATGATCAAAAGCGAGTTGATGAAGATGTTCAATAGCTGGTTGCAAAAGGATTTTCCCCTTCTTTCTAGCAAGGCTAACTGACCCAGCGGAAGGCTTCTTATTTTTGGGCCTGGTTTTAACAATATGTAGATTCCCGATTTTCATCCTATTGGAATACTGGAGATACGTGGTCTAGGTAGCGCCATAAGGTAGACTAATTATCTGGATAATCAATTGTTTGTATTATTATATACTTGTTAATCCGGATAATTTCCTGTGTTAAACCGGCCTAAAGAATCAACTTATTCCCTATGTCATTGCTGTTGTCATTTAGATTCAGGGGATGATAGGACAAGGGAAATGACATTTCAGCGAGCAGAAATATTAAATTATCCAGAAAGCCGGTCAGAAAGCTGTCGTTCGGACAGTCTGCAAATGGAAAATTTGGCCGGCATAGTCCATCGACGCAATATCCGCCTTAGTGAAATTGGGATAATATTTATGGAACCATACTAGTATAAGGATGATCGGGAACTCTTTGCGCTAAAAGATCAAAACAGCATTTTGAAGAGATTGGCTTGCAACAGGCCTTCGATTTTGAATGTAAGAGCAGATGAATGGATGCATGCCACCGGTTTTTTATGAAAAAACGGATTTAATATATTTGCTGATGCCGCTACATTTTCTTGATTTAATTGATATTGCCGGGACGTTCAGCTTTTCGATTGCCGGCGCTTTTGCCGCAATGGAAAAAAAACTTGACCCCTTTGGCGTGTTGGTGATTGCGTTTGTGACGGCTATTGGGGGCGGTACCATCCGCGACCTCTTAATTGGAGACCTTCCTGTAGGATGGTTAAGTAGCCATACAGCTGGTGGTTATTTTTGCAGGAGCTGCCGGGGCTTTATTTTTTGGCCGTCACCTCAAACAAATACCCAAACTACTTTCTTTATTTGACGCGCTTGGTTTGGGACTTTTTACCATCATTGGGATTCAAAAAGGAATCGAGCATGGCCTGAGTGAAGCATTGTCGGTAGCCCTGGGAACCATCACGGGCTGTTTCGGTGGTGTCCTCCGGGATGTATTCCTGAACAAGGTGCCCCTGGTATTTCAAAAAGAGATTTACGCCTCTGCTTCTATAGTGGGGGGATTTGTTTATTTTTTCACAATCTATGTAGATATTTCGCCCGAAGTAGCGGGATTGATCTGCATGCTGCTGATTTTTATGATTCGAATGCTATCCCTCCGGTTCAACTGGCAGCTACCTCACTTTTACCATTCAAAACCTAAATAGCAAGCTTTTCCTTGGCATTTTTAGTCCTTCGCATTGAATGAGGCTTCTAAGGCTTTCTTTATCTGAGGGGCAAGTTTATGGCGCAAATCGAGAAGCGTTTTGTCGGACTCTGCAATAATCGATTTTTGTAATGCCGGTACCGCCTCATTCAACTTTTGGTAAAAAACTGCTGGAGTGATTTTGCGCTTAAGTACGGCTTCGTAAAAAGGTTGAGTGAACGATGTCCAAAACCAGCACCAAATCCAGTAAAAATTGTATTCTTCTGCCAAAACCAGTTTGCCGGCATTGGCCCCGCTGGAAGATGTATTTGGTGAATCTGCGCTCAGTCCGTTGGCCAGGGCATAGTTGAACGCATCATTGCTGTCCACCACAAAGGAACCATCTGTGTCCGGGTTCGATATGAGTGCAGAACCATTTGGATAGGCGCCTGCCATGGCAGCGATCCATTGGTACGCGAACCCGTCCCAGGGTGCGCCCAGGTAAGTGGCGATATAACTCGAAGCCCATGCCAGGCAGGCTGCAGAGAATGATGTGGCGCTTGCTGTACTTGATCCCAAAATGTCCGGGCCAAATCCACCCGAGCCACATTGTTCCATCATCACCACCAGCGCCCTGTATGCAGGAAGCGTCCCCAGAAGATTGGCGAAAGCGCTAGCATAGAGATTTACCCATTGCAGGCTCCAGTCCACATTATTTCCAGAAGGGAAGGATCCTGGGTATCCGATATAGGCGCCTGTATTATCGGTATCTCCATGATTATTTGTATGAATAAAAAGCAGATCTTTTGGTTTCATTTTTGAAGCGAGCTGTCCAAAGGCGGTTTGTAAGCCTTGAAAAGTTCCTTGGCCGCCAATAGGCAATTGATAAGGGGTTCCATCTCCAGGCCAAAGCGCAGGGGCCGCAGAAGTTCCTGACCAGTCATCATTAACCACGGTCATGGTTCCATCGAAACTGAGAACAATGATGTTTTCGGGGGGTATCGCATATACATTGATAAGAGTACGGTAACAGAATTCCAGGTCATTGAGATGTCTTTCCATCGTAAACCCGGCGTAGAGCAAAGCATATCTATTCCCCTCCGGAATGATTATCGGGCATCTGGGGCGGAGGGGTGGCCAAAAAAAAATGGGTTCACCCGTGCGCTTGGGTATTTGAACGGGCGTATGAAAAGGTTCAAGCCTGCCACTCGGAAGTCGTGCCTGGATTTCCTTTTGGAAAGCACCCGTATCGGGATTGTAAAGCAGATAACGGCAAGCATGTCCCCAGTTGGCCAGGGGGTCATCATCAGCGAATACCAGGACCGTGCGTTCATCGGCCACAATCCGTTGGACCGGAGGTCCGATATGCTCGCCCTTCTCAAAAATTTGTTTGTTTACGGAAAGGTTGGTCTGCTGACCCTGAACCGGGGATAAATAACCAACTGCATGGAGTTTTATTTGTTCTAGAAGCTCTGGATTAATAGTTGCCATAAACCGGTGGATTGATAGGTGTGCATAAAACTTTGCATGAAGATATATGCAGAAGCCATCAGCTGAAACCGTATAAGGTATTAAACTGAACCGTATTTCTACTGAATTTTGCAAGTGCATTTTCTAACCTATTTTTACTTGTATCCAATAGAAGGTATCAGTCAACATATGAAAGGGAGGAATCTTATTCCTTCAAAAACGGATTATTTTGTCTTTCTTTTGTACATTAAACGGACGACTAATAATTTTAGAACCTTAAAAAGATCCATAAAGATGCATAAGCCTCCAGACAGCTTTCTTTCCTCATTATCAGCTCCGGCAAGAAGAGCACTAGAAAATAGCGGAATTAAGACAATAGAAGCAGTATCAAAATGTAGCGAAAAGGAAATACTAAAATTACATGGAATAGGAAAAAGCGCAATTCCTGTGCTTAAGCAGGAGCTAAAGAAAAAGGGCCTCGCATTTAAAGACTCAATATCCGGGTAAGGTCCCGCTACGCTTTTTTTGCAGCGTGCCCTTATTGTCCACTAAAGAATTTTTCCATGCGGTTACAGGACCAGGAATATTATTAGGAGCTGTACTTTTCAAGTAGTTTACGAAATAAGTAACCTCGCACGAAACAAAATCCCGATGAACAAGAATTTTCTTTTTGCTGTAGCGGTTTTTTCCCTATGGTCAATTTTGGCAAACGCGCAGACTGCCGAATTATTACGGGGTCCCTATCTTCAGGTTGCCACCAGCACCAGTATGGTTGTCCGGTGGCGGACGGACAAACCAAACATCGGCCGTGTACGGTTTGGAATTGCCTTTGGCAAACTGAACAAATCAGCGGATGATACGGCTCTGACCAGAGAACATATCATTTGCCTAAGAAACCTTACACCACATCAACAATATTATTATTCCATCGGGGACTTCCATACTATCCTGCAAGGAGGAACAGAAAATTTTTTTTATACACTACCCAGGTCCGGCAAAGATGGATATTACCGAATCGGGATTTTTGGGGATTGTGGTAATAATTCGGTAAATCAAGAGCAGGTTAAATATCAATTTCTGAAATATCTTGGCAAGGGACTGCTGGATGCTTGGATTTTGCTTGGCGACAACGCATATTCCAGTGGTCAAGACGCTGAATTCCAGCAAAAGTTCTTTAATATGTACAAAAATGACCTGTTGAAGAAATTCCCTCTGTTCCCATCTCCGGGGAATCATGACTATACAGATGGCAATTACCCGGGAACCGATTCCATTGCGCAATCCAATCACCAGGTAGCTTATTATCAAAATTTCTCCATGCCTGTTGATGGCCAGGCCGGCGGCGTGCCGTCCCATACCCAGGCTTTTTATTCTTTTGATATAGGGAATATTCATTTTTTATCACTCGATTCCTACGGGAAAGAAGACAGTCAGTACCGTTTGTACGATACCCTTGGACCACAAGTCGAATGGATAAAAAAAGACCTCAGTGCCTCCGCCAAAAAGCAGTGGATTATAGCTTTTTGGCATCATCCCCCTTATACCATGGGTTCACATAATTCCGACCGGGAAATGGAACTTGTAAAAATCAGGGAGAATCTGGTGCCCATACTGGAAAGATATGGCGTGGATCTTATCTTATGCGGGCATAGTCATGACTATGAACGCAGCCGCTTGATGAAAGGGAACTTTGGCATGAATACTTCCTTTGATGCCAAGACGCATAATCTAAGCAATTCATCCGGGCTCTACGATGGAAGCACCAATTCCTGTCCGTACACAAAAGATTCCTCAAATCAAGGAACAGTGTATGTCGTTAGCGGTTCAGCTGGACAGTTAGGCGGAATGCAAAAAACTTGGCCGCACACAGCTATGTATTATGCCAATGCCAAAAACGGAGGGGCGCTCATGCTGACAGTTCGTGAAAACAGGCTTGACTTGAAATGGATCTGTGGAGATGGCTTGATCCGGGATCATTTTACCATGATGAAAAATCTGACCCGGGATTCCCTGATTATCATTCAAAAAGGTCAAAAAATTAGGTTGACAGCGTCATTTATCGGGGAATACCTATGGGATACAAATAAATCTAATACCCGGAGCATCCTCGTGCAACCAGGTACCGGCACCCATAGATATGTAGTAACCGATAAGAAAGGCTGCTTTAGGGAAGTATTTGTAGTAAAAACGCAAAATTGAGTGTATGAAGTGGTGGGCAGGAATTCTCAGTGGTTGTTTCTTGCTGTTCTCTGCAAGTTCTCTGATGATTCCCCAAAAGCAGGAAAACCCTGCAACCCAAATAATCTCCGCCTATTTTAAGAAAGAGGCGGTGGGTTTTTTTGAAAGCTCCCAGGATTTGGTATCGGCAGTCAATAGGATCGACCCGGCACAGCAGGAAACTATCAGAAACGCGAGGTTTGCACTAAAAAAATGCAGGCTGCACTATAAAAGGATTTCATTTTTTCTTGAATATTTTTTCCATAGCGAAGCCATTTTATTCAACTCCCCTCCGAAATATGAAATAGAAGAACCCTTTATGGAATACCAGGAACCTAAGGGAATGCAGGTCATTGAATCCTGGCTGTATGCGACGCGTCCCGCAACAAGGAAAAAAGCGATACGCGCACAGCTACAGTTGATTAATCAATCTGCGGCAGATTTACCTGCTCTTCTTTATGGGTTCAATGCTACCCCCGAACAGGTTCTAGAAAGCATTAAAGTGGAATGTATCCGCGTGATGACCCTCTACATTACAGGCTATGATGCGCCACTTCTAAAATCAGGTATTGAAGAATCTCTGGAATCCCTGGAGGCTATCAAAAAGATAGTCAACGCCTATGAAAAAGCGAAAATATTTTCCGGTGACATGAGCAAGGCTTATGACCAGGCGGTTAATTTCCTGAAATCAAACGGCAATTTTGATTCTTTTGACCGGCTATTTTTTATTACCCGGTATATGCTGCCGCTCCAGACAGAGCTCAATACATTAACTCCGTCATTGGAATCCAGCAGTATTGCTGCCCTGAATTGGAATGCTTTGAATTTATTCAGTTCGGACGCCATTAATAAAAACGCATTTCCCCGGGATGGAAAAACCAGTGATACAGTCCTGATCAATTTGGGCAAATTATTATTCTCTGAAAAAGGGCTATCTGGGGATCAATCGCGTAGTTGCGCTTCCTGTCATAAACCATCGGCCTATTTTTCCGATGGCTTGGCCACAAATACCTCGATAGATGCCAAGCAGCGTCTCCCTAGAAATTCAATAGGGTTACTTTATGCATCTTACCAATATGCCCAGTTCTGGGATGGAAGGGCGCAAAGTTTGGAAGAGCAGGTAAAATTTGTCTTGCAAAATAAACAGGAAATGAATTCAGACAGCAACTTGATGGCAAAAAGGATATCCCAAAAAAAACTGTATAGGGATTATTTCAAAAAAATTTGGCCAGAAACCCAAAACCAGATCAGCGCCACCCTTATTGCCATTCCCATTGCCGCATACATCCGTACCCTAAATCCTTTTAGCTCCCCTTTTGATAAATATATGGCAGGAGACCACTCAGCCTTGACAGCAGCACAGCGGCTCGGATTTAATTTGTTTATGGGAAAGGCAGAGTGTGGCACCTGCCATTTTGCTCCAATCTTTAATGGACTTACCCCTCCTTTATTTGATAAAACAGAATATGAGGTCGTTGGAACACCCATGGATGGGGTCGATCCAATGCCCGAAAAGGATAGCGACCTTGGCCGGTACGCATTTTTCCCGATCTCTTTTTATAAACAAGCTTTTAAAACTCCGACAGTGAGAAACTCGGCGATGACTGCACCGTACATGCACAATGGAGGATATAAAACCCTTCAAAGCGTGGTGGATCTCTACGATAAAGGCGGAGGTGAGGGGTTAGGATTACATGTACCCAACCAAACACTTTCACCGGTTCCCTTACATCTTACCAAAAAGGAAAAAGCATGCCTGGTAGCTTTCATGGAGTCTCTAACGGATGATGAAACTACCTTTGAGTAAAGATTTTCAGCACGGGCTGAACAAAAATTTGCCCATCCTGTAAGAAAGTTTTTCAATCCAAAAATTTGTTGGCAAAAGTGATTTTTGCTTTAGGCCTTATCCTGCAATGCCCGCGGCATCACCAAATCTTTATTCTCGCAGTATCCGGCTTGTACATCAGGTCCCCCGGTTGTACATTAAATGCGGCGTAAAAAGGAGCAAAATTGGAAAGCGGTCCGTTCACCCGGTACATCCAGGGAGCATGTGGGTCCGAATTAATCCGTAGACGGATTCGCTCAGGCTTGTCCTTCATCTTCCATAATTTGGCAAAGGACAGAAAAAACCGCTGGTCTGGTGTAAAACCATCAATCCTTACCGAATCCTTTCCTTGATTTGTCTGTTTGAACGCATCATACGCAATATTAAGCCCACCCAGGTCAGCTATGTTTTCGCTAACTGTAAATGGACCTTTGACATGTATTGAATCAAGAACAGTATATCCATTGAACTGCTCTATAATCAATCTTGTTTTGGCGGCAAATTTTGCACTGTCAGCCTTGCTCCACCAATTTTTCAGATTACCATTCTTGTCATAGAGTGCACCACGGTCATCAAAGCCATGCGTCATCTCATGTCCTATAAGCGTACCGGCTGCGCCATAATTGATGGCATCATCGGCCTCCGGATCGAAAACGGGTGGCTGCAAAATGCCGGCAGGGAAAATAATGCCTTTAGCACCCATATTATAAGCATCAACCGTTTGCGCAGTCAGGCCGTTCCACTCGGTATTATCTACCCCCTTTCCGATTCTATCGATTTGATATTGGTATGCATTCCTTAAACAAGAGATCCGGTTATCATAATATCTATTCCTGTATATGGATACATGACTGAAATCCCTCCATTTTTCCGGATAACCAATCTTTATGAGATAAGCGTGCAATTTATCAATGGCAGTCCTCCTGGTGCTGTCACCCATCCAGTCAAGCCTGCTGATTCTTGTTTCGAAAGTTTTTTGCAGATTTGCCACCAGGTCGGACATTCTTTTTTTCGAATCTTCTGTAAAGAATCTCCGTACATATAACTCTCCCAAAGGGTCGCCGAGTAATCTATTGGTTTCCTTATAGATTCGCTGCCAGCGAGGTTTCAATTTTTGCTGCCCGGCCGATGCTTTGTCTAGCTCAAAACTTGCATTGACAAAAGCGCTGCTTAATGACTTTGCATCAATATTATTAATATGCAGATATGCCTTCCATGTATCCAAGGGAATCGATTTCAATAATTCATTGAGCTTCCTGTAATACATGGGTTGTTCTAGATTGACGGAATCCACTTTGAGACCAAGGGTGATGATCAGTCGTTTCCATCCAATCATAGGCATTTGTTTATCAAGGTCTGCAATTGCCATTTTATGATAATTGCTTATCGGATCCCGCAGCTCCGTATTGGTACGGTGACCGGCAGCCATCGCTTTTTCGAGTGTATAGACGGCCCACATTTTTTTTGCTGCTTTGAGGCTATCATCTCCAGTAAGCGTGAATATTTTTTGAATGTATGTTTGATAGGCTTTCTGGATGGCGATAGTGGGAGAATCTGTTTTAAAATAATAATCCCTGTCTGGCAGACCGAGGCCAGTCTGATAGAAATTGGCAATATTTACAGCTGCATTTTTATCATCTCCATCAACATAAAAATAAGTCAGGGTTTCATTTCCTGAAGACGCCTGCCGGGCGTCAAACCGCATCACCTCATCACTATTGTTGAGCGCATCAATTTCGGCAAGTAATGGCTTCACCGGTTGATATCCAAGCTTTTCAATAGTTGCGGAATCCATTCCTGATGCATAGAAATCTCCTACTTTTTGTTCAATGCTGCCAGTAGCAAAACCGCCTTTGGCAACGCTGTCCAGTATCCCATGCAGTTTAGCTTCCACATCATCGTTCATACTACTGGCAGTGCCAATGCCTTCTTCTGTTGCTGGGATCACGGTGCTGCTAATCCATTTGCCATTTGCATACAGGTAGAAATTATCCCCGGGTTTTATGGATGGATCCATTGCAGCCGTATCAATAAATCCCATCGGCGCGACCTGCCTGTCTGGCATATGGCACATTACTACGGAAAACCAAAGGGCGCAGAGGATAAATACGAACGGCGGATAATTTTTCATAACAGCAATTTTGGCCTGGGTATTAAATGTATATCATTTCAGTGAAGTGGCACAGGATCCCAGCATCCCGTTTTTGATTGATAGCCGATTTACAGGCTTTCTGCTGCGTCTTTGCCATATACAGGATATGTGATCAAATCGAGTATTTTTGCAGCAACAAAAATCTTTAAATGGAAGTTCATCATCACCCAGACCTGACGCACAAAAAGAAGAAATTAAAGGAATATTTTTTGGAATTTCTAATGATATTCCTAGCCGTCACCATGGGATTTATTGCGGAGAACCTCCGGGAAAGGAGCAGTGACCGGAGTAAGGAAAAAGAATATATTGAATCCCTGGTACAGGATCTGAAAACGGATACCTTCTTGGCTGCCAAAACAATGAAAGCACTTACCGTCCAAATGTATGGCATGGATACACTCGAAATGCTTTTGAACCCGGATGTAAATAAAAATGATAGCGCTGTGTATATTTGTTATATGCAGCAACCGGCCATGCACAATCAGCATGCGATGAATTTCTCGGACAGGACAATTACCCAACTCTTTAGCTCTGGAAATATGCGGTTGCTTAAGGATCAGGCAATTTCAGATAAGATAACGGAATATTATTCCGACGTTAAAAATGTAGAGTCGCAAAAGGCCTTCTACACCGACTATTTTCATAAATGTCTTGAGATAAACCAGGAGATCTATGAGTTTGATTCTTTTCATTCAAAGATTGATGCTAAAGGGGCGATTGTCTTTCCCCCATTTGGATATGGAAAATATCATATTGCAAATACGAATGCAACCGATCTTAAGAAGTATAAATCGACCATAGAATTTTCAAAAGAGATCATCAGCAGTTACCGCATTGATATTGGTGAGTTGAGTAAAGAGGCCAGTAAGTTGATCCAGTTTTTGGAAAAGGAGTTTGACCTGGAATAATGTCTGGAATTGCCCCAATCGTGGACGATATGCATGACGGCAAGGGTCACTACCCGCAATCCATATAATTCGCGCAAAAGGGGGGGGCCGGCTTTCACGATGGCGATATCTTTTTTCCAACGGTTGCTCGAGCTAAAAAGTGCATCATTATTTTGTAATTAAACCTTTTTGCTATGAACGCAGCTTCCCAAAGGCCCGGAATGGGGGCCATTCCTTTCCAGCAACCTTCCCAGGGCACTAGCTTCCGGGTTTGGCTTCCATTTGCCAGCGCCGTGTTTGTCAGCGGTACTTTTAATCAATGGTCCACGAGTAAGAACCCACTTTTTTCCGAAAATAATGGATATTGGTCGGCTGATATTGCCAACGCGCGGATTGGCGACCAATACCGCTATGTGATAGAAGGTCCGGATATTGCAGGAGTCCAATGGAGAACAGATCCCTACTGCAGAAGCGTGGAGAGCACCGAAGGAAACGGCATGATTGTCACGGATGATTTTGATTGGGGCAAAGAAGTTTTTATCATGCCCGCCTGGAACGAACTGGTCATTTATGAACTTCATGTGGCTTCATTTTACGAAAGAAAGCTAGGCGTGCCAGGGGATTTCACGGATATCATCCATAAACTGGATTATCTACTTGAGCTAGGCATCAATGCCATTGAAATCATGCCCATCTTTGGATTTCCCCAAGTGTATTCACTTGGGTACAACCCAGCCCTGCCTTTTGATATAGAAAGCTATTACGGAGACCCGCACAGTTTTAAGCAGTTCATCAAGGAAGCACATCAAAAAGGGATCGCAGTGATTTTGGATATTGTGCTGAATCATTTCGGTCCGGCAGATCTTGATAGCTCCCTGTTACGTCCCGATGGGTGGAGTCAGAATGGCATGGATGGAATATATTTTTATAATGATTGGCGAGGCAATACGGCTTTCGGCCCCCGCCCGGATTATGGCAGGCCAGAAGTACGCAGTTTTCTAAGCGACAATGTCAGCATGTGGCTCTATGCATACAGGGTCGATGGATTAAGGTTTGATTCGACGGTAAATATCCGTAATGCCTATGGCAATAATAATGATCCTGCCCATGACCTGGCCGATGGGTGGAACCTGCTGGTGGCCATCAACGACAATAATAATGCGCAGTCCCCCTGGAAGATCACCATCGCCGAGGACCTGCAGGACAATGCCTGGATTACCAGGCCCACTGGTTCGGGCGGTGCAGGTTTTGATTCACAATGGAACAGCTATTACTATTGGAGATTGTATAACGCCATTGTCGCCGCTAACGATGAAGACCGGAATATGAACGACCTGCACGACGCGCTCACGCACTCTTTTGATGGCGACGCTTTCCAGAGCCTTAGTTTTTTTAATAACCATGATCAGTGCGCCCAGATCAACAATAACTTCCGCTTGCCTGAGCGGATTTGGATGGGTCATGCCGATAGTTGGGTGGCACGCAAACGTCATACCCTGGCTGCGGCTATTTTGTTCACCAGTCCCGGAATTCCCATGTTTTTCCAGGGTGATGAGTTCCTGGAATGGGGAAGCTGGGATCCTACCAGGGAAATCGATTGGTCGAAAACGCAGACCTTCTCAGGGATATGGGATTGCTTTCAATCACTCATCCGGCTCAGGAGGAATTGGTTCAATAATACCAGTGGTCTTCGCGGACAGTTTGTGAACTTTTTTCATGTCAACAATCAAAATAAAATGGTTGCCTACCACCGCTGGGAAAATGGCGGACCCGGTGATGATACCGTGGTGGTTGCCAATTTTGCAAACCAATCCTATGAGAGCTATACGATCGGGTTCCCCAGGGCCGGGATTTGGTATGTTCGTTTTAACAGCGACTGGAATGGCTATTCGTCCGATTTCTCTAACCAGTCCGGATATGATACCACTGCGGGTAACCCCATGGGGCAGGGTGGCTGTGATGGTCTGCCCTATCAGGGGAATGTGGGTATTGGCCCCTACACGGTCCTTATACTTTCGCAATAGGGTGATGGAGGAATTTCTCTATTAGGGATTGAAAAAATGCAACCATGATTTTTTGATTGACAATAATTCATTTATTTTTTGACTTAACCTATTTTACACAGGGACATAAGGAAGGGAAAATTCTTGCTTAGGAAAGGGAAAAATATCTGGATTCTCCGCAAAATTTGTGTCTGCATTGATCAGATAGTTACCCTATTTAATCCTCTGAGAAAAATTTTCGATCAATGGAAAACAGAAAGCCTATACATGCATATGCGACCATGCATGGACTGAAGATGTACTATGAAGTGCATGGAAACGGCATGCCGCTGGTACTGCTCCACGGAGGCGGTTCTACCATTATATCCACTTTCGGCCTAATCCTCCCGGAGCTGGCAAAAACGCATCAGGTTATCGCCGTAGAACTGCAGGCGCATGGCCATACCCAGGATATAGATCGTCCTTTGAGTTTTGAGCAAGATGCCGACGACGTTGCCGTCCTGCTCGAAGGCCTAAAGATCGAGAAAGCAGATTTTTTGGGTTTTAGCAATGGGGGAACAACCTGCCTTCAGATCGCGATCCGCCATCCGGGCCTGGTACACAAACTGGTACTCGCATCGGTTACCTATAGACGTGACGGCATGCAACCTGGTTTTTTTGATGGCTTTGGCCAGGCTTCGCTTGACCATATGCCGCAACTGTTAAAGGAGGCCTACCTTCAGGCTAACCCCGACCCAAAAGGATTACAGGCTATGTTTGACCGGGATGTAGCCAGGATGGTAGGTTTTGCAGACATCAGCGACGCAGACATAGAGTCTATTCAAGCACCCGCGCTCGTGATTAACGGAGACGCTGAAGTGGTTCGGGCCGAGCACGCGCTTGCATTGTCACGCAGGCTTCCTCAGGCAAGGCTTGCCATCTTACCTTGCGGACATGGAGATTATATCGGGGAGATTTGCAGCCCTGACAAAAACAGTGTATTGCCTTTTTTAGTTTTAGCAATGATAGAAGCTTTTCTCGGAAAATAAGTGGATAGGGATCCAAGGGCATATCTAAAGATATAAGGCTTGCTTTCCGCAATAACCGTTCGAGAAAGTCAGTAAGCTGCAGGGTAAGTCAATTCGAAACAGCCTTTGTATTGATTAACAATTGAATTGACGCAGATGGTGATCGGTATGTTTATAAGCCATATAGCCAATCTGTTCCTCTGTCATTTTTCCAAAAAAACTGTGCTCGAATTCAGGGTTTGAATAATGGGCGTAGGCCTCTATGAAGGAAATCCATTTCGCTTTTTCAGCTGATACATCACCATGCGTCGCAATTAGATATATCCTAAGTTCTGGAATCGTGGGTGCATTTCTGCCTATCGGTTTTTCGTCTTTGAGTATACTTTTAAGTGCCATTTTCCCAAATATCCGGCCAAGGAATGCCCGTTTATATTTGGCCCGGCCGAATACCCATTCTTCCCATTTCGTACAATGGTTCAACATCTGGAAAACATTCATTTTCCCCCACTGGGCCTTGCTATTTTCGGTAAGTGTATTGATTCTGCCAATCAATTCGTCCCTGGTCGATTTATCAAATACTGTTTTCATTTACATATTATTTATCTCTTTGCAACCCATTTTATTCACCTAAAGAGGGCCTCAAATATATCCATTTTTCCGTTTTCTGCCATTGCAAAAATGATGCACTGGCTGTATCAAAAACGGTCAACTGAAAAATTCCAAAAAGGGCTATTTGTCTGGTTTTCTTATTTTTGTGAAGCTGGCATTTTCTTGGATGCTTTTGATAGATTAAACAAAAAGCAACCCCATGCTTACACATTATCTGAAAGTCACATTGCGCAATCTTACAAGGAATAAAGCGTTCTCCGCTATCAATATTGTCGGACTTTCTTTAGGGATGGCTTCCAGTCTGCTCATTTTCTTGTGGATCAAAGATGAGTTGAGCATCGACCATTTTCATGCAAATCAATCCAGGATCTATAACGTATATGAACGTGTCTATTCGGAAGGTAAAGTCGAAGCCGGGAATGGAACTCCCGGGTTACTGGCTACAGAATTAAAAAGGACTATCCCTGAAATTCAGTACGCGAGCGGATTTGCTGGACGGGAAGCGGGGACCTTTGAAGTTGGTCAAAAGATCATCACCATGCTGGGCGCTGCTGCCGATTCGGATTTCTTTAAAATCTTTAGTTATAAGCTTATCGAGGGTACCCCCGAATCCGCGCTTTCCGGCCCCGAAAAAATTGCCGTTTCCCGTAAACTGGCCGAAAATTTTTTTGGCAGTACCGCGGCAGCGATAAGCAAACCCATCCGTTTTGACAATTCGAGGAACTTCATCATATCGGCAGTTTTTGAAAACCTGCCGCTGAATAGCTCGGACCAATTTGATTTTATCGAAAACTGGAAATTTCATATCGACACGGTTAGCTGGCTAAAGGAATGGATCTACCGGAGCCCCAAAACCTACATAATGCTTCGCCAGGGTACTGATCCTGTCAGGTTGGAGGCCAAGCTTAAGAATTTCCTGGATAATTATCTGCATGGAAAGGAGGGCGAGGGTTTTCACCTCGAGCTGGGCTTGCAAAGATTCGATGACATGTACCTGCATTCCAGATTCAAGGATGGCCGGCCCGCGGGCGGACGCATTGAATATGTACGGCTATTTAAGGTAGTCGCGCTATTTATTTTACTCATCGCTTGTATCAATTTCATGAACTTAAGTACCGCCCGGTCGGTAAAAAGAGCCAAAGAAGTGGGGATACGAAAAACCGTTGGCGCGCTACGGGTTGGGCTTATTCTCCAGTTCATTGGAGAAGCCTTATGGATGACATGGATGGCCCTGGTCATTGCCTTGGTCCTGGTCCTTTTTATGCTTCCCTTGTTTAATACTGTCACAGGCAAGCAAATTGGATTGCCCTACGGAGAATACTCCTTTTGGTTGGCCTTACTCGGACTGTTGCTTGTAATGGGTATTGTGTCTGGAAGCTATCCCGCGCTTTTTCTTTCTTCTCTTAATGCTGTCAGGATATTAAAAGGGGCCATGAAGTTCAGTTTGGGGGCGGTCTGGTTTCGAAAGGGATTAGTCATTCTTCAGTTTGGTCTTTCTGTTATACTCATTATTGGCACCATGGTGGTTGCAAAACAAATCAATTATGTCCAAACTATCAATCTCGGCTTTGACCGGGGAAATCTAATTTGCGTTCCATTTCAAGGTTCTCTGCCCGTCAAGTATCCGATTTTCCGTCAGGAAATTTCCGGCATGCCCGGCATTCAGGCGGTCACACGCACCGATCAGGAACCGACAGAAACCGGAGCCCATGCCTATGATATGGATTGGTCGGGAAAAAATCCTAACACCAGAACCGTGGTCATTCATACTACGGTGGGTTATGAATTCTTGAAAATGCTCCATCTTCAATTACTCGAGGGACGCGATTTTTCCAGGGACTTTCCTACCGACAGTTCGGCCTATATTATTAATGAGACGGCCTTAAAACTGATCGGATACAAAAACCCTATTGGTAAACCCCTTAGCATATTTCAAAATAAGGGGAGAATCATCGGCGTCGTTAAGGATTTCCATTTTAAATCGTTGCATGAACCTATTGAACCGCTCCTGATTAATCTGAACGAAACCATAAGATGGGGTTATGCGCTTGTAAAAGCAGAGCCTGGTAAGACCAAGGAGGCAATCCATAGTCTGGAAAAAGTGTATACTCAATTGGAACCAAATTTTCCTTTTACATACAGCTTCTCGGATGAAGAATACCTGCGCCTATACAAAAGCGAAGAAATTGTAGGCCGGCTGTCAACCGCCTTTGCATTTTTAGCAATCTTTATTTCCTGTCTGGGATTGCTCGGGCTTGCCATGTTCACGGCAGAACAAAGAACCAGGGAAATCGGTATACGCAAAGTTTTGGGCGCAAGTGAAATCAATATCTTTCAATTGCTCTCAAAGGAATTTTTACGGCTGGTGATGGTTTCCTTCATTATTGCTTCACCCATCGCCTGGTTGCTGATGAACAATTGGTTACAGGACTACGCGTATAGGACGACGATCAGCTGGTGGTTATTTTTGCTTGCAGGCTTACTCACCCTGGTGATCGCCATGATTACGGTCAGTCTGCAGGCTATAAAAGCGGCGGTAGCCAATCCAGTGAAAAGCCTCCGGACAGAATGAGCGACTGGGATGGATAGCTATTATTTTATTCCTAAAAAAAATAGAACCACTTATCTTACAGTCTCGATTCATTTGACTAGCGGTCTTCCATCGGGTAATTCCCGGTCATCTTTCTGAACAAATTTGGAATTCCATTGTTTTTCTCGAACAAATGGTCATTATGGAAATAGGAATAGACAGTTTTGCCACGATGTTTAGTGAGGATACCGTTTCCCCCATCAGCGATAAAGAAGCCATCGCCCGACTCTTAGAAAGAATCCGCCATGCCGATCATGTTGGTCTGGACTTATTCGGTATTGGCGAACATCACCGCAAAGGTTTTTTGGATTCGGCGCCGGTGGTTATCCTAAGTGCAGCAGCAGCCCAAACCGAGCATATCCGCCTTACCAGCGCCGTCACCGTGCTCAGTGCGGCTGACCCTGTGCGGGTATTTCAAAATTTCGCAACCCTTGACCTTATATCCGGCGGACGTGCGGAAATGGTAGTCGGTCGTGGCTCTTTTATAGAAGCCTTTCCTCTTTTTGGCTATGCACTCGAAGATTATGACGAACTTTTTACGGAAAAGCTGGATCTGTTATTGAAAATCCTGAAGGAAGAAAGGGTGGACTGGTCAGGAAAATTCCGGCCCGCGCTCCATCAGCAAGCCATCTATCCAAGACCTATCCAGCAACCATTTCCGATTTGGATTGGCGTGGGTGGCACCCCCGCATCTTTTATTCGCGCGGGAACTCTTGGTCTGCCACTCATGGTTGCTATTATTGGCGGGGAAACGCATAGGTTCCGGCCCATGGTGGATCTGTACAGGGAGGCTGGTAAAAGGGCCGGCCACCCGGCCGGGCAATTAAAAGTGGGTGTGCATTCCCTGGGCTATGTCGCCGCCACCACCGAACAGGCCATGAGCGAATTTTATCCGGGGTATGCGGCAAGTATGACCAAAATTGGAAAAGAACGCGGATGGCCGCCGATGACGCGTGCTCATTTTGAACCCCAGGCAGGAAAACGCGGAGCGCTCCTGGTAGGCAGCCCGGAAGAAGTAGCCGAAAAAATCATTAGACATAGCGTAGCGCTCGGAGGTATTACCCGGATGACTTTTCAACTGGACAGTGCAGCGATCAGCCATGAAAAATTAATGGAAGCCATTGAATTAATTGGCCTCAAGGTTCGCCCGCTCGTGCAAGGCCTTACAGCAAAGGATGATCGTTAATGCCAAAACCTGGTTTTGGATAAGATCAGCAGAAACGGTTTGATTCCTGACCCAACTCCAGACCTCGCCCTCAACCTTCTTTGACCTTGCATTTATCACCATTGGCGCTAAGGAGTAAAGGTCTTATTCAACCAATCCACTATCTCTTCCCAACTTTCAAGAGGAATTTTGGCATGCGTGGCATTTTTCATTACGAAAAATTCCTTTTTATCGCCGGGAATCAAATTATAGAAATCCTTCACTTTGTCAATTTCAAATAATTCATCCTTATCGCCCACGCCGACCAACACTGGTATGTTTAAGGATTCCGGAAGCCTGAGTTTTTTCACATCAATCATGGTAAGAAAACGGAGGGTATATCTAAAATTAAACAAGCTGTCTTTTGAGACAGTCATTCCATCCCTATAGTATTCAACAGCCTGATAGGATGGGCGGAAAATGGAGCTTGCCAAAATTTTAAGATTTTGAAAAAAGCTAAGCGGTTTTGAAAGTCCTTTTCTGCCTTCATAGGCCCCAGAAAGTAATATTAATCCTGAAATCTCATTTGGAATCGCATCGGTTGCACAAATAGCAGAGGCTACCCCGAGGCTATGGCCTAAAATGATCACTTTTGAAAAGCCAAGACCCTTTATAAATTTTACTGACTCTGCCAGATCAGCAATCCATCTTTCTTTGCCTGGGCTATCACCCCGGTTGCCGCCCGATAATCCATGCCCCCTGTAATCCAGGCCAAATGTCGTATAACCACCTGCCGATATTGGGATAGCTGCCATACTATAGGGCCCACTGTAGGCTGTGAAGCCATGAAAAATTAAAACGGCAATATCCCGTTTTGCTGGTATAAGACTATCGGGGTTCCATCTGCGTAGAAAAAGGGTTTCCCCATCTGTTGTTATAAATTGGTTATGCGGTCCTTTGTAATGCTGTCTCAACATAGCCGCTTCTTCCGGCGAAATCCCCGCATTGGAAATCTTTGACTTAGTTGGCAGATAAGCTAGTATGAGCCCAATAATGCAAATGGCACTAAGGAGGAGAACTATACCGTATACAATTTTTCTAAACACAGTTTTCATGAAAATAGTTTTTATCAAATGATGATTTCTGTATCTTCAAAATCAAAATTCAGTAAGGCTTTTTCGTTTGCAGCTAAAAAATTTTTAAGGTCGGTGAAGATATGCTGCTGTGGAAAAGTTTGAACTCTGCTCACACAAGTCTGATCTTTTTACTCCTTGATGGTTACCATTTTTCCGTTCCATCTTCGCAGGATCAATTCGCCTCCAGCAGAAAGAGGTTTCCATGCATATCCTTCTCCAATACTATTTTCTTTTAAGACCTTATCATCCAGTAATATCTGCGAAGGCTTGTCCCGAAGCCGGATTTTTTCAATTCCCTGCTCATCAAAACACCGGTAGGAAAGGATTACCCTATTGGTGCCCTGAACCTTCATTCCACCTGGTTGGTTTTCCGAGTCCTTTTCCATGTAATCTACCTGTTGAATGACCGAACTAGTATAGAGGATATGGTTTTCATCTTTTGGTGAAAGCTCCGGAAATGTAGCCATGGCACGGAGGTAATGACGGACATAGTCGCCATAGCCGTCAGTCAGCCAGAGTTCATCATTGGGGAAAATATTTTTGCCATCGTCATCCACGGTGTAGGTTGACCAGTTAAGCTCACGGACAGCATTGGTATACATCGCAGTATCGCCCGTAAGCGATTCAAAAAGCAATTCATCAGCGCCTTGCCGGGCAGTATGGCTTTCCCCGGGCACGAGGTAGATGGATTGTTCATCGGTGACGGTAACCCCATATTTTTTCCAGTCCAGGTTGTTAAATTTCGCGTGAACCCAGTCAATAATATTTTTTGCGTCCTGTTTCCAATCCGGAAAATACGCCGGGTGCTCCATGATAAAACGGGCGAAGGTCATGGCATTGATTTGTGTGTCACTCCATTCTCCCACGTCTTCAAAAAAGGGGCCCCATTTATTCAGCCGCATTGGATATTTTTTCATCCAGTCAAGGAGCAGCGAAAAACTTTTTTGGTAATTATCCAGGTTTCCTTTTTTAAGCGCTATCAAATCTAAAAATAGTTGCATCGCCGGGGCCCAATTGCTTGTATAGCCGGCACTATCCATGCCGTTACCCGCAGGGACCTTAAACTGGAGTAGGGGTATCTTTCCAGTAAATACATTTACCCGGAAAGGTAGTGGAGAATAATACCGGTTTCCTGGTTGCATATGCCCCGCCAAAGTATTAGCAATTTTAATGGCCTCATTCAGATAGAAATCATTGTCCTCGATTTTATATAGATGCACCAGCTCCAATCCGAATGAAGCTGCTTTATCGGGTTGCGCCACATCCCGGCCCGCCCTCATATCGCCATCGAATATTCCGGAATAAATGAGCGTGTTATAAGGAAAGGGTATATCAGGCCATCTAGCATTTGCCGGTGAAAAACCATGTGTCAGATAATAATCCGCTAAGAAACACATGTTTTCCTTTATGCGCTCATTGCCAGAATAATCATACAAAAGACGCCATGATGAAATGGCCATGGAGATTTGGTCGCCGCCCATGCCGCGATGATCGTTTACCAAAGATTTCCATACCTGATGATTCATGTAATAAGGCAGACCATTCATATCGGTACGCATGGTATCCCAAAAATGCCATACAAGTGTTATGGTATGGCTGTAAGCGTTTCCAAGGTCTTCGCTATACCAAGGCAGGAGATTGCCATGCACATCTGTTTTTGGCAGATGGAAGAATATTTTTTCGGTTTGGGCCTTGGAAATCTGGGAAGCAAATAAAATGAAAAAAAAGAAATGAAAAACAACTTTGCGCATGGTTCATTTTCATGCTAAAATAACCTTTTGCGTATGATTGCAAAAATCGACATAGGAACAAGTTAACACTACCCGTTAAAAGCAAATAATTGTTTAATTCGGGAGATATGTTTTCTTAGTAATGAATAACGGGTTATGAGATTCTGCAAGGAGAAAAATTCAAAATACCCTTTTTAGGGGATATTTTCAATATTCGATTGCAAGTATGTTTGCGTCCATACCAAAACTTGGTTTTATGAAACGTAATCTACTTTCGCTGACACTTGGCCTATTCTTAATCATTTTCAGTTACCGGCTTAGCGCTCAAAATGTCCAGGTTCCCGCAAACCAGACTTCCCCAACAGTCATGATCAAAGGCAATTCTGGCTTGCAGGCATATCATTACTTTAGAAGTTGGAGAGCCATCGCGTTCGGTCTTTCTAGTAAGGACTGGCGCAGCAACTTAATCGGGAGTATGCCGGCAAACGGGGCTTTCGGAGGTTCTGGCAATACTGCTACCGGTACTCAGGCTTTGTTTTCAAACAGCAGCGGAAGCGATAATACAGCAGATGGATACCAGTCTCTGTACTCAAATACAACGGGTGGCCTAAATGTAGCAATTGGTTACCAATCTTTATATTCAAATTCCAATGGGAGTTACAATATAGCAGCTGGATACCAATCTCTATATGCAAATACTTCTGGTTCCCAAAATATTGCCATTGGAACCTCAGCTATGAGTTTAAATACCACGGGATACCAGAATACAGCCATTGGAGGAAATTCCATGAGTGTATGTAGCACAGGGTCCCAAAATACGGCATATGGATATAGCTCTATGTTTGACAATTTAACTGGACTTGGGAATACGGCTCTTGGCGCTCAAACATTGACTTCCAATTCTAGTGGAGATTATATTACAGCTGTTGGATTCGGGGCATTAGCCGGGTCGCGTTCTGAAAGTTATAGTGTAGCTGTTGGTTATTCAGCACTTGTGTCAAGCAATTCGTCCACCGGATATAATACCGCAGTAGGCCCGAGCGCGATGTATTCCAATACCTCGGGATACGATAACGCGGCAAATGGCGCCAGTGCCCTATATACTAATAATTCGGGTTACTATAATTCGGCAAGTGGCGCCTTGTCGATGTATTCCAATACATCCGGATCTTATAATTCTGCAAACGGTGCGGGTGCCTTATACAACAATACAAGTGGAAGCGGTAACGTGGCCATGGGAGAACTCTCCATGTATAGCAATTCGTCGGGTAACTATAATACGGGTTTGGGATTCGATGCTGGCCCGGCAAGCGGCAGCCTTAGCAATGCGACAGCCTTGGGTGCAAATTCCATAGTTAGCTCCAGCAATCAGGTCGTGATCGGTAGCAGCTCCGTGACCAGCATCGGAGGCTATGCCAATTGGAGCAATTTCAGTGATGGCAGGTATAAAAAAAATATCCAGCAAAATGTTCCAGGCCTTGCATTCATTAATAAGCTGAAACCTATTACCTATACTCTTGACATCGACGGCATTGAAAATAAATTGCATGAAACTCAGAAACCAGCAGGCGATAAGAATTTCCCGGTATCTTCCAGCTATCAAAATGACCCTGTCTTCAAACAATCCATGCAGGAGAAAGCTGCAATCACTTATTCCGGTTTTGTCGCCCAGGATGTAGAAAAATCCGCTGATTCCCTTGGATATGATTTCAGCGGTGTGGACAAGCCAAAGGATGCCAACCAAAGTTTCTATGGTCTTCGCTACGGAGATTTTGTAGTCCCGCTGGTCCGGGCCGTGCAGGAACTTTCAAAAATTAATGATTCACTCAATTCGAAGATGGATTCCATGCAGCAACAGATTAATGAACTCAGGGCTTTGGTACTTTCAAAGACTCAATTTACCGGTTCAGTTATTGCTGGGGCATCCCTGGATCAAAATGTGCCTAATCCAACCTCCAATTCAACCACCATCGGATATAGCTTGCCGCAGGGGGTATCGGCTGCGCAAATAGAGATTGTAGACATGACTGGGAGGATTCTACAGATCATTCCCTTATCCGGTGTAGGCAGAAATACATTGACCATTGACACTTCATCGTTTGCATCCGGAACCTATAGTTATTCTTTGATTATTGATGGCCAACTGACCGGCACAAAGAAGATGGTTTCTGTTAGATAAGAAAAATAACCAAGGATAATTTGGCGGAAGCTTGAATACAGGATTCCCACATTGTCCGATTAAAATATCATTTTATGAATCGCAACCTAGATTCCTTCACTCTAGGTCGCCATTGACAAGAATGCTAATGTATATGTAGTAGATACTGGTACTTCGGGTATAACGCTACGCAGAATAACAGCAGCGGGGGAAGTGAGCAGGATTTGCCAGTGCATGTCTACACCAGGACGAATCATTATAGATCCCGTTGGACATGACTTATGCGAATCCGAATATGATGAGGGGGTGATCAATCTGATTTCCATTTTTAAAGAGAATAATATTTTTTTAATCATTTTTAAAACCTGAAACAATGATCAAAATGCCCCAATCCACAAGCCCCAACTATGGCTTTTCTTTCATCTCCCGGATTTTTGCGACTTTTTTGATTGTCCTGACTCTGGGTGCCTGTAATAAGATTGGAAGTCTTCCCATTCCTGGTGGAATCCTCCCTTATGGTGTCGTGACTCCAGTCCAGCAATTCATTACGACTTATAATGTCGACACCAATCAAACCCAACCCTTCATCACATTGGTACCAGAGGTTCTGAATACCGTAACCACTTTTGGGACGACCTATCAGCAAGCCGAATTAGGATTTGCTTTCCGGACTTCAATAGCAGGTTCTGTGTTCGCCCTGGGATTCCTTGAGCCTGATTCTTCTTATGTGCATACGGTGACGCTTTGGGATTCGGCTACTCAAACCATACTGGCTCAAAAAAATATTTACAATCTTTCGGGAATTACGTTCACTTACGACACGCTTTCTCCCAGTGAAGTGGTTGTTCTCCAGCCCAATCATGGATATGTGCTTGGGATAAATTCCCTTGGAGTGAATAATCTTCTAAATGCGTATAATGCCGGGAACCTGTTTTATTTTGTCGGCGGAATCACCGACTATAATCCTGCTGGAAATCCGTTTACGCCTATCACACCTTTTACCGAAGGGACAATCACGGTTGAAACAGGGTTTGTATATAATTACGGTACCCAAGCTCCTCCCGCAAACCTGTTTCCGCCAAATTTTGGCATCAGCGGCAATGCATTGATGGGACTATGTGATATTGGGTTCGCGCCATAATTCTTTTTTTGCTTAACCCAGCGGGCGGTTAAGGCCTTCCTGCTCAAAAAGGATTTGTCGATCCGGATACAAAATTCCGCAGGGTTTCAATTAATTTGCGGCGTTTTTTTTCACGCTCTTTTTTCCAGGCATCTATCGTCAGCTTTAATTCCTCATCTGAAGAACCTTCCTGCTTTTTCTGGTATACCTGCAAAATTTCCAGGGCAACACGCTTATCATTAAAATCGCCGGCCTGCAGGGCGATTGCTTTGATGGAGGTCAGGGGCACGCTGCCCTTATCAAGCAGTTTTATTTTACTGCACCAGTCCATCACATTTTCCATGTCTTTAAGTATTTTCCTGATGCTGTGCAGTTGTTCATCCGTTAGCCGGGGGTTGCCAAATATTTTTTTGATCTCTTTTTTCTTTCTTAGAACAAAAAGATCCAATCGCCGCTTACTCATCTTGTCAAAACGGATGGCCGATACTTTTTTCCATACACGGAGTTGCAGTCTAGCATGGTAGGCCGAAAGCCATTGATCCTCCTGGGAGGATAGATTGGCCCGAAGCCAGGCCTGTAATTGAATGGAGGCCCCCCCTTTATTTTGCAAAGAAATTAAAAGCACCTGTGTATTCCTGATTTCGCCGGAAAGCCGGTAGAGCCTCTTCAGGGGCGCGGGAAGACTGGCTTTCCCTTTTGCCAGCCAGCGAATTATGGAGCGGAGTTTTTTTACCGTAGTCCGCAATTCATGTACAGATTCATCATCAAATTGCGCTCCGATCTGCGAAGCCAGGATGGATATCCGTTCTTGATATTTTTGTAGCTGATCGTATAATATTGTTCTGTAAGCCATCTAAGCTGTTTCCCTTGCGGGAAAATGCCATAAAGCGATGAAAAATACGCATTTTTTGCCGCAGCTCCTTGAACAGAAATGAAGAGGCAGGGCAGCAATAAAAGCTTAAAAAAGAAAAAGGTGCATTTTGGGCTTTCGATACCCAAAACATCACCTATGATTTGTCATCAACTAACGCTGCTCTTTCAGTTCTATAACCACCTGATTGACGGAACCTCATCGAAAGCCATGTGTTATTTAACATTCTTACTGACCACTTTGGCCAGTTCAAACATGGAAATCTGGGTCTTTCCTCCAAAGAGGGTTTTAAGTTTCGCGTCTGCGTTGATCATTCTTTTATTAGTGGAATCCTGGAGTTTGTTTTTCTTGATATAATCCCAAATTTTCTTGATAATCTCTGTTCTGGGCAAGGAAGAAGTACCAATAACATCGGCGAGTGCAGCGCTAGGAGCAAGAGGAATCATGAAACCAGCATTTGGTTTTCTTGCAGATTTCTTTTTAGGAGCAGCTTTTTTTGCAGCCTTTTTAGGAGCGGCTTTTTTTGCAGCTTTTTTTGCGGCCTTTTTAGGTGCGGACTTTTTTGCAGCTTTCTTAACTGACTTTTTTGCTTTTGTTGCCATATTTTTTGAATTAATGGTTAGTGAAAAAAGTTTGTGAATGGGCTCTAAGGTAGGAAACAATCCATCATATATGCACATAAGAGGAATATTTTTTATACCATTTTGTATGATTTTCATAGGGAAAACCTGTCTTTTGATCAATTGGGTTCTATCAGGGAAAAAAGTGTACGCGGTCCCGGGAGCAGGAAATATCGATCCTATTTTCTCCATACAGACCATTAGGGAACTGATCTTCGGCACTGTTTACTATATCCAGCATTCCTGGCCTGCCATTAATTTTTTTGCTGTTCAAGCCCTAAAACCCTTTACTAGCGCGGGTTAGCCGAATACTGGTTTTCTTAAGGGATTCCACCGGCCCTGGCTCGGCTATAAATCCGTCGACGCAGGAGCCCTGATTCTGGATAGGGGTTAAAATATGGAGATAGAGAACGCAAATGGGGTTAAAGAGTGACTTTCGGACAACTCGTTCCATTCCGTCCGATCCGGTAGCTTATTCCCAGCGTCACCCCGTAGTAGTGGTCATTTTTGGAAGGATCGGCGGAATATTTGAACCCATCGATATAGTCAGAGGCGGTGAGTCTATAGGTAGCTTCTGCATTAATATAGATATGACTTGAGACCAAATACCTTAGGCCCGCACCGATGGGAATAACGGGCACCACACCCGGCAATCTATGTAAGCTGTCTACCCCAAGCCCGATGGAAGCTGATGACTTTGAATTAAAATAGCTCCTGTTGAAAGCGCTCCAATCCCTTTTTATATTGAGGATGGTTAAACCGGCTCCTGCGAAAAAATAAGGTGAGAGCCTGCGGAAGCCGGGGCTATACGTTTTACCAAATAAGTCCCAAACCAATTGAGCGGAAAATTCGGTGACTGAAGAACTGAATTTAAAATTCCTTTCCCTCCTCCAGGCTGGACTGGAATAGGTTGATTCATCAGCGCTGATTTCACCACGCGTAATATTTGCGCGAACAGAAAAATAATCGTCCAGCGATTCACTTGCAAAGACTCCGATCGCAGGTTTGAGGGAGTGGGTATAGCCTAGAAGACTCTCGGACAAATCTCCCTGGTAGATCAGCGTTCCGCCGTACATGCCAAATTCAAATTTTCCAGGAATAAATTGTGCACTCGAAGTTTCCGGGTGGTATATGATAAGTAAGAGGGAAACGATGGAAAATCTACAAATAGAATGCATACAAGACCGCTTAAGATTAAATAATGCTGCGTTGTGTAGAATTCTATTCTGAAGGGAGATTTTTTAAGTGGTTAAAAGCGCGACTAGTCACACAGATGAAAATATACGACCAAACTTTGTGAAAGAAACGCTAAAGCCGCAGGCTATGCGCCAGCCCTAAATCATTCCAAATATAGTCTACTGATAACTAACCAATTGGGGAATTGATTCCGGGCTATATCCCTCTCTGTATTTTTTTCAAACCCACCGGCTTTTGTGAGTAAGAGATGCGGTGGCCTTACCATGCTGTCTTCACCCCACTTCGACCAGGACAGATTGCTTGTTAAACTTATTCCGGTATTCGATGGGGGTGAGGCCGGTTATCTTTTTAAACATGGTTCTGAATGCCTTGGTATCCGTATATCCGACATCATACATGACTTCCATTATATTTTTTCTGCTGGATTCAAAACTCCTTTTTGCCGCTTCCATTTTTACCCGGTGCACATATTCCAATACGGAATTATTCGTAGCCCTTCTAAACCTCCGCTCAAAACTCCTTTTGCCCAACGCAACGAAACCCGCAAGTTCATCGACGGCAATTTTCTCCTGGACATTTTTTTCAATATAGGCCTGCGCTTTTTTTATGGCGGGATCCGCATGATTTTTTTGACCAGTGAATATGGCAAAAGCCGCCTGGCTGTCCCGGTCGATATCGACAGCAAAATATTTGGAAGCGAGTATCGCCGTTTCCCGGTCAACATATTTTTCGACCAGGTGCAAAAGTAAACTCCAGTAGGAGTTTGCGCCGCCGCTGGAATAAATACCCTGTTCTTCTGTGATGATGCTGCCGTCAATCACTTCTACACCGGGAAACATCTCTCTAAATTCATTCTGGTAACCCCAGTGAGTGGAACATTTTTTGCCCTGCAATAATCCCGTGGAGGCGAGCAGAAAAGCGCCCACGCAAAGCGATGCTATTTCAGCACCATTTTTATACTGCTCATTTATCCAGGGTATTAATTTTTTATTTTTTGAAATGGCGGTGGCCATGTCTCCGAAAAGCGCGGGTATCAGCACTAAATCTGTTTTCTTAATATCTTTTATCAGACGGTTGGTATGCACCGAAAACATCCCATCATTCAGGAGTACTTCTTTTTTCACACCCACTAATTCCACCTTGAACGATGGTGGCTTGCCCGTCATGGCTAAGAACTGATTGATCGTTGCAAACAGGTACTGCGGGTCGGCAATGGCCTGCAGGACGGAAGACTCGGGGACTAAAATGCTGATATGTTTCATACTTCTAAGGTAATATATGTTTTTGTCGCAAAACACCTTTTTATTGTCATTTATGTACAGGCTTTCTCATCCTTTTTCTTTCCATATTTGCCGCGTCACATACAAGCTTGCAAACCATGGCTTGAAAGACAGACGAGCGGGATGCATTGAGGAAAGATCTGAAAATTGACTAAACAACTTTGAGCATTATAAATATTCAAGCGATGACAATTCAAAAACTCTCGTTCTGCCTATGGTTTGATAATCAGGCAGAGGAAGCCGCGAAGTTCTACACATCCATCTTCAAAAATTCAGTGATGGGCCAAATAAGCCGTTATGGGAAAGAAGGGTTTGAAATCCACCACATGCCGGAAGGAACTGTGATGGTGGCCAGTTTTACATTAAGCGGGATTGATTTTATGGCTTTAAACGGTGGCCCCGTTTTTACGTTTAACGAATCCATATCGATTGTCATTCATTGCGATAACCAGGAAGAAATAGACTATTTCTGGAGCAGGTTGACCCAGGGCGGAAAGGAAAGCCAATGCGGCTGGCTAAAGGACAAGTTTGGGGTATCCTGGCAGGTGGTTCCGGTTATACTTCCCCAATTATTAAGCGATCCTTCAAAAGCGCAGAGGGTTACCAAGGCCTTTCTTCAAATGAAGAAGTTTGATATTGAAAAATTAAAACAAGCATAGAGATCATTAATGAAGGAAATCATCATTTGAGCCAAATCCATTTATATTTGACCTTTAACGGCAATTGCCGGGAAGCGATGAATTTTTATAAGAGATGCCTGGGTGGGGAACTTCTGTTTCAAACAGTGTCTGAATCTCCTTTGGCGGAGAAGCTGCCAAAAAAAATGAAGGACTTCATATTGCACGCAACCCTCACCAGGGGAGAAATGGTGATCATGGGGACAGATATGGTTTCCGAAACCGGTCTCATAAAAGGGAATGCAGTATCTATTGCCCTGCATTGCCAGGGAGAGGAGGAAATTAGGAGCTGTTACGAAAAACTCTCAGCCGGAGGTCAGGCCACCCATCCACTCAATACCACATTTTGGGGTTCGCTCTTTGGCGATCTTATAGATAAATACGGAAATCATTGGCTGCTGCATTTGGACCGAACCGATAACACTTGACAGCATTTTTTTAAATCAATAAATAAAGATGAAGACTATTGAAATTGTTTCCATACCCGTCAGTGACCAGCAAAGGGCAAAAGCATTCTACTCCAAACTTGGTTTCCAAATCGTGGTGGAAGCTTCCATGGGCAATGGTCAAACATGGATTCAGATGGGTTTGCCCAACCAAACGACTTGCATTTCTTTGATCACCTGGTGGCCAAAAAAGGAAGGCGGCCCAACCACGGGACTGCTCCACGGTGTCGTTTTTGAAACGGAAGAGATAGAAATGGAAGTGGAAGCCTTGAAGGAAAAAGGAATTGTGTTTAAGAAAATGGATGAAACACCCTGGGGGAAGTTTGCGCAATTCAGTGACCCGGATGGTAATGGATTGACCCTTCACCAAAAATAGGGGCCCTGTTATATCCACGCAGGTCAAAGAAAGACTGCTGCCATGGAAAAAGAAAAGTCAAACCCGGCTTGGCTGAATCAAATTGAAAAGGACCGCCCTGAAAACATTCCTTGAACGGTTTGGCAGACTAATAATTTTCAATGATTTTTGGTAGGATTGACAATAAGTACCATACCAGGCCTTCTGCATCCATTTGTATGCAAAGACCCGTAGGACAGGAAAGTTCATAGCTTTCAGGCAATTCAGAGGTATTTTTTGAACATAGTCATGGAAATGAGGTAAACCAAGTACCGATCCGGTTGCATGCCATCTGATATTTTTTACCTAAAAATGCAATCCATGGTAGAAGTATTCAAATCCAATGTGGATGAACTGGAAGTAGCTTCCACGTTAATCGAAAAGCTGCACGCTCATTTTCCGCAAAGCAGGGTGAATTTTGACTTAAGCGATTGTGATAAGATATTGAGGGTAGAGGCTGAAGTCATCTACTGCGACAAGATTATCGAGCTTGTAAAATCAAGCGGTTATCAGCTGGAGGTTTTACAATGAAGTTACTGCCGGTCATTTAAAGCAAGATGTAAGGCAGCCTTGATCTGGTCTCCCAAGGCAGCGGCCCTTTTATATTTTTCAAGGAGTTCTTCACGGTTGCCAATCCTTAGGCGTACATTATTTGCAAATTCAATGTCTTTTGGAAGGGTCTGCAATCCGGCATCGGTTACCAGGGAAACTTGTTTTTCCACATTCCCCAGCGGAAATCTTTTCATAAAATAAGGGCCGGTGATGGATATCGTCGCTTGACCTTCGGCATCCTGGCTTTCTTTAATATATCCCGTTTGGCTATAGTAAGAAAACAACAAATTTTTGAGTGGCATATCCTTCAAAAGATGCAGGTTTCCGGAATTTTTCAATTCGGAGAAGCTGGCATCACTGGAGATGAAATCCGGTCTTTCCAGCAGGGTCTTCAGATCAACAATGAATTGACTCGATGACAGATTATGGGTGGAGGGGTTTTCTATAAAACCCATCAGGTCGTTTCCCTTTTCCAATACATGCTGGGTGTTGGTGATTACATAATCAAACAATTGCAAATCGGCGCTGATATCAGAAAGCAAATTTTTCTCATAGACGATTTCAAGATCTTTTTCTTTGCTCTTGTCCCTCCACTCCTCGAGGGCTAAAGTGATGGAGATCCCCAAGATGATGACGAAGATTTCTATCAGGTAGGCAGGCCACATTTCCTTAATCAGGCGGATCACCCTGCCCTTATTTTTGGGGGGAAGCGATTTGATTTCGGCTGCATGCTCCTCGATTTCCGATTCGTTCTCTTTAATGCTCTTTTCCATTAGACGTAACCAGGACATGATTTTGGGTTCAAAAATTGAAAATTAAATCCAGTTGAATATAGTAATCTTTCCGCAAAGCTATTTTCCGGACTTGGGTAAGATCCACCCGGGTTCCTGGATATCATATACCTTTGCTTTAGGTCATATGTCAACAAAATCAGGGATTCGTTAATCAAAAACAAATAAATTGTTAAACACTCTCTTTTTTTCTATTAATTTTTGACCGAAGTTTAATTTTCGAACGAAATGCATTTCCCGAAACTTTTGCTAAAAGGAGCAGCCACCTTCATATTTGCCCTTTCCGGTCAGATTATCTTTGGCCAATCCTTAATCAAGGGCACCGTCTATGATCGTTCACTGCGTATTCCGCTAAGGGGTGTAAGTGTTCTGGCAACCTCCGGCACGGGTACGATGACCGATTCATTAGGCCATTACCATATCAGCCTTATGGCCGGCGATTCTATATATTTCTCTTATTTGGGGAGGGCCACTTCCAAATCGCCCGTGCAGGCGATTGACCCTGACCTGCCATTTGATATGAGCCTCCAGGTGAGCTTTGATCCTTTAGTGCCGGTCCTGGCCATGTCCAAAGTCCATATTCCCGATTCCATGGATACCCGCGCCGAATACAAAAAGGTTTTCGATTACCAGGCTGACTATTTTCAAGGTTTAAAAAGCCGCAGCAAACAGATGGGTTTAGGACTTAACCTGGATTTGATTGTCGATGCGAAAGCCAGTAACAGAATATTGACCTTACAGCAGCGGTTAGAGCAGGACGAGCAAGAAAATTATGTTGACCGGCATTTTACTAAGGATATCGTGCAGAAGATTACCGGAATAATGCCGCCCTTGTTAGATAGCTTTATGCGTCTGTATAGGCCCAGCTATGAATTTATAAAAACCTTCAACAACGATTTTGAATTTTACAAATACATCTCCAATTGCGGAAAGACTTTTGCCAAAAATCAATGATGCATGTAGGCGATCATCCATTGCCTGAACCCCGGTGATATTTTCAGGAAAGTAAAGAAATAGAGGGCCGGGATATTTTGCGTTACGCCGGACCCTCAGGCATGCTTAAAATATTGAATCGCCTTTTCATGTTTTTTAGCCGCGCTGAGCGACCCAAAAGTGCCGAGATTTTTCCTTTTTTTTGTTTTTGAATCAACCTTTCTGGAATAGATCCTGTATTCCCCTGTTTTTAATTTCCGTATCATGTCCAAGCGTTTATCCCTATTTCATTTGACTTTGCAGGGTCTTTGCCATTGTCAGATGTGATTGAACTACTGGAATGGTACTGGCAATAATGGCCAGTAATGCCGTGTCCTTTACGTCAGACTGTGATTTTTGCAATTTTTCCAACAAACCACTATGATCATCCACCATCTTATCTACCCAAGCCTTATCCCAATCTCCCGCTTTTTTATCATTGATGGTAACCGTATTGGCGGTATCGATTACAGGGGCGGAGAGGCTTTTATGTGCATACAGGTATGCGCTCACGGTACTGTCCAAATTCTTATGGTCTTTCAACATCATCTTTGCGTCATGTTTCAGTTCCTTATTATGGCTATTTTTGATTCCTGCTTCGATCCAAATGATCTCTTTTGTATTTGCAGGAACAGCATAATTTATAAAGTCCTGCTCTCCGGTGCTACTGGTTTGCGCCATCTTACTGGTAGTATCTGCATTAGCAGTGGCTGTCGTGTCGGTACTGTTGGATGTATTGTTACTGCCGCAGGAAAACAAAAAAGCCAGACCTGCCACAGCGCTCATTGGTTTAATAAATTTCATAATTTAATATTTAGTTTCTCTATTAAGAGTAAAAACTATGCCAGGCTCAGAAAAAAAGAAGCGCCGGAAATACCGGAGCTTCTGTATTGTCCTGCATTCAAACTGGCACAGGCCAAATCAGTTGATTGAGTATACTTTAGTATGATTACTCTCTCATCACTAACTCATGCAGGACGGGGTAAGAGTCTGCCTATAAAAAACTGTGCCAACGCCTGTCGCCTGTTTACGGAGATATTAATTTGGTTAGGTTGCGTACTGATGCAGACCCATGAAAAATAATGGAAGATTTCTTCCCCTTCTTTGTGGAATTTGTTACTCAAAAATGGCCAGAAGATGATCCTTGTCGATCGGGCCGTAGAGAGATGGCTGTTGGTTATTTTAAAAACCATCTTCTTTTTAAACAGCCAAAAGAAAAAGCAAGACGCGTTCATGCATCTTGCTAATGATTATTATGAATCCTGAAAAATGAGATCAGATTCTAAAGATCGGCAGCCGCTCTTATCGACGAACGTCGACGTTGAAATCAACACCTGCAGGTGGTGGCATATGATGATTATCATACCAACCACGAGTATGATGGTGATAATGACTATAATAATGATTCTCGTAACAACTTGACATGAAAAGGACTGTCAAGCAGAGAAACATTGCGGTACCAAACATTTTTTTAATTGAATACTTCATATAATTGTTTTGTTATTAAGTATCTAAAACCTTGCCAGCCCAATTAAGCCCTTAATCCGGATTCCCTTCGAAGGAATCACCAGAAAGTGTAGACATTCCGCCTCATTTAGGCCAAATTTCCGTGTCTGTGGCTGGCACCAGCAAACTCCAAACAATTAAAAGTGAATCATGGAATAAGAGGCGCAAAAAAAATGCTGATGAAAATAGAAGTCTGAAAAAAATTCAAAAGGATACTCTTAAAAAAAGGGTACCTTCAAAAATAGCCGTTATTAGAAGTGCTCAAACAGACTTCAGCACTGACAGAAAACGAGCTTGGCATTATTGCGGAAAGATTCAGGAAGACGCAAGCCCTGAATTTGCCGGAAATACTGCTCCGCTGATCGCGTTTTTTCTATCGGGTGGCCTTTTATCCTTTTTCTCTTCAAAAACATTTTTGTTTACTGGCTTTGGCTCATCGATTGCAATGCAGATCCAGAACAACCTCGGGCTGAGGCTTTCAGATATTTATTAGTCAAGGAATGGAAAATCAGTATACAGTAAGTTGTTGTATTTGTGGCGGTGGACCAGCGGGGATGATGCTTGGCTATCTCCTAGCACGTGCGGGTGTCACTCTTATCGTACTTGAAAAACATAAGGATTTTTTCAGGGATTTCCGCGGAGATACCCTGCATCCATCCACCTTCCAGCTGATGGACGAACTCGGCCTGCTTCGCAGTTTTTTAAAAGTGTACCACCAGGAATTGCAACAATTGAAAGCGGTCTACAATGGTAAAGAAGTAACGATTGCTGATTTTTCCCACCTGAAGGTCGCAAAACCTATTCTTGGCCTGATGGCACAATGGGATTTCCTGAATTTCCTGGCTGAAAAAAGCGCTCCATATCCGGGTTTCCAGCTTTTGAGAGAAGCAGAAGTAACCGGGTTGATTGTGGAAAATGAGCGAGTCCAGGGTGTAAAAGCCAAAAGACCCGGGGGGGAAGTGGAAATCCGGGCGGGTTTGGTAGTAGGGACCGATGGCCGTAGTTCCATCGTACGCAAACTCTCCAATCTTCCGGTCATCAATACAGGCGCTCCTATCGATGTCCTCTGGTTCAGGCTTTCGCGCAAGGTCGGAGACCCGGGACAGGCTTTCGGGTGTTTTGATAAGGGAAGGATTATGATCCTGATCGATAGGGGGGATTACTGGCAATGCGCCTATATTATCGTCAAAGAAGGGTTCCAGGAGATTCAGGCCCGGGGTATGGAAGGCTTCCATCGGGAATTGGCCGAAGTGGCGCCATTTATCCAGGACCGGGTTTCTGAATTGGCCGGTTGGGGTATGATCAGTTTGTTAAGCGTATCCATCGATTACCTCGAGCAATGGTATGCTGAAGGGTTGCTTTGTATCGGAGATGCAGCGCACTCCATGTCACCCATCGGAGGTGTTGGAATCAATTTGGCTATTCAGGATGCGGTTGCTACAGCCAATATCCTTTACCGGCCATTACTTGAAAAGAGAAAAATAACTTTATCGATGCTTAAAAAGATCCAGGATCGGAGAGCCTTTCCGGCAAGGATCGTGCAAAAGATGCAGGTATTTATCCAAAACGGGATCATGCAGCGCAAAACCAATATCCGGTTGCAAAAAAGACTGCCTCTATTTCTGAGACTGCTGAAGCGTTTTCCGATCTTACGCAGGATCCCTGCGCGTTTTGTAGGAATGGGTATCAGGCCTGAACATATCCGGTTTCCGCATGGGGATCCAAAATAATTACCTATTTTTCTATTATATCGACCATTTTCAAAAAACAGGTCGAATCTTCTCCACGGCTTTTCCAATCCGGCTGATTTCCCACACTGATTGTCAAGCATATCTGGAGAATTTTTTCTCTTTCTAAGTGTTAACCCTTATATATCCAACAATAGAATGGAAATGAACAATAAAACAGGCCTTTTGACTGTTTTTGTGCCACAGATCATTTCCGAATATTTACCAATCCAATATCATGAGATCAATCATACCAGCTAACCTATGCTTATTACTTATTGTAGGTCTTTCAAATTTTGCAAATGCAGCAAACCGGTTCTGGATCGCTCCAGCCGCTTCAAACTGGAATAATACATTAAACTGGTCGGCTACTTCGGGTGGGGTTGGGGGAGTTGCAGTTCCTGTCGGAGGTGATGTGGTAACTTTTGATGCTAATGGTACCGGGAATTGTACGATTGATGTGGCAGTCAGCGTAGCCAGCATCACGGTATCCGGATTTTTGGGGACGATCATTCAAGGTGCCAACACCATCTCACTTTCGGGCACAGGTACTTTTAGCACGGGAACTTTTACCGGCGGTTCGGCCAATATCACCATTATTGGCGTCTTTACGCTTTCAGGGACGGCATTTACTTCCACTTCGGCCACTCTTCAACTACAAAACAATGCAGCTTTTACCAGTGGCAGTTTTTTGCATAATAATGGGAAGGTTCAGTTTAATACAGCTATACCAGCGGAAACCATCACGGGAACAAGCCCCACTTTTTATACACTCGAATTTGTGGGGATTAATCGCAGTTATACCATTTCATCATTACCGGATATCACCGTAGTGAATAACCTTATTATTTCAGGGGGAGGATTTAACAATTTGCTCTTGGGAACCATCGATGTCCAGGGGGATATCAATATTACCAATACGAGCACCGGTTGCGGAGGAACGACACAGATAAATATAAATGGAGCCGGAGCCCAGAACTTTAATGGAAATACGACGGCGGGATTCGGGGCCCTCCCACAACTGAACATTAATAAAGGATCAGGAACCCTCAACCTGGCAAATTTTCCGAGCGTCTCCAATAACTTTACCTATACAGCAGGTACAGTGAGCGCCGGCACTTCCACTTTTTGTTTTACACATGGCTCCGTAAATGCATACAGCATCGTCGGTAGCCTGTCGCTGGCCAATATTGAATTCTATGTGAACGCCGGTTTACTCACGGCTACTATTAGTGCTGTCACCACGCTGACTGCAACAGGAGACCTGACCACGGCCGGTACCGGCAATTTGAACATTAATACCGGTAATATCAATGTCAATGGCAATGTTTGGCTTACCAATACGGCTACGGGTGGCGGCGGCACCGGCACAATCAATATCGTTGGCGCAGGAGCCGAGACCATGGACGGTACGCCCATCATCGTCAATGAAAACCGCTTACCGCTGATCAATATCAATAAGTCGGGGGGTACCCTTACCCTTTCCGGCAATATTTCTTTTTCGGCCAATGTCACCTATACCGCGGGTACAGTCGCCGGAGGCACCTCCACCTGCTATATTGTAAATAATCTTACCATGACGGGATCTTTTTCCCTTTATAATTTAACCATACAGGCAGCAGCCAATACTACGCTGACCATTGCAGCAGCCACTACGGTGACTGTTACCAATACCCTTGATTTGGAAAATGGCGCGAACCTCATCAATATCAATACAGGTACCGTGGCAGTCCAGGGGAATTTGGTCGATAATAATACCAGCGTCGCCGGTGGCGGCAGCGGTACAATCCTCATCGACGGCGCGGGCGCGCAACAGATCACCACAACTGGGGTGATTGACCAAGGCAGATTTCCATCGGTCACAATCAACAATACTGGAGGTATAGTAACCTTCCCTTCCCTCATTACTGTAGTAGGTACCAGTTGGACTTATATCGCAGGAACTCTGGATGTTACTACCAACAGCTCAACGGTAGTTTTTGAAAATACCATGGCCATCACGGGTAGCCATACTCTGAACAATGTCAATTTCGATGGGAGCAATAATTTTACATTCAATACGGCAGCAGCTACCACGCTGACGATCTCCGGTACCATGAGTATGACGGGTGCAAGTAACCTGATCTTCAATACGGGAAATATCAACCTGAATGGCAACCTTTCCCTGACCAATACATCCATAGGTGGAGGAGGAACCACCGTGATTTCTTTTGTTTCAGCCACTAACCAGTCCATCACAAGCGCCCTTCCGGTCAATGAAAGTTCGTTGCCATCCATTACCATCAATAAAACCGGAGGCACCCTTCTTTTTCCAACACTGGTCACCGTGAGAAACAGCTGGACCTATACTGCAGGAACGATTGATGTCACTACCAATAATGCCACGATTGTTTTTGCCTGTCCAGTAGGCGCTGCCATATACAATATCACTGGAACCCTTACCCTAAATAATGTCACTTTTGAAGGCAATAACAATAATTCAGCAAGCGTAACTACGGGAACCGTACTAACAGTCACTGGCACCTTAGCCACCACGGGCGCCTTCAATGTCTTTATCAATACCCCGGTCGGAGGGACGACGGCCATTCAGGCCCAGGGTAATATCAGCATCTCCAACACCTCAGTATCGGGCGGTGGTACCGGCCTCATCCTGATTAACGGCACGGGATCCCAGCTTTTTTCGAGCAGTTCCCCTGCAAGCGAAGGCCTGATGCCCTATATCACGATTCAAAAAACCTCGGGCACCCTGACACTTAGCGGCATTATTTCAGAAACAAGGAACTGGACCTATGTGAGCGGGACTGTGGACGCGACCACCAACGCCACGACCGTGGTTTTTGGCGGCAATAGCTTAACCATCACTAGCGCGGGCATGAGTTTTTATAACACGACATTTACCACCAACACCAGTACTCTTACTAATAATATGACCGTTGCCAATAATCTGACCATCAGTGGTCTTTCCGTCCTGGCGCCTGTGGCTAATACCATCAATATTGGAGGCAACTGGTCCGATTGGGGAACAGCGGGTTTCAACGAATCGACCAGCACAGTCAATTTTGATGGAGCGGCGCTTCAGACCATCACTACTCCAGGCGGAGAAAACTTTACCAATATGACGGTCAATAATTCTTCTACCGGGGTTCAATTAGAAAATAATGTGGCCGTAGCCACAGCGCTTACAATGACCCAAGGAAATATTGACCTCAATACCAATACGCTTACCCTGGGAACTTCTTCTGCGGCTGCCAATATTGGTACGCTCAACTATACCGCAGGCACGATGATTAATACGGGCACATTCACACGCTGGTTCGCCAAAGCGACCGTTCCCAGTCTCTCCTCCGCAGGTTTGTTTCCAGTAGGGAATATCAATAATTATCAACCCATGTATGTGTCAGCCACTGTGGCACCTACGAATGGGGGAACGATCAGCATGGCCTATGTCTATGCTAATGGGAATTCCAATGTATCCTTTCCGGATGGAGCTTCGACGGTGGTCGTCATTAAGAATCTGAATTGGTCACTCTCCACGGGAGGCGCTCTGGCAGGGGGAACCTATAACCTGGATGCGCAAGGAACCGGTCTGGGAACCATTGGAAATGTAGCAGATCTCCGGGTGACACTAGTAGGCAGCGTCGTCGCGACAGCGGGCGTCAATGCGGGAACAATCGCCGACCCGCAGGTCAATAGAACCGGATTGACCTTGGCCAATCTGACCAATACTTTTTATATCGGATCGGTGAATTATTCGAGCAGCAATTTATTATTGTCCCTGATCCCTTTCAGCGCAAATCTCTCTGGTGGCGAAGTCGACCTCAGCTGGTCAACAGCTCCGGGAGTCCAAACCGGTTCCTTTACCGTCCAAAGATCTAAGGACGATCAGCGCTGGGAAAATATCGCAGAGGTTGAGCCCACAGGTTCAGGAAACACCGCAGCCTATTATTCGGCGATCGATGCAAATCCCTATACAGGCACTTCCTATTACCGGCTCGCATTGAACAGCCTGAACGGCAATGAGTTATATTCTCAAGTCAGAACCATAACCTTAGGAAATGCCTCAGCCATGATTGCCATCTATCCCAATCCCGCCAGCGATCATATTTCTATCCATTTTCCCCAAACAGGCAATTATACCCTCTCCCTGATTAACGCCAATGGTCAGGTGATCGGCCACGTTACCAGCACGGGGGATCCCATCGAATGGAATGTATCGAATCTTAAAGACGGTGTCTATTTCATCCGTATCGATCATCCAGACTTTTCTGAAACCCACAAAATCATTATTAATAAATGATCCGGTTAATCGATCACCCGGTCAAAGGCGATCAATCTTTTTTTGTAAGGCTTTTTTATCGGCCGGCGTTTTTGCCATGGCACGGGCATGTTCCAAATGCAGTCTTGCTTTTTCAGGATCAATACCGGTGAAAAGTTCACCCAGAAGGGCAAAATAAAAATGATTATCGTGGAGATTCAGTTTTTCTGCTTCGAGAATGGCGGCCTGCTTTCCATTGGCTTTGGAGAGTGCAAAAGTCCGGTTGAGCGCGGCGATGGGCGAATATTGAATTTGCAACAATTGATTGTAGAGTTGTAGGATATTTTCCCATTTTTCTTTGGTAGCGTCTTTTTGCGTATTCCAATAGGCAATACCAGCCTCCAAATGATACTTGGATATTATGTTTCCACTTGCCGAACGGTTCAGGAAATAACCACCTTTACTGATGAGATCAGCATTCCATAAGTTCGGGTCCTGGTCTTCGTATAATATGATTTCTCCATTTTCATTTATCCGTGATTCGAACCTGGAGGCGTGGAAACACATCAGTGAAAGCAGGGCATTTGCCTCGGGCTTATTGGTGCTTTCATTTTCGACCACCATATTGCACAAGCGCATGGCCTCCAGGCAAAGCTCTTTGCGGAGCGTTTTATTCTGACTGACAGAGTAATATCCTTCATTAAATAATAAATAAATCGTGGTCAGCACATTGGCCAACCGTTCATCCACATGCGAAGGTGGAGGGAATTCGATATTGATTTTTTCTTCACGGAGTTTTTCTTTTGCCCGGAATAACCTTTTATTGATAGTTTCTTTATTGGTCAGGAAGGCATCGGCAATTTCTTCAATCCCAAACCCGCAAAGAATCCGCAAGGATAGGCCGATTTGAGCTTCCGGAGGAATGGAGGGATGACAAATAGCAAACATCATCTGCAATTGTGCATCATTGATATTCTGAGGCGATAAATCGATTTCCTCCTGGTTAATTTCGGCTTTTCTATGTTTTAGCTCGGGCGCGATGGAATGCTCAAAATGAAAATTCCGGGTAAGAAAATTTTTCGCCTTGTTCTTCGCCACATGATACAGCCAGGCGGTTGGGTTTTTTGGCAGGCCTTTTTCTTTCCAGGTTTGCGATGCCGTCAGAAAAGTATCACTGGCGATGTCTTCTGCATTTTCAATCTGGTCAAACCCAAAACGTTTGCAAAGGACAGAAACAATTTTCCGGTACTCCGTCCTGAAAAGATGAGGTATTAATTCGCCATTATCCATACAAAAATGCCGCTGCAAAGATACAGCGGCGTTTGGGGAAATTAATTTTTGCCATGCACAGACACAATCTTTCGGACCTCTACGGTATTGCCGGCTCCCCCTAATATTGGACAGTCCCTGGAAAGAGCAACTGCTTCTTCCAAGTCCTTTGCTTTGATCACGACAAACCCGGCGATTGATTCCTTGATTTCAGCAAAGGGCCCGTCAACGACGACATTATTTGAGCGCAAAACCTTGCCCTCCGTAGATAAACCGGTGCCTCCGCTGAATTTATTTTGTGCCGCGATGCCTCCAATCCAATCCTGATAGTGTTTCATATATATTTTCAATTGATCGGGGCTCGGCTGGGCCTCCTTGGTCAAAATATCCAGCCGGAATAGTAATATGAATTCATCCATGTTTCAAGTTTTAAAAGTGAATAAATGTAAATGATATCCTTATAACAAATAGCCCGGGCCGTATTGGACAAGGAAGTTTTCTTCTCCAAAGAATGATATCTATTGCTAAAATGAAACGGATGGATAAAAGGAGATCAAAGATGGGTCTAGACTTGTTTTTTAAGAAGTCCCGTGGCTTCCAATGGTTTATAACAGTAGCGCGGAAGAAAATAGAAGGATCCCCTCTTAAGTGGCGGACCGTAGAAAAAAATTAAAAAAATAAAAATGGGAGCATAGAACGGCAATACTGTATGCTGCGTTTTAATTACCCTCCGGTAGGAACTTTTCCCAGCCTGCTGCAGCTTGCCCATTTTTTGTCAATCCTGCGATCTTTAATCCGGCGTATACACCAGGTCGCAATCAAACAAATAGGCCTGGTCTACGGTGTAGGTAGTGGAAGGAAAGACGGGCGTACTGTTGCCTGCTGGTAAATTAATCAGGTCCAATATTTCTTCGGCAACGACCTGGCCTTCCGTAAAAGGAAAAAGATTGGCGCCAGATGTATTGGTATATAACCAATGTGGGTCAGCGCTAACGTCCGGGATATGAAGCGACAGCACATATTCTGTTCCTGCGGTAACCGCGATGGGGTTGGCGACCGTTGTGTAAAAAAAATGACTGGTGTCTGTGACGTTTACTGTTACGGTGGCAAGGAGTTCTTCGGTGTTGAAATTCCAGAAAGAGACGGAATAGGATCCTACGGTGGCCATATCCGTACCTAATTGGCTAACGGTTCCATTTGCCAAAAAATGTAGCTTATATCCGGTTTCGCTTCCGCCGGAATTCTGACTATAGGTTTCTTTTACGTTTATCAGGCTTTTGTCGTTTACGGCTGTTTGAAAGGGCATTTCCGGACTTCCGGATTGCGGCGATGACTTTGATTTTGCGCAGGAATTGAATATAACTGCCAGTAGCAGCATAGACACACAAACTGGTAATTGCTTCATGATTTTTTTATTTTAATGATTATGAAATCAAAAATAAATGGATAGGTAAGATGAACCAATAACTCATTTGCGTTAATCTGATAGAAATTTTTTTGCTTTGATTCGCATGCATTTTAGGAAAGACTTATTAAATGACGACGCCAAAAGTATAGACGGCAAAAATATAGCAGCTTAAAGACCTCCAAAAGCCCGCAGGCAACCCGAGGAGACTGCTAGAAAATAAGCAGATAAAAATGATAAATGGGTTTCAAAATAAATGAAAGCCATTTATTTTTGTAGGGTATCATGTGTAAGATTGCAAAACAACCATCCCGGATAGAGACGAAATTTTCTGATGCCTCGTGAAAGCATAATGTCAGTTCTTCTATTTTTTGATATATAATTCTTAAAACGATATCTATGTCAAATTCGGGAACCAGCAAATTTTGGCAGTCACCGGTAAATACGGTGCTGTTTTCAGGTTTTATTGCCGGTAGCTCCGATATCATTGCTGCTATCCTGATATATTGCTTCCTTGCCGGCGACCGGCCGGTCATGCGTTTGTTACAGGGCATCGCCAGCGCGGCAATAAAGAAGAGCGCTTTTGATGGCGGATGGGCAACAGCCTTACTTGGTTTGGTTTTTCATTTTCTGATCGCCTATTGTTTCGCGTTGGGCTATTTTTTGGTATTTCCTTTGATACCCTTCTTAGGTAGACATAGGATCCTAAGCGCTATTGTCTATGGCATATTTGCCTGGGCAGTTATGAATCTCGGAGTACTTCCCTTGGTTTTTTCAAGTCGTCCTGCTTTCAACTGGCATGCTTTTATAAGCGAAGCGCCGGTGCTCATGATTACTATCGGCTTACCTGTCTCCCTGATCACCTCAAAATATTATAAAGCGAGGGTGAAATCGTAGTCTATGTTTTACACGCTTGCATCTTCAGCGCTTCTGTCCGGATAGTTCCGGTTTTTTTAGGTATTTGAAGGGGATGCATCTATTGAACTAATTTCTCCATAATTTCGTTTCCCTGCTGGATAGCTATTTTTTCTTCAAAAATCTTCCATCATGAGAAAGCTTTTCTGTTTTGTTCTGTCGGTCGCCATTTTGCTTGTTGCCGAATCCTCCGAAGCACAAGCGCACGGTAAATTTTTTAGTATTGGGTTTGGATTCGAAGGTGGGATACCCCAAAATTATGCGGCTACTGCCTATAAGTATACCGGCGGAGGATCCATCCGCCTTTCGCTGCATGCGGGACCTGGCTACGTTACCATCAGTGGCGGGGGGAACGTCTTTATTCCCTGGGAGATTTCTTCAGAGCAACCCAAGGCCGCCCTGCAAATTCCAGCTGAAGCAGGATACAAATATATTTTCCTTAGACATTTTTTTGTGATGGGTGAACTCGGTTATTCCTGGTTCCGCTTTTATTCCGAGGGATCATATAATAACCTGGTCATCAATAAAACCAGTGGTTTTTCCTATGGCCCTTCGGCAGGTGTCCAATTCGGGGTCATCGAACTGAGGGTAAAATATGAGACGATCCAGTTGAATTCGGGCAACCTGAACGATCTCCGCTTAAGGCTGGGTTTTAATTTTTGAAAAAAGTAGGAGAATAGCAGTTACATTTCCTTTCCCTGGTCCTACTATTCATTATAGGAGCCGAATTACGAGAATCTGCTATTGATAATCAATCAGATAAGAAATTCGCCTCGATTATTACCTGACTAAAAGCCTTTCATCATGGAAACACAAATAACATCTTCAGGCGCATCATTCGATTTTAATTTCCCAAAATCCAAATTCCTTTTTGTTTTTGCAGGATTTGTCGGCCTGTACGGTATCGTCTATTTGGCACTCCTGATAAATGTACTTTCTCGAACAGGAAGCCATATTTTCTAATCTGAGTTCTTTTTCGTTAGGTTCTATATTGGCTAATCTGAAACACCCTTTTTCCATCCATCAAATAATAGGGGAAAAAATTGGCCCTGCATCTTTGCTCCTTTGGCAACGACAGGGACTCCCTTTAATAGAGGTTCATTGCTATCTGACCGCGTACCGTCTGCGAAAACATTAATGACAAAAGCACGGCGGGGCGCTGCGCTCTTATTTTCACCTGACCCGTGTAAGGTAAGTGGGTGGTGAAAAATGGCTTCTCCTGCCTTGGTTTCGACATAGACGGGATGAAATTGCTTACGCTGTTCTTCCGAAAGATATTCCATAATTCCCAATAGGTCGCCCGCCAGTTCCGGTTTATCGAGCAATCCCCAGCGATGACTTCCCGGTACGTATTGGAGACATCCATTTTCATTTGTAGAATCATCTAATCCACACCAACAGGTCAGATGGGCCATTGGGATGGTGCGGGTCCAATAGGAATAATCCTGGTGCCAGGCTACCACACCCCCTTTCTTCGGCGGTTTGCAAAATAATTGGTCATGCCAGAATCTTACCGGCTTATTGGAGAGCAATTGGCTTGCCGCCATTACAAAACGAGGATTCCAAAGCACATCGTGAAAAGCAGGAGTGATACGCCATGCTCCAAGACTGTGAAACAGGATCTTACTTGGGTCTGGTGATTCATTATTATGGAATTCATAGAATAAAGATTGACCTGGATGTTTTCCTTCTGCTAGGGTCGCTAATTCTTCACGCAAAATTTCTATCTGCTGGCCATTGACCATCGGAATACCGCTTAGCCAGCCGTACTCATTAAAAAAATCGATTTGCTTTTGGGTGAGCATGTATTGTTCCCATGCGGCCATGTCTTTAGGCCAGTGAAAGATATCGCTCACTAATGTATGGATGGTGCTGAGATCAGTGAATTTCATGGCAAGTATTCATTTCAAGCAGAAATAAAGTTAGGGAAACTCATTAAGAACTACATGGTCTATTATTTTACTATATTGGGCTTGGTTTAACCTTCAAGTCATGACGAAGTCTTTGATAATCCTAGCATGTTTTATTTTGTTTGCATGTCATCACCGACAAAAGGAAGCTATTGACAATGCAATTCGATTAAAGGAAATCAAAAAAGGGAATAGAATGGATGATTATTCCGTCTTACGTACCGTAGATACTTTGAACAGCCTCACCGTGTATTACCAAGCAGAATTAACCGTAGGAGACCACACCAAAGAGATTCAGGACTCCGTCGTGTTTTATGAGACGGGTGATGGAATATTACAACCCCACCCTTAAGGTAAATCCAACAACCTATACCATTTTTTTTAGCTAAGAAACGGCTTTTTTCTTTTTAACGATCTTATGTTGCATGCTGGGATCATTGATGATAGTATCCATTACATCTGCAATCATTTGCCGTACTTCTTCCTTGATCCTGATATAATTTTCCATAACGGTATCCTGCTTCAATCTGACCACCTGGGGTATCGGGGTATCCATATCATCTTTATTTTTTGGATCATTAGAACCCGTAAGGATCTTACAATGAAAGGTTTTTAGCTGTATTTTCTGATCAGGGTCGTCAGCTACCATTCCGACAAATTCTCCCGAAGAAAGACCGGCAATCGCCGAAGGTGGAATTGCGGGAGCCAATTGCTCCGACCGGCTCATGGAGATGTCGCTTCCTTGAATAGAATGGCCAGCCCGGTGTTGGACGATCTTACCAAAACGTTCGGAAAGCTGACTTGCGGTATCCCCACTGGCTTGTCCGCAAATCAGATTGCCGGCTATATTCATGATCACTTCTGCCTGCTCCCTGCCATATTCTTTTTTTAGCTGGCTGTAGTCCTGGACAGATAAGAGGGTGGCGACTTTGTTTGATCGCGCCGTAGCCATCAGGCTGTCCACTGTATTAAAATATATCGTGGGAAATTCATCGAATATCAGACTGCAGGGTTGACCTCCTTTGCGGTTGACCAGTTTGATGAGTCTGGAAATATATAAGGACAACACAGCGCCATACACCTGTTGCTTTTGGGGATTATTACCCATGCACACGATTTTCGGATCATTTGGATTATTGATGTCCAGCGTAAAATCATTCCCAGATAAGACATAATAGAGTTGGGGAGAGACCAGCCTGGATAGTGCAATTTTCGCCGAACCGATCTGCCCTTCGAGCTGTTCTTTGGCATCATTCATATAGGCTGAAATAAAAGGGCCTGCCAGCGTTTCAGTCTCGGGCAGGGTCCTAAGTAAAGTAAAGAGCTCATCATATTCCATTTGCATGAACTCGACCACATGCGGCAAACTACAGAAAGCACCATCTTTCCATTTGCGGAGAAACCAAATAAGCGCCGTAAGAAAATGTATCGGAGATTCCACAAAAAAATCCCCATGTCTCCTGCTCCATTCGCGGTTTAGGGCGATCAGGATAGTGCGCGCTGATTCAGCGGCGTCCGTAATATCCTGTAGGGTCCCCGGTGCAAGGGGGTTGCACCGGTGGCTAAAGGAAAGATTATCAAAATTGAGGATAAAAAAATGTGGTGTAACAGGATAGTTTCCCCGGTACTGAAGAAAGGCCTTGTAAGCGATTTTGCTAAGATCGTCAAACTTGAAGTCATACACAAAAAGGGAAAACCCTTTACGGATATGTTGGCTGATCGCTTCCCGGATCACAAAATAGGATTTGCCCGAGCCTGGCGAACCTATGACCAGCAATCCCCGGAAAGGATTGATGATATTGATCCAGCTCTTCCTAATCTTACCCTTGAACGGGTACTGTGCTGGCAGGTTGATCGAATAGGGATTATCTATGAATCTTTCCTCTTGCGGGAAGCGTTCATTTTCCTTATTAAATATGTCTCCGTTCAATTTCCATTTGATTACCCTGGTCAGCAGCGTGCCACCCATCATAAGCAACAGGTAGCCCGTAAGCGTCATTCCCATATACAACAGGGCTCCTGCTATCAAAGGCATGTTTTTGCTGAACAATTGACGCCCGGAGAAAAAAAGCAGTACACCAAAAATGCAAATTATTAGGCTGGTCTGCCAATAAAGTTTTTCCATTTTCCTTCCTTGAGCACCAAGCAGGGAAATCGATAAAAAAAGCAGTGTAGTCCATTTTGATCTTTCAAAATGGGTAAACAGTCCGGTATCCCTGATGTGAATCAAAAGCCAATCCCCCGCCGGAGCAGTCAAACCCCAAAACTGAAATGCAGAGTAACAAAAAAAATAGAAATGAAGCAAAAGGGTAATAAGACTGATGGCCCGGGTAAGATCTAGGATTTTTTGGAGCGCTTGGGTATTTTCGCCTGTAATCATGAGTCGTTCATTTTTCAACTTGCACCCTTTGGCCTTTACTTTCAGAAGGGTATCTGAGGCATTAAACGCTGGGCGCTTTTTAAAGAAATGGATTCTTCTTGGAAGGAATGGCTCTCCATCAAGCACCTTTCACGGATGGACCTGACGCAGTAGCGTTCGCCCAGCCTGCTGCCTTCAAATATGCTTTTGTGCTGATGATCGATAAAGTAGATAGATTCTATCCCCGTGTCCTTATTTTTTTGAATCACGGTTGCGATGGCTTTTTTTTCCAAATCCAATATAAGATGGGATAGGGAGGGGCGGTCCTGTTTCAAAAAGCTCCAATCGATGGCATCTTTGAGCCGTTTATTGCCTTGCTTGAGCCGGGCTTCATTTTCCACAAATTTTTTTTCCAAAAAAGGCAGGGTAGGCTTACCGTATAATTGGCTCGCCTTTACCGGTATGCCAATTGACTTTCCCCCTTCATTCAGGGCATGATAAATCAATCCCTTTTTCTGATACAGAAATGAATTTACCGATCCCCGGTCCGCCCTCACCCGGTAAAGTTCCAGGGCGGCATTCAATTCTTCAAGCGATCCATAACAATACTGTGCCGTTACAAGGCTCACCACCCTGGATAGGACTCCCGTCAATTCAGATTTACCATATTGAATTCTTAAAGCGCTGGTCGCCTGAAATTCAAGTTCATGTTTTTTTGCAGCCTCCTGCGCTTTGAATAAATGGAACGCCTCTTCGGTGGAAGTCCTCGCCATCCTCATTTGCTGAAATGATTCTGAAATGCGCATACCATCCGGCCGGACGCGCGTGCTTACAATATGGATATGGGGATGGCCGGCATCATGATGTTCATATACCAGGAAAGGCTGTTTTTCAAATCCCAGTTTTTCCATATAAAAAATGGCTATTTTCTCCAGTTTATGGGCGGAGTAGTGTTCTGTGCTTTTAAAATTCAGGGAGATATGAGTGCAGTTTTTTCGAACCTGCGAGTTTAGCGACGCTAACTTGGACAATCTTTTCAATTTTAAATCAAAGCTCAACATGTCCAATGCAATAGGATAATTAACGGCTGCTAGAAAGTAAGCTTTCTTCTGGATAACTTTTTGTTCATTGTATAGTAGGGTTCTGCCCAGGCTGGAGTTGGATCTTATTACTGCAACCATAACTCTGCCATTGAACTGATATGCTCATTAATTTGACGGATGGGTGATAGAAGGCTTTCCTGAATTTGCTGAAAGGATGATACCCAGGATGCATAATCTGGTAAGTCCCTGGCCTGTTCGAGTTGTTCCAGGGCCTTCATGGAATTGATCGCGATCTGATGAAGCTCATTTTTGAGTTCGATGAGCAATTCCATAGATTCGTCCATAGACTGGTTTCGATGGTTTACGATGATCGGGCCTTTGAGGATTAGTTTTCTTCCATATTCAGCAATGGATCGGCAGCTGGTCTTTTTGGATTGTTCCATTAGCTGTGCATATTCTCCTAAGCCAAAACGCAAATCAATCCTCCTATAATTCTGTTGCTCTTTCATCACGGGTTCATTTTCACTTTTGAGCGTTCAATCTGTGAAAATACGGCAGCGATGGGCCTAGTTGAATTAAAAAAAATCAAATAATTAAATTCCGGTGCATGGCTCAGGCGGGTTCTGCAAAACTATGAATGGATTACGTAGTTCCGGGCCTATTCTGTTTTCAGACTCTTTGTGGGGTTATTATAGGCAGCTTTTAAAGATTCATAACTGACCGTCAGCCATGCAATGAGTAGAGCAGCAACCGATGCCAGCAGGAAAATAATCCAACTCACATGAATATGGTAGGCGAACCCTTCCAGCCACTTATTAATGCCATATAAAGAAAGCGGGATGGCGATGACCACGGCTATCAGGATCAGCCGGGTAAACCCGGTGGATAATAAATAGACAATACTGAAGACAGAGGCGCCCAATACTTTTCTGACGCCGATCTCTTTGGTGCGTTGCTGAGCTAAAAAAGCGGATAAACCATATAGACCCAGGCTGGATATAAAAATGGCCAGTACTGCAAATAAATTAAAGATGCTTCCCATCTGCTGTTCGCCTTTATAGAGGTTAGCCAGATCCTGGTCCAAAAAATTATAGCTGAAGGGATAGGCCGGATTGAGATCCTGGCTGATTTTCCCCATTGCTTTGATGGTTGCCTCGGCTTTACCAGCTTGGGTTCGGACCACTACATTACCGCCATATCTGTTTAATCGTAAAACCAGAGGCTCGATCGACTGCTGAATCGGTTTGAAATTAAAATCTTTCACCACGCCAATGATCATGCCCTTATTTCCTTGGAAGGTGAGGGGTTTGCCTACTGCATTATTCGGCTTCATTCCCATGATCTGAACGGCTTTTTCATTAATGATATAGTTGCTGGTATCTGCTTTAAAAGAAGTAGAAAACCCCCGGCCATTCAATATCTTCATTTGAAACACATCGATAAAGCCTTCGCTCACGTCCATGGAAGGAATAACGATTTGGGAATGGGGATCTTTTCCTTCCCAATCCACACTGATAGTGCCGCTATAGAGATTAATCGGTAATTCATCCACAATGGTATAATTAGCCGTAAGTGGATTTTGACCAAGTTCGGTTTTCAGCGCACCCAGTTTATTCCAAATATCTCCGGTCATGGGCATATACAGGAGATTTTCTTTCTCAAAACCCATATTGCGGTTTTTGATAAACTTGAGCTGGTCGTACACCACCACGGTTCCAATAAGTAACACAATAGAGACCACGAACTGGGTGATGACGAGCCCATTTCTGAACAACAAATTTCCGCCAAGCGATTTCAGGCTTCCTTTCAAAACCTGTACAGGCTGAAATCCTGAAAGGAACAAAGCTGGATAGCTGCCGGAAATCAAACCTGTTGCGACCGCAATACCCACCAGGCTAAGCAGGATATTTCCATTGAGAAGGTGAAAGGCTAGTTTTTTTTGCGAAAGCTGATTGAACTCCGGCAGAAATAACCATACCAGTACCATGGCCAAAAAAAGCGCAAAAAAGGAAATGAGTAGGGATTCACCCAAAAATTGTTTGATGAGTTGTCCTCTCAAAGCGCCTACCACTTTTCTTAACCCCACCTCTTTAGCCCTGCGGGCCGACCGGGCCGTTGCCAGGTTCATGAAGTTGATACAGGCGACAACCAGGATGAAAATGGCCACTATGAAAAAGATATTCACATATTGGATATTGCCATGCCCCGGCAGATCCACCTGAAAGTTGGAATGAAGATGGATCCTCGTCAGCGGCTGCAGTTGGAACTCCACTTTTGCTATGGTTTCAGGAACATGCTTCTTGTAAATTTGATTCATCTGCAGCTCCAGCTTTCTAAGCGATGCTGGCGAAGGAACAAAGCTTTTATCCAGTTGGATATAGCTGTAAAAATTAAAATTCGTCCAGATATTATTTATCAGGTCATCACTAGTTTTTGCTATAGAGGACATCGGCAATATGAAGTCAAACTGCAAATGGGAATTAGAAGGAATATCCGCCAGTATACCCTTAACGGTTACATAGTGGTCATTGTCCTTTTTGAGGGTTTTTCCCATGGGATCCTGTGCCCCAAAATATTTTTTTGCCATCTCCTCTGTAATCAGGACACCATCCGGACCTTGCATGGCTGTCTTGGGATCTCCTTTTACCAAGGCGAAAGAAAATATTTCCAGAAAAGTAGAATCCGCATAGAACACCCTTTTTTCCTCAAATTTCCGGTCGCCCACTTCAAATAAATCAGAGGAGATATGGCTTAAACGAACCGTATTTTTTATTTGCGGCATTTCAGCCTGCAAACCTGCCGGCATCCCAGCGGGATTCACGGCAGCCTTAAAATCACCCGCATTGGCTGTAATCCGGTAAATCAGGTCGGCATTTTTGTGAAAGCGGTCGTAGCTCAACTCGTTTTGTACCCAGAGCAGGATCAGGATACTGGAGGCCATTCCAATAGCAAGCCCCGAGATATTGATAATGGAATAAGCTTTGTGATGAATAATATTTCTAAATGCGATTTTGAGATAGTTCTTTAGCATAACAGAAGGAGATTAATGGGAGCTTGAATACCAATTCTGCACAAATATAGCGGCAAATTTGTTTCGCTTTGATAAACAATAGGTTATGCAAATGAGAATTTTTGACTGTCCGGTTTCATTACAGTTTGTGTACCGGTTTTTCTTGTCTTATTTTGAAATTTTCTTTAATGCGCCACCCGAAAGGATTACTCCTGAACTGTCTGCCACTTTCAGCTGCAGGTTATTTATCTGAGCATGTCCGATATCCAGCAGGGAATTTCCCTGGATCGCTGCTGTGACTGATCCTACGAACATGGTTTCTTTGCTTTTCGTTTTTCCTAAAGGCATGTTTACAATTGGCGGCATCCCTTTTATATTGAGTTGGACTCTTGAATCAGCTGGCAATAACGGTTCAATCCCATTAAATTCCGGTGACATTTCAATGACAACTTCTGAAGAATCCTTTTGTATCACGCAAATGGAGTCCAGGTTCCTTTCCATACTTTCTATTTCAAAACTGGATTTTCCGGACATATTTAAACTGATGCTTTTTTGTTTAAGTTTAAACATTTCCATTTTTGTATCACGGCCTTCAACATATAGAAGCTCAGGCGAAAAAATCCGAACAAGTGTCATCCGCTGCATCCAGAATTTTTCATCCAAATTCTTAATGGTATATATAAATTTTACAAAAAGCGTGTCACTCTTTACAAATACTTTTACAAAATCATTGTGAAAACGGTTCCATTCGTTAAGAATGCGAAAGGAACAATGTGCATTTTGCTCAAAAGCAATATTGGTTATATTGCCACCTTCGACTTTCAGATACTTAAAAGGTTGTTCCGAAACCTTGACAAAGGTCCAGTAGATATCGCCCTTGTCCAGTTTGTCATACACCTTTTTTAAAATCATATTGGATGAAACCAAGCCGCCAACAAGAATGATCAGCATGGATAATAAGATCCTTGAACTCCATTTCATAATTATTTATTTTTGAAATTATTTTTTACAAATTGATCAAACTCCACCTTGATTTGATTAACATCTATTTTTAATAAATACATATTGCGTAAAACGACAGGAAGCTCATTTTCCATAAATTGCCCGCGGCGGAATTCTACAATCCTTTCCAGTGCTTCTTCTTCTATAAAATATCCTATGCCTCTTTTATTGGTAATAATTTCGCGCTGCTGCAAAAAATCATAGGCCCGCTGAACCGTATTGGGATTGACTTCCATATTAACGGCCAGATCCCTTATGCTGATAACCCTTTCACCCAGCTTCCATTTTTTTAAAAGGATCTGTTCGCAAACATATTCTGCTATCTGTATATAAATTGCCGGGTTTTCTCGGAAGTCCATTTAAGTTTAAAATTCTTTTTCGCGTAACCGTATATAGGCCACCGCCCATAATAATAACGGAATTACATAATCAAGCGAATATTGAAAAAAACTTGATGCCTTGCCCGGCAGCTCAATAAAGCCCTCCTCCTTGCCAGCCAAAACACTGACATGGTCGAACAAACCGGCATCAGTTATAGTTCCAAAGAATATTTGTGCGATGAACCAGTTCAGGCCAAAAATACCGATGCACAATGCGCAAACCACTATGGCTGTTTTTATGAATGCAGCCTTATTGAAATAAAGTGACCCTGTGTACATGGCGCTTGTAACAAATAAAAATAGTGGATATGCTTTTGGTGCAATCCTTCCCGTAAAAGAAAAAAGATAAACCCTTTCATATTGCTGTTTGTAAAACGGGCTTGCCGGATCAAGGCTGTTATGGTAAGACCAGACAAAATACAAATCAATAAGCCTGTAAAACAGCATAAATACCGCAGGGTAGAATATTCCGGTGATGATAACACCACATAGCCATTTTTCAAAATGCGATGCGGGTAATGTGAGATAAGAAGAACCGCTTGCGTTGGAAGAGAAATATCCAAAAACAAATGATCCCAAAAAACACCCTCCTCCGGCCAGCCCCCAAATAAAAGTGAGATTCTGTGCAAGGCTAAACCCCGCAAGCTGTTTGGAAATAACGTATAATATTAATGAAAGCGCGAGTAAAAGCCCAGTAAAACCAAATATTTGCACAGGACGCTCCAATATGGTTTTTTTACATAATTGGCTAAAACGTGTTGCATTAAAAGTATTATTCATCGACCGGTTTTTATTGTTGAAAAATTGCCTTTGCTTTGATCGGATTTTCTGAAATTGCGTTAAACAAATGTTCAAGGTTCACTTTGGAATCTTCATTTTTGTTGTTCACAGAAACGACAGTGAACCCTTTCAGGGATTCTTCCGAATATAAGATCCTATCTGTATCCTGGATTTCACCAACCGTTTTAAAACAGAGTTTTTCGGAGATCTCAGTAATGGAAGCATGTAAAAGGAGTTCCCCATTATCGACAATGATTACCCGGTCAATTAAATTATCCAAATCCCGGATTTGGTGCGTTGAAATAAAAATCATCCGGTCTTCATTAAAGATAGATGAGATTAATTTCCTGAAACGTATTTTGGAAGGTATGTCAAGGCCGTTGGTAGGTTCATCCAGTAATAAGATTTTTGTATTGCAGGCAAGTGCAAAAGCAATAATAAATTTTTTCTGTTGCCCGAAGGAAAGCCTGTTAAGTTTGCCTTTGTCTTTTACGTCAAGTTGGTCTAGGTATCCATTAAAATGTTCTTCATTGAAATTGGGATAGAAAGGTGCAAACAAATCTTTGTAAGTTTTTATAGTTACAGCAGGCACATAGACTTCTTCAGGGATTAAATAAATGGTTTCCAAAAAAGAGGGCAACCTTTTTTTAGGGGCAAATCCGTCTATTGATATTGTTCCGCCGGTCGGAAACAAAAGGCCAGCAAGGTTTTTGAGCAGCGTTGATTTACCCGCACCATTTTTCCCCAGCAGTCCATAGATACTTCCAGATTCAAGGGAAAGGTTTAAATTTTTATACAGTTGTCTTTTTTGTGTGTACCCGAAAGACAGGTTCTTGATTTGTATCATTAGTGTACTAGTTAAGTAATACACGAAGATAGACACTATATTTTATAACCGGCAAATAATTTTTTGGTTAATTTCACCATTTCCCGCATGAGACAATTTATTTTCTTCCTTTTCCTGCTTTTAGTAATACTAGAAAGATCTGCACAAGGGCAAAGACATTTTATAGCTTTTAGCGATCCAAACCTCAGATACCAGGGGAGAATCCTGAAAAAACAGGACGCCGCCGTCCTTTCCTGGCCGGGGACTTCGGTAACCATAAATTTCGAGGGAACAAATATTGCTGCCGTTTTAAAAGATGCAGATACGGCTGATTACTTTAATATAATTATTGACGGGAAGGATATCGTGAAAATCCATACCGATCTGGAAAAGCGCAGCTATTTGCTGGCATCGCATCTTTCCAATGGAAAGCATCATGTCCAGTTATTCAAACGCACAGAATGGGATAAAGGCAAAACCTGGTTTTACGGTTTTGAATCGACTTCAGGCGTCAAATTGTTACCGGCACCAGCTGCCCAGCGGAGGAAGATCGAGTTTTACGGAAACTCCATCACTTGTGGCTATGGCATCGAAGACAGCAGCGGCAATGACTCGGGACAAGGATATTTTGAGAACAATTATCTTTCTTATGCGGCTATTACAGCCAGACATTTTGATGCGCAATATGCTTGCATTTCCAAAAGCGGTATTGGTGTCATCGTCAGTTGGTTTCCGCTAATCATGGCTGAGATGTATGATCGTTTGGATCCAACAGATCCCGCTTCAAAATGGGATTTTTCAAATTATACCCCAGATATAGTGGTCATTAATCTGTTTCAGAACGATGACTGGATCCTAAAATTGCCGGATAATGATCAATTCAAAGCGAGATTTGGAACAAAGGCGCCAAACGATTCATTCATTATTTCTTCTTATACGCGTTTCATCATGGATCTGCGGAAAAAATATCCTAATGCCTATCTGATATGCGCTCTTGGCTGCATGGATGCGACAAAAAAGGGTTCTCCCTGGCCCGGGTATATCCGCAAATCAGCCTTAGCACTACATGACCCTAAAATATTTACCCACTTCTTTGATTATAAAAATGCAGATGGCCACCCCAATATTGCCGAACAGAGGGTAATGGCAAACAGCCTGATCGATTTCATTGAACATCATATCCAATGGTAGGCTTTCAGGCCATATATGCAGCCTTTGTCAATCCGGCGGACAGCCTGAATACAGAATAATTGATTAAAAAAGCAACAACTTTTTGATTTTCCTGTCATGATTTCCATGCTGATTGCATTCCCCATTTCCTGGTGGGCGATGACCGCCTGGTTGCACGCCTTTGCCTACCGGATTACCATGGGATTGACAATTTTCACAATCGCAGGGGCCTTGATTTTACTAGTCACTATGTTAACCGTCGGTTTTCAATCTATTAAAGCTGCGCTGACTAATCCTATGGGGTCTTTAAGAAACGAGTGAGCATAGTTAATTTGAAATAATCATTACCGTGCAAAATAGAATCAAAGAATTATTACCTTACCATTCGAAGTGTAAATCTTATTTACTTGAAGAGGCGCAGCTCCTTTTGGAAATTATTTTTGATCTTAGGTATCCTTCATTGGTTTTTTTGTGAAAGATCATACGCTCAGCATAAATCAGTTACCAACAAATCAAGAGCTTACTTTTTGAATCAGGAAGGCGATGACAAAAATGACGGAAGCCGTGCACATCCCCTCAAAACCTTGATGGCTGTAAATCAACTAGACCTGAAACCAGGCGACTCTATTCTATTTCGTGCCAACCAGAGATTTGCAGGCACCCTGATCATTGATTCAAATAAATGTGGAAATGCTGGAGATCCCCTGACTCTCGACAGTTATGGTAGTGGATATGCAACGATTCAATCGGGCGATTCCTCCGCGATCGCTATCTATAAAGGGCAATTTATCTCGATCAGAAATCTCCATTTGATTGGAGCTGGTAGAAAAACAGGAAATGTAAGACCGGGACTTGCCATAGTAATGTCCCATCACATTTCTATAGACCGTATGGATATTACTGGTTTCCAAAAAGCCGGATTATGGATCTATTCCTCCTCTGATATCCGCGTCATGCATGTCGATACCCATGAGAATGGCGCAGCCGGGATTGAAGTAGGCGGCGACAATGGGAAAAAAGGGTGCAGCAACCTCTATATCGGATACTGCCGCGCCGAAGATAATCCGGGAGATCCCACCAATCTTACCAATCACAGCGGCAACGGAATTGTTGTAGGCGAGTGCAGTAAGGTTATGATTGAATATTGCAGCGCCACCAATAATGGATGGGATATGCCAAGGATAGGAAACGGTCCGGTGGGGATTTGGGCTTATGAAGCAGATCAAGTGACCATCCAGCATTGTTTGTCCTATCGCAATAAGACTTCGCCTGGAGCAGCAGATGGAGGAGGATTTGATTTGGATGGCGGTGTCACAAATTCTGTGGTCCAATATTGTCTATCCTATGAAAACCAGGGAGCCGGCTATTGTATCTTTCAATACTATTATGCCAGCCCCTGGCATGACAATATCTTTAGATATAATATCAGCGAAAACGATGGGAGCGTATCAGACGCAGGCGCAGGCATGTATGTCTGGAACAGTTCCCGTGATGAAAACCAGTTTTATAATTGTTTAGTATACAACAATACGATCTATAATGCCAGGGTGGCTGCGCTTAGTTATTCGGAGTTGAGTAAAAGAAAACATTTCGGGTTTTACAATAATATTTTTGTCGGCAAAGACAGCTTGGTGAAAGGGGAAAAAGGAAATGATATTTTTCAATCCAATAACTGGTGGAGTCTGGCAAAAGGAGAAAAGGGAAAAAATGCCGAGCATCTGAAAGGGTTGTCTGTTGAACCCGGTTTTAAAAAACCCGGAGGTTCGAAGCTAGAATCTGTTTTGGGATTATCCTCATTTGATCAATACCAGATTCCAGCAAAATCGGTACTTTTCAAAGAGGGTTTCGATTTGCATCAACTGGCTCAAACCTTGGGCAATAAAAATGATTTCAACGGAAAGCCCTCCCATGATCCAGGTATCGGCGCCTGTTTATTTATCAGATAAAAATTAGCTGATGAGATTTTGTTTTGCCTTTTTGATCCTTTGTCAAATTACACAGGCGCAGATAACTAGCGTGCCGGTCGTCAAAGGAGAAATCCTTAAAGACCTCGATGGAAATCCAATTAACGCCCATGGTGCGGGCATGCTGGTATACAAGGGTGTTTATTATCTGTTTGGCGAAATCAAAAAGGGTTCGACCTGGCTCGTTCCCAATCAAAACTGGGAAGATTACCGTGTTCCTGCAGGCGGTATATCCTGTTATTCTTCAAAGGATTTGATCCACTGGAAAAATGAAGGGATTGCACTGGCACCAGTTATTAATGATCCGGCAAATGATCTGGATACTTCAAAAGTGATCGAACGGCCAAAAGTGGTGTACAACACCCAAACGAAAAAATTTGTCATGTGGATGCATGTGGACACCCGGGATTATTCCTACGCGCAGGCCGGAGTGGCCATTTGCGATAATCCGCTCGGTCCCTATACATATATCCGGAGTGTAAGGCCCAATGGCAATATGGCGCGCGATATGAGTGTATTTCAGGATGGTAACGGAAAGGCCTATCTTATTTTTTCTTCTGAAAATAACCTCACCATGCATGTCTGTCTGCTGTCTGATGATTATCTTTCTCCCACAGCGATGGATAAACGCATCCTGGTGGACCGGAACAGAGAAGCGCCGGCTATGTTTAAAGCTGCAAGCAAATACTATTTGATTACTTCGGCATGCACCGGCTGGTCTGCCAACCAGGCAAGCTGGGCAGAAGCGGACAGTCCGTTTGGGCCCTGGACAGATAAAGGGAACCCATGTTCCGGTCCTGATGCAGACTCTACATTTCACGCCCAGAGCAGCTTTGTGTTAGCAATTCCGGGCAAACCGGATACCTTTTTGTTCATGGCAGACAGATGGAATAGATGGGACCTCCCCGCTTCAAAGTACATTTGGTTACCCTTGCACCTGGACCAAGGAAAGGTAGAAATCCCATGGAAATGATTCCCAGCATTGGTTAGAGGAAAGATATGTTAGCTCCCCTTACCAACGCAGGCCAAACGCTCCGGACTGAGTGACAAAAAAAACCGGGCCTAGCCCGGTTTGTGGTATTTATTCCCGGCCTACTGAGCAATATATTACTCATGCATATTGATCACGCAAATCTTTGATCTCGTCATGAGAGGCTTTCAGCGCCTGACGCTGGTCATATAACAATTGCCTGATGAAAACAGGTAAATAATCGGATTCCAAAGCCTCCCGGTAAGCTGTTTGTGTCGCATCTTCTCCAGCTTCACAATTGCTTAATAAAACCTGGCGGGTATTACCCGAGAAAAGTGCTTTGAAAGAGGTCCATACCCGGTAAATCTTCCCGCTGACTGTGGTTCCTTTCTCCGGTTCTCCGTGAAGCACCTGGACTTCTTCCATCAGTGCTGATTTCATCTTCCTGCTTTCTGTGACCATGAATTCAAATAGTCCACGCAGATCGCTATTGTCTTCTTTCAGTTCTCCAACCGCTTTCTCATAGCCTAGTATGCGGTCATTGTGGATCTGAATCAGATCATTCAGGATTTCAATGGTTTCATTTCTAATTTCTTTTGAGCTGTCCATAATTTTTTTTTTAGTGATGAGTGCTGATTTTTTCAGTGTCTATATTCTTTTGCATGTAAAAATTTCAGAAGTCTTTATGCTGGACCCGGACGGGCTGAAGCTGTTGCTATCCTCCCGTTTGAACCCGTCATCATCATCATACCAATTGTCATACCAATCATTTTCTCCCCAGTCTCTTACGGTTTCTCCAAAACGGTCGCAATTGATCTTATGGGAGAAGCGTATCCATTCTGGCTGATCCACCGGATTCAATCCCTGGTTTTCGTTATTGGTGACCATCGTGATCATTATTGAGCAATGAATTATAACCCAGAAAACTATGAAAAAAACCATGCCAAAAGCAGGAAAGTAATGTTATATTCATCTTGTAAATTTTCTTTTATGAGAAAGATACCTTTCATCCTGGTGGTAGTTTTTACCTGCTACTTTTCCCATGCTCAGCAAAGAACCTTTGGGAAACTCATCAGCCTTGATCCTGCATTTGACCAGCTCATCGACCAAAACGCGAAAGTGGAGATCCTGGCCGACAGTTTCTACTGGTCAGAGGGGCCTGTATGGGTTAAAGAAGGCGGGTACCTGCTTTTTTCCGATATTCCGCGCAATACCATTTTTAAATGGAAACAGGGCGAGGGCCTTAGCGAATTTTTGAAGCCTTCCGGCTATACGGGGAAAATGCCCTACAGCCGGGAGTCCGGAAGCAATGGGCTAATCATTAACAGCAAAGGTCAACTGGTTGCCTGCGAACATGGGGACAGGAGAATCAGCGCCATGCCATTAACTCTCGGCGGTAAAAGGACGCTTGCGGATAATTACCAGGGTAAACGATTCAACAGTCCCAATGATATTGTCCAGCGGTCCACCGGGGATTATTACTTTACCGATCCGGCCTACGGACTGCCCAACCGGGAAAGTGATTCTTCGCGCGAAACCGATTATATGGGTGTGTACAGGCTTTCACCCGATGGAAGGGTCAGCCTCCTGATCGATAATTTGACACCGAACGGAATTGCTTTTTCGCCCGATGAAAAAATTTTGTATGTAGGCCAATCTGACCCGAAAAAAGCGATCATAATGGCTTATCCGGTTATTGCGGATGGCAGCCTTGGTGAAGGAAGGGTTTTTTATGATGCAACGCCGCTGATACAACAGGGATTGAAAGGAGTGCCGGATGGCATGAAAGTGGACGCAAAAGGAAATTTGTTTTCCACAGGACCAGGCGGCTTCCTGATCATCTCTCCTTCTGGAAAATTATTGGGAAGGATCGAAATACCTCAATCCACTTCCAATTGCGCCTGGGGAGATGACGGCTCCACCTTGTACATCACGGCCAATATGTTTCTTTGCAGGATAAAGACCAAAACGAAGGGAAATAATTTTTAAGCCTTATTTTTTTCTATCCCAGCTCCGAGTTCCTGTAAAAAATCGGGATCTGATTCCACGCCGGAAGCCTTCCAGTATATTCTGTGGGATCCGTCTGGAGAAGGAGCGGTAACCAATTTTGGAATGATTCCTTTTCCGTTTGGAGAAAAATATTCTACTTTATAATAAAGATCACCCTCTTCCTGCGCAGGCTGGACCTGACAAACATAGAGTACATTTTTGTAATTAAAGGACACTTCAAATTCTCCGATGATTTCATCTTCTTCCATAACTTAAATAATAATACCTAAAGTTAACGGGTTGTTTTCTATTTATGGGAAAAAATGAAGGGTCTTACGGAAAGTGGGGGATGTTCAAAAAAAAAGGGGTCTGAATAGAAATTCAACCCCGTTTTAAAATCCAATATCCTATGAAAAACCAGTTTTCAAACGAATTTTTGATGCAGGTATTGCAAACCGATAGAGTTTAAGTTATGCACAGAACATTGTGGAAAACAGCATACTAATTCGGATTTGACTCCGTTCTAGGGCAAACACCCCCACCTATGGATGATTTGTACACTTGCTTACATTGCGGAAAATCAATCTCAAACGGAATCTTCCAATTCTCGATCGATGTCTATGGCGTCCCCCTCTGTCTGAAAGATCAGGTCCTGCTGATCGAATCTTCAGCCAGCCAGGAAGCAAAGGACCTTTTTCTAGCGCTCAGGTATCATAAGATCCCAGTCGAATTGGAGTACCATGATGGCAATAAGACATTCGATATCGCCATTCCAGGTAAATTGTATATTGAAGTGGATGCTGTGCAAAAAGACGAGACGGCTTCGGTCCCGGCCGATCTGTTCAGTCTCCCCGCAACACAGTCTGGTCGTATCCCTACCATCAAAATCCCCCACTATATTGTCAATAGCCCGAATTTGTTCAAAAAGACGGTCGATGGCTTGGCAGATATGTATACTAGTTTGAGAAAAGCGGGATAATCTTAATTCCCAGGCTTCAAACTAATTCTAAACAGGCTATCCCAGCTTGACAGTGCAGGCTTTGGCTGCAAATTCAGATCCACCAGCCCCAAATAAGCAAAATATTTTATGGAGACCGGAGTCGATGGCGGTAAACTTGACAGATCGATATCAGTAAAGGTCAATTGAAACCACGCAACTGCCCCGACTTGTTCCAGCAATTGGTTTTGCCGGTCAATGTATTGCTGTTGTATCAGCGGACTGCTGTTGATCGTCTGACCTGAAAAGCCGCTGATCGTCTGCGAAGTCCATCCTCCTTCCGATACAAAAACGGGAAGCGATCTTCCTTCAATGATTTTCGAATAATAATTCAAGGGAATATCCCCCGGACTGGAAAAGGCAAAATATGGATAAGATGACAGGCCAAGTTCTTCAATAAATGGGAAATCGACAAAATCCTGAGATACGCCTATATAACCGCTATTGCTCAACTCCCCCCAAGCATAATCGACCTGGATGCTGACGCCGAGCGGCACTTTTTTGTCGAAATTCCGGATATCCTGTGCAGCAGCATTAACCGCCTGGCGTACGCCCTGGTAGACGGAATCCGGAGCCGCTCCCCGGATGAGGTTGGTTTCCAGAGCCAGACCCATATGATCGGGCTGAAGGATGCTATCCATAGCCAGGGCAAAACTCCGGTATAATAGCTGGATATCCGATTGGGCGATACTTTTTCCCAGAGCTACCAAGTCATCGGCATCCGAACTGCGGTTAAGTCCATTTTCCGGATCGAGATATACCCAAAGTTTCAGATTTTTTGACCGGTAATAATTTGCTAAACCCAGATAATTATTGATGATATAATTATCCGCTGTTTCCCCGTTGATCAGGGAGTCCCAGGGAAGTTCCCCGCTGATCATGGCGGCATCTGACCTTTGCGTCCATAAAGCGAGTGATTGGAGGATTTGATTAAAATTCAGACTGGGAGCGGAGTTTTGGAAACCCATCCTATACGTACGATCGGTGGAAATGACCATATTTTTTTGGCATGCTGCAAATAAACAAAGAACCAGAAGGCTGATCATTCTATTTCTAATGGCGGTATTCATTTTGTCTTTGTTTTAATAATCCTTTAGGAAGCGAGGAAATAGTTTGGTTAGGCATCCGCCCAAGCCTTTCATTTCCGGACGCTGCACCCAAGCTGCAGTATTATAAACTGTGTAATCCTTGGAATTATTGGGGGGCTGTACAATTATTTTTGCATGATTAACCTGAGCTGGATATAGCTTAAGTGCTTAAAAGTTTTCAATTTCTGCTTTCAGGATGGGTAGATGTTTGATGGTAATTCCCCAAATAATTTCATCAGAGACATTTTCATAGCCATGAATTATTCTATTCCTGGTGTTAACTATCTTTCGAGAATTGGAAAGTTCAATTGAATCGTCCATCGATAAAATCCTGTTCATTGCTTCACCAATAATCTCAATATTTCTTTCAATGGCGCGTTTTGTTCTAATGTCTTTTTGATAAGTTGCAAAATCTCTTGACCTGTCTGAAAAGAAACTTTCAATTTCAATTATTGCGTGTAAGATATCATAAAGCCAGGTCTTTATCTCAATGTTGATAAACGAGTCGCCTTTGATTATTTACAACCTGCTTAAAGTAGGGATTTTTTATGGTTTTTTCCTCCAATAGATCCACAGGTCTATTTAAAATATCTTCTAGAGAGAATTTAAATCGTAATAATTGTCTACATATTGCAGAACGTCTAAAGGTTGGAAGGCAACAATGAAATCTACATCACTATTCCTACTGAATTGGTCCGTTAAAATGGACCCGAATGCATAGAGCTTTTGCGCATTATATCTTAAACAAAGTATTTCAATATCCTTTAGGTATTTTTCTATCCCATTCAAAATTCAAGGATTTAAAAACCAAATTTACAAAAACAAAGTTGAAATATTGGGTGTTTCCGAGCTATGAACTCCTGCAAGTAAATTATTGTCAGCTGCTTATCTAGCATTTTGTATCATATATCCTAAAAAGGGAAAAGGCACTGAATTGACAATCAACAAGCGCAAACTACTAAGAGATAAGGCGTGTCTGGGCCATTTGAATGTAAATATTTAACAGGATCTTACACAGGCGGAAATAGCTTTTCCCCATCAGCGGAAAATGCAATCAAAAATCCCCGGCTAACAGGGGCCAACTTCCTCGTTTTTATGGTATTTTTTCGAAAAACTTTAAATTTCTTAAATGCTGAAAAAAATAATTCCTTTGTGTAAAGGTTTTTTGCCTCAAACCACCGAATATGAAACTATTGGCAGACCCCAGCCAAAAAAAAGATCCGGGAGAGTTGCTGCCGATTCCGCACTACCTGAAGAAGGCCGTGCCGACTTGGGCCGGAACAGACTACAGACAGTATGATTTTGGATTTTTGCTGATTCAGGAATTCATCAGCAATAAATTCAGCCTTTTTATTTGGCGGATCATGGTGCAGCGGCAGGTGCTCCTATACCCAAGTTCTGATAAACCCATACTGGCCCTGCAGTTTACGCTGCAAGGCAATATCCCTTGCGTGCTGACAGGTTTTGGAAATAAGCTACTAGTGGAGTCCACCTATGAACTATTCTATGTGCCAGTCGGAAATAACCAGGCAAATTTTGAACCTGGCGAATATGAATCCTTCCATATTGAAATGGAAGCTTCTTTTCTGGAAGAGGCATCAAAATCCCATCCCAAAATAAAAGCATTATTGGAAAAACTGAATTCTGCCAGTGCCCACGGCACGCCTTTACTCGCCGGAAGGATCGATTACCAGGTAAAAACTATACTCAATAGCCTGCGCAGATATAGCGATCGCGGAAAGGACACAACCAGTGATATGCAAAAATATATCGTGGAATTGTTGAGCCATTATTTGGCAGAATTGAAAAGAAGCGAGAGCCGCAGCGTATTGCCAAATATCGACCGTAGGGAGACCCTGATCCGGATCAGGGATCAGATTTTGCAAAATCCGGATATGGAGGAACAAACGCTAAAGAATTTGTCCCAGCAGCACCGAATACATATCGCCATGTTAAAAAGAAATTTCAAAACGCTATTTGGAGAGACCCTGGTGTCTTTTGTCAGGATCGAATGTCTGAAGAAAGCAAGATGGCTTTTATCGACGAGCGGCCGGAGCGTAAAGGATATCGCTGACGAGATTGGCTATCCAGATAAATCCAATTTTGCTAAGGCCTACAGGAGACAATTCGGGATGGCGCCTAATGAAAATAGAAAAGGCCCGGGAATTCAATATTAGGCTACTTCTTTTTCTTCTCTTTTTTATCATTTTTCATTTTATGGAATTTTATTTCCAAATAAGTCTTGTTGTTGACCTTTTAATTCTTACTATGCCCTACTTTAGAACAACTATTTTATCACTGTGTATGTTATTTCCGTCAATCAATTTTATAAAATAGACTCCTTTTGACAATTGGCCAACGTCTAATGAGTAATTATTTTGCCCTCTAAATGAACTGACGGATTTCCTCATGACAACTATACCTAAACTATTAGTAATTGTAATTTCCAGTTTTCCAATTTGGCTACTACTGTATAAAATACTTATAGAAGAAGAGGAAGGAACTGGGAATAATTTAAACTGACTGGTGATATTGCCATTATCTCCATTATTGTCAGACGCAGATCCATTTATTAGAGTTCCTTTTCCGATACTGGATTCTACCGGCTCACCCGAATTATATGGATTGAAAGGACTCATCGATGTAGAGCAAACTCCCTGTATAGAAATTGTATAAGCTGTGTAAGTCGGTGACGTAAAAGTATAGCTAGTACCTGTTATTCCGGTAATGCTGGTAGTATTAGAAGTTCCAGCAACAGTAAAATCCAAATTATATGTTGATACTCCCGAAATAGCTTGCCAAGTCACCAGAATTTCATAAGGACTGCCGCCTGGGTTTGTAGCAGAAGAAATAGTCGGTGTTGGGCATGGGGCAGTTGCTGTAAAGGTATACCAGCTGCTGTATGCACCTGCAATACATCCTGTCGAAGCGTTTACTGCCACCTGATAAATATTTCCCGCAGTTAATTCAAGAGTTGTATTTGATGCGCTATTCGTGTTATCCGTTACAAATTCGTCCCCATTGGGGTGAGTGATATCCTCAACTTGTACTGTATAACCAGTTGCTCCGGCCACAGCACTCCAGGTTAGCATGTTTGTAGAAGTATTATAATTCAAGTTGACCGGTATAGCAGGAGCCGAAGGTTCATTAAACGAATATTCGGCACTATTTAAACCGTAGCCACCACTAGCCGGACACCCAACCGCAACAATATAGGAAACATTATCCCCCGGGGATTTTGGGCAATAAAACACATATGGGGTAGTGCTTGTTAAATTACTTTGATAAACATTGCTATTTTCTTGATCCTGTATGGTTATATCATAAGATGGCGCTTGGCTTACAGGATTCCAACTTAAAGTTGTTTCATTATCAATTGTTGTCAATCCTGTGGGTGCGGCATAATCGCAAGTCAGGCAAATTTGAACGTTTGTAATGTTAGAAACAAAAGATGCTCCACCATTATAAGTTGTATACATCCAGAATTGACTATAGCCTCCAATTGGACCGCCACTTACCACAAATGCAGGAAAGGTAAATGTGCCAGTATTTGTCGATGCGACCTGGCCAATTTTTTGGGCAGGGATATTTGGTGGCGGACTACCTTGGCATAAATAATTTTTTTGAGATTGGGTTAACCCACTTGCCGCATAGCAGTTAATAAGACCTACACCCGCTGTGGTAAAAGTTATTGTAATTGTATAAGATTGCCCGTTTACAAAATTATAAGGAATAAACATTCCTTCTCCCCCGTTACCGTCAGCAACCATAGTTGCAAAAGATCCTGTTTTATTTGGCTTCGAGATCTGTGGTGTCCCATGACTTGGCGACCAACCGCTAGTACTATTACAACTGTTTAAAAAATCTGTAGTTGTGCAAACATCATTATAATAGGTGCAGTTCGTGGTAATTGGAAGTTCCGTGCATTGAGAATATAGGTTTATTGATGAAGAGAGTGCTCCCAATAACCATAATACAAAACATCTCACCAAATTTATTGCAGAATAGTTTTGGAAATTCATAAAATAAGATTTACACAGGTTTAATAAACATTTTACATTAATGAATGTATAGATAAAAAGTCTTGATGCCAAATTTGGATTTCAGAAAAAGAAAATTGGAAACGATTCTTTTTGGAGAGCCTTCAAGAACCCTTTCATAATTTTATTTGGACATTTTTAAGAGATCTAAAAAAGAAGGCTTTCAGAATGGATGATTTAAGAGCATTTTATCTTTTTTGATTTGATTATCAGCGAGGGATAGCTTCCTGCGATCTTCTCACCACTAAGATAAGGATGGTCAGATAATAAGCAATATAGATCCGGTCGGTAATGATGGGCTGTAGTAAGAATCTGATCGCCATGATCAGAATCAGGGTACAAAGAAACCATTGGTCAAAATTCAGCCTGCGAATTTGCAGATTCTTTTTGACAAAGGCCAAAACAGCGAGGGCCAGGAATAAAAACAGATTGGATGAAAATAAACCAGCCATCAGATGGGAAAAGGCTAAATGCAAATAAGCACGGATTTGAAATGCCGGTTGAAAAGAATAACTTGAGTTCATCGAGTGAAGAAAGCTTGGATAATACAATATATTCCAACCGAAGCGGCGCATGGAAAAAGAAATCGAAAAAAAGGCGATCAGCAGTCCTACCAAAATCAGCACATATTGTGGTATGCTTATCTTTGGGCCCCAGGAGACTGAAAAACAAAGCAGCGATATAATGAAAAATGTCGGGATGATATTATCCAATCTGACTAAAATGGAGAGCAATAAAAAAATAAAAACACCCAACAGCGACTTTTTTTCAAAAACAAAATATATGGCTGTTAGCAAAAAAAAGGCGGAAAGGCAGTCGGGTGTAAAGGAATGGAGCACTTCCCATACCGGTGCCGAGAGCATGGTAAGAATGCTGAAGACGAGCGCAAAACCAAGTTGCATATACCGTCTTATCCAGAAGAGCAGTAAGAGCCCGATAAGCAAAAAACCGATTAGCGAAGGGAGCAAACTAGCCTGGACTAGGGGAATGCCCGTTTTATAGAACACATAAATCATTCCGGTATAAAGAGGTTTGACCGCGTAAAAAGGCATTTGCTGATAAAACGCCAGAGGATCTGTCGCAAGTTTTTTTCTGAAGTCCAGGCCCCCATCCACCAGCTGCCCGTATGGAGCTGCGGGTAATTGCTTTTTTGCAATGGCATACACGGAGTCATGCACCCATATTGGATCCTGATGGTCATGATTCAGGACGACAGCCATATAGGCCAATAAGTCCCAATTGTAATTGGGTTTTTTAAACCCATATACCGCAATGAGAAAAATAATAACCAGGTATAAAAAATATGCCCCTTTATTTCTCATAATTGTTTTTTGTACCATCATTGGATTGTAAGGAGACTTGTGTTGGCTCCAGGGTCGAAGAAACTCCTTCTTTCATGTTCAATAATAGGAATAGTTCAAAAATAACGACCAGGGAGAAAGATTCAAACCAGTAATCCATCAGAAAAAACCCCATTAGGGCAATCAGCATAAACCTTCCGTAAGAAAGCCGGCGCAAATGTTTTAGAAAATAACCCAGATAAAAAACCGCAAAAAGGAGGGCTCCGGTAAGTCCATATTCACCCAGGATCTGATTATACACGGAAAAGGGGAAATTAAGGACGGTGTGTTGCGATGGAGGTCCATGGATATAATGCTCAAAGCTGCGCAGGTGGTTGTTTTTAAAATCTGTCGATGCATAGGTATATTTCGAGGGATAAGAGCCGAGGATATGGACACCTGAAGCGCGAAAAGCAAGTTTGGACGAAAAATTCCCGATGCCTGCCCCAAAAATCAAATGACTGATTTTTGATTGCAGGAAAACATAGGTTTGCAAAAATGAAATGAGTTTACCCGGCTTACTGTCATAATCTGTGTTGGAAATATAGAGGTAGTAGCCGGAGCCTGCTGAATCTCTTATGATCCTCGAATGATTGTGCAGGGAAAACAGATGACCAACGGATTTGGATTGCCGATTTGGGCTGACCGCATATACGCTATCGGCCACAGGGCCGGTAGAAAATAGTTTTGGATTCTTATTTAATATATCCAACTGGACAAAATAATTGCGGAAATAGTCCCTGTTGGAAGGAGAGAAGGAAAAATAAAGAACGATCAAAGTAAGGGCCGCTAACAAGGACCTTATCCTAAGGCTGCTAGATCCTATAGTCAGGATCATGAGCAGGAGTGTAAAGAGAATGAACAGGAAACTGGCGTTACTCGTACAAAAAACAATAATGAGCAGGCAAAGCAGGGAGAATACATACTCCTTCTTGTAGAGGAAATATATCAACCCCAGGGCATTGATGGTGGCATTCACGCTGGAATTGTCAAAAGAAATCCCGATGATTGCATCGCCGGCCGAAGGGTTGGCCATACTAATGTTTTCTCCCTGTCCCCAATAGGCCAGCCAGGAGGGATGGAGCAGGAGCAAGGCTAAAAAAAATAGGGAAACTCCGAAATTTAGCAGATAAAAGGTCTTGATCGTTTGGTGCATGACTAGGGGGCTGGTCTGCTCCACGATCGATTTAAGATAATGGATGGATAGCAAACAAAAGCCCCATTGCAGCATACCCAGGGAAAAAACCAGACCATATTCCAGTCCAAAATTCCTGGTGACCACGAGGTACTTTAGGCATTCCACGAAAATGATCAAAAGATAAAATAATGGCAAGCGGGAATTTTTCCCCGAAAATCCAAATCTAAAATTCATGGAATAAAACATCATAAAAAGGATCGCTCCTATTTTCACCACAAATTTTACATTCAGGAAAAAGATCAAAAAAATCAGTAATGGGATATGCGTGTTCTGCCTTGAAAAATAGAGGCTGAAGAACTTTTTCATCTTGCGCTTGGTTGACAGGATTCCTTTGGTATCACAATATATTGTATTCACTTCAAATTCCCGGATAGGCTTCTCCAGGGAACAGGCAAGACCGTCCTCCATCGTTTTTTCAATTCCCGAGCAGTAGGTATCCCGGGCCGGCCAGATAGCAAAAAATCAGTAAATTGAATCATGGATGGAACGCAAAAAAAATTTGAGATCATCTACCGGACAAAAGCCATACCTGTACAGGAATTTCTTATTAATGGCCAAACCTTGTTCCGGGTCATGATTCCGGGCCAGACACCGCTGACCATACTCCGGGCAAGCCATATCGAGGGCCATAAATTCTGGACCTCGGTTCCCGAAGGAAGACAGGAATTGGCCGGTCAGATTGGGATCCTGATTGAAAATCATTACAGATCGCATCAATAAGCATCATTATGTGCTATTATAACGGACAGAAAGTAACGCGCGTGGAATTTATCCGGCTAAAACAGCTTGAAAAAGCCCTGGCCAACTATGATTTTTTGCAATATGACCTGCAGATTGGTTTTGACTATGGCACGAGTGCCGTACTCAAAAAAGTCCCGGACCAGGAGGATTTTGATATTGTAAAGATGGAATGGGGATTCTTGCCCGGCTATATCAAAACCAGGGAGCAGGCGCTAAGAATGCGAAAAGGATATAAAGACGAAAAGGGTTTTCATCCGCCTATATTAACCCTGAACGCGGTGGGAGAGGAGTTACTCCTGGCAGGAAAAATCTACCGGGATGCCGCGCTCCACAGGAGATGCCTTATTTTGAGCAGCGGGTTTTATGAGTGGCGACATATCTTTCCCGTCAACAAAAGAACAGGCGAACCACTGAAGACTGCAGTGAAATATCCTTATCATATCGGGCTAAAGAACAGGGAATATTTTTATATGGCGGGAATTTGGAATCCCTGGACCGACAGGGAAACAGGGGAGCACCTGGAAACCTTTGCGATCGTCACCACCAGGGCTAATAGCCTGATGGAAAAAGTACACAATTCAAAAAAAAGGATGCCTACCATATTAGATGAGGACCTGGCCTATGAATGGCTATTTGGACCTGCTGATGAAAAAAGAATCAGGGAAATAGCAATCAGTCAGTATCCAGCAGAAAAAATGGATGCCTGTTCCATCGCTAAAGATTTTATACAATCGCTTGATCCGGCTTCGCCTTTTGTGTATGAAGACCTGCCTGCTTTGTAAATCAGGCCGTCGACAGGCTTAATGACGGCAGGTCTAAGAAACGCAATTCTTTTCGCGTCGTGGATATTATGCCTTTATCTTCTAGTTCATTGAGCAGGGTGGTTACGGTCTGTCGGCTGGTGCCAATCAACTGGCCAATTTCGGCATGGGTAAGATAATTGGGGATATGGACTTCTTTTTCCGAAACCTGTTTCCGGACCTTACTTTCCTTCAGTAATTGCTCAAGAAATAACAGCAGCCTGGTTTTGGCGTCTTTCTGCAATATGTTGATCAGCCGGTTTTCAAATCTTTTCATTCTTAAGCCGATTAGTTTGCTGTATTTAATGGCGAGCTGCGGCTTATTTTTCAGCAGGGCGGTAAAATTTTCAATGGTAAAGGAACAAAGGCTTACACCTGACTTGACCGTTTGCGCAAATTCTCCGTTCAAGTTATTTCGCTCCAGGCCGATCTGGCCAAAAAAATCACCAGGTTTCAAAATGTCTTTGACCAGCTGGTTGCCGTCTTTATCCAGGAACCCGATCCTGATATATCCATTTTTGATGAAGTAGATCTGATTATGGTTGAAGGCTTCGAAATAGACATATTCGCCTTCTTTGAATTCCTTGTAATTGTCCAGCACATGCAGATCCTTATACTCTTCCACGGATAGCTCCGCCCAGAGATCGAATTTTTTCAGCAAAATACCATGATCCGTGTCCATTGGAATGCCTGGTTTATAAGGATGAAAACCGGTCTTGAAGTTAATGTTAATTCTCAGGAAGCGGGCGGTAAATTGGAATTGTAATAGAAGAGTATCTCATGCTCGGGCCAGGAAGAGATATGTGATTTAAAGCCTGCCTTTAAAGAAATCCGGTTAAAATTATGTTTGCCTGCCATGATCAGCAAAGGTCCGGATTCTTCCAGCTTTTCTGCGGACCTTTCGTCAGGCATCACCAGGGCCGCATGTCCAGGGACCTTTTGATCCGGGTTCTTATAGATGGCCAGAACAACATAACCCCGGTTTGCAAAGGATTGCGCATCGGTATATATCTTTTCCCCTCTGATGGGTTTCCAGCCGTCATCCCTTGCTTCCCCCGTTTCCAACCAGTCGGATTGCGCGTTGGCCAGCAATTGCTGCCCGTGTGCCGGCGGTCTCAATATATAGATATTCAATTTTTTGCAAGCTGCCGCTACAAAAGCGCTGCAATGGGTATGAATGCTTTTTTCGGCATTCGGATTATCCGGTTCCCCGGTTTCCCAATCAATATGATGGCCGGCGATCCAGAGGTTTTCAATATTTTGGCTCAGGTAAAACTGTTTGAGGTGGAATCCCTTTTCATCGATGGGGCATGATGGCTGTCCAATGGCGGCCATTGCCATGCAGGTCAAAGATAGAATCGCTATGGTACGGCCCAGACTGGTCATATGATATCGAAATGAAAGTTTGGGAATTGAATGAAACATTTTTTGAAGATGATTTTTGTTTGCCATAGGCTGTCGCGAGCAGCCTGATGATTGACAAAGAAAAGTAAAAACGGGAGATTTCTGGTTTTTTTATAATGGCGGCTGCCTTGCGCGCCGGTTGGGCAAAATCTTTAAGCGCCTGCTGAATAAGCAATCGACCTGGCCCTGACCAGAAATTGCTGCCCAAACCGGTGTTTCACGCTATCAATAGCCTGGTAGAGCCTGATCATTTCCTGGGTATCTTCAAACAAATTGATTTGATAATTACCGGGTATCAGGTTGGTAAAGCGGATACCGATCAGGCGGATTAAGATGCGGCGGTCATATAGTTTGTCAAATAATTGCCTTGCGGTTTTAAGCAAGACATGATCAGCATTGGTGTAAGGCAGGGTGCACTGTTTAGTGAAACTGTCAAAATTGGAATAACGGAGTTTGACCGTCACGCAACCCGTCAATTTGTTTTGTTCCCTGAGTTCGAAGGCAATTTTTTCCGTCATCCGGACCAGTTCGCTATGCAAAAAATTCACATCGATGGTATCCTGCTGAAAAGTATTTTCTGTTGAAATGGATTTCTGTTCGTGGTATGGAACAACAGGCGTTTCATCGATACCGTTGGCTTTCCGGGAGAGGTCAATCCCATTTTTCCCAAGCAGGTTTTCCAATAGTTCTGTGGGAATCTCGCTTAAAACCTTTACCGTTTCCACACCCATTTTTAAAAGCAGCATGGCGGTTTGTTTTCCGATCCCCGGCATCTTAATGACGCTCAGCGGGGAAAGAAAATTTTTTTCCCCGCCAAAAGGGATTTCAATCTGGCCATTGGGTTTGGCTTCATTGGTAGCCACTTTACTGATGAGCTTATTGCTGGCCAGCGCATAGGAAATGGGCAAGCCGCTTTCCCGGAAGATTTTCTTTTTGAGTTCAGCCGTAAACAGGCTGCATCCGAAAAATTTATCCATCCCCGTCAGGTCAATATAGAATTCATCGATCGAAGATTTCTCAAACAGCGGGACGCTGTCCCGGATGACTTCCGTGACCAGAGTGGAAAACTTGCCATAAGCTTCATAATCTCCGCGGATGACCAGGGCATGGGGGCATAACCGCATGGCCATGCGGATGGGCATGGCGCTGTGGATGCCAAATTTCCTGGCTTCATAGCTGCAGGCCGCCACCACCCCCCGGTCTCCGGTGCCGCCCACGATCAGGGGTTTATTTTTAAGCTTTGGATTTTTCAGTTGCTCCACGGACACAAAAAAACTATCGAGGTCAAAATGGGCGATATGGCGCTGAGGCGATAAAAACATTTCTATAGGTTTTTGAATTTCCTTTCTTTATAAGCCACTTTGAGCATATGGCTTACCTCAATACTATAGACTCCAAAATCTGATACCACTTTGCCCGTGATGCGGTAAAATCCCTTACCCTGGATAGGATAGCGTTCAAATGAATCGGGGAAATGTACCGTATCGATCCAGTCCAGATTGGAATCAATAAAGGTCCCGAAAGACATGCTCGTATGTTGTTTGGTCGGGACCACCTTATAATCTATAAAATAAGCCAGGACGGTGACCGGTTTACCAACCGATACCCCGATATTTTTTGCGGCGGTATATTTTGCAGGATCGTCATTGACAATTTCAAAAGGATTGCGTAAAGGAAAACCCAGGATCTCCATCTCGTCATAACGGTCGTCAATGGGATTGTCGGCCAGTATGGGTAATATAAATTCCTTTGGCTCTTCGATAAAGAGCGATTTGCCGGCAGGTACATGCGATTTATTTTTCTTTTGCAAAAAATTCGCCTCCCAGAGCAGCTGTTTTTTGCTTTTGCCAGTAAAGCGGAAAGCGCCGATGCTCACCAGTATATTGAGCTGTTCGGCGGTGACGGAAGTCCTTTCGATAAAATCCTGGAGATGGAGAAAACTCCCATATCTCTTTCTTTCCTCCAGGATTTTTTCCCCCATCTTTTTTTCCAATTCTTTAATATGCACCATACCCGTGTAGACATCCGTATTCCGGATGCAGGTCAGGTATTCGCTGTTATTGACGCAAGGCAGGTGGATCCTGGCGCCTGTTTTCATCAATTCATAGAAATAGAGGCTCGTAGGGTAGAAGCCGCCGAAATTATTGATTACACCCACCATGAATTCCATTGGATAGTAAGTCTTCAGGAACAGGTCCTGAAAGCTTTCCACAGCAAAGGAAGCGGAATGGGCCTTGGAAAAACTATAACCGCCAAAGCTTTCGATCTGTCTCCAGACTTCGCCGCTGACCGCGTCCGGATAACCGCGCGCTTTACAATTGCTGAAAAATTTGTCCCTGATCCGCAGCATTTCCTCATTGCCGCGGTATTTCCCGCTCATCGCCCGGCGAAGGATATCGGCCTCTCCCATGTCCAGCCCTGCAAAATGGTGGGCGACTTTGATCACGTCTTCCTGGTAGACCATCACGCCATAGGTCTCCTGCATCAATTCCTTCATCATGGGATGGATATGCTCGAATTTATCTTCATTGTGATAACGGAAAATATATTCGCGCATCATCCCGCTCGATGAGACACCGGGGCGGATGATGGAGCTGGCTGCCACGAGGGTGATGTAGTCATCGCATTCCAGTTTCTTCAGCAATTGGCGCATGGCCGGCGACTCTACGTAAAAGCAGCCGATGGTATTTACATTTTTGATCTGATCTTTGACCAATAAATCCTTTTTGAATTTTTCCACCCTGTGGATATCGATATCCACCTGCTTGTTCTCTTTTACCAGCCTGATCGTCTCTTTAATATGACCCAGACCGCGCTGGCTTAAGATATCCAGTTTATATAAACCGATGCTCTCGGCGACAAACATATCGAGCTGGGTGGTTACGAAATTTTTTGGCGGAAGATGCGTGGCAGCATAATTATAAATCGGTTCTTCAGAAATCAGCATGCCGCCCGGATGGATGCTCATATGATGCGGGAAATTCTGAATGAGCCTGCCATATTGCAAAATCAATCGGTGAATCTGATCCTGGCTGCTCTGGCGGTCGCTTAAAGCATCGATTTCCGCCTTGGGCAAACCAAATACTTTCCCCAGTTCGCGGATGGTCGCATGGTATTGGAAGGTCGCGTAGGATCCGAGCAGGGCAACCTGTTTTTTTCCGTAACGCTTGAACACATAATCGATCACTTCATCGCGGTCAAGCCAGGAAAAATCAATATCGAAATCCGGAGGCGAAGTGCGGTGGGGGTTTAGAAAACGTTCAAAATACAGATCCAGCTCAATGGGGTCCACGTCGGTGATCTGCAGACAATAGGCGACGATTGAATTTGCGCCGCTGCCTCTTCCGACATAATAAAACCCCCGCGCGCGCGCATAGCGGACAATATCCCAGGTGATGAGAAAGTACGCGTTGAATCCCAGTTCATCGATGATCCGAAGTTCTTTGGTCAGCCGTTCTTCCGCCACCGCGTTTGAGGCATAGCGATAGGAGAAGCCATCCAAGGCCAATTTTTTCAGCAATATCTTATCATCCTCTCCGGAACCGGTAAAATGTTTTTTATTCTTGTCCTTTCCAAAAGCCATCCTGATGCTACAGGCGTCCATCAGGCGGTAGGTATTGGTTACAATGAACGGGTGGTGCGTGAAGGCCTCTAAGATTTTGGCGGGCGAAACAAAATATTCGTTGGTGCCGCAAACCGACTGTGGAGATAATTTCGATAACAGTTCATTTTTATCAATGGCGCGGAGTAAGCGATGGACATTGTAATAGGTCTTATTTTGAAAACTAACAGGCTGGCGGATGATCAGCTTCGCCCCCCATTTTTGCATGTCCCAGCCATATAGTTTCCCCACTTCGGTGGGCATCACGCCAATGAATTCATTGGCCAGGAGGGCCGCAACTGGTTTTGTGGCCAGCGGGTAGATCACAAAGCCGTCTTTGGCATCTCCGAAAAAAAAATCACCTGAATTGCCAGCGGGGAAGGGTTTTTCTTCCTGCAGGTGGACCGAGATAAATTCATTGATCCAGGCAAAGCCCCGGTTATTGGCTGCAAGTAAGACATACAAAAGCTCATCCCCGTTTCGGATTTCCGCACCCAAAATAGGCTTGACACCATACTGCTCGCAAAACCGGACAAAATCCCAGGCATCGCAGGTGGAATTGATATTGGTAAGCGCCACCGAGGTCGCACCTGCTTCGACGGCAGCTTTCACCAGCTCTTCAGTGGCAAAACTGCCATATCTGAAGCTGAAGTAGGTTTTACAGTTCAGGTACATGCTATCCCGTTTAAGGGATAAAGCTATACTATAATACTAATATTTTTAGTATAAATAATGACAATATTTTTAGTTAATTGATTGTCAGTCGGTTCAGTGCCCGAATTTGGAGGGATCGTCTACAAGGGTTATCTCTTTCTGCGTGGAATTCAAGCGGGGAATTTCCCGCAGTTTTTCAGAATCATTCTGAAGAACGGGTATCTGGGAGATCTGGATTATTCTAATGGGCAGTGGGATATCGTTCAACCACTTCCAGTTATTGCAGGAAATAAAAACAGAGGCACTCTTTATTGACGCAAGTAAAGGCCGCGCGCTGCAAAAGCAAAGCCTGTATATACGGATAAAGCAGTTAGCTAGAAAAGCCAGGATCAAAAAGAAGGTCGGCACACATACGCTGCGCCACTCGATCGCCACTCATCTTTTACAATCCGGCATGAAGCTGGAAAAGATCCAGGAATTTTTAGGGCATAAGGACCTGGACAGCACGCAGATTTATACTCACCTTGTAAATGAAGGGGCGTGACGTTTACAGAATACCTAAGAGAAAAAAAATACAGCGAGGCCACCATCAGCTGCTACGGGATTTATAGCAACCGGTTTTTATCCTGGCTGACCGGTGAAGGTCTGCATGTGGAAACTTTTACCTATACCGAACTGCTAGATTTTATGCGCTACTGCCAAGATCAGGGCGTAACCAAAAGAACCGTTCACAATATCCTTGGCATCGTCCGGCATTACTGTAATTACTTAGGTCATGAAGGCAAAAGAACCGATAACCCCGCTGCCGGAGTTTTTATCAAGGGCCTGGTGAGAAAGTTACCTATGAACCTGTTAACAATCGAAGAAATGGAAGAACTGTATAAAGGATATAGCGTACAGTTACATGTGGACGCCAGTAAAAAGATCATGCTTGGGCTGATGGTATACCAGGGGCTAAGCGTCAGTGAGCTGATGCGTATAGAAGCCAGGGACATTAGGCTGAAAGAAGGAAAAATAAGGATCCGGGGAACCAAAAGAACGAGTGAACGGCTGCTAAATCTGAATGCAGCCCAAGTAGTAGCATTGCAGTAATATGTAAATGAAAATAAGTTTAAAGAAGGCAAGCTTTTTACAGAGCCGAGAAAAAAGCAAACCAGCAAGCTCAATATCAATAACCGGATACAGTATATGTTTAGACAGCTAAAGCATCTGAATCCGAAAGTGACGAACGCAAAACAGATCCGCAGCAGCGCGATCACTCATTGGCTAAAGGCAAATAACCTGCGGCAAGTGCAGTATATGGCCGGGCATAAATATGTAAGCTCTACGCAGCGCTACCAGGTCAGTAACCTGGACGACCTGAAAAACGAATTACAACATCATCATCCAATGAGTCAAATAAAGAAATAAATTTGTAACCCTAAAACAGTGAATATGGCAAAGAAAGAACTACAGGTTTTGATGGGAGAACAAAAGATATTGAACAAGATCTATGCGATCCGTGGGGAGAAAGTGATGTTAGACCATGACCTTGCGGAAATGTACGGGGTAGAAACAAAAGTTTTTAATCAGAGCGTCAAAAGGAACCTGGAGCGCTTGCCGAAAGACTTTATGTTCACATTAACGGATAAAGAATGGCAAAACTTGAGGTCACAAATTGTGACCTCAAGTTGGGGCGGCACTCGATATAAACCTAATGCGTTCACAGAACAGGGCGTGGCGATGTTATCCAGTATACTGAACAGCAAAACAGCCATAGAAGTAAATATCAGGATCATAAGAGTATTTACAAGGCTCAGGGAATATGCGCTCACGCACAAAGAAATATTATTGCAGCTGTCCAAGCTTGAAAAAGAAGTAAAGGGCAATAGCGAGGACATCGAGAATATTTTTATGGTGCTGAAAGAGCTATTGGAAAAAGAAAGCAAACCTGTACCAAGGAACAAGATCGGCTTTAAGCACTACGATTAAAGATTACCTCATCTCGCAGGGCCTGGGCTTCGACAGGGAACTAAGCCTCGGTCTTCTTCCCTGGCCATCAAAAAGATGTGCCAGTGGAACTGTCACACTTTTTGGCTTACGGTCAGTCGCCTTCGCCCACAGCTTGCGGTCTGCTAGCGCATCCCTCGCAGTTCCTCCATTTTGTCCGCCACCTGCCGGTGGCCAGCAGCCTTGTTTGTTTTATTAACCTCCGCTTGACGCTCCGGTTATTATTATGGCGCCAGGGGCCTCTGGCTGTAAATCGGGCTATCGCCCTATTTTTACAGCGCTGCTGTCCACATGGCGGTGGTGGCGGGCTCGACACGTCCGTTCGGACAATCCTCACTCCCGTGCTCGACTGCCACAAGAACTTGCAGGCAGGTTAAATGTACTGTTGTGCTACAAAGGGGAATGGAAGCTCTATAAACCGACCAGAATAATCAGATTTTTTTCTTTCAATTGAAAAGAAAAAACGGCTAACTTGGAGAGTAGAAGTTCTTTGAATGATCTGAAAAAAAACATCCCCAGAAAGCTGGAGGCAGGCCAAAAAGATGCGGTAGTTATTATCCGTTTGGCCTGACAATGCAAGGATTATCGGATAAGGCAGTCAAGACCAGTTATGCGGAATATAAGTTTAGATATAATGGTAAAGAACTGCAACATCAGGAATTTAGCGATGGAACAGGACTAGAAGAATATGATTATGGGGCAACGGTACAGGATCCGCAACTAGGTGTTTGGCATTCAATCGATCCGTTGGCGGATAACTCAAGGAGATGGTCACCTTACAATTATGCTTTTAATAATCCAATTCGATTTATTGATCCTGATGGGATGGATGCTGGAGGATCCCCCGTTGACTATGGAAATCTCAACAATTGGAATGATAAGAGACAAGAGCAAATCAATGATAAATTCAATAAATCTGACCAAGAAAATAAGAAAGAAAAGGGTGACGAAGCTAGTGAGAAAGCGATCGCTCAAGCTCAACTAAATTCTGGAAATGGTGATGACGATGGAGGAGGAAAGAAGGCAAAACCACCGAAAGAGGTAAAGCTTAATACTAGCGACAAAACTAGACTAGTTCGTCCTATGGAATTCGGACCAAAGGGAAAATATAAATTTATGGATCAATTATTTATAACGGGCGACGATGATGGAACTCAGAGTACAGGAAGTAAACCCGATCCTGAGCGCAACACTATTAATGTCGATTTTGGCGGAACAAATAGCATACTTTTTCCTTTATTAAAGGGTTTTGGTTCAACGACTTTCGGGATTCTTCCAGCTGAGCAGTCTAAATACCTATTTGAAGATATTACCAAAAATGAACCAGACAAAACCTCACAACGTATCAAGCCAGTATTTGATACTGTCCCACTCGGAATAACTCATGGAGTAGTCCGTTATAAGGATGGGAGCATTAAATATGAAGTTGGCTATACCATATCGTTGGATGGAAAAGATCCAAATACTCCAGACACAAATAGGTTTTTTCAATATGATATACCTAAAAGATAATTTTTGGAAGTTTGCTTTATTAATTTGTGAGATTTCTTGTAATAATTCAAACAATTTGAAAACCTTTAACCTGAATCATCAACTCGTTCAGGCAAAATTAGTTGATGGTTTGATTGATGGAAAAGCAACGTTTTACGACAGTCTGGGAAATTTTATAAATATTACAACTTATGAAAGGGGAATAAGGTCAGGAATATCCATAAATTATTACGCAAATCGAACTGTTTCAGATTCGGTAGAAATAGTTGCGGGTAAAGAAAATGGATATTGGAGATATTATGATTCGAATGGCAATCGGACATATTGCGCTTATTACTATTATGGTTTACTGTTCGGACCAGAATTAATGTAAGAAAATGATAAGCTTATCAAATACATTTTTAGCAATTTTAATCGAAGGGTAATCGGCGAAAGTGACTATGATAGTGTTGGGAAAATAGATAGCATACATATTTTTCATATGGATTTTATCGTGAATGATAAACAATTTAATGGGAAACGGGTAGTAAATATATTTGCCTACCTACCGACAATTCCTGGAGCCACGCAATCATTTTCAATTGGTTTAACAAATAAAATGCACGTAATTAATAAATTATACCCTGTAAAAGGTAACAGATTCATTATTGACACCTTGCTCCCAGTACCGCCTCCCAATTGGCATTATTTTATAGGATGTGATTTTAATCCAAACAATGGAACAAAAAAGACGTTTTTCATTGAAGAAGATTATTGAAAGAGCTCAAGGTTTTGAATTATGAATTTGGCCGCGGCTGTTTTTTTGGAAATGTCCACTATTTCTCCTGGCTCCTTGCAGACCCGGCGGAGGAGTTGTTTTACAAAAGATTCATTTTCTGGCATTCTTAATAAATCCAGTAATTCTGTCCAATCTTCCGGCGTATCCGTTCGAGACATGCAATCTGAATAGGTATTCAATTCTTGTAAGTGCCGTAAGGCTTTTATTCCATGGACAATAAAAACAAGTTAATGAGGTGGTATTCTGAAAATAAAAATCAAAAACCGGCTCAAATACCTCCGGCACAGACTCCGGCAGCAGTGTAATGTCAAGGTTTCTTTGACGTCATTTTGATCGATTTCGGATTCACGGGTAGGGTAAAGAAATAGGAAATGAGTAAGATTAAAGCGAATTTTTGCATTTGATAGGTATAAGTATAAGAAAGAGGGAGGTAGAGACCTTCCTCCCCCAATTCTCCATAGTGAAAGACATTGCATTGTATCCTTGAAACAAAAAGATATAAAATAAGGGGGCAATAAAGATCACCCCAGCGCCGCCTGCTCAGCGGCCATTCAAAACTTAGTTTTAATCATTTCAAAAAACGGTCCCGCTTGCGCGGGAGCAGTTCCACTAGAAACAAACGAACGATTGTTCAATATCAGATTTTAAGCGCCCATTCGGGCGGGGCGTTTCCTTTTGTTTCACGAGATGGAATAGCATGTCTCCCACCATGTCAGATAGATTGTATTTGACTTTCCAATTCCAATCGTGAGAAGCCACTGAGTCATCAATGCTATGAGGCCAGCTATCGGCGATCCGTTGACGCCAGGCCGGTTCATAGCTGACAACGAACCCGAGAATCAGTTTTTTACGTTCGATGATCAAATCAAAAGGGGAAAAGCTCATGGCCGCGACATTGTAGGAGGTCCGGATGGTCAGATTTTTCGCTGGCGCTTCCTTGAGTTCGATGGTGGCTCTAATCGCGTCCGGCATATACATCATGGGCGGAATCGACCCCGCTGAGATGAAGCATTGATAGCAATGATGCTCCAGGGCCTGGTGAAAAATATCGACGGCCCAATCGGTCGTACCGCCTCCGGGCGCTGATCTTTCAGGTCATGCGGTCAATCTTCGAAGGAAGACGTAACTTTCTGGTCATTTTACAAGCAGCCATGTATGAAGACTGAAAATATCACCTACATCCTTGCCAGACTGCCCATCGGACTGAGCATGTTTGGCCATGGGCTCATCCGCCTGACCAAACTCCAGGTATTCAGCAGCGGCATGGTCAATGAATTCAGTAAATCGATATTGCCAGTCTGGCTGGTTCAACCTTTTAGTTATGCACTGCCTTTCTTGGAATTCTTGGTGGGCATCCTGCTATTACTAGGTTTGTTTATTCGATTTGCCACCGTGCTTGGCGTACTGATTATGCTTGCACTGATTTTTGGTACCGCGACGCTGGAACAATGGAACAATATATTTACCCAGATGATCTATGGCGTATATTTTGCCTTATTGTTCCGGTATTCCGCGTTCAATTTCTATTCCCTGGACAGCTTGCTCAAAAAAGATAGCCATGATCATAACCGCACTTAAATCATCAGCGCGGTCAGCGAGGGTATTTTTTCGCAAATGAACAGGACAAAAAATATAATATATATACAATCATGGAACAAAATGGTCATCTCAAGAAGTCTGCGCTACTGGTCATGGATGTACAGGATGCGACAATAAAAATGCTTCCCGAAAGCAAAGGTTACTTATCATCTGTCGCCCAGGCAATACAAATAGCTAGATCGAAAAATATCCCTGTGATATTTGTAGTCATAGGATTTAGAAAGGGCTATCCGGAGGCCAGCCCCAATAATAAATCCTTTTCGATGATCAAGGCAAATCCCGCAATCGCCTTTGATACACCTGAAGCAGCGCTTGTGCATGCGTCGATTGCGGTAAAGGCTGAAGAGATCATTGTCACCAAGAAAAGGGTTAGCGCATTTGCGGGCAGCGACCTGGAAATAGTATTGCGTTCTATGGGAATAACCCATCTTCTACTGACGGGTATCGCCACCAGCGGCGTTGTTCTATCTACTTTGCGAGAGGCCGCCGATAAAGATTATGCCTTGACGGTGATTTCCGATTGCTGCGCCGACAGGGATGATGAAGTACACCGGGTCCTCTTAACCAAGGTATTTATAAGGCAGGCCGAGGTCATCAAATTGGAAGAATGGAAACCATAGCAGTATCGATTAATCACCTCTACAAAAGATCAAAGATATTTCTCCTCGATGATGCGCAGATGATTGATCTCATGGCCGGCCACATGATACAGTAAGGCTCTGACGCTGGCCTTAAATTCAGTGGTACTGCCTACGCGGGTGAGGGCCTCTTCAGGAAATCCGGCATACATCGCGATTGTTGCTTGACGAACCGCAGCATATTCCTGAAGGATATTCTGCAAATCGCGTTCATTTGCTTTGGCATAATCATTATAAGCATCCTGATCAAATCCCCATAGGTGCTGCTGTTCATTTCTGGCAAAACATAATGCGCGGTAGGCATAGATCCGTTCATCATCCGTCAGATGTACCAGGACCTCTTTTAGTGTCCACTTTCCTTCAGCGTACCGAAAGAGCAGCTTGGAAGCGGGTACCGAAATCATGCGCGCTATCAATTTTTCAGCGTTGGCTTTTAATAGCTCCAGAATAGGCGGGTCATTTGGGACGAGGCGAATATATTTTTCTGAAGCAGGAGAATATTCTGTTGCTTCCGGCCGGTAGATGATCCTTATTGCAGCGGTTTCTGAAAATATCATGATGGATTTATTTTTGTTATTGATTGGCTTCTGTATTTACAGGTTGCTGGTTAAACAGTTCTTTTTTCTCCTCCTTTGGCGCGATTCCGAAATTGTACCTGAGGGTAAGGGCAATCCTGCGGGTATCTTGGGTCCTGGTGCCGTTCACGAGTACAACTCCCTGCTGGAGATGAAAAACGGATTTGTTTGTCCTCAAGATATCATTTCCGGACAGGATGATGCTGAGTTTCTTATCCACAAAGGTTTTGGTGATACCCATATTTAGCTGTCCCAGGGTTTTTAATTCGTTGAATGCCCGGAAGCCGTTGACATACATCCATGCATTTATATTGAATTTTAGCGAAGAGGTCGCTTTGAATTCGTGCCCGGTAAAAAATGTCCAGCTTCCCCTGCTGTAATTTAAAGGGAGCGATTCATATTCGCCGATGTATTGAATGTGGTTATATTGAACCCCTGCATACATAAAGTATTTGTGGCCGGAGGGTAGGCCACCGAACAGTCTTGCGTATATTTCCTTAAATCTTCCCAAATTATCATAGGTGCGATAAGCGATTTTGGTACTGTCATTCTGATAAGTCACCGGACTGAACACATCTTTGGTATCATTGACGCCAAGGGCAAATACCTGGAAGTCGTTATAGGTGGAATTGATCTCATAATTGGTCGTGAACTGGGGTTGCAATTTTGGGTTGCCTACACTATAAGTAAAAGGATCGATAAAGGTCGGCGCCGGGTTTAAGGAACTGTAACCCGGCCGGGTAATGCTTCTGCGAAATACCGCATTGCCCGTAAGCGGGTAGCCCAGTATCTTAAATAAGGGTCGCTTCATATAGAAATAGGGAAACAAATCACTTCTCTTAATATAGAAAACCGTATCGGTGGGTACAAACTGGTTGCCGGTAATATCCGTGTTTTCAAAACGCAGGCCTGCCTTAAAATTAATGGCATAATAGGTCTTGGACAATTGTAGATAAGCGGAATTGATATTTTCTTTGTACCTGAAGGTATTGGTCTGGTAGGGATCCACCTGCTCTGGCAGATTACCGGTTTGGATATAATACAATGCCTGGTTATTATTAGTAAGGTCACTGATCTTTATCCCCGCCTCCAGCAGCCATGCATACTTTAGCTGCAAAGACAAATCGGATTTAAAGTCCACCCAATTGGACGGGCTGTGTGAAGTCCCATTTCCATATTCCGTGGTATCCGCAGGTAATATATAATTATTCGTATAGAGCTGCGCATTGTTATTATTGGTATAGGTGTACCCCAGTTCATTAGACCATTCGCTGCCAAGGGTATCTATCTTATATTTTCCGGTGAGGGTATTGCTAAGAAAAATAGAATGGCCATGGTTGCTTATCGGCGTCTGAGCCTGGTAAAATTCATTTTGCGAAGACATCTCGCTGAAACTGTTCACGCTCACCGCATTGCTGCTGTTTTGGTTGGCCGTAAGACGGAGATCATAGGCCAGATCAAATTTTTTACTCATTTCCACATCGATTCCGCCACCTACATAGTTGGTGATGACAGAATACCGGGTAACCGAATTTTGTGTGAGCAGGGTATCGCCATCAATAAGTCGGTTGGACTGTATGTCGTCAAAATAATTTCGATGCGTAAATTGATAAGACAGATAGGTATTCACGATACCGGCGCTATGGTTGATGCTCATTCCTGCGGAAGGTGTGCCATATACGCCCTGGTCATAGCGCATATTCACGCTTCCGGTAGATCCGATCTTTATCCCTTTTTTGAGGACCACATTGACAATGCCTCCGCTGTTGGAGGCATCGTATTTGGCCGATGGTGTCCGTATGATTTCAATTCTGCTGATACTGCCTGCAGGCAGGTTTTTTAATAAAGAGGTGATGTCATCCACACTCATTCTCATTTGTCTTCCATTAATATAGATCGTAGCCGGTGTCGTACTGGTCAGGTACACATTGCCATCCTGATCCAGGACGATTCCAGGTGATTTTTCCAAAACTTCGTATGCGTTGGTGCTGCTGCTGGCGAGGGGTTCTGCATCAATAATGGTTTTGTCGTCTTCCTGTTTGATCAAGGGTGCCCTCGAAACTATGGTAACTGCGGCAAGGGTCTTATTGCTGGCAATAAGGGTGATGGTCAGCGAAACCGGTTTACTCGCCATGGTCACCATTTTGTCCGCCCTTTCGAAATTTACGGCCGACACCCTGACCAAATATTTGGCATTAGCCTTCAGCGAGAAAATATTCCTGCCGGGCTTGCTGACCTGTGACTGAAATAAAGAGCTGTCAGGCAATGCATAGATCTGAATAGAAGCATTTGTCAGGGAATCGCTTGAAGAAGTTTTCAGGAAAATTTGTAAAGGGGCGGTCTGTGCGTTCACGAAAAAAGAAAAAAGAAAAAACAAAAAAGTCGTCAATAATTTCGGGTGCATGAAGTATCCTTCTTAGGGGCTGATTGTCCTCAAAATTACGGAATTGTTCTTCTTTTGTAACCTGCAAGGCAGCATCTGGATACCGCTTCCCGCCCGGACCGGTTACCGCTGAAATCCTGGCTCCTTCCATAAAGACCCGGAAAAGTTGACAATTGAATCCACCGTATCAAAAGCGTACAGTTTGGAGGACCTGGATCCCAGATGGCAGGCTGATTTTCAATGCCATAATATTTTGGCATTCGCTTGGAGGCCCAGTGAAGATAGGGGAGCCCGTGTTTTGCCTGGGCATCCAATAGCTAATGGCAGAAAAAAAAATGTTAAAAAACTAATCAATTAGTTTTGAAACTAATCAATTAGTAGTACATTTATAAAAAAGATACATGCCCATGCAGAAATTGGCTAAAAGAGAGGAACAAATCATGCAAGTCCTCTGGCGTCTTGAAAAAGCCTTTGTCAAAGAGATCATTGCCGGTCTGCCCAGCCCCAAACCTCATTATAATTCAGTGGCAACGATGGTCCGCATATTAGAGGAAAAAGGTTTTCTGGATCATGAATCCTTCGGCAATACCTTCAGGTATTTCCCATTGATCTCCAAGGAAGCCTACCAGCGTCAAACCCTGGGAGATATTGTAAAACAATATTTTGATAACTCTTACCCGAGCATGCTGGCATTTTATGCAAAGGAGGAGAAGATTTCGAAAGCCGAACTCAAGGAAATCCTGAAACTGATTCAATCTAAAAAGCCATGATACCTTATATTATTTATGTAGCCCTGATTACAGCCGTATGCTTTTTATTTTACCGCATGCTGCTACACAGGGAGACCTTTTTCCGGCTGAACCGCTGGTTTTTCTTATGCTGCCTGATCGGTTCATTTAGTATTCCGTTGTTACATCTCCCGCAGGGATGGTCGTTCAGAGCCAAGCCACATCCTGTTCAAACGGTAAATATTGGAAGGAGTGTTGATACCCGGGAGACGACAAAAGAAGCGTACAGCGATCCGGATCCGCTGCTTACCGTGCAGCATTTTGAAAGCTCGGCCCCGGAACCCGTTTCAAAAGAGGCCATTGTCACCCCTTCGACTGCTACAGCAAAACTCAAAACCGGGTCGTCTGTCACAACATTTTCCAACCCGGTCAAATCTTCCACTGGAGAGGAAGGATTTTCCATATCATTATTACAAATTCTGACCTGGATATACGATATCTACCTGTGCGGCGCATTGATCTTTGGCTTTATACTCCTTATACAGCTAGCCGTCCTGATCTACCAGGTCCGCAGCAACCCCGTCATTAAGGATGGCATTTTCCGGATTGTCCAAACCAAGGGAGACCGGGCGCCTTGTTCTTTTGGGAGATACATTTTTATCAATCCTTTTTTATACGATGAAGAGACCCTGGATCAGATCCTCACTCACGAAAAGATCCATGTGGAGCAGCGTCATAGTGTGGATATCATGCTGGCTGAACTTTGTATCGTGGTTCAATGGTTTAATCCCTTCGCCTGGTTTTACAGAAAGGCATTGGAAGACAATTTGGAATTTCTGACCGATGCCGCCATTATCCGCAACCCTGGGACTAATTCCTCTCAATATCAAATGAGCCTTCTTAAGGTATCGGCGCCGCATTTGCCCTTGAGCATTACTTCGAATTACAATCAATCACTGTTAAAAAAACGAATGATCATGATGCACGCACAAAAATCTTCTTTGAGAACAACTTGGAAATATCTATTCTTATTACCCTTGCTGACAGGGATTGTCTGCATTTTTAATGATACGGTTGCCATCAGTCAAAACCCTAGTACCAAAGTCGAACAGCCGGCCAGCAATCCGAATGCTGCCGCTTCGCCAAATTTGGCTTTGCCAAGGGTTCAAGTAAGTGCCATGAATACGGCTCAACCCGGACCTGCATTTTCCGCAGACCCGGCAAAGGGACGCCTTTCCTTTGGAGATACGGATATTACAGGGCCGGTACGCGTGAGTAGTGTGGTCACAACAAGTTTGAGTATAGCTTCAAACCCTGTTTCTGTTGTGATCTCTGATGTGGCCCCAATCATCACCATCGACCCCGTGGTGAATATTGAGCCGATGCCCGTTACAGTTTCCACAGTGAACCTGCCCGGAAATATGCATCAGATCGATCAGCGTAAAGGAACCTGGATGGCCACCATTCGCGGAGACACGGTGGAGCTCACTATGAAAAGCGAAGAAGGGGATGGGTACCGCGGATATTCGACCAATTCGGAAATGCTTATGAAATCAGAATTTTCCTCCATGCCAACCGGTCAGAAGGGAGACTTCACCGTGACACGCGAAGCGGGCACCCTTCTTCTGCATGGGATGTTCGATGGTGATGAGGGATTTGGTCACTATGTATTTAAAGAAAATACCGATTTTCAAAATTATTTGATAAAGGCCGGGATTACGGAAGTTACCGATCAGAGAATGTTTGGGGTATTTTTTGGAAATGTGACCAGGGCCTATGTGGAATCGCTTTTGAAGGCTGGTTTTGCAAAAATGTCCGTGCATAGCCTTATTGGGATGGCTTCCATGAAAGTGGATGTTGCCTATATCGAGACCTGGAAAAAACTGGGTTACCCTGATCTTCAACCTCACGACCTGATTTCGTTAAAATCAATGAAAATTGATGGAAGCTATCTGAAGGAACTCCAGGATGCGGGTTTCAAAGAGCTAGCACCTCATGATTTGGTCGGCGCAAAATCAGTAGGGGTGGATGCGGCTTATACCCGTTTTTGGAAACAAGCGGGGTATACGGATTATTCCATCCATGATTTAATATCAGCCAAATCTGTAGGTCTCGAACCTGAATACGTGCAGAGCTGGAAACAGGCGGGGATAACTGATCTAACAATCAGGGACCTGGTAGGGGCCAAATCCACCGGCATCGATCCTGCTTATATGCAAAGTTGGAAAGACGCAGGTTTTACGGACCTGAGCATCCATGATTTGATATCGGCAAAATCTGTTGGGATAGATCCGGCCTATGTGCAAACCTGGAAACAAGCGGGTTTTACAGGTCTCAGTATTCATGAACTGATATCGGCAAAATCGGTGGGCATTGAACCCGCCTATGTGCAAAAATGGAAACAGGCCGGATATACAGATCTGTCCATACACGACCTGATATCGGCCAAAACAACGGGAATTGATCCCGACTATATCGCCGAATGGAAAAAGGCCGGTTTCAATGATCTTTCTATTCATGAATTGTCAGGGGTAAAATCGATGGGGCTGACCGTAGCCTATGCAGAGACTTGGAAACAGGAAGGCTATAAAGATTTTACTATTCATGACCTGATTTCCCTGAAATCCCAGAACATCGATGGTAGTTATGTGGATTCCTGGAAATCACTCGGCTATTCCGATCTCGCGGCGCATGAACTTGTTGCACTAAAATCAGTTGGGGTCAATGCAGCTTATCTCAAAGAAATGGAGGCGGTTGGTTATGCACACCTGGCACCGCATGAATTGATCAGTTTTAAATCTCAAGGCATCACCGAGGAGTTCGTCAAAGGTTTTCAGTCCCTGGGTTTCAAAGATATTCCCCCTCATATAATCGTGGAAATGAAATCACTCGGCGTTACTCCCGATTATATTTCAACCATGAAAAATAAAGGATTCAATTCAGGCGATCTGCAGGAGTATATCAAGCTCAAGACCTTCAGATGATACTAGGGGGCAGAGGGAAATTATGAATAGTAAAGACCCGGAACCGCTCATTTTCTTGACTGGTCCGGGTCTTTCAACTTTTGAGCGGATACCACTACATTTTTCAAAAGCCTTCCCGTTTTTTTATATCCTTGGCAATTTTTTCTGCGTCTGATGCAATTTCCCGGATCTGACCTGTAGGGCTGATCCAGTACCCGCAGAAATACAATCCATCCTGTCCAAAATATTGTTGTTTTTCCATAGGCATCCGCAAATCTTCAAATCGACTTTTATCGACCTTAAGGAAATCGGCATAATCGCGGTAGTAACCGATGGCAGCAACAATAGCATTAAATATATCCTTTTTACCATTTTTAAAATGTATGGTATTGCCTGCGATTTCCTCAATATCATCATAGATGCTGATATGACCTTCCCGGATATGTTTGATGGTTCCAATATCAAGGACGGGTGCATTCCCATCCTTGCGGATTTCTTCCAGCGGCCCGTAAGGCATGTAGGAAAGACCCAATTTCGTAAGATCTCCGACTAACCAGTGTATCAGGGGAGCACTGATAGCGTCTGCCATTTTTGGAGGGAGAGGGTTCAGTGCCAGGCTTAGTTCTAGTATGGGTATACCAAATATATCCCTGGGGATCACATTTACAGGCGATCGAACGGCCATGGCGGGCGTGGCTCCCTGCTCATATAAATCAATGGCAATCTCGCAAGCGGAGTTTCCAAAACCCACGACCAACACTTTTTGCCCTTTAAAGTCCCGGCCTGTTTTGTATGCCGAACTATGCAATATTTTTCCCTGAAATGTTTCCATTCCCCTGAAGGCGATGGGCTTTGGCTTGCTGAATGCACCCGTAGCCATGATCAGGTAGTTTGATTGGTATGGACCATGGTTTGTTTCGGTGAACCAATGCTGCCCGTTTCTCTTTACGGATAACGCCTCAGTATTTAAGACCGGAAGAATGTTAAAGGTTTTTTGATAATCATCCAGGTATTCGATCACCTGTTGCCGGCTGGGATAGCGTGGGATCTTTTTTCCAAAATGTTTGTATGGCAGGTGCGAGCCTCTCTTGTTGGTGTGTAAATGCAGGCGGTCATAATGCTGGCGCCATGAAGCTATCACCTGATCCTGTTTTTCAATGATTATATAGTCGACTTGTTTTTTGCTCAAACAGGCGGCGGAAGCGAAACCCGAAATACTAGCGCCAATAATGAGCGAGTTGGTCTCGTGCATGAGCATGATCATTTTGTAAGGGCCGGAGCTTCCTTATCACCGATCTATAATTGCTATGGGTTATCCTCCCGGTGGAATTTAAAGTGCACGGATAAAGCACAATTGTTACACATTTTTCAGCATGCTCTATGGCAAAAAATCGCTATGCCTACTTACTGATTTTTTCGATATCAATTGCGTCCCCAGTAATAGTTCCGGTAATCGTTACCTTTTCGCCCAAATACTTCATTACCTTTTTTGTATCTGTGATGGTATACACTTTGTCACCAATAACGAAGACTGGAGCATAACCATCCTTCACGCATTTTTTTGTACATGCAGCATGGGCATCATTATTTCCCTTTACGCCGCAATGGGAATCACTGATGTATCCCGTCCAAGTCCCTTTGTCTGCCGCAAAAAGGGCCGTAGCAAAAAACATTGCCAGGACCCATAGTATCTTTTTCATTTCTTTAAGTTTAGTGTCCAATATTTTGGTAGACCCAAGGTACAAAGAAGAACTGTATTTGGATTGTAAGTACCCAAAAAAACAGAAAGATTAAAATATAGAAAAGCGTGATGATTGTTTCAATTTGACTGCTTTAATATTTCCTGCATCAAGTCATAAAGCGGAATGGCTATAATATCCGCACCTAAAGAAAATCTATCCAGACCGGAATAAACAACAAAGCGTTTTTGTGGCTTTACATCTTGGCAAGCGAAATGGAAGCCTTTCGAAACGGAAGGGGATGAGTTACGTTTAATCTCAATTGCCCATTTTTCACTGCTTGAAAATTCAAGGATCAGGTCGATTTCGGCTCCCCCTGGTCTACCATAATAGAATGCTTCGACACTTGGCGCTGCAACCGACATTATATTTTCAATCACGAAACCTTCCCAGCTGCCACCGACGACCGGATGTCCTAACAGATTTGAATAATTACTAATGTTCAACAAAGCATGTGCGATGCCGCTATCCCGCACATATACCTTGGGGGAACGGACCAGTCGTTTACCTATGTTGAAGGTCCATGGCTTCAGGCGTCTCACCAATAAGAGATCAACCATAAGATCGAGATAACGGCCAATGGTAACACCTGAGACTTCAAGGTTCCTTCCTAAATGAGCAGCGTTCAGCACGGTCCCCTGATTATGTGCAAGCATGATCCAGAATCGTTCAAGTGTTTCTGCCGGAATACGCGGGCCTAATTGAGGGATGTCGCGTTCAAGATAGGTACTGATAAAATCTCGTCGCCAATCAAGACTATCCTGATCTGATCCTCCCAATAGGCTTTCAGGAAAACCACCCCGCAGCCAAATGGTGTTCATTTTTTCTATACTGTCTCCGGCAAATTCGATAATATCAACAGGATAGAGTTCTGTATGGGCTATCCGTCCAGCCAGAGATTCACTTGATTGCCGCAATAGATCAATGGACGCGGATCCTAAAAATAGAAACTGTCCGTTTTTCTTCCCCTTGCGACGCTCCTTGTCAATAATACCCCGGAGCTCTGCAAAGACTTCTGGGAGGCGCTGGACTTCATCCAGGATGATTAATTTATTTAAATTGTCGCTGTGGAAACTAACAATGTCCCGGACTTTTTCAAGATCGAGACGGCTTTCGAGGTCGAGGTAAATAGAGCTTGTGGTTTCAGCAATATTCAGTGCAAGGGTTGTTTTACCTACCTGTCTTGGTCCTATAAGGACGACAGAGGGGCTACGCTTTAGTATATCCTTGATCTTATTCTCCAGTCTTCTTTTAATCATCTATGCAAATGTAACATTAAATGTTATAAATGCATAGATAATCTGATTCTCTTCTTAGGTTCACTAAAACAACTATTTCTTGAAACCAGGGTGGCATTACCTCATGAGCCTTAGGCCCCATTCAAATAGTGGGGAATACATCATAAATTATTAATATATTAATAATCTGCCATCAACACCTAAGAATCTTAATAGATTGTCAAAAATTTATTGATTTTTTTTCAATTTCCCCGATAAAATGGAGCAAGATTGCTGTTATTATTCAGTCATTGTTTAAATTTACAATCCCTCCATTTTCACATTTATAACAAACAGATTTTATGGACACACTCACGTTAAATAAAATAAGCCATCCACTCGAACCCCTTTCAGCTGATGAAATGAACGCAGCCGTGCGCATTCTGAAACAATCAAAACAAGATGGCCCCGGCCTACGGTTTATTTCTGTTTCCCTACGGGAGCCGGCAAAAGAAATCGTCAAAGAATACCGGGGTGAGCAGGTGAGCCGTGAAGCTTTTGCCGTTTTATATGATTGTCAGCGGCTGGAATGTTATGAAGCAGTTGTTTCCATCACGGAAGAATTGTTGCTTGAGTGGAACCATATCCCGGGTGCCCAGCCTACGATGGCTGTCGACGAGCAAATCGCATGCGAGCAAGCGGTACTCAACAGTCCGGAATTTAAGGAAGCCCTGAAAAAATACGGGATCTTCGATCCAAGCCTAGTCATGGTGGATATTTGGTCTGCAGGTTTCTATGGTCAAGAAGAAGAAAAGCATATACGGTTGGCAAGGCCTCTTTGTTTTTTAAGATCAGATCCTACAGACAATGGTTATGCAAGACCGATCGAAGGCTTAAGACCCGTAGTCAATCTGAACAGCATGGAAGTCATCCGGGTGGAAGATTATGGTTATGTGCCACTCCCACCCAATGCCGGCAATTATGCTGCCCACCGGATGGAGAACTTCAGAAAGGATATCAAGCCGCTTGAAATCACCCAACCTGAAGGACCGTCCTTCACCACAAAGGGTTACCAGGTCTCCTGGCAAAAATGGCAATTGGTGATCGGTTTCAACGGGCGCGAAGGACTTACCCTGCATAACCTATCCTATGATGACAACGGAGAGCAAAGATCAATTCTATACCGCGCATCCTTATCTGAAATGGTGGTTCCTTATGGGGATCCTTCTGACACCCAAAAAAGAAAGAATGCTTTTGACAGTGGCGAGTACGGTATGGGTACCTGCGCCAATAGCCTGGAACTCGGATGTGATTGTTTGGGTTATATAAAATATTTTGATGGCCATGTCACGGACAGTAAGGGAAATCTCGTTACGATAAAGAATGCCATTTGCATGCATGAGGAAGACTATGGAATTTTGTGGAAGCATACGGATAGGAGGTTGGGAAAACCCGAAGTGCGCAGATCCCGAAGACTCGTGATATCATCTGTATCTACGGTTGAAAATTATGAATATGGTTTCTTCTGGTACCTGTACCAGGATGGCAATATCCAATTTGAAATAAAACTCACCGGAATCCTCTCCCTGGGCAGTTTCCCTGAAGGTTTGAAACCGAAATATGGCAGCCTGGTAGCTCCGCAGCTGTATGCCCCTAATCACCAGCATTTTTTTTGTGTCAGATGCGACTTTGATCTTGACGGAACCAGCAATTCGGTATATGAGGTAAATATCTTGCCCGATCAGTTGGATTCCAGTAATCAATTCGAAAATGCCTTCTATGCAAAATCAACCCTGCTTGAAAATGAATTGGAGGCCCGGTCGGATCTGCATTTGGAATCTTCGAGATATTGGAAAATTGTAAATCACCAAAGGAAAAATCATGTGGGTGAACCGGTCGCCTATAAATTCCTGGGAGGAGATAATTGTAAACCTTACGCATCAAAAAATGCTTACTGGAGAAAAAGAGCGGGTTTTGTTGAAAATCATGTGTGGGTGACACCCTTTGAAGAATCAGAGAAATTTGCGGCAGGGCCGCATCCCAACCAAAGTCAGGGAGGCGATGGTCTTATAAAATGGACAGCGAAGAACCGGTCGATAAAAGATACGGATATCGTATTCTGGTACACCATGGGGCATACCCATATACCCAGGCCAGAAGATTATCCGGTGATGCCCGCAGCCTATATCGGATTTTTGTTAAAACCTTGCGGATTTTTTAATGAAAACCCAGCCAACGATATTCCACCCTCAGCTTCAAAGGGAGAGGCCAACGGGAAAACTTGTTGCCATTAGCTCCCGGTAATAAGTGTATGTTAGGGTCCTCATGAACATGTTCAAGGAATCACGCGCACTTTCAGGAAGCTCGGGTATTCTTTTGAATGATATACCCTATGCGTCGCTTTCTGAAAATCAGAATCGAGTGCCTTCATCAGATCTTCAAACTTTTGGGTATTGCGGTCGATCAGCGGAAACCAGGTGCTTTGCACCTGTACCATGATCCGATGGCCTTTCTTAAACCTGTGCAATATATCCTGGAGTTCAAAATTTACAGCTGTCACCGCGCCCGGTACAAAGGGCTCAGGCTTCTCAAAACTATTTCGGAATTTTCCCCGGATGGCTTCGCTCCTGACCATTTGCTCATAGCCTGAAAGATGGGTCTCTTTACCTGTCCACTGGTTATCCTTGACCGTGTCTGGGTAGACGTCAATCAATTTAACCACCCAGTCCGCATCGGTGCCGGTGATGGAGACTTGGAGATCCGCCCAAATATTACCTGCCAGGGTTAGATCATTTTCCAGAATATCGGTTTGATAGCTAAGTACATCGGGCCTGCGGTCAGCAAAACGCTGGTCCCCCGTCATATATTCTCTTTTCATGTCCAGGTCAATCCCATCGATAAAGGGCACGGGCTTATTGGGATCAGAGATGAACTCGTCAAAACTATCACTCTCCGTTTTGGGGCCATCGAAAGAAAGTTTTCCTCCTGCCAAGAGATAGAGATTTTTTTCAACTGCTTCCTTTGGTGGCCAGACCTCATAATTTTTCCAGGCATTTCCGCCTGTTTCAAATGCCGATATTTTTGGCAAGTCAAGACCAGTTCCTTTCAGATAATGGCTAAAAAAGGCAAATTCAATTTTTTCACGATAAAAAGGTCCGGTCAATCCTCCGAAATCGACGTCGCCCAGGTGATCACCAGGTCCCCGCGCCCAGCCGCCATGCACCCAGGGTCCCATCGTAAAATAAACGGGTGTGTTTGGGTTTTCCTTTATCAGGGTTTTATAGGTATTGATCGCGCCATACAGGTCCTCCGCATCGTACCAACCACCGGTAACCAGGATGGCCGTCTTAATATCGTGCAGGTGATAGAGCACATTGCGGTCTTTCCAGTGCTGATCATAGTTGGGGTGATCCATCATTTCATTCCAAAGACGGATGGTATCCTTATAAAATTTATCATTGGAATTTTTTACGGCTCCCATGTTCATATAAAAGGCATAACCATCCTCCGTCCCAAAATTCAGCCGGCCGCCGCGGCGGGTTGTCGGCTTATCATCCTGCCGGTTTGTAAAACTTGGATAGAAACCGAAATTGCCCACCAGCATGAAGGCTCCGTTGTGAAAAGCGTCATCGCGGTAGAGATCGGCCATCGGGGCTTGCGGAGAGGCAGCAACCAGGGCCGGGTGCCGGCTCAGCAGCGCGGCTGTGGTAAAAAAACCAGGATAGGATATTCCCCAGACTCCTACTTTTCCAGAGTTATTGCTGATGTTTTTGAGCAACCAGTCGATCGTATCATAGGTGTCCGTTCCCTCATCCACATCGTCCTTGTTTTTGTGCACTTCTTTTTCAGGAGTCATTTCTTCAAACATCCCTTCACTCATCCAGCGGCCGCGCACATCCTGATACACGAAAATATATCCATCATGCAGGAATAGGGAAGAAGGCCCTAAACTTCCTTTATATTGGTCGGGTCCATAGGGCGCCACGCTGTAGGGAGTCCTATCCATCATAATCGGATATTTCTTTGACTGATCTTTTGGCACATATACGGAGGTAAAAAGTTTTTTACCATCGCGCATGGGGATCTGATATTCAAATTTTTGATAATTGTCCTTGACGTACGCTGCATCGGGATTATTATTCGGTTGAGAATGGGCAAATTGACCAAAAAGAAAAAAGGTCCATGCCGTAATAGTTAGTTTTCTCATGTCAAAAAATTTGTAATTTTTACTAACATACATATTTTCTTTTGGATAAAGGGATTTGATTGCAGTCTTGCTGACCAGATTGGAAAAAAACAGGTAGGGGTGCAAAAGAGCTGTCATGACCCAATTGAATAATTCGGTCAAGCGATCTCATCCCATACCAAAATTGCCCATTGACCGTTTTGTTATATATGAAGGCATCAAGGGATGATCGCTGTCTTTATCAAAAAGGATGGCAGATGCAACCCATATCTGAATACTAAAAATCATTCATTAATTTTAGAACAGAAGATTGAAGGTAAAACTCTGGATTCCTTTTCGATATCTTATCAATGGCCGCATGAGAAAACTTCGACCGCAAACCTGGCAAGGGATCATATTATTGCTGGTAATTGCCCTGTGCACAAGGGCAAGCCAAGCTTATTCTTTCCCCATTGACTCAGCTTATAAAAACTGGTATTATACACCCACAGGAGTTTTCGGCACAGAACCGGTCCTAAAGACAATGAGCCGATCTTATGTAAAAATTACCGGCAGGAATGGCCAGGAGGTATCGGTGCTGAAATATAATCCGGCTGGGATATTGGTCAATACTACCAAGGTCGGATTCATCCATGGAAAATTGAATCTTCTTACTCAAACCGACAAATGGGGAAATACCTTTGATTCTGTGTTTTTCAAGCCAGAAGGACCGGATGAATTTATCGTTCGGGAAAGATTAAGAGGCCAAAATCCTTTTATCCCCTGTCAGGCGGTCAGGTATACCTTCAAAAATGGCCTGCTTTTGCAAATGCTATGTTTGGTCGATTCCACAAAGCCTGGCTATGACCAGGAAGGGGTGTCCATTTACAGGTTTGAGCGCTATGATGACCCCCAGCGGTTCAGCCTGATCAAGAGTGAATCCTATTTTGGAGATATCGATAACCCTGTCATATCCAGAAAATCAGATTGCCATAAGATGGTCAATGAATACGACAAGGAAGGAAATCTGATTTCCAAATCATGCTATGGCCTCAATGATGAACCCATTACCGACAGGACGGGCACCTCCACAACGAAATACCTCTATGACCATAGCGGCAATCAAACAGAAGCTGATTATTATGATGTGAAAGGTTCCCTGGTCTTTAATATTTATGGCTATTCTAAATTAGGCAGGGAATATAAAAACGGATTTATGACCAAGGAAATATATTATGCTGACGATTACACGATCGTGCGGGCCAACCGGCAGGCGGATTCTGTGGGCATTACCAGCTACAAATACGATGCATACGGCAACCCTACCGAAAATGAATTCTTTGATAATGCAGAAAGGCCCATCAATAATTTCAAAGGCGTGCATAAGATCAGTTACACCTATACTTCATCTGGAACCTTGGCGGATATTGCTCATTTTGATCTGCGGCTACTTCCGGTTACCGATCAGCTTGGCGTTCACCGGTATCATTTCGAAACGGATGAACATGGCAGGGTTATCAGCCTCGCGTTTTATAGTATGCTTGATAAGCCGATGCAACATTTCCCTGATGGTATTTATCTGACGAAATATGCCTATGATGCGTGGGGAAGAAACACCACTATTTCTTTTTGGCAAAATGATACCGTGAAGATGTTGACCCACACGGGTTATCATCAGAGCCTGTTTATTTATAACGAATCCGGTCAAATCTCTGAAATATTGTTCCAGGACATCAATGGCCGACTCACCAAGGGTCATATGGGGTGTTCCAGGGAGCTTGTAAGCTATAATGATCAGGGTTTGATCAGCGGGAAAAAATATTTTGCCGGGGCGTTGCCGGCCATGTTATCCAATGCATACGCCAATACGTCGCATTACCACGAGATACGCTATAACTATGACCTCTATAATCGTGTGCACAGCTTTGAATGCTTTGATACTTCCGGCAATCCCGTAAATGCCTTACTGCGTCTGGATAACGGAAAAGAGCTTAGATCACAGCGGGTAGAATATTCCTATAATGGAAACTTGATTTCATCAGAGCAATTATACGACTCCGGCAATACAGCTTCTCCGATTGTTTTGGATTGCATCAAGGCGAATTGCTTGACCGAATCAAATAGGGGCACCCAGTTAAAGATGGTCTTAGGCTTGCGTACCGGAGGGGCTGGTACACATGTATACCAGGGCCATATGCTATCAGATTCCCTGTTATTTTCTAAACAATTGGCCTTTTTAAGCCAGGACAGCATTCTTATTTTCCTGAATGCCACTGCTTCAAGAATGACAGAGAGGCCCTGCGCCGAATTATATAGGATTTCCCCTATAAATGAATATTACCAATTGGATGGCGTTGTAAGGGATTATTACCAGGAAAATGATAGCATCGCCGCTTTATTGGCCTATAAAAAAGGAAAAATGGAAGGCCCTTGCATTTATTATTATAAAAATGGCCAGGTCAAAGAAAAAGGAATCTACCTTCAGAATAACAGGGTAGGTGTCTGGGAATATTTTTTTGAAAACGGTCAAAAACAGAAGACGATCAATTTTACAGAGCAGGGCAATCTTTTCATGGAATGTTTTGATGAAAGCGGTAAGGCCCTAGTTCAAAATGGTAATGGGAATTTCGAAGGTTCCGTCCTTTCCGGTGTCCTGGATTTTCCAACAGAGACTAAGGTCATGGGCTCTGTTAAAAACGGCTTGCAGGACGGCGAATGGAGGGTATACACGAATGTTTCCATAGGCCCAACCAATATTGAGAAATTTTCATCCGGAAAGTTTATGAAGGGAACCTATTTCGCTAAAAATGGAGAATCAGTGTATAGGGAGAAATCCATTTGTCCCTACATAAGCATGCATTTTGGAGAACGCCTGGATCATTATGAGCAAAATGTCTTTTGCAGCACTTATGATGCATTCATACAAACCAATCCTGGCTATCCGGTCAGATCCACAGTAACGAGAGATTTTTTCCCGGAGCTTCATAACGGATTCCTTAATATCCTGGGGACAGGCAAATATAAAGACTACAAAGGCTGGATTTTTTTGGATATCAAGTTTGATTCCACTGGCAAGATCAACCAAAAATACCTACGCCTCCTGCATCCCGATACTGCTTTTCAAGCCGATATCCTGGACATGCTCGACATACTGAATAACCAAACGCAGCTATGGATCAACGGCCAAAAATTTGAGTTCGAAAAATTTTTTGTCGTCCTAGTGGAAGCCGGCGAAGTAGTGATCCCGGAACAACTCCTTAGAAAAAGAAATTGATAGGGCTACAATGGCTGTGTAATCTTCCAATGCATGTGGTGGTCAAGATAGAGGTTTCAGTTTTTTACCTGGGTCCAAGTTATTCAGATGCATTGCGTGCGTCCAATTTCGTTTTAAGCTGATACTCCACAGGTGGCTCCTCTCCCAATAAATTCTTTACAAAATAATCCCAACGGCGGCGCGTCATATAGAGGCTTGAACTGCCATAGCCATGAGCGCTGTTTGGAAATACCACCAAGTCGAAGTTTTTGTTTGCCTTGATCAGCGCTTCCACCACCAGCATCGTGTTTGAAGAAGGAACATTATTGTCCATTAACCCATGGGCAAGCAAGAGTTTGCCTTTAAGATTTTTTGCGTAGTTTTCGTTGGCCTGTGCATCATAATTGGAATTACTGGTAAGACCATCATAACGTTCTCCCCAATCGTCCTCATAGTTCCGGTTGTCATGGTTTCCGGATTCGGAAATCCCCACTTTAAAAAAATCCGGATAACGGAACATCGCAGCAGCAGTGGCAAATCCGCCTCCTGAATGCCCCCAAATCCCAATCCTGCTAGTGTCAATAAAAGAATATCGCTGGGAGAGTTGCCGGATCCCAATGACCTGATCAGGAAGCGTATTGTCACCCATATTCCCATAGTTCATATCATGATAACTTTTAGACCTGAAGGGATTACTCGTCCCTTCAATTTCCACGACAACAAACCCTAATTCGGCCAGGGCCTGATTATCGCCTCTCGAAGCGGAAAAAGACCAGCTGCCTACGCTGCCGCCCTGAGGGCCAGGATAGATATAATCAATGATCGGATATTTTTTAGTGCTGTCCAGGTGTTCGGGGGTAAATAGCAGTCCATACAAATCCGTCTTACCGTCATGCGCCTTGACTTTAATAGGAAGGACTGGCTTCCAACCGGATGCCACTAGCCTGGACAGATCAGTTTTTTCAAGAATGGAAATCAGTTTTCCGTCTATATCACGCAGCACGCTGACCGTTGCCACATCGGGCTGGGAATAGCTGTCGATAAAATAGGTATTGGATGGCGAGAGCGTTATTTGATGATTGCCTTGCTCTGGTGTAAGGAGCTCCAGATGTTTTCCGTCAAAACCGATTCTATAAAAATGGCTGAAATAGGGATTGCCCGGCTCGCGTCCGGTTGCCAGAAAATACAATAACCTCTTTTTTTCATCCACCTTCAGCAAACGGGTGACGACCCATTCCCCCTTGGTGATCTGATTTTTCAATTTTCCTGTCTGCGCGTCATAGAGGTAAAGATGTCCCCAATCATCCCGTTCGGAATACCAGATGATCTCATTTGACTTGTCCAGGTACCGCCAATTGATGCTTCCCCTGCCGGATTCATATTGGGTGGGCACGATTTCCTGGAAAACCTCCCGGACAGCACCCGTGGCAGGATCGCTGATCCGGAATTTTTCCACCTTATGATCGCGGGAGGTCGAGACAAACGCTAATTGGGAAGCGTCCTGGTTCCAGTCTACGTCATCAAAGGTTCCGCTACTTGAAATATCATCGCTTAGGCTTCCACGGTGTGGATCGGGCGCCACCAGGAGCGGAATCACTTTAGGAGAATCGACATTGATAATCACCCTTTGAATCGTAATGATATCCCTATCTCCAGGCAGTGGATACTTCCATGTCCTTAAAACAGGTTTGCCCACATTGGTGGTGACCAGGTACATATCACTGGCGCTCCGCTGATCCTGTTTGAAGGTGGCGATCTTCCGGGAGTCAGGCGACCATATCAGGATGGGCCTATCGCTTGATCTCCACCCCGCATTATCCGTTGAATAGCCATAGTCTTTGATCCCATCGGAAGTAAGTTGGGTTTGCTGACCGGTTTTTAAATCCCGTACCCACAAATTATAATCTTTTATAAATGCCGATTTTTTGCCGTTGGGTGAGGCAATTTCATTTCCTACGGGCGGTGAAAGACTATAGGTCGACTTCGAAGTGTCCGGGCTGCACTCGGAACTCTGAAGATTAAACGACCATGATTTCCCCCCTGCCTGAAAGTTGATTGATTTTCCATCCGCCGAAAAATTGAAACTACGGAAGGGCAGCATAAAGGGTTCATACTTTTTCCCTGTGGCAGCCGACAGCGAGGCCGCCAGTTTTCCCTGGTCAAAAGCGGCCGAAAGGGTTCCCTTAGCCGGGTCAACCAAAATAAATTCACTGCCTTGGGCATTCAGGTCGCGAAACCAAAACCTCTCACCGGATAACCAGGTTGGCCTCACGATACCATGGTCAACCAGGGATTCGGTATTATAATTCATCAGACTTTCAGCGTGCTCATAGTCTTTGATAGTCAATGAACCTGCCTGTTGGCCCATGGCAGCCACCGCCAAAGCGGATGACAAAACCAGGATTAGAAATTTATTCATGTGATTGGTATATAGTAAAAAGTAGGAAGGCCCAGCAATGTTACAAAATTTTCTGACTGACCGGTAAGATCGCTACATGTTCATAAAGATTATCCCAGGAATTCTACCTTTTTGCAAATTGGTGCACTGATCACCGGTCAAATGCAGGTATTATTTTTCTCCGGAAATGATCAGCGCGCTTGAATCGATAATCACGCCGCCTGCAGGATATTTTTGATTTAAGGCTTCAAATACTTCTCTTTTTATTTTTTCCTGGGTGGGGGGATCTGCCTTGCTCAACGCGGCCACAATGGGCGCTCCGACCTCGGTCATATTATCCCAATACAAGCTGGGTGTTTTTGAATTCAATTTTCCTGTAACCTCCTTTTCTGAGACATTTTTCAAACCCGCTTGTTTGAATAAATCGGTCATGAGACCAGGCTTTGCACAGCGAAACATCCCGGGTGATCCAGGTGCTGGCACAGGCAAATCCATATTCCTGCTGATGGTGCCCATAATGGCTGTCACCCAATAATTTTTTTCAGCCAGATTCCAAACCGATGTGGCTAGTATGCTTCCGGGCTTGAGCACCCGCACCATTTCTTTTGCAGCAAGAAGCATATCTGGGAAAAACATAAAACCAAAACGGCAACTGACCGCGTCAAAGCTACTGCTCGCAAATGGAAGTTCGCAGGCGTCACAGACCTGGGTTTCAATATTGCTGATTCCCCTTTGCTCGGCATTTTCTTTGGCAATCATGAGCATGTCCTCGGACAAATCTGTCAGGGTGACCTTCCCTTGCGGCAGTTTTGCGGCGATCGTCAAACCAGGTTCACCAGTTCCTGATGCGATATCCAATACCTCGTCGTCATTTTTCAAATTAAGCAGCTGGATAATTTCATTGCCCATGGGCCTTAAGAAATCCATATTGAGATAATCCCACTTCTTCCAACCAGAAGAAAATCGATTCCATGATGATTTTTGCTGTTCGCGGATTTGTTCAAGCTGTTGTTCCATTTTATTTTATTTTTTATCTTCATTTTTAAATCTTTGGGTACTCTCGGCAGTCAAGCATACCATCAGCTCTCATCGCAGAATTAAGGGTTACAGTTGCCTGGTGAAAAGAATAAACCGGTCACGGGGGGCTTCGCAAAATAATAATAATTTTATTTACGACATTTTTTTATGCGCAGAAATATAGAAAACAAATTTTTCAAATAATCGCTATTGAATATTGGGGTGATGGCTTTGCAGCGCCATGCAGGTTGCCCGATTTGCTTATATGATTGCTGAATAGGTCATTTATGGCGCATGCGCCAATGCACCGTACACAGTCCAGAAAAACCATCTGTATTGTACTGTAAGCTACATCCTGCGTAGACCTACATTTAAAAGCCATCTATCTTAAGCGGGCGGGTCAATTACTTTGTCGAAAGTCCTAACCCTTTTTGCATGGCCTTGATATCCGGATCATGTCCTCGGAATCTCTTAAACATGACCGTATAATCTTCCGTATTCCCCCTGGACAAAATCAATTCACGGAAACGCTGGCCATTTGCCCTGGTCAGGCCCCCGTTTTCCTCAAACCAGGAAAAAGCATCTTCAGCAAGCATTTTTGTCCACTGATAGGAATAGTATCCAGCCTCATAACCATTTCCCCAGATATGCAAAAAATAAGAAGAGCGGTACCTGGAGGGTACGTCGGTAATATCAAGACCCGAGCTAAGGAGGGCCGATTTTTCGAACTCATCAGCATCTTCTATCTGCTTATCCTCGGGATTAAGCGTATGCCACTGCATATCCAGTATTGAAGCCGAAAATAGTTCCGTCAATCCATATCCAATATTGAATGTGGCGGCCTTTTTCATTTTATCCACCAGGGCCTGGGGGATGAGCGCACCTGTTTGATAATGGATCGCATAATTTTTTAGGATTTTTGTATCGAGGGCCCAGTGCTCATTGAATTGAGAGGGAAATTCGACATAATCGCGGGCGACATTGGTGCCCGATAGCGAGGGGTATTTTTGACTGGCGAACAAGCCATGCAGGCCATGACCAAACTCATGAAACATAGTAATTACGTCGTCAAAACTGATGAGTGCCGGATTCCCAGGTGCCGGTTTGCTGAAATTGCAAATATTATAGATGACCGGTTGGGTTCCCAATAATGTGGACTGGCCCATCAGGTTACTCATCCAGGCACCTCCTGATTTATTGTCCCGTCTGAAATAGTCACAGTAGAATAATGCAAATGGCTGCTGATTGTTATCGTAGACTTCAAAAACCCTGACATCCTTTTGGTAAACCGGAATATCATGGCGTTCTTTAAATGTCAAACCATAAAGTTGATTGGCGGCGTAGAAAACACCCTTTTGAAGCACATTATAGAGTTCAAAATAGGGTTTGATTTCCCTCTCATCCACATTGTATTTTGCCTTTCTCACCTGCTCTGAATAGAAGTTCCAATCCCAGGGCTTCATTTGAAAGCCACCATGCTGCTCATCGATAAGCGTTTGAATTTCACCCGCTTCCTGCTTCGTTTTTGCAGTGATGGCCGGTATGAGTTGATCCAGAAATGTAGACACTGCCGCTGGTGTCTGAGCCATCTGGTCCTGAAGTTTCCAGGAAGCAAAATTCTTAAATCCCAGAAGCTTGGCTTTTTTTGTCCGTATAGCAGCTATACGGATGATGATCGCCCTGGTATCGTTTGAATCGCTTTTTTCAGTTCGGTTCCATGAGGCTTCGAAAAGTTTTTGCCTGGTTGCGCGGACGGCCATGGTTTGTAAGGCTGGTTGTTGCGTCGTATTACGCAGAGGAACCAAAAATTTACCTGGTAGGTTTGCGGTCCGTGCATTGACCGCATAATTTTCAAGGTCTTCTGCAGAAACTCCACGCAGGTCTGTAGAATCACTGATGATCAAAGCCCCTGACTTATTAGCCCCCAATAATTTGTTGCTGAATTTGGCGCTTAGGGACGCTTCCTCTTCATTATAGTTTTTAAGTGTGGCTTTATCCGATTCCGAAAGTTTTCCACCAGCCAGGACAAATTGCTGATAATAATATTCGATCAGGCGTTTGGATTCCTGGTCCAAATTAAGCGTACCCCGGATAAGATAAATAGCCTCCACGCGTTGAAAAAGTTTGCTGTTGAGATACATGGCACTTTGAAGCGAAGAAAGCTTCGGCGCCATATCCTCCTGCAATTTTTGCAGATCAGGATCAGTATTTGCACTGGAAACCAAATTGAAAGAAAAATTAACCCGGGCTAGTAACTGTCCGCATTTCTCAAGGGCTACCAGGGTATTGTCAAATGATGGCGGTTCAGGGTTATCTGCAATGGTCTGGATCTCGGACAGTTGATCCTTGATACCTTCTTCAAAAGCAGGCCTATAATCGGAATCATGGATCTTATCAAATGCAGGCGCCTGGTAAGGCAGCACACTTGGTTTGCTAAAGGGATTATCAGGCGATAAATGACGCAATGTGGTTGGTTTATCATTAAACTTTCTGAAAACGGGCACGACAGCAATGGATGCGGCGCATGCAGCCCAAAATATATTTCTCATGAGCAATTATTTTATTGGTGCGATGTTTAATTTGTCGGCATTCGCCACATGAATGAATAACGCGTTAGGATAAAAGCATCATACTCAAGTGAGGGAACGATTAGAAACTAAAAAAATGGAAATAATAAGAAATAATAATGGGTAGTCTGGTCTGTTAAAAGTAAAGATTTTGGTAGAAAAACAATCATAAATCTGAATGATCTCTGTTTCCCTTAAATTTCTATTATTCGATGCCTTTTATGAAAGCGCTTTTTGCTGAAATAAAAAAGTAAAATTTTTTATCGGGTGGAAGCGTCGAAAAAGATTGAGCTCTGATTTTTCACTTAACCGTGAAACTTTGAGCAGCTTTTTCAAAAATGGGTTGGTATTTTTTCAATTCCCCGAGCGAACTCATTCCAGTCAGGGTATACACGATATGGTCGTGCATGATCAAAAATTGAATTCCTTCCGTATTGATTGCCTGGCCCTTTTCTATGGTAAACGTATACCATTTTGCAGGATCCCCGTGCAGGTCTGTTTTTCCTTCCTGCACTATCTTAACATAGGGCAGTGAGCTCCGCATCGATTGCAGCGCCTCGGTATAGAACTCTTCTAATGACGTTTTTTGGTATGCAGAAGAAACAATGGACATATTCGCCCTGAATTTTGTACCTGTATCCAGGGGAGCTTTGATATAACTTACCTTGATTCCATCAATGACGGTATCGTTTCGTATCCAATTTTCAGGAGTGCTCAAATCAAATTTGCCGGCGCCCGCACTAACGCCAGGATCGCTTCTGAATTCTTTAAAGATTTCGGAAAATGATTTTTCTTTTTTGGGTACTATATGATGATAATAGAGATCCATGAAGTAAAAAACTGTCCACACTAAGACGACTATGGCCAAGGGCCAGAAAGGCTTTTTGGCTTTGAAGGGGATCCCTTTTTCCATATTTTCGTTCCATACAAAGCTTATTAGGATAAGACCGCCGATCAAATTGAATGCAAAGTAGGTCCAAAAGACAGGCAGCGAAAATTGCCTGATGATAAAACTGGTCATCAGGTTGAATACACCTCCAAATAACAAAGGGTAGCCCATCTTTTGGCGCCTTCCTGTATTGATCAGGTTTTGAGCAAGCAGGATTCCTCCAAAAAAAGGGTTCAGTAAAAATGAAACAGTGAGCAGTACAACTTTCGAATGTAGTTTGAGATCCTCTTTCACAGATAGGAACAGAATTTAATTTAAATGTATGATGATTAATCTTATTGACCCCGGGCATTATCGATAAAATTAGACTTGATGAGGTCGGGTTGACCGATCACGTCATAAAAACTATCCAAGTATTCGATGATTTCCTTTTTACTTTTCGCAGTGAGCAGATTAAAATTATTGATGAGTGCATAGATCTTTTCCTTTTTTTGCCTGTAAATGTCCAGCACTTCCTGAAGCTCAGCCATGGTCCTGGGATACCCCCTGTACAATCGTTGCCTGACATTTTCAATGTTGAGCCGGTCATCAGGAACCGCATAATCCGTATTCACAAACCCTGAATAATCAAAATCATAGGGAATCACCTCGGGAATGGCCAGGGAATCCTTGGTTGAATAAATCAGCTTGATATTATGATTGACCAGAACAGCCCAATCCGTATTGCCGATCATATATTCAAAGATGGCTACCATGGTCATTTGCTTCCGGTTGGTCGCTTCCGTTTGGACATCACTTTTCTTACTTTCTTTACAGCCATTCCTTTTTGCCAAATCTTTGATATCTTCTAATAAAAAAGCACGCTCAGCAATTGGCTTTTTTTTGCCCGAGCTGTCCTGCCAGGTAAGATTCAACAATCTTACCCGGAAGCTTTTTTCAGTCAATACATTATAAATCTTATAAATAAGAAATTCTTTTAATAAATACTGTTCATAATCGCCGGAGATCTTACACTCATTGACGAGCTTCAATGTTCTTAATGAATTGAATGCAGATCCCTCCTTATTAAAGGTCAGCCTGATCGGTGGCATATAACAGAAATCCAATCGCATATGCCCCCTTACTTCCATGAGCACCGGGTCATTTACCGCGGTACCGTCTGGCAGAAGGGTTTTGAAATTTCCCGGGAATTCATAGTCCCTTTTGCCATGGTTGTTGATGACCTTTCCCAGATTAGTGACCAAGCTGGCATTGATCACGGATGTATCAGTAAAGAATGCGAAACGGTCAATGGAATGCGACTGGCCATAGCTCCATGGAAAGCCCGCCATGCAGCAGCAGATGGTGAGAACAAACAGTTTCATATTTTCAGTTTATGTTCGGTATTTTGAGATCAATATCCACTTCTTGAAGTCAGATCCAGCTGATTACTTGACGACTTCTTCAATTACCCGGCCAATAGATCCGCTCGGCATTTGAATATGCAGGATGGCGCACACAGTGGGTGCAATATCCGTCATATCAATTTTCCTGTTGGTTTTACCAGATGGAATATTCCAGCCATACCATACAAGCGGAATATGGGTATCATACGGATTCCAAACGCCATGGGTAGTGCCTCTGTTTTGAAAACCCTCGATCCAGTGGGGTTTAAAGATAAGTTGAATGTCCCCGCTCCGGGGCGGGTAGTTGCCATTGGCCAGCGCATTTTTTAGATCGCTGTTCAAGGTGGTTTCATTCAAGGCATCGATGGCAAATGCCCGGGAAATACCCGGTTGGTCGAGCAGGAAAGCGATAATTTCCTGATAGACCTGATCCTTATGCAGGCGTGCTTCCCTGATCAGGTTACGGTCCAGATAGACCTGGTAATTGATGATCCCGATCACCAATTTTGGCGTTTTGAATTTCTCCTGGAGCAATTTGTTTAACTCCCCGCCAATTGCACCAGCGTCGACGTTTCCGGCAGGAATATTGTGCTCGTTCAAAAATGCAGGTACCTGCGCGACGCCGTGGTCAGCCGTAAGGAAAATCAGGTACTGCCCTTTACCTACTTGTTTATCCAGGAAACGGATAAATTCTCCAAGATCTTTATCCATTCTCAAGAAATCATCTTCTGATTCAACGGAATTGGGCCCGAAGGTATGCCCGATATAATCCGGGGTTGATAAACTGATGGTGAGCAGATCTGTCTGGGCGCCGCTTCCCATGGCTTCCCCCAGGACGGCTGCTTTTGCCAGATCAAACGTAAATGAGTTACCATAGGGCGTCACGTGCAGGATACCGTAATTCTTCCCAATAAAGGGGCTTAGGCGGTATGGAAATCCTTTGGCGTCAGCCCCAAAAGGCCGGTATTCAAAAGTCTCCTCGTCAGGCGTGCTTTGTACATAGGTATTGATTGGATACATGGTATTCCATTCCTGTGCATAATATTGATCCGGTAATTTTTTTGCATTCAGATCCTTGACCCATTTTGGTAGATCGTTCATGTAGTAGGAAGAAGTAATCCAGTCGCCGGTTTTTTCATCGTACCAATATGCGCCATCTGCGCTATGACCTGCAGGCAGGATGGCTCCGCGGTCTTTGAGGGCAATCCCGATAACCTTACTGCGGAAATTATTGGCCAGATGAATCTCATCTCCGATAGTAGTCACCAGGAGATTCCGGGGGCTCATTTGCCCGGCATCGGTATTGCTCCCGATCGTCCTGGTACTGGTATCGCCCGTACAATATACCATTTGTGAAAGATGGTAGTCCCACCACTCGTTTCCGGTGATCCCGTCTATTGACGGAACCGAACCCGTGTAAATGCTGGTATGGCCACAGGCCGTAACCGTAGGCGTATAAGGAATAAAGGTGTTCTCGCAGGATAACCCCTGGTTGAGCAATAGCTTAAAACCACCATCCTCAGCATAGCGGTCATAGAAACGGTACAGATAATCCCAGCGCATCTGATCAACCACAATGCCGATGACAAGCCTCGGATGAGGAAGATTACCAGGTTTTACCGCTGTCTGATTGTTTTGGGCAGTCGTGGCAATGGAGAGCCATAGAAGGGCAATACAGGATGCAAACCGATTCATGGTGGAAAATTTAGAAAATCCGGCAATGGTTCCGGGCAATCAAGAATCAAATTACTTCAAAAGTTGACCAAGAAGAAAAAATTCTACCTAATTTACAAAGTAGCACCTGTCTTGAAAAATAGTTTTTGTATGAATTATCAGGAATCCCAAAAAAAAATTGCCGATCATGCCACCCAGCTCTATTTACAGCTGGCGGATGAACGGTTATACTTTCACAATTTGGGACATGTGGCTCGGGTTTTAGATGCCATTCGGAAAATGAACGCGCATTACCGCCTTGATGAAAAAAGCCTTTTTATTCTTTCTGCGGCGGCATGGCTCTATGACCTGGAGATCATTTCCAGCGGCAGGGCGGATCGAAACATCGAAAAAATTATTCTGCCGGAAACAGGCTTTCTTAAAGAGATCCCGCTGGGTCCAGAAGAGATTGAAGCGATAAAAAAATGCATGACGGCAGGCGCCATCCTCGCTGAAGCCGCTTCTTTACCTGAAAAAATAATGGCTGATGCACAGCGGTTTTATTTTGGATCGGGTACATTTTTCGCCTACCACAAACTGCTGCGTAAAGAAATAGAGGCTTTTTCCAGTAATAAGATCAAAGGGGACCGATGGCTGGAAAAAACCATTTCCCTTTTTGAAAACCACCAGTTTCAAACCGAATATGGCCAGTCCCTCCTTAGTGCAGGTAAAGCAAACAATCTTGATATACTGCTAAAGAAATTGGAAGAAAAGTATCGGCATAGGCAACCGGCGCACAGGAGACATCAGGGAGGCAGTACGGCCCGGGATCAGGCCACTCATGCAAACCCGCTTCCTCCGGACATGCCGGCGCCGACCGGTGAGTTTTCAAAAATGCTTAAGGGCCCTGTTGAATATGATCCGGACGGTTTTCCGCCGTTGGGCCCAGCTGCTAAAAAAGTCAAACACCATCTACGGGGTGTAGAGACCATGTTTCGTAATTCCTCTTCCAACCATCAACGCTTAAGCGTCATGGCGGACAATAAGGCCTTCATTATGATATCGGTAAATTCTATTCTCATCACCGTAGGGATCGGCCTGATCATCGGGAAATTTGTGCTGATCCCAAAACTCTTTATACCAACGGTCATACTCTTATCCGTCAATGTGCTCACCATCATTTATGCTGTTTTGGCAACGAGGCCTGGATTCATGAAGGGAACTTTTACCAGGCAGGAGGTAGCTGAAAAAACAGTGGACCTTTTATTTTTTGGGAGTTTTTATAAAATGCCGCTTTCCGATTTTGAATATGGAATGAGACAGATGATGGACGACAGCGAGTTCTTATACGGCACCCTGATCAAAGACATTTATTTGCAGGGGAAAGTGCTTGGACGCAAATTCCGGCTCCTTAGGACTTCCTATGACTTATTTATGTATGGGACGGTTCTTACGGTGATAGCCTATATTATTTCTTTCTTTTTTTGAACCTTGCAATTAATCCTGATCCTTCTTTTTCTTTTTTGGATCTTCCACGGGGATCAGTTTTTTTGAAGCGTCAATCCCGTGGTTTTCCAAATCCTCCAAAAGCCCTTCGTCAGAAAGGTCCAGGGTATGGGAGTTTTCCCAATCCAGATCTGCAATTTTTATCAGTCGCTCGATCACATCCGGATCATGTACTTCTATTGCCAGTTCCCGGCGGTGGTCAAAACTTCCGGGAGTGAGGTTGATGGAACCAATGATGGCCCGGCATTTATCGGCAAGCAACATTTTTCCATGCAACTTCAAATGTTTTAGTTTGTGGATCTTAATGCCTACATCATCCATAATCCTTAAGCCGCCCACGCCTTCCATCATCTTTTCCAGTTTTAAAGAATGCGGAGGTCTCGCCATCACATGTACTTTCACGCCACGGCTGGCCGCGTGCACCAAGCGTTCAATGATGACCATATCCTGGAACCGTTCATTCTGGATAAACAGGGAATGTTTGGCTTCATCGATAAACCTTGCAATTCTTTGCCTGCCATTAAAACTGCACCAGATAAGCCTGGAATTCTCTCCCGGATCAAACTCTTTTCGCTGCCAGTCGGCCTTGAAACAAAGAAGGATTTCAGCGACTTCAAATGTGTTGGTGGTCACGATGGCATAGTCCCTGGTTTCGGTCAGGTTTTTGGTTTCCCAATTGAGCGATTTTACAAAGGCGATCTTTTCATCTATGACCATTGATTTTTCGTGTGTAAGGATAAAACTGGGATTGCTGTCCCGAACCTCAATACCAGCTTGTACCAGGCTATTGCGCGTGTCTTCATTTTCCTCTTCCCCGTTGCGTCTGGCAGGGTTGAGCATGACTTTGACCTTTACGCCTCTTTTATGGGCTGCAATCACGGCACTGAGGATACTGGGATCTGAAAAAAGAAACATCTTGATATGCAGAGATTTTTCTGCGGCATCAATGGCGTCAATAATAGATTGACCTGTATCATCTGGCAGAACGATTATAGACCGGTGAGACATGGGCTCAAAATTTATCTTTATCTAAAAAATCATATTTCCTTTGGTACGGCCGGACCGGACAAAGCCGGTATATGACCTGGATGGTCCGACCAGGACTGCACTTTGTACAAGTCTGCATAAATAGCACCCTTTCTGATCAGTTCATCGTGTGTTCCTTCTTCCATGACTAACCCATTATGCAGCACAAAAATTTTATCTGCATCCCGGATGGTGCTCAGGCGATGGGCAATCGTGATCACCGTTCTTCCCATCATCAGGTTTTCGAGGGCTTCCATGACTATTTTTTCCGACTCGGAATCCAGAGAGGCCGTTGGCTCATCGAGAATAAGAATGGGCGAGTCGCGTACCACAGCTCTGGCGATACCAATCCTTTGCCGCTGACCTCCGGAAAGGGTGGCTCCCCTTTCTCCCACCAGGGTATCGTACCCATGCGGCATCCTGGAAATGAATTCATGGGCATTGGATAATTTTGCCGCTTCGATAATCTCATCTTCCGTGGCGTCCGGGCGTCCATAGGCAATATTTTCCCGTATGGATCCATAGAAAAGCGCTGTATCCTGTAATACAAATGCAATCTGCTCCCGCAGGGCATCCAGTTGGAATTCCATGATATCCGTCCCATCAATCATCACACGGCCTTTTGTCGGGTCATAAAAACGGGCGATCAGACTGATCACGGTTGATTTTCCGCAACCCGTGGGACCGCAAATGCCGATACGCTGACCACTGGCAATCCTGATTTGAATATCGCTTAGCACCGGTGCATCCGGAAGATATGAAAAGTACACATGGTCAAAAGCAATATCCCCGGTAAGCCTGCCGGGGATCCGTCCATTGGGATTTGGAAGCAGGACAGTTTCGGTATCAAGTATAGCCTGGATCCGCTCCAGGGCGATCGTAGCCTGGGCAATGGAGCTCGTCATCTTGGCCAGGTCCTGCACCGGGCTGAAAAATTTGTTCATATACCAGATAAACACAGTAAGCGCCCCAACCGTCATCGCTTTTGTAAAAATCAGGTCTGCACCGCGCCATAAGACCAGGGCAGTACAGATGGAAACGATGATGGTGACTACGGGTGAAAGCGCAGATTTTATCCTTCTTGCCTTCAGGGCTGCTGTCATTGTCTCCTGGCTGATCTCCTTTAATTTATTTTCCTCAAAATCATGCCTGCCAAATGCATTTACCTCGCGCATGCTCTCCAGGCCATGTTTCAAAACGACCAACATATTGCTTTGATCATTTCTCACCTCACGGGTTGCTTTTTTCATTGCCTTTTTAAAACGGGCAACAAACAAAAGCAAAAAAGGAGTGACGGCCAGCGCGACCATGGTAAACCCCGTGTCCAGATAAAACATCAAAGCAAGCATTCCGCAAATGGTCATGGCATCAACCAGAATAGTCAGCAGCGTAGAGGAGGCAAAATCCTGGATCGTGGATACATCGGTGGTGATCGTACTCAATAGTTTCCCTGTTTGATGGGTATCATAGTATGACAGCGAAAGGCGTTGAAGGTGATGATATATTCTTCGCCGGATATCATTGGCCACGTGCTGGGCGACATTTTCGTTAAAATAATTGTTCAGATAACTGGCCAGCGAGCCAATGACATTGATCAATACAAAACCTATGGCTACCAGCGCAGCCAGAGCAATTTTATTCCTGGCGGGGAAAAGAGAGTGGGTCCAGACAAGCCATCTAGGAAGGTTGCCATGGCCTACCACATTATCGATGATGATCTTCAGCGGCCAGGGAGTAGCCACGCTCATGACCGTTTCGACCATCATGGCAATAAGAATGATGGCTACCCATTTCCGGTAGGGGCGGGAAAGACCGACCGCCCATATCATCAGGGCGAGAAAGGATTGGCGCCGTTCTGGGTCATCTTTAATATTACCCGGTGGGATGCTGGGCATAGCAGCCAGTTTTTGGTTCATGGTAAGGTCAATAGAATAACAGTTCCTGCACTAAGCTTAGTTTTGCTCAAATAAAGATAAGACTTAGTCCATCAAAACCGCATACCTGCCCGAGTAGACTGCTGATCAATCCTCCCTCAATCCTTTTATAACTACATTACCTGTTCCGTTTTTATCACAGGGATAGCTAAATGCTTTTTTTAAAAGCACCGGATCATTAATCGTGGTATAAAACTGGTCCAAAAATTGAAAAGTTGCCTTCCGGTATTTTTCATCCAGAAAAGGACAATCGCTGAAAACCGCATAGATCCTGCTCTTTAAATGATTATACAAGGAAATGCAGTTATCAAAATCCTTCATATCCTGGAGACAATAACCGCGGTATCTTCGTTCACGGATGGACTTCATTTTCAGTTCTTCAGCTGGTTTGCCGTAAGGTGAACCCACCAGTCCGGCCATGTCAAAATCATAGGGCACCGGAACCGGCGGCGTCATGGAATCCGTCCTGAGCAGTTTAATGTTTTGAAGGAACTGGATCGACCAATCTGTATTGCCGATCAGATATTCAAATACCGCCATATTCAAAAAAGCATTCTTTTCGGTCTGCTCGGGTCTCAATCTTGTATTTACTGCAACGGCGCCTGCTCTTCTGGCCATCTGATCTTCCTCTTCCAGCAACATGCCATAAAAAGGCTGGGCCTGCTTTTTGCTTTTATTATCTGCAATGGTTATTCGGACCAGTCTTGCCCTGAAACTTTTTGGCGTGACCAGGTTATATAGTTTGTAAGTCAGCCATTCATGAACGATATACTGATCCCCCTGGCAGGGCATCACCAGTTTTAATTTGTGGTTTTCCTTGAAGATGGACGACTTTAAAGCATCGCTTTTGGAAAAATGAAGTAGTAAAGGAGGGTAGACACAGTTTTCCGGATCTCTACGGAAATGTCCTCTCGTCTTAGCTTCCAGACTAATCGCCACTTTCTTATTGTCCTCACTCAGATATTCTATGATGAGGGGATAATATTTTGGCGTGGCCGTCCTGTCATGTAAGATTTCCCGTATGCTGCCGCTCAGGGTCAATGGCAGGACCTCCTCAGATTCAAAAAGACCTTTTCCTACTGCTTGACCCTGCGCGTGGGAAGCGCTATCATTGACCACCTGGGGGTAGCCCCTTATAAAAAAAACCAGTAAGATAATGAAGAGCATGCCGCTTTTGCGCCATGCGGAAGCCATGCATGGAATATCCAAAAAAATGCCATTATTCATTTCCGGGTTTTGCTCCAGGAATTCTTTTTGCCAGTAATTTTATCTGTCCGTTGTGGTTGGATTCGTGTTCGCAGACATGGAACCATTTGCAATAATTATTTGTCGGGCCCCAGGGCCAGGTTTTATCGACAGTCATAAACCAATTGTCATCCCGCTTTTTAAATTCGGCCAGCGTATTTTCGCGGGATTCCTGGAGCAATCCCATATAAAAATCGAGGTTATTGCCTTTGATTTCCTTGCGTGCATTGTCCCCCAAATTCATTGCCACATCCCATTTTTTCTTGTCGCTCTCAGACCAGCCACCCCAAGGGGTGGATTGAAAGGTATGGATATGATAATAAGCGTCAGTGGCTGCAAGATGATAAAGCAGGGCACCAATGGAATTGGCTTTGTCATCGAATAGGAAATCCAATTGAGCCTGGCTCATGTCTTTGACGGATCTTAGCAGCTGCCAGCGCATAAAAGCCATCATGGAAACTAAGGTCCCAATCTGCGGAGCATATCCTTCTTTGGGTCCAATGATAAACATATCGGTATCTCCGGATGAGGGCGCTGCAAATCCAGAAGCTGGAAGCAGGCTTAATGCGGTCAGTCCGGAAGCCAAACTGGCCGTGGTCCTGATAAAAGTTCTGCGGTTTGAAATGGAATTGGGTGATCTCATATTGGTTTTTTGGAATTATAAAATAAGGCGGAAATCAAAAACAAAAGGAAGATATTGAAAATCGTTAATCCTTGCTCAAACCCGCTATTTTTAATTTGTTAACAAGCGATAATAGCCTTCGGATACCACCGACCCGGAGCGAAAATGGAGGATGGTTACCAGGAATGCCTCCGGCTTCTCCATAATCTTAGACGCTGGATTAAATATTATCCTTTGCAATCACGGTCCAGTCATCAGTGGCATGCCCTTTTTTTATCCATTGATCCATTTGGGCAGCAATCCCGGGGATAATGGATAATGCAGATTTTCCTTCAGCGGCGGCATTGATCATCAGGCCCGCATCTTTGCGGGCCATTTCCAGCGACCAGGAAGTATCTTTAAAATTTCCATCCGACATCCTCTTAAGCCTTGCCGGCAGTACAGCACCAGGATTCCAGGAATCAAAAAGTGCCATCATATCCGCGGGTGCAAATCCCAGAGCTTTTGACAGTGAAAAGGTTTCTGAAATACCTGCGGTAAGGGTAAGCAGAAAACCGTTGCCGATAAGTTTCATTCCCGCAGCCTTGCCTACCTGCGGACCAAAATTGATCAGCCTTCCTGTCATTTTGGAAAGTTGGTCTTCGAATGTACTGATCAGGGCCTGATCACCGGATACGATCATAATGCCCGTACTTTCCAGGGCATTTTGCGGACCCATGAATACAGGTGCGTGTAGGTAGGTATAGCCCCGCGACTTCCATAAAGTAGTTCTTTCGATAGCACCTTTGAGGGAGGTCGTGGTATGATCGATGATGGTGACCCCGGGCTCAAAACCGGGGCTGGCCATGGCCAGCACTGCATTAACGGTATCGTCATCTTTAAGGGTCAGGTGAATGGTCTCGGCCCCCTTGACCGCTTGGGCAGGATCTCCAAATGCTTTTGCGCCAAAGGACTCCAATTCTTTAGCCTTGGCCGAACTGCGGTTCCAGACCTGCAGCTGATCGCCTTTTTTGATCATGGCCTTTACAAAATTGGAACCCAATAGACCCATACCCAGAAATGCTTTCATGTGGGATGTATTTTGATGAGAATGGAAATTTAATGCAAAATTCCCTGAAAGGAGTAGATCCGATAAAAACAGGAAACGCAATAGACTCTTTTCTTAGCTTTACCAACAAAATAACAGGGCATGGCGATTCGGATTTTTGTAACCGGAGGAACATTCGACAAAGAGTATAATGAAATCACGGGTCAACTATATTTTAAGGAAACCCATCTTCCCGAAATGATTACCCGGAGCCGGGTTAGCCCCGAGGTAGCGGTAACTACCCTGATGATGATCGATAGCCTGGATATGAAACCAGGAGACCGCGAATTGATTGTAAATAGTTGCAAGACTGCTGTGGAAGAAAGGATCATCATCACCCATGGCACCGACACCATGGCCGTTACCGCAGCTGCCCTCACGGGTAAGGTCCCTGGCAAAACGATTGTGATCACGGGCGCCATGATCCCTTATAAATTCGGCAGCTCGGATGGATTCTTTAACCTTGGCTGTGCATTGGCATTTGTGCAAACCCTGCCTCCAGGGGTATATGTGTCCATGAACGGACGTTTTTTTGACTGGGATAATGTGCGCAAAAACAGGCAAACTGGGGTTTTTGAAGAAATGAAGTGATCTCGGGTTGGAAAGCGGGTTAACCCTGATTTAATTTTTGTATCCTTCTCCCCTCCAAATAATCTTCGCAGCGAAATCCGGGTAGTAGCACTGGTCATCTATTATGCATTTACCATTTCTTTTGAATGCTGGTTACAGCAAAGTCCAGGACCTCTTCAATCACATATATATTCTTTTGAGAATTGGAAAGGACTGGTGCAACGATGGGTACAAAAATCAGGTCAAAATGGAAAGATGTTGACATGACCAGGGGCCTGTTATTTTTGATGATTTTGGTTATCGAAATCTCCGCTTGCAAAAAAGAAGGACTGACCCCAAATTATCCAGCCTATTACGGGCAGTGGGAATATATCGGTTCAAGCTGGGGACCGGGATTCAATCCACCTGCTGCCGATTCCATGGTGGTGTTGACGCTCAGTAGCCCCAACAATTACACGACATCCCTTAACGGCATGATTGTTAGGCAAGGAAGCTTTCAAGTCGATTCCAGTTCCAAGTTTGTGATACTCACTTTCAACAATATCACCCAACCCTATGGGAGTCAAACCGTCGTTAGAACAAACACGGGCCTGACCTACCTGTACTTCAACAGTGCCAAGACCGGTCAATTGACACTCTACCAGCACAATTATACCGCCTCTCCCGCTGATACCCTTATCCTATCCCAGGGACCCGTCATTACTCCTGAAGCTTTATCCAATTTTTTTAAGAGAATGTAAAAGAAATTTCTTTTAAAAAATACCAAAAGCCTTTGTTTATCTGTATGAGAGAAATGAGTTATCACTATAAATAAGACTTTGGATGGTTTCATTATATTTTTGGATGATTGTAGATTTGCAGGATGAGTCTAAGCGTAGAAGGATCCATTGTCATCGAAGCCCCTGTGGAAAATATATGGGACACCTTAACCAATCCCGAAAAAATATTCCTCTACATGTTTGAATCAAGAGTCGCAACAGACTGGCAACCCGGAAGCCCGGTAAGATTTACCAGGGACCGGCTGCATCCCAAAGCAGAGCGCAGCGGCAAACTGATTGAAGATAAAGGCCAGATTTTTCAATTCGAACCAGGTAAGTTATTACAGTTTAGTTATTGGAGCAGCCAGGAAGGTTATCCGGATTTACCCGAAAACTACACGACCATCACCTATACCCTGACAAGGTTGGATGCAAGCAAAATCATGCTAAGTTATCTCCGCGAAAAAATTCCGTTAGCATTTGAGCAAAAAAACCAAGCCCGGTTTTTACAGGGCATGCTCAAGGAAATCAAACGGATTGCTGAAGAAGGATCATTGACTTGTTAGGTGAACAATTTAATGCTGGTTGGCCACTATCCTAGTTATTTTTTTCCTGTTCATGAGCAGGACCATGGAAAACGCGCGTAGTGGCATTGTCAACTTTCTTTTCCTTAATCAATTTGACGAGGACATTGGTGATCGCGTTATCAAACCGGAAAGGCCTGTAATCGTCATTTCTTACCAGGATAATACCGATTTTTGTTTCGGGATTGAATGCCATAAAGGATAGAAATCCTGCCACAGCACCGTTATGGCTAATGATATGATTGCCAGCAGCATCTTTTTCGATGCTGAGTCCAAACCCGTAACCCCTTTCTCTGCTTTCCGGGGTCTGGACAGTTTCCATCTGGTCTTTATATCTCTTCTGAAGTGTACCGGAATTCCCATAGAGGGCCATGATAAAATGCGCCAAATCATTTGGAGTTGTAAAAATCCCTCCATTTGGAACCTTATATCCCCTACCTAAAAATTCGCTCGCGGCGTAAGAGGCATCGACCGCTTTGGTTCCAGGATTCCAACCGTAACCCGATGCAATATGGGATGCAACAGAAGGCTTTACCATATAAAAACTACTATTCATTTGAAGTGGCTTGAAGAGATTTTCTTCCACGAGTTCAATAAATGGTTTATGCGCGGCACGGGAAAGTGCCAACCCAAGAATGCCATATCCAATATTGGAATAGGAAAATTTCTGTCCGGGAGCCGTAATTAATTTTGTGGTGGGTATCGACATCAGTACCTTATTTTCCCATCCTTCAATGGGTCCGGAAGCTGCATCTGGAAGATCCGGCTCTCTTGCCAGCCCTGATGTATGGCTAGCGAGCTGACGAAAGGTAATAGTAAGGGTATCACTCAGGCCGTTATGGTTTATTTGTTTTATCTCTGGCAGAAATTTGGCAACCGGTTCATCCAAAAAGATCGTTCCATTTTGAACTAGTAGCATCATCAGGTAGGCGGTAAAGCTTTTTGAGATAGAGCCTATCCTATAGATGGTTGCCGTGTCGGCATCGATTCCCTTTTGATTATCAGCTTTTCCAAACGCTTTTGACCAGATAATCTTTTCACCGATAAAAATGGCTGATGAAATGCTGCCGATCGTATCCTTTTGAACATCTCCTTTGAGTTCTTGCTCGAAGTCAGCAATAATTTCCTGGATATCTGCGTGTTTCCCGGGATTTGCAAAGGCCCCCTTTTTTACTTCATTGAAAGAAAAAATACTTAAAGAAGCAAGTATCAGAATGATGTATTGTGTTCTATTCATGATATTATTTATTTTTTGGACGAAACTTTGAACGGAAAAGCAGCAGGACTGATGGTGGATCAAAGATAGGACCTATTTGAAATGGAAAAAACTAATACATTTTTATGAATTGATTTTTTGACAAGAAGGCATTTCCATTTTCATTGTCTTCAAGAGGGGATATACAACCAAGCCCAATCAAAAAAACAATCCTATTTCCATTTTTTCAGATTAATTTTTCTATCAGTTGGATAAGTTGCCATTCCCATGTAAGCGCAATCAGTACCTTTATCCTTATCATCTATCCTTATCATCAATATCCAGGAATCTATGCATACAATTGAGCGTTTATGGGAATATAACAACTGGGCAAACGAGCTGCTATTCGAAGCCTTTGAAGAATCTGCTGAAAGGATTCCTCCCTCCTGCATGCGATTCTGCAGCCATATCGTCAATGTCCAATCCATCTGGTTGAACCGCTTGAGCGCCGCTGAACAGGTCCTAACCGCTTGGCAGGAGCATGATCTTCAAACCTGTAAAAGGGTGCATGAGGAGACTTCGGCCGGGCTTCATGTCATTATACAAACATATACTGCTGATCTCTTCGTTAAAATTGAGTTCAAGAATAACCAAGGGAAGACAATTCAGAGTTATATAGGAGATATGCTTCTTCAAGTCTTCAATCACGGTACATATCACCGGGCGCAAATCGCGCTGGAAATGAGACATAATGGCCTGGACCCTACCCCCACCGATTACATCATTTTTGCAAATACAAAACTGGATTGAATCATTGACCACTGGCTTTTTTCGCAGACTTCTTTTGCTTTAACGGCCGGGGAATTCCGATGGTGAATACCGAACCTTTGGCTTTCTTAGACTTCACGGTTATTTTTCCTCCAATGGAATCCATAATATGGTTTACCGCAGCCAGGCCCATACCTGTACCTTTATTTCCAAACCTGTCTTTTTTATTGAGAGTCTTTTTTTCCTTGAAGATTTTTGATAAATCCTTTTTTTCAATTCCTGTACCATTGTCTGCAATATGTACGTAATGGAAGGCTTTATCGCTTGTCGACTTGATCTCGATCACTCCTTTTTCTTTGTCGTTATATTTTATCGCGTTGGTAATGAGGTTTTGAATAACCTGCTGGAGCGCGGACTTATTGATGGAGGTTTTTGGAAATTTGCCTTTTACACGTATGATGATATCTGCGGGAGCGGCGATCAGGTCAATTACTTTACCAATCAGGGGTCCGACATCCGTTACAGTGTCGCAGGCCCGGTCTTCGGCAATGGATTCAGACTGAATTAAGATCTCATCGATAAATACCAAAAGTTCCATTGCGCTTCTATTGATCAGTTCAAGATATTCAGTGGGATTTTCGTCATAAAATTGTTCATACCGCGCTTGATAAGAACGGGTGACCAAGGAAATATTGGCCAGCGGAGTCTTCATGTCATGGGAAACAACCTGGGCAAAATTTTTCAGCCTGCTATTTACTTTTTTTAAATGCTGTTGGGCGAGATTGAGTTCTTTTAATTTTTTCTGTAGTTCAAGTCTCGTGATCACTTGTTCAGCCAAACCTTTTAAAGAAAGACGCTGTTCCTCACTAAGGTCATTTACCTTTCCGTCTAAGACGCAAATCGAGCCAAGGACATACCCATCAGGGGTAACCAGTGGTGCGCCAGCATAAAAAACGGCATTTGGCTGGCCGGTAACCATGGGGTTTTGTGAAAACCGGTCATCAATGCGCATATCCGGAACCACAAGGACATGATCCGGGTCGGCGATGGTATAATTGCAAAAAGAAATGGCGCGGGGAGTTTCCCTGATATCTACACCCAGATGAGATTTAAACCATTGGCGGTCCTTATCCAAAAAAGTAATGAGTGAAGCGGGGACATTGCAGATCTGTGTGGCGATCTTCGTAATGCAGTCATACTCTTTTTCAGAAATCGTATCAAGGATCTCATAGTCGTATAAGGCCTGCAACCGTTTGTTTTCATCCTGTGGAACCGGGTAAAGATCCATCCTATCGATTTTTCTCCGTTGAAAACGAAATAGTTATGCAAAAATTGCTTTCTATAAGTACCTATTCCATTCCAATATTACCGCTTGCAACACAGAATAAAATTTTATAGCTCAAAGTTTGGGTCAGGCGTCCGTTCTCAGACTCTTGGCCGGATTGGTTCTTGCCGCTTTTATCGATTGAAAACTTACCGTAACCAGGGCAATCGCCACAACCAATAAAGCGGCCATGGCGAAGATCCCCCAACCCAGACTGATCCGGTAGGGATAATTTTGCAGCCATTTGTTGGCGTATATCCGGGCGAAAGGAGTGGCGATCAGCAGCGCGAGAACCACCAGCAGCAGGAAATCCTTTGACAAAAGAGCAACCACCCTGGGTAAAGAGGCACCCAGCACCTTACGGATTCCGATTTCTTTGGTTCTTCTTTGGGTGGATAATACCGAAAGACCGAAGAGGCCGATAGTGGAAATAAAAATCGTGAGTAAGGCCCCGAAAAGGAGGATCTGTTTCCATTTGGCTTCCGCTTCATAATACTTCAGATTTTCCTGATCTTTAAACTGATAGCTGTATGGGCTAATGGGGAACAATTTCTTAAATGTCTTTTGTATATGGCTCAGGCTTGCAGTCTCCGTCCCCGCTTTGATCTTGATGAAGGCCATTCCATAGGAGTTGCCTAGTTTCATCGTAAAGAGCTCCGGATCGATAGTCTGATTCAGAGATTGGAAATGAAAATCCTTCACTACGCCGATGACCCGGTACTTCTCATTAGCGCGATACCAAAAATTGACTTCCTGGCCGATGGGTTTTTTCCAACCGGCCTTTCGGACGAAACTCTCATTGACCAGTACCGATTGATTGGAATCCGATGGGTAATCGGCTGAAAAATTACGGCCTTCCACCAGGGGGATCTTCAGCAGGGGCAAGAAGGTTTCATTGACCGTTTCGTATGCAAACTGGAGGATACTGTCTCCGTTTACCTTGGCCACCGTACCCCACATTCCCCCGTTTTTTGGTGCCATCTCGATGATGTCCGGATTCTTGAGCAATTCCTGGCGGAACAAACGGGCTTGGCCGCGGTTCATCGATTCGTTCACGGTAATGAGATGGCTGTCATCATAACCCAATTTCTCGGTTGTCAAATAGTTGAATTGCCTGTAGATGGTGAAAGTACCGATGATCAAAAAAGAAGCTAGCGCAAACTGAATAATGACCAGGATTTTCTGCAGATAATTCCTTCCGGAGAGATTGAACCGGTTGTAAAGTGTCTTCACCGGATCGTATGCGGAGAGTACCAGGGCCGGATAAAACCCCGCAAGCAGGCCCGTAAGGATAAAAAGTGCAAAATAGGCGCAAATCAGTTTTATATCCATCAGATAGGAGAGGGAGAGGGCTTTATTGGACAAGTCATTGAAGACCGGTAACAGCAGCTGGACAATAATCAAACCCAGGACAAAAGCAGCCAGACAAAGTAGAAAGGACTCTCCCAGGAACTGGAAGATCAGTTGTTTTCTATTTCCACCCACCGTTTTACGGATGCCGATTTCTCTTGCCCGTTTCAGCGACCGGGCCAGGGTCAGGTTCACAAAATTGATGCAGGCGATCAGCAGAATGAAAAGCGCGATTCCGGTCAGGATATAGGAAAAGACCGGATTGCTGCTATCGGTCAGGCCATTGCTTGCCGGGAGATACTTGTTCAGGTGCATATCCGTGAAGGGTTGGAGCAGGTAGCTGGTCAATCCTTTTACTCCGTATTTCTCCGCCATCAGTTGGATGGTACTCTTCGCATCCTGCTGGTAGAATGCATTCATCCGGGCCTGCACGATTGCCGTATCGGCGCCGGGTCTGAGCACCACAAAAGTGTTCAGGAAAAAATTAAACCAGTTCGTATTGTCGCTGGCTTCGGCAAGCGGTACCCGGACGGGAAGGAGGATGTCAAATTTGATGGATGAATTCTGCGGGCATTTTCTGGCAACCCCGGTAACCACATAGGGGGTGAATGTGCTGTCTGTTTTTATGGAGATGATTTTACCCATTGGATCAGTCTTGCCGAACTGTCTTTTGGCCAGATCTTCCGAGATCACTGCGGATTGCGCTTCGATCAGGGCGGTCCGGGGATTGCCGCTGATCAGGGGAAAGGTAAAAACGGAAAAGAAATTGGAATCCACAAAGAATATTTGCTGGGACTGGATATCATTCCCGTTTTTGATATCTCCTTCCCCGTCCCGGTACCGGACAAAGGACAGGATATCGGGAACGGCTGCTTGAAACCTGGGGCCCTGCAGATATCCCGAATTTCCATCCAGGTCCAAATTTCCTCCAGAGGCGTTGACGGTCTGGCTCACGATCCTATAAATACTAGCGACATTTTTGTGAAACCTGTCATAACTGACTTCGTCCTTTACATATAAGAGGATCAACATCGCGCAGGCTAGACCCAGGCTTAATCCGGCGATATTGATAAAGGAGAAGACTTTGTTGCGCTGTAGGTTCCGCCAGCTGACCTTGCAATAGTTTCTGAACATGGATGGGGATGATTGTTTTGGGTGAGGGAATGCGATTGGCAGTTAGGGAGCCAAGAAAATGCCAATATTTTAGCTCCTTCACAATCAATTCATTATTGATCATCCCCTGCACTGTATAGTCCGCTTTCGATACAGGAGCTGTCTGTTTTTGCCATCGCTGAATTGGAAAATAGGTATATCAATAAATATTTCCGGGTTGAATCCGACCTTCGCCAATGCATGGTAATTAATGATTTTCCATGAAAGGGAAATAACAAGGAAGCAGGCATATGGCCCAATTTACAGGACTGTCTCTTGATGAAAAAGACCGCAGTAGACGATTCTATCCTGCTGTCTTATTTCTTCTTCTTTTTGCCCACTACTTTTTTAGCAATCTTTTTAGCAACTTTTTTTGGGAGGGCAGCCTTCTTTTTAGAAACCACTTTTTTTACGACTTTTTTAACTGCCTTCTTGGCCGCCTTTTTTACTGGTTTTTTTTTCTGGGCGAATTTCTTTTTTACCGCTTTTTTCACAGCTGTAAATGTTTCTGCGGTAGCTTCCACCAGTTTGTCCTTTCCTTCGACAATTTCATGCCCAAGCACGGTCATGGCCTCTCCCGCAAGTTCCAGAAATCCTTTTTCATGTGCCGGAATTTCCGCAGCCTTTTTTGTCTTTTGCATAACCCATTTTTTTGTGAAAGACTAAGCTATTGATAATTCTTTGATTCTGATTCAAAAATAACGGACGAAAAATCCTTAATTGTTTGGATGATTGGATGTAAGCAGTCAAACCTATCCATTCGGGGGAATATTCTCACGAAAGGTAAATCACTACAGAATTTAGAAAGCCGAAAGCATTGTTGAGCTCAACCAACCATTGATTTCCCTTGCGGAAATCCTTACCTTACATATGATTCCCCCGGTCAATCTTACTTTGTTATGTCCCAACAACGGCACCTGGCTGCAATTCTATTTACTGATATTGTGGGCTATACCGCCCTCATGCAGGAAGATGAGCAAAAGGCAGTTGCACTCATTAAGCATTATAATACTTCGCTGAATAACCTTGTTACCGTATACGGAGGCAAAGTGTTGAATTACTATGGTGATGGCAGTCTGTGCAGTTTTACCAGCGCTACCCAGGCTTTGACTTGTGCCATAGAATTGCAAAAGCAATTACAGTCGGATCCAATAGTTCCGTTGCGGATTGGTCTCCATATCGGTGAAGTTCTCTTTGAAGATGGCCAAGCCTTGGGTGACGGTGTAAATGTCGCCTCCCGAATTCAATCACTTGGACAAGCTAATACCATCCTATTTTCCAAAGAAATTGCGGACAAAATCAGGAATCATCCCGAGTTCAATTTAGCCTCCCTAGGGAGTTTTGATTTTAAGAATTTGGACGAGCCTGTAGAGGTATTTGCTTTAACAAATGAAGGTTTAGTAGTTCCCAAAAGAGAACAAATGCATGGCAAATTGAAAAAAGGATCATCGAATGGGAAATATAGGAACCTGAAACGTTTGGTAGCCATAGTTTCTGTGTTGATTTTAATTACTTCAGGCATATTCCTTTATTTGGGAGATTTCAGACATCAACATGTATCAGTTGAAAAATCTATCGCTGTACTTCCTTTTGTCAACATGAGCAGCGATGCTAATCAGGAATTTTTTGCCGATGGCATGATGGATGAGATCCTGAATCACTTATATAAGATTGGCGGACTAAAAGTGACTTCCAGGACATCTTCTGTGACCTATAAAGGAAGTAAGAAGACCAGTACCGAAATAGCTAATGAATTAGGCGTCGCAAATCTGCTTGAATGCAGTGTGCAAAAAGATGGCGACCGCATTAGAATTATTGCCCAATTAATCAACGGGAGAACGGATGATCACTTATGGGCAGAAACCTATGACAGGGATTTTAAAGATATATTTTCCATTCAAAGTGAGATAGCCCAGCAAATCGCTTCAGCATTGAAAATAAAGATAGATCCAACCGTCAAAGAAAGGATTGAAACTAAACCTACCAATAATACAGATGCATACAGTTTGTATCTAAGAGCCAAAAATGCCGAAAGTGAAAAAAGTAAACTCTACTATGAAGCCGCTATTGAACTGGATTCAACCTTCGCCGCCGCCTACATAGGGCTTGCCTATTATTGGATTTTTGGAGGCTTGTACAGTGGATCTTTGACCCCCCAGGAGGTGTTAACAAACGCCGAACCTTTATTGAAAAAGGCAATTGGGCTCAATCCAAACCTAGCGCAAATATATGGAGCGCAAGCGTGCATTGATTTATGGTATAAATGGGATTTCGAGAGCGTGAAAAAAGGATATCAAAAGGTTCTTGAACTTGATCCCTCCAACCCGGATACCTACAATACTTTTAATTTTTATCTTCTATCTATAGGTGAGTTTCAACAATCATTGGAAAATTCGTCCAAGGCATTTAAAAACGACAGTTTATCAAATAGGAACTGGGTTGATCTGGCCTTATCTAACTATTTCAATGGTAACAATAAGGCAGCACTCGAGATCATTACCAATTGTTATTTGCAAAAAAACGACTGGTATACCTGGGATAATTACATAAGAATATGCCTGGACATGGGCGAATACGAAAAAGCGGTTTTAGCCTATGAAAAATATAAATCTGCATTCAGTGGCCATACTGACGATTTTGTTCTTGGTCATGCAGCCGTCGCCTACTATAAAACAGGCCACAAGGATTCAACCGAAAAACTATTAGATATCCTGAAAGCGAAAAGCCTTAGGTCAACGATAGGCAGCCCTTCCAATTTTATCGCAGCCATCTATACAGGGATGGGTGAAAAAGACCTAGCGATACAGTGGTTGCAAAAGGCATACAGAGATCATGAGGTGGAACTGTACTGGCTAAAAATAGAACCGCTTTTCAATTCATTACATAATGACCCCAGGTTTAAAGACCTTCAGAGTAAGATTGGGTTTAAATAATCTGATAAACCAACTGATCGGCTGTACTAAGGGTGCAAACAATAATTCCTTCATTCTATGTTTTCAGCAAATGGGGCTTTCAAAAACCTAAGATTGCGCTGCCTTTATTTTCCTTTGGGTCTCGCAAAATAATCAACCAAATTCCCGTCTGGGTCCCGGAAATAGGCCGATCTTGTTCCCCAGGGCGTATTGCTGGGGACTTTGACCCAGGTTTTCACCAGACCCTGAAGCCGTTTATATTCCTCGTCCACATCAGCCACCCTAAATTCCAAAATCACGCCTTTATTATTTCCTGCAACAGCGGAGCCCGGTATATATTTTTCCTGGGCCTCGAGAGAAAAAATCGCTAGAACTCCCTGACCTGTGGAAAACTCGGCATAGTATGGACCCGACCTCTTGGCCTTCATTCCCAGCACTGGCTGATAGAAATCGACTAACCGGTCTACATTACTTGTGATCAGACAGGTATTCACCAGGACTGGAGGGGTACTTTTATCAATCGGTTTTTGTTGGACAAATAAAGCAACCACTGCTGCAAAGCAGCCCAGCCGGAAGCCTGTCATTTGCAGAATATTCAATATCATGGCTTTAGAATTTTCATCAAATTTGGTTAATAAAAAAAGCCCTTCAATTTATATATTTGTTATTTTTCAGACTAAAAGAATCTGACTGAAAGCTGGTTAAAAAGCGCTGAATTACCAATAAATGGGACTGCCCTTTATTTCTGTCGTTGTTAATCTGCAATTTTCCCCATGAATTAACCACCATAAATACTTAGCACTAAGTATTTTCATAGACTCCTCAACATGCTACATTTGAACCGGTCAAAAAAGATGTCAATGAAGACTTTATTACTCAGTATTTTCCTTTCCGTGCTGTCAGGATGCAGCCTCGTGGCGCAACAATTTCAATTTGGGGGCGAAATTGGGCTTAATCTTTCCGGGGCCACCCTTAATGACCCGGGCGCTGATCCTAAGGGTCCTCCCGCACCGGGATTTCAGATAGGCGCTTTTGGGACCGTGGCAATACCCGTTGCTCACCTCTCTGTCGGTGCGAGATTACTATATTCCTATGAAGGATATTCTACCAATCTCTACGGTTACCCTGTATCGATTCATGTCGGCTTTTTGAAAATCCCCATAAACCTCATCTATAAATCCACGGAGAAAGATAATAAATGGTTTTTCGGGATCGGCCCCTATATAGCTCCCAGCCTCGGTGGCCATTATTATGCGCAAAACCATAGAACCACCATTTTGTTTGGAAATAATGCCATTAACGATAATCTAAAAAGAGTAGATATCGGAGCCGACCTGATGGCTGGTTACCAGATCAATGAAAAAATATTTGTAAGGGCGTCTTTCGATTTTGGCCTGATCAATTACGTGACTCCGGGTTCAACTGCGGATAATGCCAAGGCGCATACCCTTAATCTGGGACTCACAGCAGGTTATGTTATAGGGGGAAAATAATACGGCTACATAACAAATACTTTGTGGACCAAGTGACCCGAAAGCTTGCTGATGAAAAAAGAATGATTATTTTTTTTCTATTAATTTTCCGTTGAGCCTTCATCCATTATATGAAACGATCAAGGACGGCTGGCAGGAGGAACGATACCACACATCCTTAGATAGACTACCATTTGACCATAGTGTTCATTGTCATGCGTCAACGCATAAAATGCAAGGTCAAGCCGCGGCAATTGACTTCCCCGGAATTCAATTTTCTCCATGGCATTTTTTTCGGTCAGGGTCGCAATGGCTTTCCGGCCAAGCGCAAAGGAGGCCCTTAGATAGGCCATAATATCCGCCTTTGTTTTTATATTATCGGGCCCGTTTACATCCTTGATGTCACTGCGCAATGGGTCACCCGTAAGCGGACTCCAAATAGCAAAATTATCCGTGGCCAGATGTTTTATTTGCCCGGCAAAACTCCGGACCCCACTAAATTCACTGCCCTTAATATTCAGGCTTTCCGGTGTAAAATCAAATTTATCCTCGGGCATGGCTTCAGCCGTATTAATAATATTTTTTTCAATCCCATTAAAGAGCCTTTCAATAGCTCCCGACATGGAAGGAGAAGGTTGCTGGGCGCAGGAACTGGCGTGCATGGCCACAAATAAAACCCAGGCAAAAAGAATATTTCTAAAAACAAAGGTTCCTTTGATCATGGTTCAATCATTAAAAAGTGATGGCTGAAGATATTAAAAATCTATTGGTCTCGAACAAAACTCGGAACCCTTCTTAGAAAAATATCTAAGCAGAAAAAGACAGACTAAAAAAAGAACGACCGGGCAAATTTGCCCGGTCGTTCTTTTAATTCATAGATGAGTATTCCAAAGCTTATGAGAATAAGCCACCTTTTTTCAACTCTTTGGTTCCTTCACCTATTTTATAACCGTTGTGATAAATTTCAATCTTATACAAACCGGTCTCAAAATTGGACGATTGTTTCCATGAAAATTGTACCGGGATAACTTTGCCCGCTTCAAACTGAACGGCTTCCTTGGTCGTAAACATTATGTCTCCGTCCTCACGTGAAGTAAATGTTCCGGAACCCTTGGCGGAATCCAAAATCACCTTACCACTGGGATTGGTGATACAAACATACAGATCAGTTTGGCCGTTTTGCGTAATACGGTTGGCTACGTCAAAGGACACTTTCAGTTCATTGACTTTCTTTGCCTTATCTGTTACTTTTTCCTGACCATTCTTTTTATCTTGTACGGCTGTGATATGGATATTGCTGGCATTAAGCGTGGAAGCGATATCCGCTTCTTTGGCCAGTGAATCCTTAGCCATAGATGTGGTTTGAAGATCCGCGGTCAGCGAAGTTTTATCCTGCGTCAATTGCTGGTTGTCCTGGTTCAGTCCCTGATTAGCTGCCGTCAGACGCGTTATATCCTGTTCCATATTGGTGATCTTATCATTCATCTGCGCAATCAGGGTTTCGGCCTGCTTTTTTTGTGCTTCCGTCAATCTTTCCTTGCTTAATATTTTGCGGATTTGATTTTTGTCATTGGCAATATCCTTCTGACGTTGAGCCAGCAGTCCTTGCATTTTACCATTATATCCGGTCATCGAATCGAGGCGCGCCAGGGCATTATCAAAATTGCCCTGCAATTTGCCTTTGTCATCAGTGGCCGTAGCAATTTGTGTTTGCTGGCTTTGCTGGATTTGTTTTTCAGAATTGCTATGGACTACTCCATAACCGACACTGATTACCAAACCTGCTGCAAGCAGGCCAATAATTAAACCCCTGCCGTCTTTTCTTCTTGAAGGTTCGTTGACCTCAGCGCTGGACGGAAAATTGTCTCTGTTATTCATTGTATTATATTTTAAAAGTTAAAAAATAGGCCCTTTCAGATTTGACTAACACATTAGAAAATCTCAAAGGAGCATCATGGCTAAGCCATTTGAAACATTGGAGTGTGGGAGGGTGATTAACCCCTATAAGACTAAAACCATGCCAAAGCAAAATCAACCTTTCTTGGGATCTACAAAATCCGGCGTATATGATTATGTTGCAAGGAGATACATTTTAACAAATTGCCCGGAGAACCTTACAGACCCCTGTCTTAATAAGATTTTTCTTACATTATGGCTTTATGAAAATTACACTCAAGAAGATTCTTGTCTCATTTACTTTATCAACGCTGATATTTTTGTTGCTTTTTTTAATTGATAACCTTCCAAAAGACCAAAGAGGAAACCTGTTTTTCTTTTCAATTGGGATGTACGCGTTAAATCTGATTTCTTCATTTCTTGCATTGTTTATTATCATTTATTTTTTTATCAGCAAAAAAAGATATCCTTATTTTACAATTTTCATCGCGGTTTTTTCGCTTGTCACTTTCATTGCAGCTGTATCCATCTTCAAATTCGGGGGATCTCTGCTCTTCTATCAAATGCTGATTCAAAGCTTTTTGTCCTTTATTTCTTTAAGCTTTCTGCTCATCGTGAATTATAGAAAACAAGGCAAGACTCTTCAATAATTCCAATTGAGAATTGGAGTAGGTATCAATTATGAGCTAGCTGGCAGTACATGAGCAATTTTCCGTTCCCGTCTCTTTTCATGAGATCGGACATATCTCCTTCAAAACTTCCTTTATTGATGCCATTATCAAAACGAACCTTAAAATGACCGCTTAGAAAAACAAAATCCCCCAAATCAAATATTTCACGGTAGCTGTCCTTGACAAAGCTGATTACCCCAGGCGTATAAGTCCTGATCATATATGGTTTAATCATTTCCATTCCCGCCTGTATGGGATCAAAATGCGGCATATACATTCCATCACTCGTAAACTCATTTGCCCTTGCTTCCCCATCGCCGCTTAAAACAGCTTTCACGACACCCTTGTCAAATGCTTCGATACCGGGTCTCAATTTCTCGCTTACCATGTTTTTATCCAGTACCCTGGTTTCTTTTACCACTACCATGGCATAAGGCATGTCTTCGGGCTTTATAAAGGTATCGGAACCAAACGCTTCTGAAATGATCTTTAATTTACCCGATATACTCCTTTTCCATATGATCATATATTTTCCCCTGTATTGAAGTCCCGGACCGGATTTTTTTGAGTAGCTCAGAACAAAATTGCCAGTCTCAAGTACATAGGCGCCCATATTTTCCACTCTATATATCTTTTTAATATAAGATTCGATATGGATAGCCCTAAACCAATCAGAATAAAATTGCTTTAGGTCCCCGGTATCATATATGACAGGTTTGTACTCTGGCAAATAGGTAAATGCTTTATCATAGAAACCTAGTATGGAATCAGCCTTTTCTTTCAGGTAATCATCTTCTATCCTCCGGTTGATCGCCTCCAGTTCGGCCTCCACTTTTTTCCCAACTTGATTTCCACCCGGATTCTTATTTGACTGCGCGGGTCCAGCATCCAAACTGGTTATCAAGAACAGACACGCTGTAATTATCCCAATAGATATTTTTATCTTGGCCATAATTCAAATTATATAATTTCCCAGGAGCAGGTTCACGCTCTAACCAAAATCTGTCAGTTCGAATAACCGGACATTTCTTAAAATATCAATTCAACCTTTTGATTGTTCGCTTAATTGCTGAATCCATAAATTCCGTATACCGCAAAGTGGATCTGGAATCGATGAAAATCATGGTGGTGTCAAATGTAGTTTTTTGGTTCCTGCTGATAAAATAAACGCAACCTATTAAGGACCCATATCTGCGGGTTGTATCGCCTTGTGCAATCGATCTTGTCACCGAATCCATTCCCTTTTCCAGATTATTTTTTTCATACAGATAATATTCAATACTGTCTTTTTTGTTTTCCTGTTGAGCCCTTAATAATTGGGCTTGTACTCTCATAAATTCTCTTAGATAAGCAGTATCGTCAAATATTCTACCTAATTTTTCTGTTACCGTAGTATTCCAAAGCAGGTGAACCGAATCCATGGTAGTCAGAGAATCTATTTTTTTTAAATGATCAGCAAAGCTGTCATTCAATTGCTCCGATAAATTTTTCTGATGTGTACAGGAAATAATCAACCATACTGATAGAATGGCTACCCATAATTTTCCCATAGGCAATTTGTTTACCAGCTAAGTTAAACAGAATTTTAGTCAGCTGATTTAGGAGTACCCTGGATAGTCATCAGTCTTTTAATCAAACCCGCTTCCATATCGGGTGGAACAGGGAGCGTTTTATGAATTTTTACGAACTTATCATATACTCAACCTATATGTCCATTACTGATGATCATAACTGATTTCCCGCGTTATTTTCCATCCCCCGTCTTTATTTTGCCAGAGCGTTATAAATTTTGCAGTCGCCTGCAACTTTTCCTGACCGTGATCCATACCATAAAAACGGTGCACCCCAATTTCCAGAGCGCCATAACCTGCCATCGGGTATACTTCCAGACTCCCCTCCACTAATTCCCTGCGTACAAAAAGGGATGAGTCTTCCATATGTTTTTTGAAATTGTCCATATTCCAGCCATAACCGGTAAGTCCAGTCCGGTCCTGATAAAATTCAAGGTCTTTTGAAAACATGGATTGGAAAAGGACAATATTATGGCGGTTAAACGCATTGAATAGCAGACTGTCCTGTTTTGAGATTTCTGTATATAGCGGATCCTCCTTCATGATGGCGCCTGCATCATGAGGAAGTTCTTGTAGATTATCCAGTTCGCGCTCCATTTTCCAATCTCCAGCCGTCTTTACCCAAATCCTAGAAAAGCGCGACTGCTCGACCAATTGATCGGGTTTACCCGGAATCAATTGAAAAAAACGTTGGATGCCGGTTTGCAGGGCTTGCGCATCTCCCATCGGGAATGCCTGCAGGCTGCTGACCGATCTTCTGACCGGCATGCCTGCGCCGGCACGCGCGCATCTTTTTTTGATATTTCCCATAAATTCCGCCCTTGCAGTGACGGATGCTTTTTGCCCGTCACCCCGGTCCTGATAATATTCAAAACCAGTGGAAAAGATGGATTCAATATCAGAAAGCGTACAGGTATGAAAAATGGCGTCGAATAAAAGGCTGTCCTTGGCCTCTAAAGTCCTATCCAATGATTGAGACTGGGCTTTCACCTGGAACAAGCAAAGGGTAATCAGGACAAACAAAAATTTAATCCTCTTCATGATAGTTCCGAGTTTTTATTATAAAATTCCATTCCTGGTCTAGTGGTTACAAACCTTAGACATCAAAAATGAAGCGGGGGTTACCATTTAAAAAATCTTCGATGTCTCATTATTGTCTATTCAATTCCCTCTGAAAACCCGGTCTCTATAACAAACTAAAAATAATCCCAAATGATTTAAGGCAATAACCTGGCTTTTAAAATCGTCCTATGGCTAACCGGGAGGATGAGTTGCCTGCCACCCTGGTTTTCGCTGATCTCCATCAGAAATTTCTTCCCTTGAGGTATGGTAAAGCTGGGAAAGGCAAACCTCATTTCTTTTTCCGCTCCGCCATAAATGACAGGGATTTCCGAACTAAAAACCGGACTGATCATGGTTTTATGAAGGGCTTTTCTTTTTGCGTGACGGCTGCCTTCAATAAAAAATCTCGTGTCATCCGGTTTAAAATCGATATGGGAATGATTGCTGACATGCAGGGTAAACCAAATCCAGTTTGCCCGGGTATAAATACTCCGGAGCCTGAGCCGCACCCCTTCACTCCTGACGGATCTGTGCAAAAATGGTTTTTCAAAAAAACCTGTCGCCGAATCGGACTGAAAAGAGATATTGAGTACCGCCGGATCAGCCATAAAGCGGACAAGAAAGGAATAAAGTTTTCCATCTGCTGTGACCACAGTTAGATTGGTCAATAAAAAATTCTCCTTAGCGGCTTTTACCTGCAGCAGGTTATCCACTGATTTGGACTGCTCTAGGATAATATCCGGGCTACCCCGGTCGACGTTCTTAATGGAGAAGGGAAAAATAAGATTGGTCGTTTTATTAAAAGCGATTTCAAGTGGGTAAGATGCAATCGCTGTCTGGCCTTGGCCATTTAATGAGCATATCAGCAAGCCGAGCACAAAAATCCTATACATATAATTCGTTTTAAGCGGTATTGAAATTATTTTTTGGATTGATCGATCAAAAAAACGCGATAGCCTGCTTCCAGGGTAAGACGTACAAGCCTGATCTTTTTGCTCATGAGTGTTTTGGCGGCCTGGATCCCCGCACTAGCCGCCTGGGCACCAAGCGATGGGTCCAGGGATTCGAGCCCCAAACTGCCGATACCCTGGGATGCCGATTCCTTTCCTACATCCCGGTTGATACTGCCCGGCACATAGATACCCTCCAGGCCATCCAAATCATAGACTTGCAGGCTAACCGGTAGAATACTGTTTTGATGACGGATGGTTTGAACGCTGATGGTCAACCTTTCTCCGCTTAAGTGAGTACTGCCATAGATAAGGGTATTTGCGGGAATGACCGCGCCATGGATATAGAGTTTTTGCAAAAGGCGCAGGGTAACGATCGCACCTGGCACAAGAGTCTGGGTTTGATCAATCACCGCTTCCATCGCGGCCGGTCCGACAGAAAGAGACTCTGGTTCATTGCTAAGGCCATAAAATACATTTTGCGGCCTGTGGTCCAAATCAGCAGACAATCCGGATGATGCAGGTTCTGCAGAAACGCTATACGAAGCGGTTTTGTTTTTGACAGCAGCAGGACCCAGGCTATCGGATAATTTTTCAGGATGTTGAATGAGCAGGATCTTATCCAGCATACCTGCCAGTTGTGTTAACTCCGGGTCTTCTGGCGGCCGAGCCTGCAATGCCCGCATGGTATTTTCCAACCGGGAGAGATCAGTAGCGGCTGGACTTGAAGGCAATGATGGCTTACTTACAGTTGCCAAATTATCCACGCGTTTTTTGGTCAAGGTTTGTTTTAGTAAACTTAGTTTTTGCAGGAGTTTTTCCTCATTGGAATCCGGGAATGCGGCATTCCCCAGGGAAGTTTTTAATTCAGCACCCAGGTTAAACCTGGACGCCGATTTTTCAAAAATCTGTTGAAGTGCTTCTGCCGAATCTTTTTTAAAGTAGGGGTCCTTTTTCAATGCTTCTTTGCGTTTCAGGGAATCACGGGACGCATCCTCATAAAAACCCAGTTTATCTTTTTGTTTGCCCTTTTTGAAATGGGCGTCGGGCAACCTAAGGTTGATCCCCTCAAAACTTTGCGTTTTTGGGCCTGGCAATCCGGATCCCTTTGCTCCGCCTAGGGCAAGAAAAATAATGAGTACAAAGGGTAAAATGAGTAAGGGGAGCACCAGCATAAATTTTCTTTGTTTCAGAAACCGTAAAGGATGTTGACTATTGTTCATGACTTAATTTTTTAACTGAGATTGATAACGCTGCTCGAAAAGACGGATACTATCCAGCAAACCGGGATGGGCAAGGACCAGGGAATCGTTATTCCGGAAAGCTTCGATCCGCTCGAATAATTCTTTGGAGATGACGCTGTGGAGTGGAGGGTCACCAGGTTTGCCGATATGGCTGGGAAGATGGATCTCTTGAAATCTAAAAACCCTCTCTTGGTTCAACGCGCCAAAAAAAGGACCTGCCATCATAAAGAGGCTGATCCCGCCAAAGACCAGGGCATAGGCGATCAAATACATTTTCTTTTTAAAGCTCGACCAGGGGCTGGTTTTCCTTTGAAGCCAGCCGGCAGCGACAAGCGCCAGCTGGCGCCATTTGTATTTTGTTTTAAGTCTCATCTGTTTTCAATTTTAAGATCTTTATTATCCAGGATCAACCATCTTTCGATCAGAAAACCGTGGGGATTATTGTCCGAGCGGGAAACATTGCGTAAGTATCCCTCGGTGACCAGGCTGCGCGTCAGGATGGATGTCGTCCGGATGAGTTTTTCGGTTGCCACACAATGGAAATAAAAAGGGTAGATCCTGGTATCTACATCAATACTGTCGATATCGATCTGCTGGCTGATATTTCCGGAGATAAGGTTGCTGTAATAACCGCTTTCCCGGAGATTATCATATTGTTTCTTAGCCGAACCATCCGCCAGGTAGAGGGCCTTAGCCATATTGGCGGCAATCACCTTATCATCCGGGTCCAGGGAAAAAAAGAAATAATGAAAGGTCTTGATATGATCCCTGGCTTCCACCGGTATATTATCTTTCCTCTCTGCTGCAAAAGCTATGAGAACCTGACCACCCGCCAGGATAAAAATCCGTTGCTGGGACTTACGCACGGCGTCGACCGAGGCGTAGATCGCATAGCAACAGACCAGCACGCAGCCGAGTACGAGCACCAGGGAAAAAAGGCGGATATACCTGAAAGCCGTATCAATATTTTTAGCCTTTTCGAAAATCATGACTGCTGATTTTTGTTGTTACTCACGTCTCCCCTTAAGCGCTGGGCTAAAAACCCCCCTGGCGCAGATCCCCCTGCAGTGGAACTGCTTTCAAAACGGCCCAGGCCGTTTTTTCCGCCCTCCGAAAGCCTGCCCGAGGCCCTGCTCAGACCAGCATCCGTGGTGGACAAGATGGTTGAGGTGGAAGCCCCAAAAAAGCTGTTGACCTTATAAAGAAGGGCGCTTCCCCCGGAGGCATGGACAATATAATTAGCCAGCGAGGGAACAGTAAAGTATCCGATAATGCCAATGATCAGGAAGATGAGATAACCCGTATCGGTGGAACCAAAATAGGTATCGCCATTAACCTGGATCTGATTAATATCCAACTGGATCATATTTTGCTGGATCTTTCCAATAATGCTTCCAAAAATATTGGCCACCGGCAGCCAGAGAAAAACATTGATATAGCGGGCGATCCAGGTGGTCAGGGTCTGGTGCAGACCATCAAACACAGAAATCCCAAAAACCAGGGGCCCCATAATCGCCAGCACGATCAAAAAAAATGTCCGGATGCTGTTGATGCAGAGGGCAGCAGCTTCATAGACTACCTGTAGCACTTCGCTCAAAAGTTCCTTAATCGAGTTGCGGAAATTATAACTCATTTTGGCCATCGCGAACTTGATATCATTTCCAATGCTGCTGAATATGCCTTCGTTATTGTCATCCGGATCATCCGGGTGGGTATACTCATACCATTTGTCCCGGTCACCGTTCCCATCGGGCCCGACATACATTTTCCAGAAATCAGAATTTTCAATCGCTGCCTGTTTTTGTGCCAACAAAACTGCGATCGACTGATCTGAATCCGTGACCATGCTACTGGTCGCGCTGACCGTCGGTTGTAAGACACCATTCATCAGGGCGATCACAGAGGGAAAAACCAGGACACAAAAACCGATGACAAAGGGGCGGAACAAGGGGTAAAAATCAATTGGCTCTGCATTGGCAATATGCCGCCATACCCGGACCGCGATATACCAGGTGGCCGCGAAGCCGGCAATCCCCTGACCTACGGCAATCAGGCCCGAGCATAGCGGCATCATCTGATCATAGATAGTATTGAGCACTGATTGAAGACCATGAATATCGCTGGCGACTTGTAAGAGCATATCAGTATAAGTTTTGGATGGTTTGCCCGTCACTGGCCTCGGCCGACCTTTGGGCGGCGAGCACCGAAGCCGAGCTGTTGAAAGAGCGAAGAAATAAATACTTATCCAGCGATTGGCCGTAGATACCATCGATCGCATGCAGCCTTTCGGCGTCGTTCATCCGTATCGCACCTGCGGTAAGGACATGGATCAGATTAGTGATATCTTTCAGGCTTTCATTAAACAGATTCCCATAGACCTGCCCCATATAGACGAGTTCATCAGGCGTAAATTGCCGGCTCCCTTGAAATCGTTGGTAGGCCGTTTTATACTCGCTAACTAGTCTTAATTGATACTGGATGATATCCCCAATCCTGGCATAATTCCTCACTGCGGGGCTAGGGCTAAGGAGCGCATTCAAAAAACCCTGGTGCAGGTTAAAATTCCCTTCAGAAATTTTTTTGATCGCAGTATACCCGGCGCTTAGGATCTGATAACCCTTGTAGAGATCCGAAAGAATGTCTCTTAGCTGCGCCAGTTTGGAAATATCGAGCGCTAGCTGCTGGATCTCAAAAGACTGGGCCTGGCTGCGGGACGCGGCGTATAAGAAAAAGACCAGCAGCATTATTTTTACCTGGTTGAACATATTTATCTTAAGAATAGTCCGTTTAAAAATTCAATCTCGTTTTGTTCCTCTGTTCTTTGCGCGCTGATGACCTCCGTGTCAGCCGCAAAAGATTGTGTAAAGGCATATTTATCCTTGGTACAGCTATACAATTGATCGATCTTCCGGATTCGCTCATCGTCTGTCATGGAGAGGCTTCCGCTGGTAATGATATCCTCGAGCGCTGTCAAATCCTGGCTGCATCCGCGAGCAATGTTGGAATAGACCGCACGGAGGTAAGCGATTTCGGATGAGGAAAAATGACTTGTTTGCTGGAGCAATTTCTTAAAACGGTTCAGCAATGCCAGTTGCATCCCGAGGACTCCAGCAATCCGATCATCGCGGGCGATCGCGGGACTGACCGAGGCCAGCGCAGAAAAAAATTCCTGGTGCAGATTAAATTCTCCTTTTTTGATCGCGGCGATCTCTGAAAGCCCTGCTTGCGCTATTTTGTATCCTTTTTCCAAATACCCAATATAGATTTCCAAATAGGCGATCTGCTGCTGGTAATATTTGAGTTCAGTCGCCTGCTGATCGAATAATCCACCCAGAACCTGCGACCATGCCAAGGGCCTGCATGCACAACTTGTTAATAATAAGAGCGCGACTATCTTCATAATAGTTTATATTTAGTAACCCATTCAAATTCTCTCCCTCCCAGCCCCCCCGAAGGGGGGGGTCGGGCCAGGAGATTCAACCACACTCACACTTACTATACCTCACTTCACTTACCTTCTTTATAGTTCAATCCAAACCATATAATCGCTTTACTGTTTGGAGGTCATCACTATCTGTCGACCTTTGCAAACTCAGGGCTATATTCTGGTTATCAAATTTTCTTAAGTCGGTATAATTTTTTTGCATGGCGCTTGCCGCGCTGTTAATCATATCCATTCTTTTCTCGTCGGTCATTTGCGTAATAAAAGCTGTAATGACCATCAGCAATTGATCAAGATTTTTAAGACTTTCGTCGATGATACCCGCATAGACAGAGCCCATATAACTCAATTCTGCCGCCGAAAAATGAGGATCCTGTTTAAACCGCGCTGAAGCGCTATGATATTCAGATACGATTCGCTGCTGGAGCTCAATCACCGTTTTAACCTTGTCATAATCTTCAATAATTTGCTTGACCTCGGACAATTCCGTATAGTATTCCGAATAGAGATCCTTTATTTTTTGTACCCAGCCGGTAATATCATCCAGGTCTAATTCCGACATGGTATTTTCCAGTGTCTTTTGCGCGTCCTGCAGCCAGATGGTTTGGTTTTGTATCTTTTGCACCTCCAAATCGGCCGCCTGCACTACTTTTTTGATGGCCGCTTTGACAACCGAAATAATTTCTGTCAGCTGCGCGGCGGATCGACCTGGAACCAGTGACAGGAATAAAAAAAACAACGCGGCAAATACTATCCTATTCATAGCTGGTAGGTTTTTTGTGCATGTCTCTTACCAGGGCCTGTATTCCTTTTTCCATATCCCCCCCGAATTTTTCGCTATAGGCTTGAACCCTGATCTTTTCGGTTTCTTCCGTGGTATAGGCCAGGTATTCCTCAGGCGAGACTTCGGTCCGGTAGACCCGGGACAATAATCCTCCCAGGGAGATAAAGACTTCTTTATATTTTTTTGAAGGATCGTTTGCCTTATTGATGGAGAGCACCTGCGCTTTTTCCTTCTCGGTCAGACCCAACAGTTCCTGGATCTGATCAAACTTATTTTGGTACTTGGACTGGTCGAGCAGGATTTTGCAATCGCTGTTATTGATGATGGCTTGTTTTACCACCGGAGAGGAAATAATGTCTTCCACTTCCTGTGTCACGACCACAGCTTCGCCAAAGAATTTGCGGACTGTCTTGAACAAATACTTGATGTATTCTGCCATACCTTCTCTAGCGATCGCCTTCCATGCTTCCTCGATCAGGATCATCTTCCGGACGCCTTTTAGTTTGCGCATTTTTGAAATAAACACCTCCATGATGATCAGGGTGACCACCGGAAATAAAATGGGATGATCTTTTATATTGTCCAACTCAAAAACGATAAATCGCTTCTGGAGCAAATCCAGGTTTTCAGTGGCATTGAGCAGGTAATCAAACTCGCCGCTTTTATAATATGGCCGGAGGACATATAAAAAATTGCCCACGTCAAAATCCTTGTCCTTGACCTGGTCGGTTTTCAGGACTGCAACAAAATCCTGTTTTAAGAACTCATAAAAAGAGTTAAAACAGGGAAAGGCGGGGCAGGCTTCATAATAGAGTTGCAGCGCATTGGAGAGCGCAACATATTCCGAACGGTTAAACCCTTCACTATCCTTTTTCCAAAGTGCTAGGAGCAGGGTTTTGATGCTTTCTTTTTTTTCGGTGTCCAGTACCCCTTCGATATGGAAGGGATTGAACCGGATGGGATGGGTCTCCGAATAAGTGAAATAGTAGCCCTTCACCATTTCGCATAACCCTTTATAGGAATGACCGACATCCACCAGCACGATATGCGTACCCTGTTCATAATAGGAGCGGACCATATGATTGGTAAAAAAACTTTTTCCGGATCCGCTTGGCCCAAGAATAAATTTATTCCTGTTGGTAATGATCCCTTTTGCGACGGGTTCGTCCGAGATATCGACATGCAGCGGCCTTCCGCTGAGCCGGTCACCCAAGCGAATCCCCAGCGGACTGAGCGAAGAGCGGTTTTGGGATTCCAGGTTAAAAAAACAGCAGGCCTGTTCAGCAAAACAGTCAAAACAGTCGTTCATCGGGAAATCGGCTTCGTTACCTGGTATGCCCGCCCAGTGGATTTGGGGTGCGCCGTCCAGCTCTTGCTTCGGTACTCCATCCATCTGGGCTAAGGCAGCAGATACCAGGTTTCTTAGATTTTTCAGATCCTTTTCCTCGCTTGTCCAAACCAGCAAATTGAAATGCGCCTTGATGGGCATGCGTTGTTCGCCGACCGCTTCATTAAGAAAATCATTAACCGCATCCCTACCCACTGCGTTTTGGCGCGAGTATGCAGACAGGGATTGCAAACGGAGCCGCTTGCTTTCCAATGCCCGGATCGTTTTTTGCGGATCCTCCAAAAAAAGGTATTGGTTATAGATATGGTTGCAGGGTAACAGTTGGCCGAGCGAGGAGGCAAACCCAATCGAAAATTTTGATCTGTCCGTAGAGTATTTATCATAATTGATCCTGGATCCACAGAGACCCGGCAAATCCGCCGGATTGGAGAGCGTAAAGAGTTGCGCAAATTGGTTTCCAACCCGGATCCCGCTGGCAAAAGAGATATCCCTGATCATCAGTTCATCGCCATCCAGCAAAAAACAATATTTTTCAATAATTCCTGCCTTCCTGGAATTACTCAGGAGTTCGCTTTCTCTTAGACGCTTGATTTTGACAAAACCGCTGTCCTCCAAAATACCTGTGAACTGACCTGTGCTGTCCAAAAATTCCTGCAGCAGCGATGGTTTCAGTGTTTCTTCCGGCACGATAGATTTACGGAGCAGGTTGGAAAATATGGATGAAGAGAGCTTTCTCCCCGCAGGCTTCTTAGTTAAGAAAATAAAACACTCGTGATCCAAAAATGGCCGCTCATTAAAAAAGCGTTCGCTGCTCCGGGAAAGAAAATCACTATCTGCTTTGGAAAAATCCAGCTTGAACTGTGTAAGGTGGAACCAATCCTGCTTGTGAAAGACAGCCTGTTTGGACAGGACCTTTATCGCCTTGATCCAGGTCTGGTGGAAGGCTTCGTATTCTTCGTTTGATAAACTGAAGATCTCCGGGAGGCTGACCTCAAACCCGAGGGTTACATCTCCCTGCTTTGAGAGGATACAGTCGTGCTCCACACCCAATATGGGTAATATGTCTTTTAGATTTCTTTCCATCACAATCACTCTTCACAAATAAAAAAAGCAGTTTCCTTATTTCTTTTCTCTAGTAAACTTCAAATGCGTCTGCTCAAATCCATTTTTTGCATAAAACCCATGCGTTTCTGCACGCATCACATTCGCCGTCACTTCCAAACTTTTGTATTCCCGGATATTCAGTTTCTCATCGAGCGCTTTTAGTAATGCGTGGCCAATACCCTTTCGGCGGCAGGCGGGATCTACAAACATCTCCTGGATCTCGTAAACCATGCCGCCATGATGAAGCAAAACCTGCCCATGACAACTGATAAATCCAACCGGATGATTTTGCGCATCTGCCGCCACCAGATAAATATTGTGGCTGTTGAAGATATTATTCCGGTAGTTCAGGAAAAATTCGCGGTACTCGAACTCTCCATCTTCCAGCTGACATAAATATTCAAATATTTTTTCGGCGTCCTGGTTCTCCGCCTGTCTAATTACAATAGGATGGTCCATATACAAATATATTTCTGAAATGACACTTATGCGTTTCCTTTATATAATAACAGAATACTGGCCTGCCATTCTCCTCAAATTGTTAACCTAATCACTAACTACCTTTCCATTTTTCGTTTAACTTTACAATTCAATAAAGTGCTTAATTATGCCTTTGGAGTACATATCTGATACATCCGGTAAACGCAAAGCTGTAGTTATACCTATTAGCGGGTGGGAAGCGATTACTAAAAAGTATACTGAGCTCTACGGCCTTGAAGTTGTCGCTAGAGAAAGAATGCCTATGTCAGCATTTCAAGGGTCAATTTCTAAGGAAACAGGTCAGGCATTACAAAAACATGCTGAACAAAGCCGTAAAGAATGGGACCGGAATTCTTAATTGATACTGACATCGCAATCGGCTTCCTGGACAATACTCTTCCTTCTAAAGGAGCAGAACTTGTTGGCTCCATTGATCCTATTCTTTCCATAATTACAAGAATTGAACTACTCGGCTGGCCTGGCATAAATCAGCCTGAATTGGACAAAATCGATGAATTTTTAAGAAATGCGGATATTCACACGCTTGATGAGCCAATTGTTTTAAAAACTATAGAACTAAGGCGGCAAATCAAGATGAAAACACCTGATGCATTATTGCAGCTACAGCTTTAGTCTATGGGCTGAAATTGCTAACTCGGAATTCTATTGATTTCAAAAAGGTTCCGGGCCTCACCTCAATAAATCCTTTCGATCCTTAAATAAAGAGCTAATAAATACTGTTCTCGTAGTGCACTTAACTGTCTTAGGAATACCTTTTTTTGCCATTTTCTTCATCATACCATGCTCCCCGTAGGTATTGCTCAACCTATATACATGCATGAACAAAACTGCCCCTGCAATCAGGATCAAGCCTACACAGAGGTAGGGACTGATCCCGATAATATACATGATGGCAAAAATGATCATTAATCCGACCAGCCCGCCACCCAGAAACCAGATATACTGCGCTTTCAGTCCCCGGAATTCAATCGGTCTATTTATTCCCTTATTGATTTTATATACGCTGTTCATAAAAATAGTTGAGATGGATTTGCAGATCTTAGTTACAGGCGCCATGACTCATTTGCGCCCATAGGATTTCGTTGGTTATAATATTACCAGCCTCAGGACCGCCCGCTTTCTTCATCTGACTCAAAAGAATATAGAGACCCTCGGGAGTGCTACTCAGTGCCTGGCTCGCTCCCGGAATCTGAAAATCGGGCACTATTAGTGGAATCCCGGCCCGGACAGCATTTAATACCTGCACCGCAAAATTCACGCAGTTATAATGCACTATATCATAATTTATGGCAGAAAGTGCCTCAATGGTAGCAATCTCCACATTTAATTGGGCACTCGTAATATTCATGGTAAGCGATGCATTGAATTTATGCCCCTGATTGTCGACGATCTTACTGGGCACGGCCCCTGGTGAGACCATGGCCTGAAAAGGCCTGGTTGCGGTAAATCCAATCACCTGTGTTACAGAACCGCCGGTTCCTGTTTTAGTAAGTTGTAAAAAACTATGCCCTACGGCGCCCGAATTCCAGTTAAAAATAAACTGGGGATTATCATTTACCGGCAGATCGGCATAAATCGTGACCGAACATTGAGCACCTGCATCAGGAATGGAGGAGAAACATTGCATATATGCGGAAACATTGATCGCAGGCAGCGAGGTGCTGGTTTCAAAATTGACCAGGACATCATTGCTTGGCAGAATACCAGGTCCACCGCCTCCGTAAAGCGGACTATATACCCCTGCGCTACCTGAAGCGCCATCTATGGTTCCGTTGCCTGAACTTCCAAAAGACCCACTGCCTGTAGTGCTGCCAGTACCGGCGCCAGGTCCAGCACTCGCGGCTCCTCCATAACCCAGGCTACCCAGGGCTTCCAAATTGACCAGGTCGCCGAGGGAAGGGCTAGCACCGCTTGTGGCCGGAAGATATCCTACGACAATGACCTCGGGCAAGCTTTGATAGGGTGGTCCAGCTTGCAGGGGTGCGGGCAGATCCATTAGATTAATGCTAGGATTGGAATGCAGGGCTTCAATATAACCTTGGCTAATACCGGAGCTCATCAAAACCTGACGGTCCAATCCTGATAAAGTAATATGTCCATTAAATACGGCACAATTCCGGCAACTGTCTTTGTCCAGACTGATGATCAAGGACTGCTGGCAGTTTCCAAGGCTATCTGTTCGCAGGAGCAAAAAATCCTGGTTAAGGGATTTATCCACCCAGGCCAGTCTTAAATACCAGTTTGTTTTTTGTTTGCTTAAAAGGCCCCTCAAAAAATCCACATTAGCGTAATCAGTTCCCGAAAGCCTGCTTCTCAAAAACCCTTGGACCTGCTCCAAATATCCTTCAGGTAGAAAACTATCTGCACCTGACTGCCTGGCTTCTTTTTGACAGGAACAAAGAATAAGAAAAAAAGATAAGAGGCATACATACTTTTTCATGCTACATATATTTATGATTTGCAAAAAATTCCGTTCCGGTGGAAACTGTACATCGATTCGATAAAGACTTGTGGAACAATATTCTCCCCTGCAGAGGAGAAGGAAGGATTAAAGACCGAAGAATGACTTGATCACCGTAGCTACAATGACTAGAAAAATGCAACTGCCAAACCAGGCTGCGGCCACTTTTCCCGTATCATGATCGCCATGGTTCCATTTTTGATACACTTTTACGGCGCCGATCAATCCCAGTATGGCGCCCACGGCATACATCAGGTTGGTGCCGGCTGCAAAATAGCCGTTGACCATCGTGGTAGCCTGATTGATACCGGCATTGCCATCCTGCCCATGAGCTACCGTTAATGATAAAAGCCCGGCCAGCAGGGTAGGGCATAGCCAGCTGGTTTTTTTGATGAAGACATGGACGCGATAATTTCTCATTTCCTGTTTTTTTAGTACTGATTTTAAAAAAGATGCTCCATCCCCTTAACCGTTCCACAGCATATTCAATTCATCCTCAGAAAGGGTAATGGAGCATTGATTTTTGCAGCCATTTGCAATTAGATCCGTAATTGGTTTCTGAAAGGCGGTCGTTTTTAGTCTGGAAAATGGTCTTAGCAATAGTTCCATGGATACCATGAGCTCCTCGCGTACCCAATTTTTTTTCGCCGCCTCGGCCAATTTTTCTCTGATCTGAACCGAAAGTGTGGAAGCTAGTGCAAACAGATCACCGTCGTCGTCGATAAAGTTTTCAGGGGAATTATTTTTAACGGGTTGATTTTTCAGGCCAAGCAGGGCGAGTAACTTATTTCGCGGTACGTAATATGTAAAGACAACCGCAGCATAATATATCATGGTGACGATGCTTAAGAAAAAACCTAACTGACCCCATGAAATCGATTCAAGCATATTTTTTACTTTGTAAAAGCAAATATGCACGCTCAAAATCCCCTTGTTTCAATAGTCCATCCCGAGAGTGGAATAATAAAGCGGAGCTTATGATAAAAAAACATTTTTCATCCGTCTCTCATCTTAGAACTACTTTCACTAAATAAAAACGGATCAGGCTGGCAGACTTTACAAATAAGCTGGATCGTTTATTTTTTGCATCATCAATTGGGTTGTACTTTGAAACAGAAACTGCTTTTAGTCTTATTTTCTGGAGTGATTTCTTGGAACTCCTTTTCGCAAAATCATTTTGAGATCAATTACCCTGATCTGACGGAGTATGAGGGAGTATATGAATATATCGGTAACGATGCGTTAGGGATGGCTGCATCGCCAAAAGACCTGAAACTCTATGCCATTATTGATGATGCCAGGTATCCTTTAACTCCTGTTGGAAAAGATTTGTTTCTAAATCCGGGAAAACAGGAAGTGAGATTTATAAGGGATCCTGCAAAAAAAATTATTGGGTATACCGTAAAAGATGATCATCCGGGCCATTTGTATAGATTGTTAAACAAGGAAATTGTTTTTCCCCAAACCATGTGGTATCCTAGGATGAATGCTTCGCCCTATGCATATACCATACCGAAGGATTTCCATGATGGTCTTCCAACCGGATCCCTGACAGGAACCGGTCTTGATTCTGCAGCGCTTGTTCAAATGGTAAACCATATTGCCGAAGGAAGCCTGCCCAATATCCACAGTGTGCTGATCATCAAGGATGGCAAACTCGTATTCGAAGAATATTTTTATGAATATGAACAAAATACGCTGCAACAAATCAGGTCCGCTACAAAAAGTTTTATTTCTGCCCTTATAGGTATAGCGATAAATAAAGGTCTCATTAAAAGCAAGGATGAGCCTGTCATTTCTTTTTTCCCCGGATACAAACTGGATAATCTCACTGAAGACAAAAAGAAAATCACCATTGAAAATATGCTCAACCAGCAATCAGGTCTGGATTGTAATGACCATAACGGTCGTTCCCCGGGTAATGAAGAGAAAATGTATCCCACGGGTGATTGGGTTAAATTTATCCTTGATCTTCCCCTGGCGGCCAAGCCAGGTGCTGAAGCAATGTATTGCTCCGGAAATGTCATGGTGCTGGCTGCGATCATAGTAAAGGTTTCCGGAAAATCGCTCTATGAATTTGCAAAAGAGAATCTTTTTGAACCTTTGGGGGTTAGTGGCTATAAATGGAACTTCAGGCCGGACAGTTCTCAAATGAACACATTCGGGCAGTTGTATATCAGGCCGAGGGATATGGCAAAATTTGGATGGATCTATCTTAATCATGGCAAATGGAATAACCTGGAGGTGGTCCCGGATGCATGGGTAAAAGAAACATTGACACCGCAGACCACCCTCGAAAATACACCTTATGGCTATTTATGGTGGCATCCCTGGCTCATGGTAAATGGGATCCGTAATGATGCTACCGCAGCCAAGGGAAACGGCGGTCAGCGGATTTACCTACGCCCTGATTTAAACATGGTCGTGGTGATCACGGGGGGAAATTATAATGCAGAATCCAGCTCTGATAATCTTTTGGCGCATTATATTCTTCCTGCATTCAATAGGAAGTGAATGCTCCGATTTGAATCGAGCAGGAAGATGAATTACCCGATGGCAGTTTTATGACCGTTCTCGCTCCTGATGAAAAACCGGTGCGAAGAATCAACAAATTCAAATTCGCTAAACAAATACCTGGTTAGATCAGCATATTGCTTTTTAAGCAAGTGCAAAAACCCTTGTTCCAGCCCTTTAATAATCAGTTCGTCATTAATCTGCTCCAGGGTGGCACCCTTATTTCTGTTAATGACATGTTCGATGGTTTGCCTAACCGTTTCAGCAATGGATGATCCCAAATTGGCTTTGACTATCCTTTTAGCCTTGGGCAGTTTTTTGAAATTGATGATCAATTGGCCCGACAGGGCATTAAAGGGATGTTGCCTCTTTTTAAAACTGGTTTGACCATTTTTTTGAGAAACCGCACCGATATATTCGAAACCGCAATTTTCTGCACTGTCCATGATCACTTGCCAGAATCCCGGGTCTTTATGGGCAAACACAAAACTCATCCATCGATCAAATTTTAACACCCGGTACATTTCCTTTATGCTGGCCGAGATTAAGCTGTTATACTCATTTTTGGTCTTTTTCTGATCACCTCCTTCTATGGCTTCCTGTTCATAATCAGGTTTGGTTACTTCCAGATCAAGCCAACCATTCCACATAGCTGACAGATCCAGGTATGGGATTTTCTTTCCGTAAGGTGGATCCGTATAAATATAGTCAACACTTTCTCCTGCTATCCAGTAAAGATCAGTAGCGCTGCCTTTTACAATTTGCGTATGCTGAAAGGTAAACGCATCAATGGTGGGTTGCATTTCCCGCTTAGCGGCCAATTGTTTTTTGAACTTGGTTTCAAAAATATCCATCAAATCCAAATGGGCAGGTTCGGGAGCGAGCCGATATCTATAATATCTGAAGGGGGCGCTATCGCCGCCCCCTTCAGTTTTAGTATAGTGAAACATCTTATTGAACTTATTCAGGCTGCTTGAAAAAGCCAGGAGCAAGGAATTTTGAATATGCTCATTTTTTTCCTCCTTGATCAGGCTTTTTAGAAATGCGAGTTGAGCGAGCTGCCTATGCGTAAATAATTTCTCGATGGTGTTGACATCCGAATCCTTTGGTAATGGAAAACCTTTTGGGTAAGGATATTTCAAAATTGCGTGGCCTATTTCTGTTTTGGACTTGGGTTCACCTTTAAGATATTTCCTTTTGACCCTTTGATACGCATCTATAAATTCAATTTCGTTCACTGGAGCGGTCAGGGATTTGACCATGAACACAGACATCGGGTTCAGGTCAACATGTATGGCCTTTCTCCCATTCATCAGGGCTTCAATCGCAGTGGTACCACTTCCCCCAAATGGGTCTAGGATCAAATCTCCAGGTTTGCTAAAATGGACAATATATTCCGCCACCACATTCCAGGATTGTCTTGTAAAGTAGCCATGAACACCGAAATGCCTTTTGGCCCTTTGTTTTTTTACCGGAATTTCTTCAAGAATTGGTCTATTTGCATAATTAAACTCTAATTGATTAGATGTGCCGATCGTCATTTAATAGCTCTTTTATTTGGGAATTTGAACATCTTGAATAACATTATTCACGAAAGTTCTGCCAGTAATCTCCCCTACCCCGACACTTAGCGGTCGGATCCCTTAGTAGGTCTATATTGGAAGACCCCCTCCGGCATACTTGGCTGCCTACGAGAGCCAAAGCCGGCACTAATTAATCTTTATTTTTTACCAACCATTCCATGCAAATGACAGCAAAAATTAAAAGTGTGATTTGAGGAATAAGTATAGTCAGTTGACTGCTTTGATAATGCTCTAATGTTAATCCATTTTTTTGTTTCAAAATCCAAATATTAAAAGAGTTTCCGGTTGCTCCAAATAATGATGTTGTTAAGTTAGCGGCATAATGTAATCCTGTTGGCATTGAAATGCCATTTGAATAAATTGCCGCCGAGCTATAAACAATTCCCCAAACGCCCGCTCCTAAAAATGAATTTTCAATTGTCCAGCCATTCGCAATATGGTACAATGCGAATAGTATTGAAGTAATAAGGATTGACATTCTTAATCCCACTTTGTCTTTTAACAGGATGAGCGGATAAGCCCTGAAGGCAACTTCTTCCATAAATGCCAATGGAATTAATGGGAGCGCGCAAAAAAGAAAATTTAAAATGCTGCTATTTTTATTTGCCTCCATTTTGAATCCAGAAAAATAAATAACACCGATTGTCATGAAGCCCATTATTCCCGCGCCAACTACAATTCCTGTAAAGAATTTTTTTAAGGTTGCATTTTCCAATTTTAAACCTATGTCTGCAAAAGTCTTTTTGTCAATCTTTAAAAACAAAAAAGTTATAAGAAGTGCTGCACTTATACCAATAATCCCATATCCCAGTCTTTCGAATTTAGCAGGAATGAAAGGTTTAACGAACGAAAAAAATACAAAAAGCCCTGTAAATAATAGGCAAAACAGGATTGATTTTAAAATGTATTTTATTTTCAAGTTAAATCGAGTTGCCTCTTTATTATAAAGGCTATTTTTGAAAATTACCACAATCAGTCGAATGAGTAGTGGAATTTGAAATAATGAGTTTTGATTTGCTTTACTAGTTAATTAAATTTCAGTAAGCCTAATAATATCTTCGATACTCATAAACCAAGCATTTGTAAGTCTTGTAAACCTTCTCATGTGCATTCTCATTGTGAGGATTTGTCTTTCAAAACCCCAAGTACAATTATGAATGGTGGCTTGCATTGGCCTCTTAGCGGTCAATAATTTTAATACTTATAGAAGGTTTACTTCGACATTTGAAAACATATTTCTCCATCTAATATTTAATCAACTTTATAGTTTTTATTGAATTGCCTTGCATGGCTCTTAACAAATAGATTCCCGGAGGCAGGTATCCACCCATAAAAACTGTTTGCCCGGCCGCCATATTGCTTATTGACTGAACCTGCATTCCCTTTTCATCCATCAACTGAAGAGTTACCGGTACATCATTTCTTTTCGAAATTACATTTATTCCAAATGCGGTATGGCTTGGGTTTGGTGTCGGAATTACCATGAAATCACCAGAGGTTTCTGGGATAATCAATGTATCCGTTTTTGTAGATTGATTTCCGCTCAGATCCGTACTAAGCACTTGAATGGTAAATATTTTCTGCGTTTGTGCGCTATTCATTGCCTGGGTCGCCACATTCAACCGGATATGGTGGTCATCGATAATCTGCCAATCATTTGATTTCTTAAAAGAGTATGATTCATTATCTGAATTTGCATAATTATCGCTGATTGAAACCCGGTTGTTTATTAAACCGCAGTTATCGGTGACCGTATAGTTCAGGAGAAGGTCCAGGTAGGAGTCCCCCGGAGACGGATTAAACAATTGGTGATTTACGTCACTGATTTGAGGCGCTTCCCTATCTTCGACAGTAATGGTAAAATGGTAGCATAGGCTGGAATCACTGGCCAATGAATACTTCACATCAGTAACCCCCTTATTAAAAACCGTACCACTAACCGAACCCAGGCCATTTCCTTCTGTTGCGCCGGAAAGTTGATATAGTATCCCTTCAGGCGGTTCTAAGGAATTGAGTTTTGCCTCCAGCCCGTTTATTTTTGCAGAACAAAGCCCATCATCGGTTGGCACTATTAAATTGGCCGGGCCCGCGAGCAGGCTTGGATCCCCCAACTGGTATTCTGCAATGATGCCAACAGCAGCAGGATCATTGGAGTAGCCTCCAGCGAGCAATTCATTATTTGAAATGGCATCCCCTCCCTCGTAGTTGGATCCAGGAGTAAAAGTGGTGATTGTCTTACCATTATTTGCAAAGCTTTTATCAATCGATCCATTAGGTTTGAAACGGGCAACGCTGAAATCAACATTGTTTTGGGCGTCAATGACAGTCCCGGAAACAAGCAATTTCTGGTCGCTTTCCAAAATAACTCCCGGTCCGTCTACTGGAATGGTTCCGTTTACCCCAAAACTACTATCTACCGTGCCATTTGATTTGTACCGGGTTATAAATGAATTAAAAGTATTGTAATCGTAACTCGTTTCATAGGCGAGTAATAATTTTCCATCATTTTGAAATGCAACCGTTCCCGGGAAAACTTCTACGCCGATGCTAATGATCATGAACCCTTTTTGGGCAAAGGATGAATCCACAGAGCCATTCTTGTTGAACCTGGCAAAAAACATTACCAGTTGATAGGAAGCCGTATATCCGACACCAGCCACCAAAATTTTTCCATCTCCCCCGATCGCAATGGCTTGGGCATAATCCTGCATTTCGTAATCTGCAATGACAGCACCCCCCGTTCCAAAACTGGGATCAGGAGACCCCGTAGTATCATACCGGATCAAAAGAACATCTGTTCCGACGTTGTTATCTATATAACCTGCCATGACCACTTTATTGTCTGGTTGAATCGCTGTTGGCCCATAAGATTGATTCTGACCAAAAAAGTCCGAAATGACTATTCCATTTGTTCCATAACTCAAATCGGGGCTGCCATTGGAATTGTATCTGCTCATCAATATCAAAAAGCTATCCGGCGCATTATAAGAGTTTGATTCCACGACCTTTCCGTCGCTTTGCATGACGGCATTATACCCATTGGTATTTGCAGTCCCCCCTGTACCATAATTTGGATCTACCGCTCCATTTGGAGTAAAACGTGCAAGGAAATTTTGCACGGTGGTACCATTATAGGTATACCCCTTTACAACAAATTTTGCATCTTTTTGTACCATAATATCACCATAGTAAATAGCATTACCTGGGAAAAATCCAAGTACATTTCCTCCCGAAGCAAAACCAGTGACAAGGCTACCGCTTGAATTGAATAATGACAAAGTAAAACTGGTGCCATTCCCATTCTCGCTATATCCTCCGGCGAGGATCTGTCCGGTTTTTGTAAGCGTGAGGCAGTTCATGAAATTATAAAAAGACGGCCCAATGCTGTCGAGTACCTGGCCATTGACTCCAAAACTGCTGTCTACAATTCCGGTACCCTTAAACCTCACGAGTGCTAATTCAGGGAAGCCATTTATATTATAGGTATAGCCGCCGGCGACAATGCCTCCATTATTTTGCAGTACTATGGCAGCCAGATATTCTTGGGCATTCCCGAAATTGGTCCCTGTAAGCCCCGTCCCATTAAAGGTCAAATCAATGGAACCTCCTGGATTGTACCTGGCTATTTCGACATGACTGTTAAATGAAGGGTCTGTATAATATCCCCCAACCACAATTTTTCCATCGGTTTGAATACCCACGGAAATAGCGTTATCCGAATTTCCAAAATTACTGGTGACTTCGCCATTACCATTAAATGAGGTATCCAAACTCCCATTGGTTAAATAGCGCGCTATGGCAAAATCGCTGGTTGAGCCGTTGGAATAATTGCCTACGGCCACTACTTTATTGCCTGGTTCTAAAGCGATCGAATTGATATTGCATGCATTGCCAAAATTGGTGATCACCAAACCTTCGGTTCCATAGGAACTATCTGTTTTTCCGACGGAAGTATATCGTATAAGCGCAAATTGGCTGATACCATTTCTAGAGCTTTGACCAGCAGCAATGATTTTTCCATCGCTTTGAATGGCTACAGCAGTGAGGGCGTCATTATCAGATCCAGCATCTGTGATCGTCACGCCCTTATTTCCAAAAGAAAGGTCTAGTGTCCCATCGGTGTTGAATCTAGCAGCTATGAAATCGGAATTGGCCTGGGTTGTTGCACCCACAAGGACCAGTTTACCATCGCTTTGCATTGCTGCACTGGGTGAGATCATTATGACTGGCGAAGAAAATCCATTTTTCCCATACGATGAGTCAATGCCGCCATTTGCCAACCTGCGGTTGATCACTACCTCGGTCGTGAATTCCAGGACCACAATGATTTTTCCATCCGGCTGAACAAAACTTTTTCTAGTATCCCCAAAAAGGGTATTGCCATCCCCGCCTAAAACTGTCTCCACCACCCCATTTTTCCCAAACTTCTTGTTTAATGAACCAGGCTGGGCCTGACATTCAATAAACATCAATAAAATTGCAAGTGTAAAAAATGTATTTCTCATATGCCTTTATCAGTTAGCGTTTTCCAATGAATTAGATTAGGGTTATTTTCAGTTGTTTGGCTATTGACCGGGAAAGAAGCCTGTTTTTTATGACGACCCGGGTCTTTTCATGCCATATTTGCTCCACCTGCCATTTTGCAATCTTTAAAGCATCCTCTCTATTCCTTAAACCCGTGGGAGCAAGTGTAAAGGGGTTATTGGGTTCATAGACCACCATCTTGGCCCTGAAAAATATTTCGTAACCAAACCCATTGCTTCCGGCTGGAAGTAACCTGATCAGGTATCCCATGTACACCGTGTTATCCTTTCCACCAATAGGAGGTCTGGCGGCCGCGGTAACCGATAAATAAATCAAGATTAAAACGATAGTAACAGCAGACTTTTTCATTTGTGAAGTTTTGGTTAACGTATTTATTAAATTAAAGAAACTCTTTTGCAAAGGGGCAATGCCTAAATCAAACTCTTGAATTTCTGATTCTTTCTAGTCGTTAATCCATTCAATACTTAATATAGAAATGATCCAAAAAAAGCGGTATCAAAGTGCTTGGCTATGTAAGTGTATTCATAGAGATGGACATAAAGTCAGAAAAGCGAATCAAAACAATGAAAGGGAAATGCAGGAATTACTTAGCTCGAGGATATTAAAGTCTATCAGATAGGAAATTTATTTCTTCAGAATCATTGGCGAAAGCCCGAACAGGTGATGAATATATAAATCTATTTTCACAAAACCAACTTTTTGGAGTAATGATAAACAATATACCGTCTTTTCACGGTATCCGTTACCCGTGTTTTCACGGTATTTTTGATTGGATGTTGCGATTGTCTATTTTTTGTTTATTTTAAGCGCATTATTATTGAAGGATTGATTATTGATCATTCTTAATGATTTAAATTCCAATCACGGGTCCACTGCTCTTAAAAAAAAATGAAAATATCCAAATACCAAAGTGAGTGATAGCTTCTAATTCTGGTGGGTGATGCGCTTTACAATTTCGATGTAACTTTAGAAAGGAGATGAGGCGGAATCTTTAATAAACCCTTTAAAGCCTTTTATCATGGCTGACAATCCCTTTAGATCTCTAAACGTCAAAAGATGGTCCAATTTCCACAAAACCATACGCATAAAAATCCTGGATCTGTTTACTTCCAGGAATCCGGAAGGCAAAGATAAACGCGCGAATTACATTGCCATGACTGGATTCATGCAGGAATTCATTCAAAAACAAATGGATCGGAGTACTACCATGAGGGCATTTGGCTCTGCCTGGTCTTGGACGGAAGTGAACACGACCAGGAATGGGGTAGTTGTGGATACATCATCAAATTTTGATAAGGGAATGGATATGGTATTTGATCTTGACCCGCAAGATGTGATCGATGATTCCCAAAATATTTCAAAATACCTGGTCTTAAGCCAGTGCGGAAAAGGAATACGAAAACTCAATAAATACCTTGAGGGAACAAGAAGATCATTAAAAACCTCCGGGGCTAGTGATGGCCAAACGATTGCAGGCGCCATGTCGACCGGAACCCATGGCTCAAACCTGTCTTTTGGGGCCATTGCTGATTTTGTGGTGGGTATGCATATCATTACCGGTCCTCGCCCGGATGATCAAGTCTGGATTCAAAAAGCCACTCAAAAATTGGTGAGTTCTCATTTTTTAAACTCTTTTAATATCAAACCGGAGCAGCTCATCAGTGATGACGATGTGTTTAATTCTGCCATCATCTGTTTTGGCAGCTTTGGGTTTATCCACAGCGTCTTGCTTGAAACGGAAGAAATCTATCAGATGAAACTGATTCGGGCGCCATTTCCCTATAATGACAAACTGGTGGACTTAATGCGCACCCTGGATATCGCAACATTTGGTTTTCCAAATTATAAGGGTCAGGAGCTCAATCATCTGCAGGTCGTATTTGATCCCTATACATTTGACCCGGTGGCCAAAACAGGAAATGCGATTATTACCTATGGTTACCAGCTTCCAAAAATCTCTATGCGTTCAAAGGGCAGGTTTAGTTGGCTTCGCGGCTTACTTCTTTATTATGGGATCAGGCTTCATAAAATTGTAACCTTTTTTAGAAATCTATTTGGCGGCATCCCCAACGATATTGTTTTTGTGCTTTCGGAAATTGATCAATATGCATCAATGGATATTCCCATCATGACCGCGATCGTGTTAAGATTATCTTATAAAGATGAAACGCAAATTGGTACCTTGGGAGAACTCTTTACAGGAGAAGGTCCGCCTTCGGCCTTGGCTGGAAGCTCGATGTGTGTCAATCTCGCAGACATTGAGAAGACTTTACAGATACTTAAAGAACATTCCCCTGATACCGAACCGCAGTTTGCGGGCGTCTTTTCTCTCCGCTTTGTGAAATCGTCCCAGGCAAGACTTGCATGCACCCATTTCGGAGCCGTGACCTGTGTCGTTGAAGCAGATGGAATACTGAACGACCGGACTAAGGATTATTATGCAAAAGTGTGGAATGGCTTGAGGCAAGCAAATATTCCCTTTACATTTCATTGGGGGAAATTAAATGATTTAAATTCAGATCATGTCCAGCACATGTATGGCCCAAATGTGGGAATTTGGAAAGCGGCCCGGGATCGATTATTGTCAAACCCTGATGTAAAGGCATTATTTATTAATGATACACTCAGAGCATGGGGATTGGATTAATTTTACGCTCCGTCTTATAAAGGATTAACGAAACCCTTCCATTTCTACATTGCTAAGCTCTGCTCCAAAAGAGGGATAGCCAATGGTAAAAATTAAGGAATACCTTTTCTTTAAGCCGCTATAGACTATCCGGTTGCGTGTATCAGTTTCGGACAGTAACTTCAGAAGATATTCCTTGTAAAAAGGTGGTTAGTAATAGTTTAAAATCTGGCATTTTTTTAGTTCGAAAACTGAAAACCAATAAAACTATCCCGGCATGTTAAGAAACTACCTCAGAATCACGCTGCGTCATCTGATCAAAAACAAGACCTATAGTTTCCTTAACATTTTTGGGCTTGCCATCGGGGTAGCCTGTGCCGGAATTATTTTTTTATGGGTGGAAGATGAACTGAGTTATGACAATTCCTTTCCCAATAAGGATAGAATTTGCCAGATAAAAACAAATCAAACCTATGGCGGCGTAACAAGGACTTTCCAGTCTACACCAGGGAAACTGGGTCCGGCTTTGACTAAGGATATGCCGGGTATTGCCAGTGCTAGCAGGATGTCTTCAACCAAGACCTTATTTGCCATTGGGGATAAGTCAATCTATGAAACTGGTTTTTATACAGATTCTAGTTTTTTCCCCATGTTCAGCATCGAATTTCTGGAAGGCGGGTCTAAAGATGCATTTCAAGGATTAAATTCTGTGTTAATCTCTGAAAAAATGGCTAAGCAGTTTTTTGGCACAGACCGGAATATTGCCGGTAGAACGCTAAAGGTGGATAATAAGGAAGACTATAGAATTACCGGCGTATTCAAAGATCTTCCTGTAAACTCCACCCTCCAGTTTGACTGGATTTCTCCTTTTGCCATCTACGCAAAAAGCAGGGATTGGCTAAAATATTGGGGTGCCAATGGCCCAAGAACCTTTGTGCAGTTGGCACCAGGTGCAGATTTTAACACCGTTAACCGTCAACTTTCCGGGTTTATCCATTCAAAAGATAATACAGTAACCACCCAAGCCATCCTCTTCGCAATGAAAGATTGGCGGATCCGCAACAATTTTGTAGATGGAAAGCAAAGCGGTGGCCGTGTTGAATTCGTCCGCCTGTTTGCCATCATTGCTTGCATCATCCTGGTAATTGCCTGCATCAATTTTATGAATCTGGCTACGGCACGCAGCGATAAGCGCGCAAGGGAAGTTGGGGTTCGTAAAGTAATGGGCGCGGCTAAAGGCGCACTCATCAGCCAATTTATCGGGGAGTCTTTAGTGATGTCTGTGATTTCGGTTGGATTGGGCTTATCAATCATCGCGCTGGTACTACCCTCATTTAATAATTTAGTGGATAAGCAAATGGGCCTTGGCCTGGATCGCCCCATCCACCTGGTGGCACTCGTAGTGATCGCCCTTTTCTGCGGTTTGGTTGCCGGGAGTTACCCTTCTTTATACCTATCCTCCTTTAGCCCGATCCGGGTTTTCAAAGGTCTCAAAATGACAGGTGGCGGCGCCACCATAATCCGCAAAACCCTGGTAGTATTTCAATTTACCATATCCATTACTCTTTTGATTTCAACAGTGCTGGTGTATCAACAGGTCCAGTATATCAAAAGCAGAGACCTGGGATATGATAAAGAAAATCTACTCGATATTGCAGTCGTCGGAAATATTCCTACCAATTTTTCCGCTATACGTCAAGACCTGCAAAATACAGGTCTGGTAGAAAATGCAGCCCTTTGTAATACTGAATCCCTGGGCACGGCAAATAATGGAACGGGTTATAGCTGGGATGGTAAAGACCCCAACACTACGATACTTGTTTCCTACCGGACCATAACCCCAGAATACTTCGCCACTATGGGAATGAAGATAGTGGAAGGGAGGAATTTCCGTTCTGACTTCAAAACGGATAGTACCAATGTGATGATCACGGAAACCCTGGCTAAATTAATGGGAAAGGGTCCAGCCATCGGAAAAATCCTGAGATCGGGTGACCAGCCTTTCACCGTAGTGGGCGTAGTAAAGGACTATGTGTATGGGGACATGTATGGAAAACCAGATCCGGTAGCCTTTTTTGCCAATCCCGGCGAAGCTGATTTTATGTATATCCGAATCAAAAAACAAGCTGGTACAGAAGAGGCGCTCGCCAAAATTGCAGAAGTAATGAAAAAAGACAATCCTGCCTATCCATTCAATTATAGTTTTGTGGATGATCAGTTCGATACTGTTTTTAAAAGCGAAAGCCTGATCGGTAGCCTTTCCAAAATATTTGCAACCCTCGCCATCATCATTTCTTGTCTCGGATTATTTGGCCTTTCCGCCTTTACTGCCGAGCGCAGAACCAGGGAGATTGGAATCCGCAAAGTCCTGGGCGCCACCGTCGCTGGCATTACCGGACTACTCTCCCGTGATTTTCTGAAGCTGGTCATCCTTTCCAACCTGATCGCCTTCCCTTTGGCCTGGTGGGTCATGAAAAACTGGCTTCTAAACTATGCTTACCGTATAAGTATCAGCCTATGGGTATTTGCAGCTGCGGCGATCGCAGCTATAGCAATCGCCTTATTTACCATCAGTTTTCAATCGATCAGGGCCGCTTTGTCCAATCCTGTCAATAGCTTGAAAAATGAATGAGGGTTGGCCAGCCATATTCAGCCACCTAGAACCAAATTCTCCAGCTTGCTTGGATTTTAAGAAGTTATCACCATTATTGCCTGCTGAAAACCAGGGAATCGCCTAAGCTCCAGCTGAAGCTATCATTACTTGTTTCGTAAGTCATCTTAAAGGATTTTTCGGTCAGTCGCTCGAATATGAAATGCTCAAAGATGAGACCCGCCCCTGAATAGAATTCACTGTCAGTCAACCTGATTTTGCCATCTTTCCATCCTCCGCTAACAAATTGCCGGCGGCCGCCAAAATTGTCAAAGGTATAAGCCATAAATTGACCAGTTTGCGGGTCGACCCCCCACATAGAAAATGCCTTGTAGCTACCCGGCAATTGATCGGTGTGTTCATAGGTCAGCCAACTACTGTCCAGGGCCAGTTTAAATGAAATATCCGCTGCTATTTTTCTCCCATTGGCAAAAGCTCCTTCTCCGCTCCAATTACCAGTGAACTTACCCACTCACGCAAAGCGATGAGTGGGCTTCTTCACAACCCATACGCATGCCTAATTGCCCTACGTTAACGGTTGAAGGCTCGTTCCGAAGCCCGGTGGACTTGATATTTTTGGCAGCATTCAGATCCCTATCGTGATCTGTGCCGCAACAGGTACAAGTCCAATACCTGTCTTTCAATTTTAGTTCTTTAAATATATATCCGCAATGAGAACACATTTTTGATGTTGGCTCAAACCGACCAATGTACCGGATATTTTTGCCATACCATTCGGCTTTGTATGCCAACATGGTTTTGAATCTACCCCAGCCTACCTCTGCTATGGCAAGAGCAAGTTTTCTGTTCTTCATCATCCCCTTGATGTGTAGATCTTCCAGACAAACCGTGTCAAAAGACCGGATGATCTCCGTACTTGTCTTATGCAGGTAATCTGCCCGTTGGTTTCTGATTCGCTCGTGAA